>Ga0123355_10000293_pt1 | contig 64130 bp, 55 predicted proteins | sample TergutEmb28metaG_3_FD_89872 | JGI IMG/M metagenome (GOLD analysis project Ga0123355, IMG submission 89872) | Embiratermes neotenicus P1 segment gut microbial communities from Petit-Saut dam, French Guiana - Emb289 P1 | ecosystem: Host-associated > Arthropoda: Insects > Digestive system > Gut ...
CATCGAAGAGCGTGCCTGTGACCTGGCGGTGTACATTATAGAGAGCAATGCGACGGTGCGCGCGGCTGCAAAAGAGTTTGGAATTTCAAAATCAACCGTACATAAAGATCTATCCGAAAGATTACAGCAGTTCAATAAGCCCCTGTATTTACAGGTGAAAGAGGTGCTGGAAAAAAACAAGGCGGAGCGCCATATTAGAGGCGGGATCGCCACACGGATCAAATATAAAGGAGAATAACGAACTGGTGCCCAAAAATGAAATGCGCCCCAACAGGTAGACAAAAATTTATCTAGGCAGCGTGCAGGGTATGTAAACGGTATTGTACCGGGCACATACCCTGCAGCGTTTGTTTTTTCGTCTGCCGCTACCCGCCCAAATAAGCCTTCCGCACCGCATCGTCCTGCAACAGCGCCGCCGCATTGTCGGCGGTGACGATCCGGCCCGTCTCCAGGACGTAGCCCCGGTGGGCGACGGCCAGGGCCATGTTGGCGTTTTGTTCCACCAACAAAATGGTGACGCCTGCGGCGTTTAGCTCTTTGATGATCTCAAAAATCTGTTCCACCAGGAGAGGGGCGAGCCCCATGGAGGGCTCGTCTAACATGAGCAGTTTTGGGCGGGACATGAGGGCCCGGCCCATAGCAAGCATCTGTTGTTCTCCGCCGGACAGGGTGCCCGCCATCTGTTTCCGCCGCTCTTTGAGCCGGGGGAATTTTTCGTATACCTGGGCGATCCGCTCGTCCATGGTTGCACTTGGTTGGGTGTAGTGGCCCATCTCCAGATTTTCTCTGACGCTCATCTGCAAAAAGACCCGGCGGCCCTCCGGTACGTGGGCCAGGCCCCGTTTGACAATGGTATGGGATGCAGTATGGCTGATTTCCTCTCCGGCAAAGGAGATAGAGCCGGTCTTGCTCCGCAGGAGACCAGAGATAGTCTTGAGGATGGTACTCTTACCCGCACCGTTTGCGCCGATGAGGGTGACGATCTCTCCGTCGCCCACGTCAAAGCTCACGTCCTTGATGGCGTAGATATTGCCGTAATAGACGTTCATATTGGTGACGTTAAGCATTGGCTGCACCTCCCCCTGTGCCCAGATAGGCCTCGATGACCTTTGGATTGTTCTGGATTTGGGCGGGCGTGCCTTTGGCGATGAGTCGGCCGTAGTTGAGCACCGCCACGCCCTCGCAGATATTCATCACCAGATTCATATCGTGCTCAATCAAGAAGATGGCGATCTGGAAGGTCTCCTGGATTTTCTTGATGTTCTCCATGAGTCCCTCCGTCTCGGCGGGGTTCATCCCGGCCGCCGGCTCGTCTAAGAGCAATACGGCGGGGTTGGTGGCCAGCGCCCGGACGATCTCCAGTCTGCGCTGAGAGCCGTAGGGCAGGCTCCCGGCCTTGTGATAGGCCATGTCCTGCATGTCAAAGATGGAGAGGAGTTCCATGGCCCGCTCTTTGGCGATCCGCTCTGAGCGCCAATAGGCGGGCAGGCGCAGGATGGCCTTGCCCAGATTATAGCTCATCTCGTTGTGGAGGCCCACCAGCACGTTGTCCAGCACTGTCAGCTCCCGGAACAGACGGATATTCTGGAATGTCCGGGCCAGGCCCGCCTTATTGGTCTGCATGGTGTTCATATGCTTGGTATCGATGCCCTCCAGGTACATGGAGCCCCGGGTGGGCTGATAGACTTTGGTGAGGAGGTTAAAAATCGTGGTCTTTCCCGCCCCGTTGGGGCCGATGAGGCCGCAGATCTCCGTGGGGCCGATGGCAATATTAAAATCGTCCACGGCGGTCAATCCGCCGAAGTCGATGCCCAGGCCCACACACTCCATGGCGGGGCGCTTGTCCTGGTCCCGCTCCGGGATAAAAGGCGCTCTGGGATCGTGCTTACCCATGGTCTGCACCTCCTTTTTCCGCTTTGCCCGCCCGCAGGCGGCGGATGAGTTTCTCCAGAATTCTGCTTAGAGAGAAATCATAGTTGCCCAAAAGCCCCGTGGGCTTGAAGATCATAACGATGATGAGCAGGAGGGCATAGATAATCATGCGGTATTGGTTCATAAACTGCATCATCAACGGCAAACTGGTCAAGATGGCGGCGGCGATTACAGAACCCGCCATAGAGCCCATGCCGCCTAGCACGACAATCATCAGAATGTTGATGCTCTGCATAAAATCAAAGCGCTGGGGAACCAGTATTCCCAAATGACCCGCAAAGAGCGCACCGGCCACGCCGGCGAGAAAAGCGGAGACGGCAAATGTCATAACCTTGTAATAGGTCGTGTTGATGCCGCAGCTCTCAGCGGCGATCTCATTTTCACGGATGGATAAAACAGCCCTGCCGTGGCGGCTTTTCATCAACAGGTGGATCACCGCACAGGAGAGGATTACACAGACATAGACCACGAGAAAACTGGAGTACAGCGGAATATTCTGCATTCCCCTGGCCCCGTATGTGAGAAAATCCAAGTTGTTGATGAGCACTCGGATGATCTCTCCGAATCCCAGGGTGATAATGGCCAGATAATCCCCCCGTAACCGGAGGGCCGGGATCCCGATGGCCAAGCCAAAGAGAGCGGCGACCAAACCGGCGAGCACAAGTCCTGCGACCATAGATATCTCAGAGGGCAAAACCCCGGCCCGCCAAAAAATGCCGGCGGTGTATGCGCCTACGGCCATAAATCCCGCATGGCCCAGAGGGAGCTGGCCCAGGTATCCGGTGGACAAGTTTAAGGATACGGCCAAGATGATGAAAAATCCAACCTGTATGACAATGGCATTTTGCGCCCGGCTTAAAAGTCCGCCCTGGGTGATAATATGTCCCACTACAAGGAACAGGATCAGTAAAGCGGTGTTAATTGCGTAGCGCATCGGCATGGGGATTGTAAATTGTTTCATTTCATATACCCCCTATACCTTTTCCATCATCGTGCGCCCCATAAGTCCGGTGGGCCGCACCATAAGCACGAGAATTAAGACCAAGAATACTGCGCCGTCTCGCCACTGAGAGAACCCCGCCGCAGTGACAAACACTTGCAGAAGTCCGATGGCATAGCCCCCCAGCATGGCACCGGGGATAGAGCCGATTCCGCCCAAAACAGCGGCAACAAAAGCTTTTAGCCCCAACATGACACCCATATTAGGGGCAATCTGTGCGTATCCGGCGGCATAGAGTAAGGCTCCAACTCCTGCCAAAGCGGCACCCACGGCAAAGGTAAAGGTGATGATGTTGTTTACGTTGATCCCCATGAGTTGGGCTGCGCCTTGATCTTCACTGACGGCCCGCATGGCTTTGCCCAGTCTCGTCTTCTGTACCAGAACAGTGAGCAATACCATAGAGATCAGAGAGACAAAGATGGTAATCAGAGAGCCGTATTCAAGCAGGGTACCGCCCACGCTGATCCCGCCTGCTGGGAGCAGGCGGCCGCTGGGAAAGCTCTCAGGGTTTGCGCCAAAAATTAGCTGGGCCAAGTTTTGCAGCAATATGGATATCCCGATGGCGGTGATGAGAAGGGACAGCCTGGGTGCACGCCGGAGAGGCGTATAGGCCAGCTTTTCAATGAGGATCGCCAGCAGGGTACATCCGGCGATTGTAAGCGCCACCGCTATAGCCGGGGGAAACAGAAAATGATTTAAAGAATACAGTGCAATATATCCGCCCACCATAATGATGTCACCGTGGGCGAAGTTGAGCAATCGAACAATACCATAGACCATGGTGTAGCCCAAGGCAACCAGTGCGAAAATCGAGCCCAACTGGAGTCCGTTAATGAGTTGGGAAACAAACCACATAACGAGCCACCTTTCCAATGCGTTTTATCGGGGGCACCTTTTCCGATGCCCTGTGTTTGTATTTGATAGTAGAAATAGGTAGGGGGAGAGCGGTCGTTTGTGACCGTCTCCCCCCTGTAGTTTTCAATTAGAAATAACCCCAGAAGGTCTCTTCACCGTTTACAACTTCCAGAATAACGGCGGTTTTTTGCGGATTGTTATACGAGTCAAAGGTGACGTGTCCCGTGACGCCAGTTAGATCCGTGGCTGACATGTTGGCAATCACTGCCGCTTTAAATTCGGTCGTACCCGCCTCATGGCCGTCCGCTAGAGCCAGTTCAATGGCGGAAATGAGGATCATGGCGGCATCATAGGCCTGGGCGGCGAACATGTTGGGCATTTCGCCAAAGGCCTCCTGGTAGTCGGTGATAAACTGTTGTACCCGGTCGTCTTGAACATCGGAAGAAAATCCGGTGAGGAAAAATGCCCCATTTAGAGAGTGGGGTTCTTCCATGAATTCAATGGTTGTCGCCCAGCCATCGGCACCCAAGAGGACAGTATCCTGGAGTCCGGCGCCAATATGCTGGGGACCGACCAGGGCGATGTCTTGATAGTAAGCCGGGACAAATAGCACATCTGGATTTGTCGCCGCAATGTTGGTGAGCTGTCCCCGGAAATCAATCGTCCCGACCTGAAACGCTTCAACGGCCACTACTTCCAACCCCAGCTCCGCTGCACGGGCCTCGAAGGCCTCCTTCAGTCCGATGGAGTAATCGACCTCGTTATTGAAGAGGATTGCCGCAGTCTGGGCCTGTACGACCTCAACGGCGAACTCCGCCATCTTCTGGCCCTGGAAGGGGTCGATGAAACAGGAGCGGAACATATTTGTGAACACACGATTTTCCGCAGCGTTGAAGGTCACGCCTGCGTGGGTGGCGGAAGCTGTAATCATGGGCATGTTGTCCTCGTAGGCGAGGGGTACAACGGCCATGGTCGGGCCGCTGGTCACAGCGCCGATAATGGCGGTGACACCCTGGTCAACCAGATGGTTGTAGCCGACGACGGCATTGACGATATCCCCCTCTTCGTCGTAGGTCTCAAAACGAATCTGGAGGCCGCCGCGGGCGTTGAACTGCTCAATGTAGAGGCTGAGGCCCTGGTGGACAGCCATGCCAAACTGGGCCACGGGCCCGGTCATGGGGGCCAACACACCGATAAGTACTTCACCTTCTCCGTTTCCGGCACCGCTGCCGGGTTGTCCGGTACCGCAGCCGGCCAATAGTGCGATCATTAATACCACCGCAACAGATAGGGCCAAAATCCGATTCTTTTTCATCCTCTTTCTCCTCCTCATGCCATAAAGTGTGCTCAAAACAAGGACATATGTCCTTGAAATTGATACATGGTGGTAATTATAGTCCTTTAGCGAGAAAAAGTCAACGGTGTTTCCTATCATTTCAACCAAAAATCTGTGATTTTTCCTGTGTAAGATTACTATTTTTGAAATTCTTTCACTCAGAAGGAACGGGACAGAGGCCAATCGCATAAGGTGGTTAAATAGAATGGTTGCAAGGTGGTGTGTACATGATGTTCTCCGCACTGGCGCTTCTGCTGAAGGGATGCGCTATCCTGACCCTGCGTCTGGGGGGAAATATGGGCTCTTTTCCCCGGCCCCTGCGCCCGGAGGAGGAAAAAATTTATATCGACCTATGGGCGGGCGGCGACTTAGATGCCCGCAATAAGCTAATCGAACACAATCTGCGTCTGGTGGCCCATATTATTAAAAAATACTACACCCCAAACAGCGACCAGGGGGATTTGATTTCCATCGGCACCATTGGGCTCATCAAGGGGATTAGTACATATAAGCCGGAAAAGGGCGTCAAGCTGGCCACCTATGCGTCTCGCTGTGTAGAAAACGAAATCCTTATGCACTTTCGCTCTATGAAGAAGACCCAGGGGGATTTGAGTTTATCCGAGGCCATTGACGGGGGGGACGCCGGGAGTTTGTCGCTCATCGACGTGATCTCTGTCCCCGACGACATGCTGGACAATTTGAGCGCCGCCGAGACCTATACCCGTCTGCGCCGACTGGTGCGGGAGCAGTTGACAGAGCGGGAGGCCCAGATCATCACCATGCGGTACGGTTTGAACAATACCCTGCCCAAGACCCAGAGGGAGGCCGCCGAAGTCTGCGGGATCAGCCGCTCCTACGTCAGCCGGATTGAGAAGCGGGCGCTTAAGAAACTGGAGGAGGCGTTGTCGGCGGAAGAGGGGCGCTAATAAGAAAAAAACAACCTTGCGTACGCTATGCGTGCAAGGTTGTTTTCTTGATGTGTTTCAATATAACAGCTTATACCACCACAAAATCCAACGCCTCGCCTTGGAATTTCTTCACGACGTTTTGCGCACAGACCATACTCATGGTATGGATGACTTCCGCCGTAAACATCCCCATGTGGGGGGTGATGGTCACGTTGTCCAGGGTGAGCAGGGGATTGTCCGGTTCGATGGGCTCTTTGGCCGTCACATCCAGGCCTGCGCCCAGGAGGTGGCCCGCCTTCATGCAGGTATACAAATCCGCCTCGTCAATAATGCCGCCCCGGCCCAGATTGACCAGCGCCGCATCTGCTTTCATCCGCTGGATGACTGCCGTATTGAACATTGCCTTCGTCTCCGGTGTCAGGGGGACGTGGATGGATACGATATCGCTCTGGGTGACCAGTTCATCGAAGCCGCACAGGGTGACATAGGACTGGAATTCCGCCGGGATTTCTTTGAGATAGGGGTCATAGGCCAGGACTTGCATGGAGAATCCGGCGGCCCGGCGGGCGACGCCTTGGGCAATGGCCCCGAAGCCGATCAATCCCAGGGTCTTTTTGTAGACATCCCGCCCGACCACGTATTTATACTGTCCCTGATGGACTTTCTGGTTGGCACGGCTGATCCCCCGGCGCACGTCTAAGATGAGGCCAAAGGCCAGATCCGCCACGGCCTCTGCGTTTACCCCCGCCGTATTGGTGACGGTGATCCCCAGGGCTTTTGCCGCATTGAGGTCAATATTGTCCACCCCGGCGCCGTACCGGGCGATGACCTGTAACTGTTTGCACGCCCCTAAGAGCTCTGCGTCAATTTTGACCGTACCGGCGATCATGGCGTCGCTGTCGGCCAGTTCTGCCATGAGGGTCTCCCGGCTCGCACTGGCGTCTAAGAACTTGTGAGAAAACCCCGCCGATTCCAACAGGGCAAAGGGCTCGTTGCTGATACTCCCAAAAGACCGTGAGCTGATTACTACTTTTTTCATGTGTCTACCTCCTGGATACTAATTTTAGCACAAAGTATCACGATCTTCAATCTTTTTGGGTGGGGGAGACGGCAAACGGCCCCGGCGCTTTTGCACCGGGGCCGATTTTAGTGTACAAGATTATGCAACGTCGTCTTCTTCGTCGTCTTCTTCGTCGCCTTCGTCTGCCTCGTCATCAACAGGAGGCCAGGTAACAGCAGTCCAGGTCTCTACGCCGTCAGTCCGGGTGAAGTAGTGGCTGTGGGAGGCCTCTACCACGTAGAAGAAATACCAGGCGTTTTCATTGGAGACGTCGGGGAAGATGCGGAGATCGTCCCATATGCCCTCAATGCTGGCCATGTTTGTTGCGCCACGGCCCAGTACCCGGTAGAATACCGCCGCTGTCTCTACACGGCTGATGGGTCTGAGCGGCTCGATCAGAGGATTGTCTTCGCTGCCGTTGCCGATCATCCAGCCCTGGCGGAATGCGGTGTAGACATAGTCTCTTGCCCAGTCGGAAATCTCGCCTGCATCCGAGAAGGGGAGCGCTCCAGCGGTCTGGATGGGAACGCCGCTGGCTCTTACGATGGTGGCGGCCAATTCCTGTCTGGAGATGGGCTGGAGGGGGCCAAACGTCCCGTCGTCAAAACCGAAGAAGAAACTATAGGCATGAACCCAGGACACATAGCCGTGGAACCAGTCCTCAGCCAGCACATCGGGGAAGGGCATACCCGCCGGCGGGGTGAGCTCCGGCGTAAAGCCGGGAATCATAGTACGGGCCAGCATGGCGGCGACTTCCGATCTGGAGATATTGTTCAGGGGCAGGAACGTGCCTTCCGGTATGCCTTGCATGAACCACTTATGGAACAGAGCGGCGTCAGCGTCTATCGGCTCCCAGCGGGCGTACAGGCGCAGGTAGGTTCCGTGTACTGCGTTGGCAAAATTCTTCCGATTTTCTGTATCGGGTTCCAGATACCAGCCCATGAAGGTGTAGCCCTCTTTCGCAGGAGGCGCAGGCAACGGTGTTATCCGGCCGCCACGGGTGATATTCCGCTGATAGTAAATGGGATTGCCGTCACGGTCGTAGTTCCAGAGGAAACGCACGAGGGAAGTACCGGGGCCGACGGGGGGGCGGGGGCCAGTGCCGCCGTTGTCGTTGCCGTTGTCATCGCAATCGCAGTTGTCGTAGTTCGAGCACTCCGGGTCGTCACATGTTACGCAACCGTCCGGGCATTGTACACACTCGGGGCAGCAATCGCAACGCTCGGCATTGTAGTTGTCACACCCATCAAACTCACAAATTATGGTGCCGCAGGTCGGGCAGGCGAAACACTCGGGGCAGCAATCGCAAGCATCGTAGTTGCCACACGTGTTATCGGTACAAGTTATGGTGTCGCAGGTCGGGCAACGATTACAATCGTCGCAGCAATCGCAAGCCTCGAAGTTGGGACACGTATTATCATCACAAGTTATGGTGTCGCAGGTCGGGCAACGATCACAATCTTCGCAACAATCGCAAGCATCGTAGTTGTCACAGCCAGCTTCCTCACAAATTATGGTGTCGCAGGTCGGGCAGAGGAAACACTCGGGACAGCAATCACATGTGCAAGACACCTCATCACACAAATCGCAGATGGGACACTCTTCACACACTAGGCAATTTTCACATTCGGGGCAGGGGTCGCACTCCGCTACGCTAATCTCAACACTGAACGGTCTTACACCGCCTACTTGAAAGTTGAGGATACGTGTATTGCCAGGAGCAGGCACACCGACTATTATGTATGCAGGCATGTGTCCGGGTGCCCAGCCATCATCAGGCCCATAGACATTAAAAAGGCCGAAATGATTAGCACCGGCAACATACGGAACGCCATCACCATCTATACGAACAATGGCGTTATCACGATTATCCCCAATCAGACGGGAGATATCAATTACAATTTCAGTCGCCATGCAACTTGCCTCTACCACGAATCTGGGCCTCACAGAGCCTGGAGGATAGCTTAATTGAGGAGAGGTTGCGCCTTCCATGTGGTGTCCGTGAGAGGAACCCTCAATAGGCCGATGAGTGGCGCCTATACCGTAGAACCAAAGGCTTGGCGCCCGTTGCTCACGGAATAAAACATCATTTGCGGCAACCAACGGCTCCAACGGCGCCGCCATCGCCGCCACCGGCACCAGTGACAGCACCATACACAGCGCAATCAAAACAGCAAGCGCCTTCTTCCCTAATTTTCTCCATTCTCTCTTTCTTTCCATGTTCACGATCTCCTTCCAAAATGTAAGAACTTTTTTATTTTGCGGGGATAGTATAGGGTATCTGCCCTGCCATGCAGAGCAGTTTTGCGCATCACATATCTCTGCCACCCGGCAATAGGAAAGGAAATTCATTTTGTGAAAATATTAACACTGTTGGAAAACAAAGTTACAATACTATACTGGTATTAATATTGTCAATACTTACAATAAAAAAATAATATTACAATTATGTAACATTAATAATGCACCAGAATTAAGGAACGAGAAGGAAGTCAGATTTTCTGCGGGGAAACGCAACCTATGCGGCAGAAGGGGGTTTTATTTTTGCAACTTTCAATATTTCCGCTTGCATTTTCGAAGCGGGTGTGGTATGCTACGAGAAATGTGTCCAGCATAAACTTTTATTTGGAGTGGTGTAATATGTCGCAGAGAAAGATAAGAAAGGTTTTAGTGGCCAACAGGGGCGAAATTGCAATCCGTGTGTTTCGGGCTTGTAATGATCTAGGGATTGCAACCGTGGGGATTTACTCCCAGGAAGATACGTATAACTTATTCCGCACCAAAGCGGATGAATCCTATTTGATTGGCAAAAATCAGTCGCCTTTGGGGGCCTATCTGGATATTGACGGTATTATCAAGATGGCGAAATCCAAGGGGGTGGACGCCATCCATCCCGGGTATGGGTTCCTCTCGGAAAATGCCAGGTTTGCAAGAGCGTGCGAAGAAAACGACATAATCTTCATCGGCCCGCCATCCCATATCCTTGAAAAAATGGGCGACAAGCTAAACGCCAAAGAAATTGCCAAGCAGTGTGATGTCCCCACGATCCCCGGCAGTGAAGACCCCCTGCGGGACATGGAGGACGCACAGTCCCGTGCGGCGGAATACGGATATCCCGTCATTTTGAAGGCCGCCGCAGGCGGCGGCGGCAGGGGAATGCGCCGTGTGAATAATCCGGAGGAGCTGGCGGCCGCTTTTCCCGTGGTGAGCAGTGAGGCGCTGAAATCCTTCGGCAACGGCAATATCTTCATGGAGAAATATCTGGTCGAGCCGAAGCACATTGAGATTCAAGTCCTGGCCGACAAGCACTCCAACGTGGTGCATTTATTTGAGCGGGATTGTTCCCTCCAGAGAAGATATCAAAAGGTCATCGAAATCGCCCCGGCCGTATCTCTGCCCCAGGAGATCAAGCAGAGGCTATATGACGATGCGGTGAAGATCGCCCAGTCCGTGGATTACGTGAATGCGGGAACCGTAGAATTCCTGGTAGACAAAGAGGGCAAACACTACTTTATTGAAATGAATCCCCGTGTCCAGGTAGAGCACACCATCTCGGAAGTGATTACAGGCATTGATATTGTACAGTCACAGATTATGGTCGCCCAAGGGCACAAGCTCTCCGACCCGGAAATTGGGATTCCCAACCAGGAATCCATCCAAATGAACGGCGTCGCCATCCAGTGCCGGGTGACGACGGAGGATCCCAAGAACAATTTTGCGCCCTCTACGGGCAAGATCACCGCCTACCGCTCCGGCGGCGGGTTCGGCGTCCGCTTAGATGCGGGCAACGCCTACTCAGGCGCAGAAATCTCCCCGTACTATGACAGTCTCTTAGTGAAGGTCACGGGCTTTGACAGAACCTTTGAGGCGGCCACCAGAAAGACCATCCGGGCCATCAATGAGATCCGGATCAGAGGGGTCAAGACGAACATCCAGTTTTTGAATAATATCCTGACCCATCCGGTATTCCTGTCGGGGGACTGTAATACGACATTTATTGACGACACACCGGAGCTGTATCAATTTGCCGACCCGAAAGATCGTGCAACGAAGATTTTGAACTACATCGGGAAAACCGTTGTAAATGGAAAGAATCTAAGCACAGCGCCCGCCGAGCCCGCCTTTGTGCCGGAAGCGGGGGAGATCAAACCGGGGCTCAAGCAGCTCTTAGACGAAAAGGGGCCGGATGCGGTTAAGGAATTCTGCCGAAATAGTAAAAAGCTGCTTTTGGCGGACACCACCCTGCGGGACGCCCATCAATCCCTCCTGGCCACCCGTGTACGGACAAAAGACATGGCGGAGATCGCAGAGTACACCGCCTATGCCATGTCGGATATCTTCGCCCTGGAGATGTGGGGCGGGGCCACCTTTGATGTGGCCTATCGCTTCCTCCACGAATCCCCCTGGGCCCGGCTGGAATTGCTGCGGGAGAGGATTCCAAACATCCCGTTTATGATGCTGTTCCGGGGCGCAAATGCCGTGGGATACACCAACTATCCCGATAATCTCATCCGGGAATTTATCAAAGAGGCCGCCAAGTCCGGGATTGACGTGTTCCGTGTATTCGACTCCCTCAACTGGATGCCCAATATGGAGGTCTCCATTGACGAGGTGCTCAAACAGAACAAGGTTGCAGAGGGCTATATCTGCTACACCGGGGATATCTCTGATCCGTCCCGTGACAAGTATGATCTGAACTATTACGTAACTCTTGCGAAAGAGATGGAGCGCAGAGGCGTCCATATTCTGGGGATCAAAGATATGGCGGGGCTTCTGAAGCCGTATGCCGCCCATAAGCTGGTATCGACTCTGAAGAACGAGGTCGGTCTGCCCATTCACTTCCACACCCATGACACCAGCGGCAACGGCGTAGCCGCCGTGCTCAAAGCCTGTGAGGCCGGCGTGGATATTGTGGACACGGCCATCGCCTCCATGTCGTCTCTCACCAGCCAGCCCTCTATGAACGCCGTGGTCACCTCCTTAGAGGGACACGAGCGGGATACAGGGCTCTGCGATGAGAAACTGTTGCCTATCTCCAACTATTGGGGTCAGGTACGCAAATACTACGGCGGATTTGAAGCCGATCTCACCACGCCGGCCACGGATATCTATAAGTACGAGATCCCCGGCGGGCAGTATTCCAACTTAAAGCCCCAGGTGGAGAATCTGGGCCTCGGCGACCGATTCCAGGAAGTCAAGGAGATGTACAAAGAGGTCAACGATATGCTGGGCGACATCGTAAAGGTGACGCCGTCCTCAAAAATGGTGGGCGACTTTGCCATCTTCATGGTGAAAAACGACCTGACCGCTCAAAATATCGTGGAACAGGGCAAGAACCTGGCGTATCCGGACTCCGTCGTGAGCTACTTCGAAGGCATGATGGGTCAGCCGCAAGGCGGGTTCCCCAAAGATATCCAAGAGATCGTCTTAAAGGGCAAGACGCCCATCACCTGCCGGCCCGGTGAACTCCTGCCCCCGGTGGATTTCGGCAAGGTAGAGGAAGAAGTCAAGGCGTTCTGTCCGAACCCCACCATGCAGGATTTGGTGTCCTACTGCCTCTATCCCAAAGTGCTCCGGGAGTTCCATGCCAATGTCCAGGCCTATTCCGACCTCTCTTATCTGCCCACGGACGTGTTTCTCAACGGCCTGGTGCCCAATGAGACCGTAGAGGTGGAGATTGAAGAAGGAAAGACCCTCTTCGTCAAACTGGTCAATCTAGGTGAGCTGGACGAGAACAATATGCGCAACGTGATCTTCGAGCTAAACGGCCTCCGCCGGGAGATTTCCATATTGGATACGACCCAGGGCGAAGTCAAGGAAACGGCCACCATGGCAGACCCCGCCAACCCCATGGAGATCGGGGCCAGCATCCCCGGTATGATTAGCAAGATCAACGTGGCACAGGGCGATGTCGTCAAAGCCAACGACGTACTCGCCGTCATTGAGGCCATGAAGATGGAGACCATTGTGGTGAGCAAGGCAGACGGTGTGATTGATAAAATCCTGGTGAAAGAGCATCAGGTGGTGAAAGCCGGAGAACTGGTGATCCAGATGCGGCCGTAACGCAGGTAGAAAGTTGCAAGGGGTGCAGTCTGTTGACTGCACCCCTTATTGCTTGGCGAAGAAAAAGCCTCCCTCCGGCACTTCGTGCCACCTCCCTCAAATTGAGGGAGGCGTTCGCCCTTGCCCTCCGGCCCCCTCGTTTCGAGGGGGCTGTCAGCGTAGCTGACTGGGGGAGGCTCTGCGCACACAGGCCGAAGGACAATCCTCAGTCGGCTCCGCCGACAGTCCCTTTAGAACTGTTGGGTGGAGACCCGGAGCTATATGAGGTCAACGTGTTTGACTACGTGGCTCTGGCTACCAGCGCGATTGCCATTGTCCTGTCTGTTCTGTTGGTTCCGAAGGAGCGAATCGCATTGCGTGTCGTATCAATCATCCTTGCTAGTGTTTCAACGTTAGCTGCACTCGGTTGGATTGTGGTAAACGGATTTTAATCAACAGACGAATTTGAAAATTACCAAACCGGGGCTGTCGCTTGCAAACGACAGCCCCGGTTCTGTGTATCAGTGTCTAGTATGTTCCTATCCGAGCCCCCGTGCCAAATCTTCCAGAATATCGTCAATGTGCTCTGTCCCGATAGATAGGCGGATTGTATTGGGCTGGATGCCGCATAACTTGAGCTCCGCTTCGCTCATCTGGGAGTGGGTGGTGCTGGCGGGGTGGGTGACGAGAGATTTCACATCGCCCACGTTGGCCAAGAGAGAGAAGAGGGTCAGCTTTTCCACAAAGGACTTGGCCTCCGCAGCGCCGCCTTTGATCTCGAAGGTGAAGATCGACGCACCGCCCTGGGGGAAATAGGTCTGATAGAGCTTGTGAGAGGGATTCGACGGCAGGGACGGGTGGTTAACCCGCTCCACCTGCGGGTGATTTTCGAGATAGGACACCACCTTCAGCGTATTCTCCACATGCCGCTCCATCCGGAGGGATAAGGTCTCCAGGCCCTGGAGAAACAGGAAGGAGTGGAAGGGGGAGAGGGCGGCGCCCATGTCACGCAGGAGGATGATCCGTGCTCGGATAATATAGGCCAGGGGTCCCGCCACTTCTGTGAGCCGTGCGCCGTGATAGCTGGAATCCGGCTCCGACAGGCCGGGGAACCGGCCAGAGGCCGCCCAGTCGAATTTGCCGGCGTCTACAAGTACGCCGCCGATGGTGGTGCCGTGGCCGCCGATGAATTTCGTGGCGGAGTGGATGACAATATCTGCGCCGTGTTCGATAGGCCGGAGCAGATAGGGCGTGGCAAAGGTGTTGTCTACAATCAGGGGCAGTCCATGCCGGTGGGCGATATCCGCAACGGCCCGGATATCTACGAGAGCGGCGTTGGGGTTGCCGATAGTCTCTAAAAAGAGCGCTTTGGTGTTGTCCCGAATCTCTTTTTCGAAGTTGCCGGGATCAACCGGGTCTACAAAAGACACGGAGATGCCCATATCCGGGAACGTGTTGGCGAACAGATTATACGTCCCGCCGTACAGGGTCTTGGCGGATACGATATGATCCCCGGTGCGGGCGATATTCTGGATGGCATAGGCCGTGGCGGCTGATCCGCTGGCTAAGGCCAGGGCCGCCGCACCGCCCTCTAAAGCGGCGATCCGGCGCTCGAACACGTCGGTGGTGGGGTTCATAATCCGTGTATAGATATTGCCCGGCTCTTTGAGGGAAAAGCGATCCGCCGCTGAATCGGGGCTGGGGAATACGTAGGATGTAGTCTGATAGATGGGCACCGCCCGGGCATCTGTGGCCGGATCGGGGGTCTCCTGTCCCACGTGAATCTGTTGTGTTTCAAATCTCCATGTTTGCTCTGCCATGTAATAGTTCCTCCTTGGTATATTGGCCCCCCGCCGAAGGCGGGGGAAATGCATGTTTCTGCGCTTTTTGTGCAGGGATACATGCGATTTAATTTTTTAAGCTCTGCATGGGTGCGGGAATGCGCCCGCCCCGGTGGATAAAATCTGCGCTGGACGCCTGATGGGCCGGCATGATGGGGGCCGAGCCCAGCAGTCCGCCGAACTCGACCAGATCTCCTACAACCCTGCCGGGGGCAGGGATAATCCGCACTGCGGTGGTCTTATGGTTGACCATGCCGATGGCCGCCTCGTCGGCGATAATGGCGGAGATGGTCTCCGCCGTGGTGTCGCCGGGTACGGCGATCATATCTAGGCCCACGGAACAGACACAGGTCATGGCTTCCAACTTATCTATGGTAATCGCACCCGCTAAGGCGGCGGCGATCATACCCTCATCTTCACTCACCGGGATAAAGGCCCCGGATAGCCCCCCCACATGGCTGGACGCCATGACGCCGCCCTTTTTCACCGCATCATTGAGCAGCGCCAGGGCCGCCGTGGTGCCGTGGGTGCCGCAGACTTCCAGGCCCATCTCCTCTAGGATCCGGGCCACGCTGTCACCTACGGCGGGGGTGGGAGCCAGGGATAAATCCACCACACCGAAGGGGACGCCGAGACGGCGGGAGGCCTCTTGGGCCACCAGTTGACCCATCCGGGTGATACGAAAGGCGGTTTTTTTGATGGTCTCGGCCACTACGTCAAAAGGTGCGCCTCGGACAGCTTTCAACGCCACATGGACGACGCCGGGGCCGGAGACCCCCACGTGGATTACCCGTTCCGGCTGGCCGATCCCGTGGAAGGCGCCGGCCATAAAGGGATTGTCCTCCACGGCGTTGCAGAATACGACAAGCTTTGAGCAGGCGGCCCCGCCGGAATCGGCGGTGCGCTCTGCGGCCTGTTTGATGCAGTTGCCCATCATGGCCACGGCGTCCATATTGATCCCAGCCTTGGTCGTGCCAACATTGACGCTGGCACAGACCCGTTCGGTTTCGGCCAATGCCCGGGGGATAGAGGCGATGAGCCGCCGGTCACTGTCTGTAAATCCGCTGTGAACCAGGGCGGAAAATCCGCCGATAAAGTTGACCCCCACATCTTTTGCGGCCCGATCTAAGACCTGGGCAAAAGGCGTGTAGTCCTCGGCCTCTGTACTCGCCGCCACGAGAGAAATCGGCGTGACGGAGATCCGCTTATTGACAATGGGAATCCCAAACTCCGCCTCGATCTCCTCGCCGACTTTGACCAGGTCTTTCGCCGAGGAGACGATTTTGCCGTATATGTTCTCACAGCACCGATTCATATCCGGATCAATGCAGTCCAGGAGACTGATCCCCATGGTGATGGTGCGGATATCCAGGTGTTGCTGGTCGATCATTTCAATTGTCTGGAGAATTTCTCTGGAATGAATCATAGTAGATTGCTCCCTAATGCTAAATACGGTGCATGGCGTCGAAAATGTCCTCCCGCTGGATGCGGATATCCAAGTTTTTCGCTTTGCCCATCTCCCGGAGGGCGTCGTGGAGGGCGGCGAAGGGGAGGGGACATTGGCTCATGTCCACCAGCATGTTCATAACGAGAAACTCCTGCAACACCGTCTGGCTGATGTCCAGCACATTGACCTGTTGTTCGCTCAAGGCGTTACAGACCGATGCGATAATGCCCACCTGATCCTGTCCGATGACTGTGACAATGGCTCTCATGGTGTGATCCTCCTAACCGTCTGCTTTACTTAACAGATATGTCTTTATGATCTCTACGGCCTGTTTTGATTGCAAAGAGCCGTTTAAAATAATATCTGCGCTCCACTTTGTGGGCTCAACGTATTCATCCATCCGATATCGAACTAAATCCAAGTACGAATTTTTAATAAAATCGTGGCCGTGGTATTGTGCATAGGATGCAATGTATCTGACGGCTCTCTCGTCCGCCTTTGTCTCGACATAGAGTTTCAAATCAAGTGCGTTGCGTATTTCGTCATCGTATAATACCAGCGTACCCTCGATGATAATGAGAGAGACAGTATTGGCTTCAATTTCGCTTTTCAAATCGAAACGCAATTGCGGCAAATCAAAGGAGGCGGGGGAGTTGAAATCTGGGTACACTGTTCCTGTAATTGGAGCCTCTGCAAGGGGCAGCTCCTCTTTCGGTTTGTGATATTGGTCTATGTGAAACGTCTTGCATGTTATGCCGTGCAGTTGATCTTCAAGTTCTTTGGTAAATGTGGATTTTCCCGACTGTGTTCCGCCGGCGATACCGACTACAAATGGCTTTTTCACGCTGATACGCTCCTATACACTCAAATCCAATTCGTCCAAAGAAAGGGTAAAAGCGGGGATGCAGTGTTCCAGGAAATAGGCGGTCTCCGGCAGGGGGGATTCTGAGATAGAGCGGAGGACTTCCGTCTGGGCCGCTTTAAACTCGTCATTGCCCGCTTTTTGCTCCTCTAAGCACTTGATATAGGCGGAGAGTCGGTCGGCGGCTTTGATGAGCTGATGGACTTCTGCGTTCTGTTCATTCAGCAGGGGGCGGTAGGCCGGTTGCAAAGGTTCCGGCAAGAGGGAGACCAGCTTGTCCGCCGCAACCTGCTCCACCTGTTTGTAGGCGAGTAAAATATCCGGGTTGAGATATTTGATCGGCGAGGGCAGATCCCCCGTGAAAATCTCCGACGCATCGTGATACAGTGCGGCCGTGGCCACCAGGTTGGGGTCAATCTCCCCGCCGTAGACATCCCGGCGGATCACCGCCAATGCGTGGGCGATGACGGCCACCATGTGGCTGTGTTCTTGGATATTCTCCGGCAGACTGTTGCGCATGAGCCCCCAGCGGGCGATATAGCGCATCCGGGAAATGAGGGCGAAAAAGCTATTTTTCATTTGGATTCTCCGGCAGTTTGATAATATAATATCATAGCACAAAACGCCGGAAGTCACAAGACTTCCGGCGTTAGGGTTATAGACAAAAAAATGTAAATATTGCGTTTGTATTTTGTAGAGCGGTTAAATTAACCCTCTGCTCTGCAAGAACTCACGGGCTACAATATGGGGCAGTTCGCCGTCGTTGTCTACTCTGTAGTTCATGGCGATCATATCCTCTTCGTAAACCTGACCGATGAGCCTGCTCACAGCGGCGACCACTTCGGGGTGGTTTGCGTAAGAGTCCACGTTGAAGAAAATCAGTCCGTGCATGGGCATGAATACGCCCTTTTCTTCTTCCAATGTGACCAATTCAGTTACCACTTTCATGCCCTCTGTACCAAAGGTGACGATGACATTGACTTCGCCGCTGGCCAGAGACATATAGCGGAGTCCGCCCTCCATGGGGAGCACTTCTGGGAAATAGAGGCCATATGCACGCTCCAGGCCGAGGAGACCATCCTCCCGGACTGCAAATTCAAAGCTAGGGGCCAGTATGAGTTGATCTTGAATGGCGACCAGGTCAGCGACTGTCCGCAGATTGTGTTCGGCCGCAAACTCTGGTGTCACGCTGAGCTCATAGAGGTTATCAAAGCCCAGTGCGCCAATGGGTTTAAAGCCGAGCTGTTCCGGCAGATCAGTTTGCAGAGTGATCATAATCTCGTCTATGCCGCGGTCACTAATGGGCCGATCCAAGGCGTTGATGTAGATTGTAGAGGCGTAATCCACATAGAGGTCAACTCCCTCCGGGCCGCCCAACCGAATTGCCTCCACGATTGGAAGCGTACCGCCCAGGGCGAGCTTGCGCTCTACTTCATAGTCTGTGTGGGCTTCGATCATCTCGGCCAACAGGTTTCCGAGAATCAACTGTTCGGTGAAATTTTTACTTCCGACAGCAATCGTCTGCCGTCCGCTGTCACGGATAGAATTCCAGGCGAAGATGGCAACGGCGATGGCTACGATGGCGACCAGTGCAATGAGTAAAATTCGCTTGTTCCGCTTTTGGGCCTCGTACCTTTCTCTTTCAACACTCATAGTACATTCTCCTTTGTAATATTTATTCGCATTTCAACAACCTGGGCGGGGAAATACAGTAAATACGATTTAAGGGGTCACAAGCTTTTCGATCCGGCTGACGATAAAATCCATGAGCAGGGCTAAAAGGGCCGCAGGGATTGCACCGGCTAAGATCATGTTGGTATTCAGCGTATTTATGCCGGAGAAGACTAGAAACCCGAGTCCCCGGCCGCCTGCGTAAGCGGCAATGGTCACAAGGCCCACGCCTGCGACAGAGGCGATCCTGACGCCGGTCATAATGACGGGCAGGGCCAGAGGGAACTGGACATGCCGGAGCATTTGGAACCGTGTCATACCCATGCCCCGGGCCGCCTCAATATATTGGGGCCCGACGTTGAGGATACCCGCATAGGTATTTTTGACAATGGGCAGAACGGCGTATATGACGATCAAAATCACAGCCGTCTGCTCATTTACGCCGACGATAGGGATCAAAAATCCGAGAAGCGCCAAACTGGGAACGGCCTGCAAGCCATTGATTACCAGCATGATAGGGGAGCCGATTCGCCTTACACTGCTGACGAATATGCCAATGGGTACCCCGATTATAACAGCAAAAAAGAGCGCATATAGTAGAATTTGGGCGTGTTCCCCCAAAAGACGTAAAATAAAATCATACCGCTGACTGATAAATTCAAAAAATGTCATAATTACTTGCCCCCTATGCCAATTGGCCGGACAATACAGCCAACAAATCGCTTACGTGCAGTACGCCGATAGGTTGATCTATATCGCTCAGTACCGGCAAATAGGTCAGGTCGTGTTCCCGCAGGATGTTGAGCGCATCCGCCAGCGGTGCATCCGGGCGGACGGAGACGGAGGTGTCGAGAGACAGGGCCTGTATGTCCGTGCTCATAATATCTTCTACCACCAGCAGATGGGGCATCTGGAACAGGCGATTTTTTCCCATAAAGCTCCTGACATAGTCACTGCTCGGATGTTTCAACAGATTTTTCGGTGTATCCACCTGTTCAATATTGCCCTCGTTAATGAGGCAGATGCGGTCCGCCAGTTTGATGGCCTCAATAATCCCGTGGGTGACGAAGAGAATGGTCTTGTTGAGGACCCTTTGGATCTTGAGCAATTCATCCTGTAGCTGTACTCTGGTGATGGGGTCAAGAGCGGAGAATGGCTCGTCCATGAGCAGGATGTCGGGATCCGTGGCCAGGGCCCGGGCGACGCCGATCCGTTGCTGTTGGCCGCCGGAGAGCTCCCGTGGCTTGCGGTATAGATATTCGTCTAAATCCAGTCCGATCATCTCCATGACCTTTTTGGTGTTGCGCTCAATTTCGTTGAGCGGTTTCTTTTGGATTTTTCCGACGATTTCAATATTTTCTTTCACTGTCATGTGGGGGAACAGGCCCACCTCTTGGATGACGTAGCCGATCCGCCGCCGGAGGGTGATTTCATCTATACCGCTAATATTTTGTCCGTCAATGAATATGGAGCCGGAAGTTGGCAAGATTAACTTGTTGACCATTTTGAGCATGGTGGTCTTCCCACTCCCGGAATTGCCCAACAAAACCATCAACTCACCGGAATCGGCGGTTACATTGACGCCTTTTAGGATGGGGTGGCCGTCTACAAATTCCTTGTGAATATTGCGGAATTCTATCATGTGCCTCTCCTATTATGAATTATTACTAACACTGCGTTTCCCCAACCCAGGCGGGGGAAACGCAGATAAACGTTTACCTATTTTGATCAGTGCAGAAATAATAAAATATAGTATATCATAAAATGGCGCTCTTAGGTAATTTTTCTCCAGAAATTATTCAATAAGTAGCATTATGCACAATAAAATTGGATTATTTCAATTTCATAATGCAGAATTTTTGGGGAAGTTGGTAGAGAACGTCGAAATGCACAACACTACGTATTTTGAATCCCCTTGCGCTTCCAGGCGCCGGAGAGGTAGCGGATCAGCACGAGCGTTAGCCCAACGCCCCAGCCAATGGGGACGGCGGCCCAGATGGCGCTGTAGCCCAAAATGCCGAAGTGTACCAGGAGATAGGCCACCACAATGCGGGTGGCCAATGCGATAGAGATGGAAATGGAGGGGGCGAATACGTCTCCCGCACCCTGGAGAAAGCCGCATAGGACTTTATAGAAAGAAAACATTACAATGAAGGGGGTGATATAACGCAGATATGCCACGCCCTGCCCCAGCGCCGCCGTCTCTACGCCGAAGAACGTGATGGCGACGGGAGCAAAGATGTAGATGACGACGCTTAGTATTGCGGCGATGCCAAAACTCATGCCCTGGGCCGCCCGGAGCCCGGAGCGCACCCGGTCGAGTTTTCCTGCGCCGATATTCTGTCCGATAAACGTGGTGAGGCCGATCTGGAAAGCGAAGATGGGGATGGCGAGAAACTGATCAATCCGCCCGGCGGCGGCTACGGCCTGCATAGTGACAGGGCCGAAGCTGTTGACCAGCCGCTGCATGAATAGAAAGCCGACGGCTACAGTGCTCTGCTGGAGTACTGCCGGGCCGCCGAATTTGAGAATAAGTCTACATAATTTTAAATCAAATAAACCCTCGCCGGATTTTGGCCGAAATTCAGGAAACCGACGGAACATATAGAGGAGCGATATCCCGGCGGAGATGGCCTGGACAATGACGGTGGCGGCCGCCGCACCGCCTACGCCCCAGTGGAATCCGGCTACAAACAGGAGGGAGAGGGGGATATTGATAATTGAGGCGATGAGGAGAAAAAATAAGATGGCCCGGCTGTTGCCCACCCCCCGGAGCATAGCCGCCACGGCGTTATAGAGGAACTGGAATACGAGACCAAGACAGTAGATGCGGATATATAGGAGACTCATCTCAAAAATCTCTTCCGGCACCTGCATTAAGTGCCGGAGAAATATGGGGGCCAGGAGAAGTCCAAGTGCGGTGGCCAAAAGGCTTAAAGCCGTGAGGAAGATGAGAATAGTAGAGGCGGCTCGCCGGAGTTTGTCGTGCTCTGCGGCCCCAAAGAGCTGGGCGACAATGACGCCGCCGCCTATCCCCATGCCCATGGCTATAGCCAGAAGCAAAATCACCAGTGGTACGGTGGTTCCCACTGCCGCCAGGGCGTTACTGCCCACAAAGTTGCCCACGATGACGCCATCCACGGCGTTGTAGAGTTGTTGGAGCAAATTTCCCGCCATAATGGGAAGCGTAAAGAACAGAATGTGTCTCCACACCACCCCTTTGGTCATGTCTATTTTCACTGTACGCCACCACGGGGGGCGGGGAAGAGCATGTCCTTGGCGTCCGTCAGTCCCTGTATCAGAAAATCGATCTCCTGTGTGGTGTTGTATCTGGAAAAACTGACCCGGATGGTGCCATCGATGATTTCGTTGGATAGGCCCATGGCGGCCAGCACATGGCTCCGCTCCCCCCGCTTACAGGCGGAGGCGTGGGAGACGGCGATATTTTGGCTGTCCAGATAGTTCATCACCACCTCGCTCTTTGTGCCGGGCAGAGACAGGCTCACAATATGAGGTGCGCCCTGGGGGAGAAAGCGGGTGTTTGAAATCCGCTGGGGCAGGGTTGTCCGCAGAGAAGTTTGCAGAACTTGCAACTGTGCGGCGGTCTCATCAAAGTTGGCGGTTGCAAGTTCCACAGCCTTGGCAAAGCCTGCGATATTGTGCAGCGCCTCCGTCCCGGCGCGTAAGTTTCGCTCCTGTCCGCCGCCCCGGATGAGCGGCGGGAAGTGCAGTCCGGGCCGGAGCCAGAGCCCGCCCACCCCTTTGGGGCCGTGTAATTTATGGGCGCTGACGGAGATGAGGTCGGCCCCCAGGGATTCCGCTGTGAATTTTAATTTACAGAATCCTTGGATCGCATCTGTGTGGAACAGGGCGGGGGAGCGGCTGTGAGTGAGATCAGCCAGTTCTCTGATGGGTTGGATCGCCCCGGTCTCGTTGTTGACCAGCATAATAGACACTAGGGCCGTATCGTCCCGGAGGGCGTCTGCCAGAGCCGAGGGCGTAATTTGTCCCGCACTGTTCGGCGAGAGGAGGGTGATCTCATAGCCCCGGTCAGAGAGGGCTTTCAGCGGGGTCAGCACGGCGTCGTGCTCTGTGGCGCCGGCGATAATGTGTCGCCCCCGGTGGCGCATGGCGTGGAGGGCGCCGTGTATGGCCCAGTTGACGCTTTCCGTACCGCCGGAGGTGAATGTGAGCGACTGGGGCTCTGCTCCCAGCGCTCCGGCAACGATTTCCCGGCAGGTGTCCAGTTTTTTTGCCGCCGCCCGGCCCAACTCGTGGAGGGAGGAGGGATTGCCCGGGAAATCCCGCAGGGTTTTGGTGATTTCCTCTATTACCTCGGGGAGCGGCAGGGTGGTGGCGGCGTTGTCAAAATAAATCATAGTGAGAAATCTCCAAATATTCCTGTAGGGCAAGACGCCCCGGCGCACCGTTCAACCGCACTGCGGCTGAAACGGCGTGCCGGGGGCGTCACGCCCTACGGTGTTTTTGGCTCTGTTACTCTGCAATCAAGCCGGAAACGGCTTCACGGAACTTGCCTACATCGGCGGCATCGCCGTGGATTTGGACGGCGACAGGGCGGGAGAGATCCAGGCTGAAGAGACCCATGATGCTCTTGGCGTCCACCAGGTAGCGGCCGGATAGCACATCGATATCACAGCTCATTAGGCTGGCGGCGGTGACAAAAGTTTTGACATCGTTAATGGAACGGAGATTGATTTTAAATTCAGTCATTGGTATAATCCTTTCTGTGAGTTGTTATTTCAACAAGTTTTCGATATGATTTTATATACCAATTATACCCTGTCCGGGAGAGAAATGCAAGCATGAAACTTCACTTTACCACTTTGGGCTGTAAAGTAAATCAATATGAGACCCAGGCCCTCCAAACTCTCCTGATCGAGAGGGGGCATAGTTTGGTGCGAGATGGTGAGATTGCCGATGCAGTGGTGATCAATACCTGCGCCGTCACCGCCGAGAGCACACGGAAGAGCAAGCGGGCTGTAAAGCGGGCCAGGGGGGAGCACCCGGGGGCCTTTGTGGCCATCTGCGGCTGTGTCTCCCAGATCAGCCCGGAGGACGTGGCGGATATGGAGGCCGATCTAATCGCAGGCAGTGGGGATCGGCGGGGATTTGTCCGGGATTTGGAACATTTATTTTCCGAGGGGAGTACCCACTCGGCCGTAGATGCCGCCGCAGATCGGCGGGAATTTGAAATCCTGCCCGCCGGGGGACTGGACGGTAGGACGAGGGCGCTCCTCAAAGTCCAAGACGGCTGTGATAACTACTGCACCTATTGCGTGATCCCCTATGCCAGAGGGCCGATCCGCTCCATGCCGTTGGACACGGCGGTGGAGCAGGCCAAATCTCTGGCGCAAGCGGGGTTCCGGGAGCTGACCATCACCGGGATTGAAATCTCCTCCTACGGCAGAGAGCGGGCAGGGGAGGGGGATTTGATCGACCTGGTAGAGGCGGTCTGCAGCGCCGTACCCCATATGCGTGTGCGGCTGGGGTCTCTGGAGCCGCGGACGGTGACGGAGGATTTCTGCACTCGCCTCCGGGTGCTGCCCAACCTCTGTCCCCATTTTCACTTGTCCCTCCAATCTGGCTGTGATGGGACGTTGCAACGCATGGGCCGCCGATATGATACGGCCCGATATTTGCAATCCATACGGCTTTTGCGGCAAAATTTTGAACACTGCGGGATCACCACGGATTTGATTGTGGGATTTCCCGGGGAATCGGAGGCGGATTTTCAGGAGAGCGTGGCGTTTCTCAAAACCTGCGATTTCTCCGCAGTCCATATCTTTCCCTACTCCGCCAGAAAGGGCACCAAAGCCGCCCAGATGCCGGGTCAGATCGAAAAGACGGAGAAGGCCAGACGGGCCAAACTCGCCGGCCAGACAGCCAAAGAATTGCAAGCTGCCTGGCTTGCCGCCCAGGTGGGACGCACATGTCCCGTGCTATTTGAGAGCGAGCGGGACGGCTGGAGCCTGGGCCATACACCCAATTATTGTCCCGTGTCCGTTTTGGGGACGGGGTTGCAAAATCAGGTCAAACCCGTGGTGATCCATGGCGTATTGGGCGAAAAGTTAGAGGGGATCATCTCCTTATCTGGTGAAAATGTCACTTTACAATGATTTGGAATTCTGTTACACTATAAAGCACTAAAGCGTGAAAGTAGGAGGAGCATATGTTTACAGAGCGGATTTACAATTTTTCAGCCGGACCCTCCATGTTGCCGGAAGCAGTTTTGGCAAAAGCCCAAAGTGAGATGCTCAATTTCGGCGGATCGGGAACCTCCGTCATGGAGATGAGCCATCGGAGCGGGGTCTATACAGATATTTTCGACGAGACCAAAGCGCTTTTGAAGTCCCTGATGGAGGTGCCGGACAGCCATGAGATTTTATTCCTCCAGGGCGGCGCCTCTCTCCAGTTTGCCATGGTTCCATTGAATTTAATCGGCAAGATGGGCAAGGCGGATTACGCCGTCACCGGGAACTTCTCTAACCTGGCCATGAAAGAGGCGAAACACTATGGAGAGATCCGTGAGGCCGCCTCCTCCGCCGATCAAAATCACACGTATATCCCGGCCCAGGATCAGCTCAAGCTATCCGGTGATGCGGCCTATTTCCACTACTGTGACAACAACACCATCTACGGCACCGAGTGGAACTATGTGCCGGATACGGGGGCGGTGCCCCTGGTATCTGATATGTCCTCTAATATTTTGTCAAAGCCCATGGATGTGTCCAAATACGGCCTGATCTATGCCGGCGCCCAGAAGAATATGGCCCCGGCAGGGCTGACCGTGGTGATCTTGGATAAATCCCTCCTGGGAGCAGAGCTCCCCCATACGCCCACCATGCTCCGCTACCAGACCCATGTGGACGCCGACTCCATGTACAACACGCCGCCCACGTATAATATCTACATGTTGGGTCTCGTGCTGAACTGGATCGAGGAGCGGGGCGGGCTGTCCGCTATGGCCCGGTGTAACGAGGAAAAAGCTGGGATTCTCTACGACTATCTGGATGAGAGCGCCCTATTTAAAGCCTGTGCCCTACCGGAATTTCGATCAAAGATGAATGTGACCTTTGTCACGGGGAATAAAGACCTGGACGCCAAATTCGCCAAAGAGGCGGGGGCGGCGGGTCTCTCCAACCTGAAAGGCCATCGGGTCGTAGGCGGTATGCGGGCCTCCATCTACAACGCCATGCCCACGGAGGGTGTTTTGGCCCTAGTGGAATTTATGAAAGAATTTGAGCAGAACAATCGCTAAAAATCATGTCGTCCCCGCCAGCGGCGGAGACGCAAAAAAAGCAATTTTTCCACATCTCCCCGCCATAGGCGGGGAGATGCGAAGAAAGCAATTTACTGTGCTCCCTCCGCCGTAGGCGGAGGGAGACACGAAAAAAACAGAAAAGCCATACGTTAGGAGAATGAACTCACATGTACAAGATAAAAACATTGAATCCCATTGCAGAAATCGGCCTGGCGGCCCTGGATTCCGCCCAATACACCATCGGCGATCAGGTGGAAAATCCCGACGCCATTTTAGTGCGCAGCGCCAAAATGCACGACTACCCATTTAACCCGGAATTGCTCTGTATCGCACGGGCCGGGGCAGGAGTCAACAATATCCCCATAGACCGGTGCACAGAGGATGGGATTGTCGTCTTTAACACCCCCGGCGCCAACGCCGAGGCGGTGAAAGAGCTGGCCCTCTGCGCCATGCTCTTGGCGTCCCGTGATGTGGTGGGCGGCATCAATTGGGTCTCCACCATTGCGGATGATCCGGAAGTGGCCCAGAAGGTAGAAAAGGGGAAGAGTAACTTCACAGGCCCGGAGATATCCGGCAAGACCCTGGGGGTCATCGGTCTGGGGGCCATCGGGTACAAGCTGGCCAACCTGGCCCTGGCCCTGGGGATGAACGTGTGCGGATATGACCCCTATCTGTCGGTGCGGGCCGCCTGGCGGCTGTTGCCCAACGTACAACTGGCCGAGAGCTTGGATGCGGTCTATAAATCCTGCGACTATATCTCCCTCCACGTACCCGTAACCGAAAAGAGTAAGGGTATGATCAACAAAGAGGCTTTCGATAAGATGAAAGACGGGGTGCGGATCATCAATCTGGCCCGGGGAGAGTTGGTCAACGACGACCATATGCTGGAAGCGCTGAAAACCGGAAAAGTGGCCCGCTACGTCACGGATTTTCCAAATCCCAAGACGGCGGGGGCTGAAGGTGTTGTCGCTTTGCCCCATCTGGGGGCCTCTACGCCGGAGAGCGAGGACAACTGCGCCGTCATGGCTTCCCAGGAAGTTCAGGCGTATCTGGAGCACGGCAATATCCACAACAGCGTCAATTTTCCGGACGCCTATATGAAGCCAAACGGCCATGTGCGGGTGTGTTTCTCCCACTTTAACGTCCCCGCTGTCATCGGCAGTGTCCTCAGGATCCTCTCCGACTGCGGGATCAATGTGGAGAACATGGTCAGCAAATCCCGGGATAAATATGCCTACGGCATTGTGGATGTCAACGCACCGGTTGGGGACGAGTTTGTGGCCAAACTGCAACAGGTGGAGAACGTCATCCGTGTCCGGGTGATTGGGTAAAGCAGTATGGGTTGGATCAGTAAATTATTTGCGCCCAAGGCAAAAGAGGACGCACCAAAGACGGCGTGGAATAAGGACGATTTTGAGGCGTTTGTAAGCGAATACGAGAGAGAAGAAAAAGAAATCCTCGTGCTGACAAGTGATGAGCCGGGTGCCGCAGTAAAGTTGGGGGATTCATGGTCGCCATGCAGATATTTTCTGGCCTATGTGGATCTCGTCTCAAATGAGATGATCGGGGGCGATGGACGCATTACCTGGCTGATCTCCGAGGAAATCAGACAGAAATACGGGAATGCGTGGCCCCATTATTTCAAAGGCGGCGTGATCTATCGGCTCCGGGTGAGGGAATTGATGGACAAAACCGTCCCGGAGGGGCGGTTGCCCTCTGCTTATAACCGCTTTATGGTCGTAGAGGTGCTGGATTCAAACGTCCACAATGAGGAGTTGCTGGCCGTTTTAGCGGAGTATAGGACGCCGGTGAAGCTTTCAGACGAGACATTGGGAGAATTTTTGCTCAATAAGGACTTGCGTTTCTTTGAGGGGAATATTAACTGGCTCGGAGAAACTGTTACCGCCCATCTGGAAGTGACCATCGACGACGAAAGCACCTGGGCCCAGGCGCTGGGCGTGTTGCGCACTCTATTTGAACAACAAGTGCAGAAAGACTTGGAATTTCGCACCTATGCCGCAAAAGAGCTCATTGAGTCGGCAAATGAGTGGAGAAGCCAAGAGGAAAGCGAAGATGTGCCGGAGGAACTATCAGAAGAGGAGTTCATCGCCAGGATTGCACTTTCGGAGCTGGCAGTGACAACCGATGGGAAATATGCGGCGTATTACGCCGATGATGACATGTTCTGGGGGCATACGATTTCCGTGACGGGCAGCATAGAAACGGGGCCGGAATCCGCTTCGATTTGAGGGACACAATCAAAAAAGACAGCGGTGCGCCGGCACTGCTGTCTTTTCTCATAGGTCTACTTGAAATGCGTATGATTGTTGATGTGATTGATGCAGAAACAGTGATACCCTTCGCACCGGGAGCAGTAGCGGAACTCCATACTGGGATCGTCCGCATCCGAGATGCCGCAGACCTCGCATTTGCGGGTGTAGGACTTTACCTGTTGTTTGCGCTCCAACTCTCTTCTGGCATTTTTGAAGTTGATTGTGGTCTTAGAGTTTCTCTTGTTGTAAAAGTTTAGATACCGTTTCAGCGTATCGCCGCAGAAGGCGAGATAGTTGAGTACCAACGGCAGGGGAATCAGGTTGGATGGAAATAGAGGGAATCCTCTGAGGATATCATAAAAGAACATCACAGCGGCAAAAATGCCGATCCACTTGACTTTAACGGGGATGATAAACATGATGTGAATTACCGTGTCAGGGAACAGAGTGGCAAAAGCCACAAGCAAGGTGAGGTGGATAGAGAGGACGGAAATCAGCCAACTGTGAAATGGTGCGCCAAAGAGGTAAAACAAGAGACCGGACACGACCAGCAATACGACGCTGATTAGATAGTAGAGACAGAACTTCGCCGTACCCCAGGTCTGCTCTAAGGTTGTGCCCAGCATGTAGTAGAAGTAGAGGGAGACCGCCAGCCAGAGCGGGCTGGAAGATATGGGGATAAAAAGAAACGACACCAGCCGCCAGACCTCGCCCCGGAAGATATGGTCGGGAGAGAAGGCCAGACGGGAGAACAATGTGCCGGAATCGTCCATGATGGACAAGATGAAGACCAGACCCGTTCCGAAGACAATATACAACATCAGGCGGGGGATTCCGAACCGGGGGTGTTTATAACAAAACCGATCAATGGCACGGCTGATTGCACGCATAGGGTGGCCTCCAATGTTAGAGTTTTTATTAAGAGGGGCATTTAGAAGTAGCCATTGATTATTGTTTAATGGCTTGTAACTGTGTATGCATGTCATTGAAGCTGGGAGAACTATTGCCATCAACATTCATGTGAGGGCTAATTGTCTCTGCCCATATTTTTTTCTGCTCTCCAACTGCCTGCCAGCCCTTTTTTAACAGCGCTTTATGACCACCTTTATAGACAGCATCGGCAAGAAGCTCCCAGGTGCCGCAAATTGAATCGTTGACATAACTGTTCAAAACGTTGTTTTTTGCACGGGAATACGCTTTGCGTATAGCATCTAAATCTCCAAGATACCACGCCTCAAATTCTTCTATGGCTAGGAAGAAAAATGTTTCCGGCTTTTTTGTACAAGTATCTAATACATTCTGTAATTCGGATAAAAATTGTTCTTTTTCTTTACTGTCTAAATCACAGATTACAATTACAGTTCCGCAGTCTGGAACATTTCCATATCCTTGAAGCAGACGTGGTAATTGGCTAAGTAATTGTCGTTTGCTTGCATCGCTACCAGGCTTAAATCCTTTCGGGATACGCCCGACCCCTTTATACGGATGAATGCGAAACGTTATTCCATCCCCCAATAGCTTGGGGAGCAGAATTTCCATAGCTTTTCCGCCCGACTGATCCTCAATCAAAACTTCAAAGTGCATTATCTTTGCCCCTCCTCAAGATAATCGCTATACCACAACCCGCCCAGAGGGAGGCCTTCGGCAACTAAACCTTGAATTATGGGGTCTTCACTTGCGCGGCGGATTGTTGAAAACCCGTCACTTCCCTTATCTAAAATCCAGACCTCATTAGGCTCTAACGCATCCACAAAGTATGGTTGATGCGTTGTGATAAAGATTTGGGACTTGTTTTTCCCATCTGTTACATGGACACGAAATTGGCGGGCAAGTGCTTCCAACAATTTGTGGTAAAGTCCATTTTCTGGTTCTTCAATACAAAGAAACGGAGGTGGATTTGGGTCAGATAACAATAGTAAATACGCAAATACTTTCAATGTGCCGTCTGACATCTGCTGGGCAGAAAACGGATCTTTGAAACCTTTATCATTAAATTTCAACAGCAGTCGGCCATCAGCCATAGTCGCAGTGTCTATTTTGTCAATTCCTGGTATTTTACTTGCGATATCCATCAGTATTTTTTCAAACTGCTTGGGGTGGTCACGCTGCATAAACTGAACGACATTGCCAATATTATCGCCGTGAATATTCAAATGTTTTTGCGGGCCGGCCAATGACAGCTTGCGGGCTGCATCGGGTGTAAAATATGAGAGATACCATCCTTCTATAAACTGCCTGAAAGCAGATATTCTTGGGTGTTGTTTCAGTGCCCCAAGCGTTGCTATACCCAGTTTACGATTATCTTCTAATTCTATGGCTTCCGTTTCGTTGGATTCTTCATGCATTAATTTATCAATATCTTGTGACGAAAGCTGACCTGCTGATTCCTGAATACTACCGACGTCATCACCTTTCCATACGATACCACGACCGTTTTCAAGAATTAAAAATGAAAACGGCCAACCTCTATTATCTTGTCCTTTTCTACGTTGGCGTAAACGTTCGCTTTTAACATAAGGGCGGGCATGCTCGTCTATAGCAAATGATACTTCATAAGTGATGGGGCGTGCATTATGTTCTTCCCGATAGTAAATTTCAAACATAATTGGCTCGTCAACACCTTGCGATATGATACGTTCAAAGCCGTTTCGTCGGTCACAAGCTTCTTCAACACCAAATTTCAAGCAATCAGCTAAGAATCCAAACGCATCAAACAGCGTGCTCTTTCCTGAGCCGTTTTTTCCAATTACGGCTGTCATAGGTGTTAATTCACCGGTGCCCTTTTCGTTCCACAGGCGACCGAGGGTAACATCACGTAAGGTTCTAAAGTTACGGATTTTAAATCCTTCTATTCTCGCCAATTTTAGTTCCCTCCCATTTCATTATAGAACTCACAAGCTTATTTGAATATTTATCCGTGAAAACGTGTTCAAAAATAGGCAATCTCATTCTATATCAGCTTGTCCGAAAAGTCCACAAAAAAATGGCGTTGAGATAAGGCGGAAACTGTGGTACAATAGCGAATACGAAAGCGAAAAGAAAAAGAGAACCAGAAAGGGCAGGCATATCTATGTCAAATCGTGTCTTTACATCCGAATCTGTCACCGAGGGGCATCCCGATAAAGTGTGTGACCAAATTTCCGACGCCGTGTTGGACAATATTTTAAATCAAGACCCCCAGGCTAGAGTAGCCTGTGAGACGGTCTGTACGACAGGACTGGTATTCGTCATGGGGGAGATCACCACGGGCTGCTATGTGGATATCCCAAAGGTCGTCCGAGAGACAGTGAACAACATCGGATACAACCGACCGGAAATCGGTTTTGATGCCGCCTCCTGCGCTGTGATGACCAGTATCGACGAACAGAGCGGCGATATTGCCATGGGCGTCAACCGCGCCATCGAAGTCCGGGAGGACGGCAGCGGCGACGATGCCGACAAGATTGGTGCGGGAGATCAGGGCATGATGTTCGGCTTCGCCTGCGACGAGACGCAGGAGCTAATGCCAGCCCCCATCACCTACGCACACAGCCTCTCCAGACAACTGGCCCAGGTGAGGCGGGATGGGGAGCTGCCGTTCCTGCGGCCCGACGGAAAAAGCCAGGTCTCTGTAGAATATGGCTCAGATGGCGAAATTCTTCGGATTGCCGCCGTTGTAGTCGCAACCCAGCACGCCCCGGAGGTTGAATTAGATGAACTCCGAGATGCCGTGCGGGAGGGTGTCATCTATAAAGCGCTGCCCCGTGCGCTCTTAGACGAGAAAACGTCGATCTATATCAATCCCACGGGCCGATTTGTCACCGGTGGCCCCGTGGGAGATTCCGGCCTCACCGGGCGGAAGATTATTGTGGATACCTACGGCGGCTTCGGCGGCCACGGGGGCGGCTGCTTTAGCGGAAAAGATCCGACAAAAGTGGATCGCTCCGGGGCGTATATGGCCCGGTATATGGCAAAAAATATTGTAGCGGCGGGACTGGCCAAACGCTGTCAGATCGAAGTGGCTTACGCCATCGGCGTGGCCCACCCCGTTTCGATTTATGTAAATACAGAGGGGACGGGGAAACTGGACGATTCCAAATTGGCCGAGATCATCGGGCGAGAGTTTGACCTGCGCCCGGCCAGTATCATCCGCTATCTAAATTTACGGCGGCCCATCTATCTGCAGACGGCGGCCTACGGCCACTTCGGCAGACCGGATTTGGATCTCCCGTGGGAGAAGACGGACGCAACAGAGCGATTAGCCCAATATTTGAGTTAGCAAGAGGTCTTTATGGACAAGCGAAATCGGGGCAAAGCACCCCGGCATGTACAGCCCAAAGGGTTGGAGATGGGCGGATTTGTGGATCGTGGAGAGGAAGGCGTCATTGAAGGGCGCAACGCCCTCCTGGAGGCGCTGGACGCCGGGGCGGCCATAGATAAGATCTATATTGCCAAGGGTGATATTGATGCGACCCTCCGGCACATTGCCTCCCGTGCCAGGGAGGCCGGGGCCGTGGTGGTAGAGACGGATCGGCGGAAGCTGGACAGTTTGAGCCGCAGTCACGCCCACCAGGGTATACTGGCCCTCACGGCGGTGCGGGCCTATGCCAGCATTGAGGATATTCTGCAACTGGCCCAGGAGCGGGGAGAGCCGCCCTTGGTGGTGATCTGTGACGAGATCACGGATTCCCACAATTTGGGTGCCATTATCCGTACGGCGGAGGCCGCCGGAGCCCACGGAATTGTGATTCCCAAGCGGAGAAGTGTAGGGATCACCCCTATTGTGCAAAAGACATCCGCCGGGGCGGTGAATCACCTGCCTGTGGCACGGGTTCCCAATCTGACGTCGGCGATCCAGACACTGCAAAAGGCGGGGCTCTGGATTTACGGTGCGGCTATGGAGGGGACGTCTATGCTCTGGGATGCGGATCTTAAGGGGCCGGCGGGCATCGTCATCGGAAGTGAGGGCGACGGGCTCGGACGGTTGGTGTCGGAGCACTGTGATTTTTTAGTGCGGATTCCCATGGCGGGGAAAATACAGTCGTTAAACGCCTCTGTCTCGGCGGCGGTGATGCTCTATGAGGTCGTCCGCCAGAGGAGAGGCTAAGTTCGATAAGCGAGTTGGTGAGGCATTTATGAGCGAAAAGCAAAAAGAAAATTTAGAAAACGCAGAAGAGATTACTCTGGAGTCGATTTTAGCCGAGTACAAGGGTGAGGCGTTTATTGACGGGCAGAAAAAGACCCCCAAAGAGACCTTGGATGAAATGACCCAGCAGATTCTGGACGAGACTTTGGGGCGGTTGCCAAAGGTGTCAGAGGAGGCGTTTAAAACGCCGGAATCACCGCCGGAACCGTCTCTGACTGCCGATGTACAGGATCCAGAACCGCACCAGGCGATCAGTACGCCAGAGCCCCCGGTGGAGTCTCATTTTGGCTTGGATGGGATCGAATCGCCTCCGGAAGACGAGGCGACTGTTTCGTTTCCCGCAGTCGCCGTGCCGGAGCCGCCGCCGGTGCCGGAGGCGGAGCCTGATCCGGTCACGGTGCCTGCACCGTCGATAGAATCTGCCGAAGAGCTGGATCGGGGGGCCGAACCGGAGAAAACCGTCCGGAAGTGGGAGGCGGGGGAAGTCATCCAAATTCCATTCTCCAGACCGGAACAACCTGCATCCGGCGAACCGGATGAGCCGCCGATAGAAGAGCCCATGCTGGATCAATGGCATAAGGCAGAGGGTCACCAAGAGGTGCAATCGGAAGAAGCGGAATTTTCTGACAGCGACCCCAAAGTGAGCGATTACACCGCCTATGCCAATCCAGATAAAATGGAGGCGTATGCCGAGCTGTACGACGAGACGGAGGACGAGGAGAAACGAAGCTTATTCGGTTCTCTGCTGGGCCGTTTCGGGCGAAAATCCGATGGGAATGACACGGAAGAGGAGTTGTCAAAAAGCGAGAAATCGCCGCAAAAGGCTGACGATGACGAGCCGGAGGGCCGCTACGATGACGCCGCCTTTGCCCAAGATGACATGACCCTCCGAGAGGCCGCCGGACGGTACAGCAAGGGGATCGACCGCTATCAGATGCGGGGGATACTGGCCATTTTGCTCTCGTTGATTATGTTATTGTTCACTGCCCTCGGACAGGGAGAGACAAACCTTCCAGGGATTATGGGCAGTGCGCCGGGTCTCACGGCGGTTATGCTGGTGGCGTTTTTTGTGGTGTTATTCCTGACGGCGGACGTACTGGCCATTGGCGTGATGGATATTGTCCGGCGTCGATTGGGGGCGGAGAGTTTAGTGACCATCGCCGGCGTGGCCTCTATCATAAGCGCTGTGATGATTATCCGGACGGGAGACGTCTCCCGAGGGCTCCCTTATTTCCCCGTGGTGGCATTTGCCTTGGGAACGGCCCTGCTGGGGATCAAGGCCACTCGCAACGCCATGAAAAATACCCTGCGCACAGCGGCAAAGGGAGTAAATTCCGCTGTGATGTTCAGCAAGTTTGACAAAGAGGACGAAACCTTTGTGCTCTTTAAATCCAAGACCGATACAGATGGCTTTTTGGGGAAGACCCAGCAGATGGATTTCTCTGAATACGCCTATACTATGGCGGCCCCGCTGCTCTTGGCCATGTCGGCGGTATTTGCCCTGCTGGCCGCCCTGGGCGGTGCGGGAGAGATTGGCCATTTTGTTCAAAATTTTGCCGCTATGACTGCGGTAAGCGCTACGTTCACGGGGCTTTTGGCCTACGGTCTGCCGTATTCGCTTCTGGCCAGGAAACTGATGAAGGCCGGAGCGGCGCTGGCGGGCTGGGGCGGTGCCGTAGAGGCGGACGAGGCCACGGGCGTGATTGTTACCGATACGGACGTCTTTCCGGCGGGAACCCTGTCTCTGGCTGGGGTGCGCATCTTACACGAGCCGGACACCCAGCGGGTCATCTCCTATACTGCCAGCCTTATTGTGGAATCCCGTTGCGGACTTGCGGATTTATTCGCAGAGGTTGTCCGCAAACACAAGTATACGTTCTACCCCGTGGCGGATCTCTCCACCTATGAGGGGGGCGGGATTGAGGCCACGGTCAACGGAGAGCAGGTTTCAGTCGGCTCCGCCAGTTTTATGAACTTGATGGGAATCCGGCTGGATCAGAATCTCAACGTGAAGAATGCTGTCTTTACGGCCATCGGCGGGGAGTTGGTCGGAGTATTTGCCATTGACTATATGCCGCAGACCGCCGTACAAGAAGCGTTGGAGAGCTTGCTCCACACAAAAAAAGTCCAACCTCTTTTCGCCGTGCGGGATTTCAATATCACGCCGCTGATGATCCAGAGTAAGTTCAACATCAGCATGGAGAAGATTGACTTTCTCACCTACGCTGAACGCTTTGCATTAAGCGGTATGACCCCCGATGAGAGAGGGCGTCCCATTGCCGTCCTCAACCGGGAGGGCTTAGGGCCGCTGACGGACGTGGTAGTGGGCGGGAAACGCCTGCGGAGAACCGTAATGCTTAATACGATCTTGAGTATGGGCTCCTCAGTGATTGGTCTGCTCCTGCTCCTCTGGTTCTTCTGGGCCGGGATACCGGAATCGGCCAGTGTGTCCAACGTGTTTTTCTATCTGGCCGCCTGGCTGGTGGTGATTAGTCTATCGTCCCGGGCAGTGACGTTTGATTAGACAGCGCCGCTGTGACCCGGTGTGCTGGTATATCTAAGAATCTGTATTTTCTTGTATTGGAGGACAGTTATGAGAGACAATCTGCTGTTGCGGGACTACGATCCCACATCCATGCTCACCGTGAAGGAGACGACAATAACCAGGCCCAAATTCCCGGTGTTTGACGGACATATCCACATCGGCTCGCTGCAGATGAAAGGCCACGAACCATTTGATGCAAAAGAAGTCGTCCAAAGTTTAAAAAGTGCGGGGATATTCGGTGCAATCAACTTAAAAATGTTTTGGGGCGACCCTTTAAAAGAGCATCTGGCGGATCTCAAAGGATATGAAGATTTCATCCACACATTTGCGTCTGTAGACGTGTCTCGCCTAGAGGAACCCGGTTTTGCCGCCTATGCGGACGAGACTTTGAAAGAGATGAAATCCATGGGCATAAACGGTCTGAAATTTTGGAAGAACATCGGATGCGGCCTGAAAGATTCCAATGGTAAATTTGTCATGCCAGACGACGACAGGCTCCGTCCCATATGGGAGGCCGCCGCAAAATATAAAATGCTGGTTCTATTCCACATTGCCGACCCAAAATCATTCTTTACTCCGGTGGACGAGAAAAACGAATTCTACGAAAGCCTCGTGCAAAACCCTGACTGGGTATTCTACGGGGGCGGCCGGCCGAGCTTTGAAGCGCTAATGCAAGCACAGGACAATCTCATCGGCACAAACCCCGATACGACCTTTGTAATCCCCCATGTGGGCTCTTGCGCAGAGGATTTGGGCTGGGTCGGCGCACAGTTGGATAAACACCCTAATATGTATATCGACACATCCGCACGGAACAACCTGCTGGGCCGCCAGCCATACACCTGCCGGGAATTTTTCCTCAACTATCAGGACAGGATTGTATTCGGAACAGATGCGGGCTTTGGCGGTGCAGGTTTCGACCTCAATTTTTACGCAGAGCACTATCGCTTTTTTGAGACCTACGACGAATATTTCCGACCCATACTCGAATGGGGATGGGAGCAGGGCCGCTGGTACATCTACGGCCTGGGGCTTCCCGATGAGGTGCTGGAGAAGTTTTATTCCGGGAATATACGGCGGCTTTTGAAACGTGTAGGTGTGAATGTGTAGACGCCGAAAAAACCGCAGCATCATACAATAAGCGACACACCCAACGACATAGGCCGGGGAGTGGATAAACAGCGTTGATTTAAATTTGCTCTCCGCCGCCGCTGGCGGGGGAGAGTAAGAAAGCGTCCAATGCCCTTGGGCGCTCTCCCGGCTGGTTTCACTGGAAAACAGCCGGTTTTTGTGACTTTATGGAGGAGAACAGATTGCAGACACGACTATCTTACGGCAGAATGGTGGCATTTTCCCTGGCGGACTTTTTCGGGGGCGGCGCGTTTAATATCATCAACTTTCTCTACCCCGGATTTCTGGCCCTGGCCGTCGGCCTGCCGCCCGCTCTGGCGGGGCTGGTTATTTTCATTGCCCGGATTTTTGACGCCGTCATTGATCCGCCCATCGGCCATTTTTCAGACAGATTGCGAGTGCGGTTCGGGACGAGACGGGGTTCTCTCTTAGTCTCAGCGCCCCTCATCGTACTGTCTCTGTTTCTGACTTTTTATCCATACGCAAATCCCAGCCTCACCCTGCGGTTTTTCTTGGCCCTCTTCTCCTACATGTTCTTCTGTGCGGTACAGAGCTCCGCTATGATCCCCTACTACTCCCTGGTCAGTGAGGCCACGGAGAGCTATACCGAGCGGGCCAGGATGACCGCTCTGCGTCTGGGGTTCTCCATCTTTGCCTCCATCGTATGCGTAGCTCTCCCCGGTGTGATTGTGGGCCTATTTGACGACAACACCGGTTACATTGCCATGAGCCTTATCTTTGGCGTTATCTTTATGCTTTGCGTGGCCGCTACGGGCATCTTCGCCAAGGAGGGGATTCCCGCACCTACACAGACGGGGCGATTCGCCCTCCAGGATTTTCTGCGGCCCTTTAAAGTGAAACCCTTCCGCCAGTATCTGGTCATTTTTCTCTGCTGTCAGATCACAATGGCCGTTATGAGCGCCCTCTTTTTCTTCTATGTAGATTTCTACTTCTCCCGTGATTTGACCGCCGCAGGCGGGATCAGTATGGTTGGTCTCATCGGCGCCGCAATTCTATTTGGAATGCAAATTGTGGCTCTTCCCGTCTATTTGAACATGATTAAAAAGACCAATAAGACCACGGCCTATGTGACGGGGGCCGTGATCTGGATTGTCGGCTCTCTTGTGCTCTTCCTATTGCCCGCCAACGCCAATCCCTTGTACCTATACGTATTGGCGGCCGTCTTGGGCTTTGGGATCAGCGGCCCGGGACTGGTGCCCCACGCCATTTTGCCCGATGTGATTGACGTGGGTGCGCTCCAGTTCGACGCCCGGGACGCCGGGGCCTTCAGCGGCGTGTCCAATATGATCATCCAGATCGGACAGGCGGCGGGGATCGCCGTGGTTATGGCCATTATCGGTGCCGCCGGATTTGTGGAACAGGGCATCTACGAGGGGGCCGTGCCCGTGGTCTCACAGCCCGCTTCGGCGCAACATGCCATTATTGTGATCCTGGCGGCAGCGCCTTTGATTTTCATGTCCATAGGCATTTTCGTCTGCACACGATATCGGTTAAATAAAGACCGGCACGCTCAGATATTAGAGGCTTTGGAGGGGACCTCCCAGGAAAAGGAGGCCGTGTTAGAATCGCTATGAGACAAGAAAAACGCAGCTCCAGAGGGACAATCAAAACCCCCAACGGCCTGATCTACTTCATCGGCTTTCTTCTGCTCTACCCGTTTTTAAAACTCTTTTTCCGTCTAAAAATCGACCGGAAAAATTATAGTCCGCCCAAAGGGCCGTTTATTGTGCTGAGTAACCACATCTCCTTCATGGATTTCGCCCTGGTGATGCTGGCCCTATACCCCCGCCGCCTCCATGCGGTGGCGGCACAAAAATTTTTCTATTTCCGCCCCCTCAGTTGGCTTTTGCCCGTGATGGGCTGTATCCCAAAGAATTTATTTGATTCTGACGTCCGCTCGGTAAAACATATTCTAAACGTCTATAAGCGGGGCGGCCGCATCTTGATCTTCCCCGAAGGGCGCTGCGCCACAGACGGGGTCTATGCGGGGATGAATATCTCCACGGGGAAGTTAATCAAAAAACTGGAGGCCCCGGTAGTCTCTTGTCGGCTGGAGGGGTCCTACACCTGTATGCCCGGCTGGCGCAGCGGCTTGCGTTTTGGGCGTGTCTGCGTGACCCTGGCCAATCTATTCGACCCCGCCGACGCCCAGCGTTTGACCCTAGATGAGATCAACAATCGCATCGACGAACGGTTGAGCGGTGCCGATGCCGAGCCGCTGGAACAACCCCTGGCGCTGTTTCGCACACGCCGCCTGGCAGAGGGGCTGGAGCATTTTCTCTACTACTGCCCCAGGTGTCAGCGGGAGTTCACTCTGGAGACATCGGGCAATAGAATCCGCTGTACGGCCTGCGGCAACGCCGCCGAGCTGGACCGCTACGGGAACCCCAATCCTCTGTGCCCGGACAGCGTCGTGCCGGGGACGATCCAACAATGGAATAAGGCGCAGACCATATACGAGATGCGCTCCGTCCATGCGCATATGACCCCTGTGCAAGTGTCTGTCCTGGTGCGAATGCCCGCTGAAAAGCCGGGAGACGGGCTGGCACACGTCGGGCGGGGAACCCTCTCTCTCGACCCCACGGGGTGGCGATATACGGGGGAATTAAAAGGGGAGACTGTGGAACGCTTCTTTCCCATCCAATTTGTCCCGGCTATTCCCTATGACCCCAACAATAATTTTCAAATCTACGCAAACGGCGATTTCTACTCCTTTACGCCGGAAGACAATCCCAGCGCCTGCTCTAAATACGCCATCATCGGAGAGGGCGTATACCGCCGCTTTGCGCCCCATATGCAGATGACGCCGGGATATGACAGCGGATTTGATGCGGAGGCGTAGAAGAGAACAAAGGCCCCCTTTGTAAGGGGGCCTTTGTTGCTAATTTAAACCTCAAATACCAAATCCAACAGCGGTGCGTGTTGCTGTGCGCCATAGACGTCTGTCTCGCCCAGGCTGCCGGAGGGTCTCGGCCGCCGGATGGTGACTTTAATCGCCTTAGCGGGGGCGAACGCTACGATGCCGATCAAATCCTCGGGCGGAATTTTATAGAGAGCGCAGATCAGGTCGGCGTTGATAATCCCCGCTGATGCGACTTTCTCGAACCAGTCCTGGGTCTTGAACATGATGTCAAAAGTCAGTTCAAACGGTCCGGCGTTTTTACTGCGGATTACGTCGGTAATATCGAGCAGTTTCGTTTTCATATACCCACCTCCACGTACTCAATGGGGAACAGCCGGACGGGATCGTCGATCTCCAACAGGTGATACACGCTGAACTCGTAGACCGCCCCCACATGGAGATCGCTGGGGGAGTAGGGGAATGCCAAATTCCCCGCCGTGGCCCGGCGGCCCTCATATCCGTAATGGAGCATGGTGGAGCGGGCGAAGGCGCAAATAGTGTCCGCCTGGGCCTGGGTGGCGGCTGTGGCCTCAATGACGATGCCCAGCTCATGGCTCCCCGCTGTAGAGGGGGTGGGTTCCAGTTCTCCCATAACTCCGTCTCTGCCGTAGATGTGAAAGTGCAGATAGTAGTCCAGATCGGAATCCCGGAAATTATCCGCCACCCGCTCCCGGATGCCTGCAATAATAGGATCCATCTGGGCGATCATAATGGGGTCACGGGTGCCGGCGATGCTCACAGTGCGGTAGCCCACGGGGGCGGCCCCCTCCAGCTTGACAGTATAGGGGATTTTTGGGACAAAGGTCGTCCCGGTGACCCGGACGGTGGAGTCCGTCTCCTGGATAAATTGACAGGCGGTGAGATCCAGATGCCCGCCGGGGCCGGGGAGGATATAAGGGTTGGATTTCTCATACAACGTATGGGCCGCCACGGAGAGGGTGGTACAGTTGCGGATAGGATTCAACGGCTCCACCCGGAAATAGTCCTCTCCGATGTAGCCAAACATACAGTCCGATCCGCTGCCGGGTGTGGCCGCAATAGCGGCACACTCTAATATTTTGCCCAGGTGCAGGGACAGGGCGGGATCATAGCCCTGTTTGATGGGCAATGCGGCGAAACAGACGGGATCATAGGCCCGGCCCGCCAGGATCACGTTGGGGGCTTGCTCCAGAGCTTCGATGAAAGGCTCAACGCCCATCTGGGCTACTACGTTTGTGGTGGCGGCCAGGGCCGCTTGTGTGAGGGGCGGTGCGGGATCGAGCGGTGTGATGTCCCCTGCGGATAGAGCGTTTTGCAGGAACGTTTTATCCAGTTGAGAGTGAATCAGTGCCAATTTCAGGGGGAGATTGTTTTCTTTGGCGATCTCCTCTACGATCTCCCGGCACCACTCCAGATGGGAATCCGCCCCGCTGCCGCCGGCGGTGCCGACGATGACGGGAATCTTCCGCTCCATCCCCGCCCGGATCATACTCTCCAAGTCCCGCTTGACGGCACCCCGGTCGGTGAAAGACACCCCAGCGCCCAGATAGTAGGGGCCGGGGTCTGTAGAGCCGCCGTCCACGGCGATGAGGTGGGGGTTACGGGCCAGGCCCGCCTCGAAAGAGGCCAGGGGGAACCCATAGCCCAAGATGGCGGTGGTGGCTAAGATGCGGAACTCTTCTCTCATCCCAGGTTCTCCTTTGCCGCAAGAATCGCACGGATGCGCTGCATTTCGTTGTAGACGATCATATATCCCTCGTCTACGCCCATGCCGGGCTTTGCCAATATCTGATCCGGCTTGGTTGCCATAGCCAGATGGACGCAGACCTGGGCCGAGCGATCTGTCTCGTTACAAGTGCCGCCCTGATAAGCGCCTACGCCACGGGCCTTACAGTAGAGGACGGCCTCCACAATGTTGTTAATTCCGCCCAGATCCGGGGTCTTGATCTGTACCATATGTCCCGCCCGGTTGTCGGCGAAATACTGGATATCTTCCAAGGTATTGCACCACTCGTCAGCCACCAGTTGGACGGGGATTTTTCGCTCATCGACGAGCCGGGTCAGGGCGGCGAGACACTGCATCTGCCGCTCCCGCTCCTCTACGTCCATGGGGCCTTCGATCCGCAGGGGGAAGGGGGCCGCCGCCTGGGCCAGGGTGTCTAAGTAATCCGCCATGGCGGGGAAGTTCTCGTTGCCGAAGATTTGGCCCATGGTGCCGTAGACGTCAATATGTAACGTGGGACAGTAGGATTTGTCTGTGCGCAGGGCGATGATCCGATCCCGGAGCCAGGTGACGTATTCTAGGAGCAGTTCTCCCCGGCGGCCCAGCTTGGTGTCCACGTTGTTAATGAGGGCGTGGGGGAGGACTTCGGCCCCTTTAATAATCATCTTATCGGCCCCCTCGTAGCGGGTGTCGCCGGACTGGGTGAAGATGGGGACCTCGTCTCCGGTGAGGGGAAGGTCGTACTCCCGTGCGACAACTTCACACATGAGTTGATGTTTCGCCTTGGCCACGGCGTCTAAAATCGCCTGGGAGACCCCGTAGCGGATGGCCGTATGGAGGGGTTTGCCATCCACACGGATAGATTCCAGATTGTCCGCCAGACGGCGGAAGCTATCCGCCTCCTGACCGATCAAAGCGGGGAAGATGTGGGCCTCAATGACGGGGATAAAATCACGGGCCAAAAACAGGGGATCCCGCCCTCCGGCGCCGGAGTACTGCACGGCGGCGCAGTCGCCCCAGGCGATCTGTCCGTCCTCTAGAACCAGGAGGACAGAGATAGATTCCCCCGCCTGACGCACGGCGGTAAATCCCGGCGTGACCGGGACACCGATATAGGCGGCCCCGTCCGCCGCCGCACCCGACTTGATGGCCCGCTGATCGTCAAAGTAAAATCCCGTACGTCCTGGGGCGCAGACTGCGCTCACAATTTTCATGGGCTTGAGTTCCTTTCGGCGTGCAATGTCTACTATCTGTTACAGTGTACCGCCAATCGGCTTGTACGTCAAGAGCGCAATGCCTCGGTGCGCTGTTGAGGGCGGTTTTTGTTGGAAAATCATTGCAATGGTGGAATTTTCATGCTAAAATACGAAACGATAGCACAGTCTAAAAACCAACAGCTTTTTAGACTGTGCGTTAAAATCCGAGGAGGAACATTAGTAGTGAAGCGAATTTTGTGTATCTGTTTGGTAGTAGTACTTATCCTGGGAACGACTTCCCTGACGGCTTTAGCGGTAGACGTGGAGCCTGCGGCGGTCTTGTCTCAGCCGGACACCGTTGCGAATATCTTCCCAGACCCCATCCTAGCGGCAGATGTGGCGAGACAATTGAGAGTATCCGTTGACACGATAGTGACCCAAGAAGATTTGAACAAGATAGATTCTTTACTCTTTGCCGATTTTCTTGGCATTTATTCGCCTCAAAATCTCCAAGGGATACAGTTTCTCACACTAACGTTCCTGTCTCTGAGCGTCTTTGAGACTAGCGATCTTAGCCTTCTTGCCGGGCTTGTTAGTTTAGAGGAGTTGCATTTGAGGGGAGTTAGTGATCTTAGCCCTCTTGCCGGGCTTATCAATTTACGGGTGTTGCGCCTGGCTGGTAATGCAATCAGCGATCTTAGTCCTCTTGCTGATCTTACCGACTTAGTGATCTTAGATCTAGGTGATAATGAAATCAGCGATCTTGCCCCTCTTGCCGGACTTACCGATTTAGTGACCTTGCACTTGTGGGACAATGAAATCAGCGATCTTGGTCCTCTTGCGGGACTTACCGACTTAGTGATCTTAGATCTAGGTAATAATGAAATCAGCGATCTTAACCCTCTTGCCGGAGTTCCTGCGTTAACGCGGTTGAGCCTGGGGAATAATCAAATTAGCGATCTCAGCCCTCTTGCCGGACTTACCAATTTAATAGGCCTGGATCTGAAGTGGAATGAAATCAGCGATCTCCGTCCACTCGCTGGGCTTGCCGCCAAGGTACTCGCTACCAATCAACAAATTACCTTAGCCCCTGTGCCGCACATTAATCCTTTGGTGGTAGAAAACAATATATTCAACATAGACGGAACCCGTGTTGTACCCACCCAAATCAGCAACGGCGGCACATACGCAGCACCAAATGTCACTTGGGCGGGACTGCCTGCGGGAACATCGGAAGTTACATATGCCTTTGATGAAGACATCGCCTTCTTCTCCGGCACAGTAATCCAACCCATCGCCGACGCAGTAGACACACAGCCGCCCCCAGCCCTCCCCTTCACCGACGTCCCCGCCACCGCCTGGTTCCACGACGCCGTAGCATTCGTCTACAACGAGGGCATCATGCGGGGCGCATCCGAGACCACATTTGACCCAATGGCCGACTTCAACAGAGAACAAGTCGTCGCCACCCTGTTCCGCATGTACCACGGCAGATCGGCAAACACAGACGACCCGACATCTACGCCCTTTGCAGACGTAGACCCCGGCGGATGGTACGCCCCGTACATCGCATGGGCATTTGAGCATGGCATCGTCACAGGACAGACGGAAACCATATTCGGTACAGGCGACCCGGTTACAAGACAGGACTTCGCCGTCCTGACCCATCGGCTCGCCAACCTCATGGGCGCAGATACCAGCGTCCCAGATGGCTTTACCATCCATCAGTTCCCCGATGCCGGCACCATCGGAGCCTGGGCGCAAGATGCCATGGCCTGGGCGGTCTATGCCGGGTTATTTACCGGAACAGATGAAGGGCTATTGAATCCATGGAATACCGCCATCAGAGCGGAGGCCGCCACCATCCTCATGCGGTATGTCCAGACAGTGGCAGAGTAGATAAAAATCAAGCGCATAGAGCAACCCCGCCGTGTATCCCAAAAGGGATATGCGGCGGGGTCTATTTCGTAGGGTGCGACGCCCTCGGCGCACCGTGTTTCGGCTGTGCACCGTATTTCGGTTGCGCACCGTATCCACGTCTGCCTAATCACCCCTTTTTCCGCACAATCCCGCACTCCCGCAACCGCCGATATAGCGTGGTTTCCGACAACCCCGTCTGTTCCATCAGTGCCAGCGTCCTTAATTTCCGGCGGGCCCAGAGTTTGCCCAATTGGGCAAAATTCTCCGGCGGCTTTTTGATAGGCCGTCCGAAACGCACCCCACGGGACTTTGCGGCGGCGATGCCTTCGGCTTGGCGTTTGCGGATGGTCTCCCGCTCGTTTTGCGCCACGAAGGACAGGATTTGCAGCACCAAGTCGGCGATAAACGTCCCCATTAAATCCTTGCCCTGTCGGGTATCCAGAAGGGGCATGTCCAGTACCACGATATCCACGCCCTTGTCTTTGGTCAGTAGCCGCCACTGGGCCTGGATATCCTCATAGTTGCGCCCCAGCCGGTCAATGCTTTGGACGTAGAGCGTATCCCCCGGCTTTAGCTTTCGCAGAAGCCGCTGATACGCCGGGCGGTTGAAGTCTTTGCCGGAGAGTTTGTCCGTGAAAATGCGGGAATCGGGAATGCCCAGGGCGGTCATGGCGTCCAGTTGGCGGTCCTCGTTTTGTTCCGTAGTGGAGACACGGATATAGGCGTATGTTTTCATGTGTAGTTTCCCCTTTTTGGAACCATTGTAGGGGACACCGGTAATCAAAAACGAACAGGAGAGACCCCGGGGCGGTGTATCCTGTGAATTCCCGCTTGTATTGCGCCGCAAATCGTGTTAGAATACGGTATATTTTGTTTCGCATAAGCGGAGCTACTACAAAGAGGAAGGACGGGATCGAACAAATGACAAGAAAAATGAAGAAGGGGCTCAGCATAGTATTGGTATGCTGTATGCTGCTTACGCTGATACCCGCAGCGGCATTTGCAGGAGAGACAGCCCCGGCAACGGGATCAATCACAGACTTTGACGTTGTAAACCCGTACGAGAATGTAGATTGGGAACTATACGGACGATATCGCGCAGCACTACATATGCACACGACCCGCTCAGACGGTTCAGCCTCCGTTGCGGAGACCGTTCTGGATCTCTACAACAAGGGGTTTGACATTGTTGCGATCACAGATCACGATGTGATTAACAGCGGCGACTGGGCGGACGGCGGGCTCGGCGCAATGACGGAGTCCGAGAGAGACGCCATCATTGCCGGAACTTTCGGCAGAACGGAATACACGGATGCCGTATTCCCCGGTGATTTCGGCCCGGAACTCCGCCGCCCGGAAGCGCAGGGCGGGATGATTTCCCTCCCCTTTACAAACGAGCAATCCCGCTCAGAGCATATTAATACGTTCTGGGCAGACTTCAGCAGCGAATCGGGCTGGAATCAGGCACGTATTCTGGAAGAGACGACGACCGCAGGCGGTCTTGCGATTTTCAACCATCCAGGCCGCTACACCACCGGCGCAGGCGGCGGTGCGGGCGGGCTCGCATCCTCTAACAATCCCATGCGCATCTCCTATTACGTAGAGATGTTTGATCGCTTTGATGTGGCCCTCGGGTTCGAGCTGTTCAATCGGCTCGACAATGAGAGCCGTTCTGACCGGGTGCTGTGGGATAACGTGCTCCAGGCACTCATGCCCTATGGCCGATTTGTTTGGGGTTTCTCCAATGATGACAGCCACAGCATGAATCAAGCGGGCTACAACTGGAATGTCCTACTCATGCCGGAACTGGACGCAGACTATGCGAGAGGAGCCATGGAAGACGGCACATTTTACATGGTAACCCGTATGAACCGCGGTATGGGGCCGACAGACTCGGAGATCAACACCGTATTGCCGGGCGGCGGCGCAGCCCCCAACGGCGGCACGGCGGCCACTCTGTTCATGTTGGAACAGACCACGCCCAGCATCGCCAGCATTGAGGTGGTCGATAACACCATCACCATTGCGGGTAACGACTATGACCTGATCCAGTGGGTCGCCGATGGCGTAATCATCTATGAGGGCGCAACCCTTGATCTGGTGGCAATGCAGGACGATATTACCACAAATCATGTCCGTGCACAGCTTATCAGCGAATACGGCCAAGCCCTGACACAGCCATTCGGCATCCTCCCCGCAGGAGAAGATTTTGCAGAGCGGCCCGAGGAAGATAATCTGGCGTCCATTGATCCGGTCAGGACGATCAATGCCGAGTTCGGTGCAGAGCCCACAGCAGCGGGTTTCCGTCTGCCCGCCGCGGTGACTGCTGTTTCCGACAGAACCTGGCGCACGGCGGCGAGTGTAGAATGGGATCTGTCCGGCGTGACCCTAGAGCCGGATGTGGCCCAGACCATCACCATTCCGGGCGAGGTAACACTGCCGGAGGCCTGGACGAATACGGATGACGTATCACTAGAAGTTGCAGTTACAGTTAACTACGGTGTAGACCCTGTTATCTCCATTGCGGCGGCAAATGCGACTGCGCTTGGGGAACCCATTATCGTTGAAGGTTTTGTGACCGCAGGCAGACTCGGCGGCGGCGGCGGGCCCGATGTCCCCAATATTGTCATTCAGGACTCCATGGAGGCCTGGGGCGGTCTCTGGGTGAATTTCCCTGTAGCCGCAGGCGCTACCCTTGCAGATACCCATGAGAATATCGGATACTGGGTACGGGTGACTGGTGTCAGAGGCGTACAGTGGGGCGAGAATAACTCAATTGTCGCCTCTAGCGTGGAGCGCTTAGAGCTGACGGAAGAAGAGCTGGCCGCAAGGCCCACCATTGAGCCGGTAGAGCTCACACTGGCCGATCTGCCCCTGGGGACGTCGGGACAGTGGAATAACATGCTGGTCTCCATTACAGCGCCCCTGGTTCAGCGCAACAACGGTGTGGATGGACAGGCGGAACTCCACCTCATCCGCTCTCCGGAAGAGGGCCGGGTTGAAATCGCCGCTGCCGGCGCCGGCGTCTTACCGCTCTGGGTTCAAGATGGGCTGGAAGTCCATGTAGACCGTGCAATTGTCCACTGGCGTGCCGATCTGGAATCTCACCGTCTCCATGCCAACTGGGCAGGGGTAAACGGCTCTATCCGGGCTGAATATCCGGAACTCCCGTTCACCGATGTGGCGGCAGATTTCTGGGGGAGAGGCTATATTTGGTTCGCATATGACAACGGCATTATGATCGGGTCAACGGACACTACCTTTGATCCGCACCTGCCCCTCGACCGTGCAATGGTAGCGACCATGCTGTGGCGTCTGGCGGGTGAACCCGAAACAGAATTTAGCCCGGTATTCAGCGATGTTGCAGACGGCCAGTGGTACTCGGAGGCCGTCGTATGGGCCTATGAAAACGACGTGGTACAGGGCATCGGCGGCGGCCTGTTTGCACCGGCGGCGCATATCACCCGCCAAGAGGCTGCGACCATGATGGCCCGTTTCGCCGAAGGCGAGGCGCCGGAAGCGTTTGAACTCGATTACCCCGATGCCGACCAAGTGGCCGACTGGGCCCTGGAGGGAATGCGCTGGACAAACTACCAGGGGATCATCAGAGGGACCGGAGACGGGTACTTAGAACCTACCGGGACAGCGATCAGAGCCTATGGCGCAGCGTTTATGACGAGACTGATGGCGATTCTGGGCTAGGCCGACTGTTGCGATTTACAACACGATAAAACACAGGACGGGCCGCCAAAATTGGCGGCCCGTTTTCTCTGCACGGTCCCTACAGCAGTCCACACTTTTAGCTCTCCTTGCACAGTGAGTTTCCAGTAATTTTATTGACTTGCTGGATTGAACTCGCTATACTCTAATGAGATAGTATACATAATGAATGGGAGGCCCCCTTGTGAAGAAAGTATTTTTGACACTTTGCATCGTCCTTTTAGCCTTCTCCTTAACCGCCTGCGGTGGAACGTCCTCTTTGCCAGATACATTCGATTTCATGTACAATGAAGATGGTGTATATATCCAACTCGGCATGACTCGAGAGGAAGTTGAGCAACTTATCTCCTTTGACGAAGAGTTCGCTCCAAGTGATCGTCAGCCTGGCGGGTGGGGAGAGGTTTCTAATGAATATTTTACGTTTTATTTCGATGAGAATGATATAGTGATTTCCATTATGACTGCCGCCGACATCTGGTCTGCTCGTGGTGGCATTGTAATGGGCTCTACCGCAGAGGAGATTATAGATGTTTTTGGTGAAGGCTACACTAACAACCATGCAGGAACCTTTCTTACTGTAAGCTTTACTTCTGAGCACATACCCAGAAATTTTGGACGAGGCGAATCCGGTGATTATACTATATTTTTCCAATTACATCCTGATGATTTAACAGTATTTCTTATTTCTATAGAAGATTCCAGCATACACAGATAACACATTCGGCAACTTTTCATCGTAGTATTCGTAACAACAGCTACTGCAAACCCCGCTACCACGCACACAGCGGGCCGCCAAAATTGGCGGCCTGTTTTCTCTGTGTCAAAAAAATATTCGATCAATAGAAAAAAGGATTGACAAGGCAGAGATGTATCGCTATATTATAATGGGGGAAAGTTGGGTTACCCTTTGAATATAAAGAAGAAGGAGAGAGATTATTTTGGGTATTGTACATCTTTTTTGGTTGGGCATCGTGGGTGCAGTGTTGGCGCTTGGATTTGCGTTCATACAGAGCCGGCGGGTATTAAAATACTCGGAAGGCAATGAGACGATGGTGAAAATCGCAGCGGCCATCCGGACCGGGGCCAACGCCTACTTAAAGCGGCAGTATTCCGCTGTGTTTAAGTTTTTCGCTATTGTATTTGTTATTTTGCTCGGCCTCGCTTTTTTACCGGAAATATTGGGCTGGGATATTGTGCTTGTAAATCGCTTCTCTCCCTTTGCATTTGTAACGGGCGGGTTCTTTACCGGCCTGTCCGGGTATATCGGCATGAAAGTCGCCACAAGCGCCAACGCACGCACGGCAAATGCGGCGACGGAGAGTTTGAATAAAGGGCTTCGTGTATCCTTCTCCTCGGGGACGGTCATGGGCTTTACGGTGGCCGGACTGGGGCTTCTCGATATTACCATGTGGTTTTTGCTCTTAAGATTTGTCTTCGAGGCAGATGCCCATGTCATCGGTGAGTCCATGGTCAAGTTCGGCTTGGGTGTCGCCTCCATGGCTATGTTCGCCCGTGTCGGCGGCGGTATCTTTACCAAAGCGGCGGATGTGGGCGCAGACCTGGTGGGTAAAGTGGAAGTCGGCATCCCGGAAGACGACCCCAGAAACCCCGCTGTTATCGCAGACAACGTGGGCGACAACGTGGGCGATGTGGCCGGAATGGGCGCAGACTTATATGAGGCCTATGCCCACGCTATTATTGCCACTTTCGCATTAGGCGTCGGTGTCGGATACGGCTATCGCAGTATGCTTCTCCCCATACTGGTATTTGCAGTTGGGATTGTCGCCTCCATTATCGGGACATTTTTTGTTAAAACCAAAGAGGATGCGAGTCAAAAGTCCCTGCTCCACTCGCTGCATATGGGGACGTTCGTATCCGCCGGTATTGCGGCCATTGCGTCATTGCCGCTGACGATTTTTGTGGTGGGTCTGGCTGACCCCGGCACAGAGCAAGCGCTTGGCCTGGGACGGTATGTGGCATCTATGCAGGATAATATGTGGGGCATCTACGGCTCCATTGTATTGGGTATTTTGGCAGGTATTATGATCGGCTACTTTACGGAGCGGTATACGTCTGACATGTACAAGCCGACCCAAGAACTTGCCAAGACGACGGAGACGGGGGCGGCCACAGTTATGATCGGTGGCCTGGCCCTGGGGATGAAAGCCACCGTCGGCCCCATTGTGACCATCTGTGTTGCGGCCATTACAAGCTTTATTATCGCAGGCGGAAATGAGAGTATGTTCGCAGGGCTCTACGGCATCGGGATCGCCGCTGTCGGGATGCTCTCCACCCTGGGTGTGCAACTCGCCACGGATGCATTTGGCCCCGTTGCGGACAACGCAGGCGGCATTGCGGAGATGGCAGGTCTCCCGGCAGAGGTGCGGGAGCGCACCGATGCGCTGGACGCCCTGGGCAACACCACGGCGGCCACGGGGAAAGGCTTCTCTATCGGCTCCACGGCGTTTACGGCCCTTGCTCTGTTGGTCTCGTATATGAGTTTGGCGGAGGGGCAACTGGGTTACGCACTGGATCTCAGTATCACAAATCCCGCTGTGCTCATCGGCCTGTTCCTCGGCACGGCGACTGCGTTCTTCTTTGCCGCACTTACCATTTCTGCGGTACACGAGGCGGCGTCGAGTATTGTCATCGAAGTCCGTCGTCAGTTCAGAGAAATCGCAGGTCTGATGGAGGGCACAGCGGATCCGGATTATGCGAAATGCGTCGATCTGTGTACCCAGAGCGCACTGAAGAAAATGCTCTCCCCGGCGCTCCTTGCCTTCTTGATGCCCATCGGTACAGGTGTTATTCTTGGTGCGGCAGGCGTCATTGGTCTCCTGGCGGGGATCATCGTGTCCGGCTTTGCCCTGGCGCTGTTTATGATGACCTCAGGCGGTGCGTGGGATAATGCGAAAAAGCACGTTGAGGCCGGTAACTACGGCGGCAAAGGCAGCGAGAACCACAAAGCCGCCGTCATCGGCGACACCGTAGGCGATCCCTTCAAAGACACGGCAGGGCCGTCGTTTAATATCCTGATTACCTTGTCCTCGTCGGTTGCCCTTGTGTTTGTCGGGCTGGCGACTGCGTTTTCGTTGCTGTAAAATAGGATAGGCAATACTAAGACGGGCGGGCTTTTGTCTCAATGGCAAAAGCCCGTTTTTGTTGCAAATTTGGTCAACTTTGTGATAAGATTACCTGTGTCTTTGTTGTTGGAAAGGGGGCAATTATGAAAACACCAATACTTGAAACTGATAGAATTTTACTGCGTACGATGAAGAGTTCGGATGCCAAAGCAGTGTTTAATAATTGGGCGACAGATATTGATGTGGTGAAATATTTACGTTGGAATATTCATCAGTCAATAAATACAACAATTGATTGGTTGACTTATGAAGAAGGCAATGTTGAGAGCGATTACAGTTACCAGTGGGTTTTTGTGCATAAAGAATATAATGAGGTTTTTGGTTCAGGCGGATTTTCCTATGACGAAGAGCGTCAAATGTTTGAGTTAGGGTACGCTATAATGAAAAGGTACTGGAATCAAGGGCTTGCTACCGAAGCTGTAAAAGTGATGGTTGATTTTGCTGTAAACACTCTTAATCAAACCGGTATATTTGCTATATCATCGAAAGAAAACCCTGCATCAGCGAAAGTCTTGGAAAAGGCAGGCTTTATCTACTGCAAGGACGGGGAATATTCAAGTTTTGATGGAAAACGAGTTTTTCATAGCAAAGAATACCTTTTCGATACGAATGCGAGAGTATAAACACACTGCGAACAAAGCCACACAAGCCAAAAAAGAGAAAGCTAACCCAAAATCGGGTTAGCTTTCTCTCTGCTTTGACCATATTCCCTTGTGCTCGCTTACTTCTTCAAAAACGCCCCCAACACATCTTCCAAGCAAGGACTCCCAATCTCCTGCAGGGCATAGCTCACCCTTGTATTGGGCTTGTTCATCTGCACCACCCGGGCCAGATCAATGGGCGTTGCCACCATAATGGTATCGCAGGGGGTATTCTCAATCGTGGCGGCTAAATCGGCGATCTGTTGGTCGCCGTAGCCCATGGCGGGGAGCACCGTGCCGATTTCCGGGTAGATTGCAAAGGTCTCTGCCAGTTTCCCCACGGCGTAGGGCCGGGGGTCTACGATCTCGGCGGCGCCGAAGCGATGGGCGGCGACGACGCCAGCGCCGATCTTCATGTTGCCGTGGGTGAGGGTGGGGCCGTCTTCCACCACCAAGACCCGCTTGCCTTTAATCATCTCCGGCGCATCCACATGGATGGTGGAGGCGGCGTCGATGACTGTCGCATGGGGGTTGACTTTCTCAATATTTTCCCGCACGGCCTGGATTCCGGCGAAATCTGCGCTGTCGATCTTGTTGATGACCACCACATCGGCCAGGCGCAGGGTAACTTCGCCGGGGTAGTAGGACAGCTCATGGCCCGGGCGGTGGGGATCGACGACGGTGACCAATAGATCGGGTTGATAAAACGGGAAGTCGTTGTTCCCGCCGTCCCAGAGGATCACATCACAGCCGTCTGGGTCATTCTCTGCCTGTTCCAGGATTGCGGCGTAGTCCACCCCTGCATAGATCACGTTGCCGGCGGCGATGTGGGGCTCGTACTCCTCCATCTCCTCAATGGTGCAGTTGTGGGTCTTCAAATCCTCTAACGAGGCGAACCGCTGCACCTTTTGTGCATTGAGGTCGCCATAGGGCATGGGATGGCGGATGGCAATCACCCGCAGACCACGGGCGTTGAGGAGATCGGCGATTTTCCGGGTGGTCTGGCTCTTCCCGCACCCGGTCCGCACGGCGCAGACGGCGATGACGGGCTTGGAACTTTTCAGCATGGTCTCCTTGGGGCCTAGCAGGGCGAAAGTGGCCCCGGCGGCGTTGACTTTTGCGCTCAAACCCATGACAAAGTTATAATTTACATCGCTATAAGAGAAGACACAGGCGTCCACGCCGTGTTCCTTGATGAGAGTTTCCAGCTCCTCTTCCGGATAAATGGGAATCCCGTTGGGGTAGAGGCTCCCGGCCAGCTCTTTGGGGTATAATCGGTCTGCGATATCCGGAATCTGCGCAGCGGTAAAGGCGACGACCTCATAATTGGGATTGTCTCTGTAATATGTGTTGAAATTGTGAAAATCTCTCCCTGCGGCCCCGATGATGATAATTTTCTTCTTCATTACAATCTCCCCCTGTATGATATGATTACTGTATTATCCCCGCCTGAGTTGGGGAAAACAGTTTCCTGTTGACACGCATTATAACGCATACGGAGGGAGAATTCAAGTGGGAATAGTGTATAAATATTCATATATGACGGAATATCTATTTATAAATATTCATATATGGCGGCTCATCTCTCGCCGCAGGCTGAGGATGATCCGTTTTTCCAGGCGGCTGACGTAGGATTGGGAGATGCCCATGAGGTCGGCCACCTCTTTCTGTGTCTTCTCCTCGCCGCCTGTGAGACCGAAGCGCATCATAATGATCTCCTTCTCCCGGTCTGACAACTTTTCCAACGCCTCCATGAGGAGAGCTTTGTCCACGTCCTCCTCCAACCCCCGCATGACGGAGTCGTTTTCCGTGCCCAGGAGATCGGAGAGAAGGAGCTCGTTGCCGTCCCAGTCGGTGTTGATGGGCTCATGGAAGGAAATTTCCGTCTTCTGGTGGGTAGTCTTTCTCAGGTGCATGAGAATCTCGTTCTCAATACACCGGGAGGCGTAGGTGGCCAGCTTAATGTTCTTATCCGCCCGGAAGGTACCCACGGCCTTGATCAGCCCGATGGTGCCGATGGAGATGAGGTCTTCAATGTTGATTCCCGTGTTCTCAAATCGGCGGGAGATGTAGACCACCAGGCGGAGATTGCGCTCAATAAGCACTTGCTGGATCTGCGGGTCTCCCGTGTCCAGGCGGCTGATGTAGTATGCCTCTTCCTCCCGGCTCAAAGGCGCAGGGAGGGTCTCGCTGCCGCCGATATACATTAAGGTACCCGACAATTTGAGGCCGAGACGGGTCAAGAGGGTTTGGAGTTTTGCATAGAATTTTGGACTGATTTTTATTCTCATAACAAGGAACCTCCGTTTACTAATGCTGTATACCGTCCGCCGTCGGATATCCGGGAGGGGGACAGGGCGACGCTGATCCCGCCGCAGATTTTGTTGTCCATGCGTACCGTATCGGGCCGAAAGGCCAGCAGGAACCCGGTGTTGGTTCCCACTGCCGTATAGGGGATGAGATAGAACCCCAGACCATCGGAGCTATTCTGGAGCGCCGGGAGTAGGTCTACGGGACGGTCCCGCTCTGGCCCTGTGAGCAGGGTGACGGTCTCCGGGGTGAACAGGGGGGCTACGGCGTGGGTCTCCGCCACCAGAACGCTGCCGCCGGTGACCGGGTCTGTGAGGGAGTTCCCCGTGTCGATAAGCCCCGTCAAGGAGACGGATTTACCCCGGCGGGTGAGCGCAATCTGGACGAGCTTTGCCCATGTGTTCCGGCCCAAGCGCTGAAAGACTAGAGTAAAACACCCATAGCAGAGGCCAAAGGAGATCACAAGAACTTTCAGGGAGACGGGGAGATAGACACCCCCCGATCCGCCTGCGGCCAGGGAGATGGCGTAGATCATACCTCCAAAGGCGGCGGATACGGCGAAGAATATGATCCCGAGGCGGAGTATTTCTCGTTTTCCGCCGAAGACCAGGAGGAGCATTGCAATACCGGATACGACAGTCATAGGTGCCGTGGCGAGAAACCCCCACTGGGGGAACACGGCGAGGACGGCGTATCCAGCGCCCAACACCGCCCCCAATCCCAGCCGCCGCCGAAGGATATGTACCGCCGCAATCTTCGCCGTGGCCAGGAGGATCAGATAGTTGACGATCAGGTTGAGGATAAAGAGAGTGTCAATATAGATGACCTGCATAGCTCGACCTCCGACAAGCTCTATTATAGGGGGTGGGAAGGGAGAAAAAGGTAAAAAACGGACACCTGGATGGTGTCCGTTTTTGTCTGTGGTGGGGGGGAATGCTTATTGCCGTGTAGTTATGAATTTGCTTTTTTGTGTTGAAAATAGTCGTAATCTTCCAGCTCATCTGACTTTACCGCCGTAGTCCAATGGTAAGGTTGCAACTCATCAAGCGGCATAAATTGTAAGCTGTTATCTGGCGTTGTCACGCCAACCATAACGGCGCCTCCCCAAAAGCGTAATCGCTCTTGACAAACTCCGCATGGCGACAAAATTTCATTTGGACTGTTTTCGTCAATCCTTGAAACACAAAGGCTGTGGGTGACACGCGTTCCATGCTTAAAGGCTTCTAACATAGCCCCTGTTTCAATACAAAGCGAAACTGATTCGTTTATGTTATCAAGCCAAATACTTGTGAAATATTTATCGTCCTCGGTGCGTATAACACCTGCACCACCCCAGCCAATAGGATAGCGTCTATTGATTAGCTCTACAGCTATATCAAACATTTTTTGCTCTATGCCCTTATCCATGTATTACATCACCCCAAATACAAATTTTCTACTATTGCCCAATTGCACAAAACAGAGCAACACATGCTATCCATCCACAACCGCCCCATCCGGCAAAATTGGACTGGCGCAGCCGCCATTATCGCTATCAAACCCTTTTCGAGAGAGAATTATCTTCATGTCTACCAGCTCCTCGCAAAAGTGTTTATGTGTTACAGTTTTCCAGCTTGTTTATTCTGTCAATGGGATATTCAGCCAGAATGTCAATAATATCAAACCGGCCTTTATCTATTGCCTGCTGTCCCGTAATTTCAAGATAGTCCGTGACAATCGCTTTTTCAAGGACAATTTTTCCGTGTCCGGCCCAATGTCTGTCAGAGCCGTTTTTCTTGATGCCGGAAATCCAATATTCTTCGCCGGTTTCAATATCATAATGATTGCCGGAAATGCCGTTGAATTTACGAAACGCTTTATTGTTGAAATATATTGTGTTTCCGCTTTTAGACAACTTGACTTTGCCGATCCAGGCAGGGCCATTATCTGAATATCCGGTTTTTAACTCTATGTATTTGAGTTCATCATTCATTGCTCATAACCTCCCATCCCGTTTATAAACCATCTACATAACATTCAAAGAAAGGCCGCTCTCTGTAAATAACAGCATCTTTGTAATCATCGCCACCCTCGACAAATCCAACCTTGTGCGGACGAAGTTCTCCGCTTTTTAAGACATAGCTATGGTTTATTATTTCATCTATATCTTCTACAGAGTAATTTTCTGGCATTTGAAAAAATTCCATTAAGAAAGTCGTCCCAAATCCGATATGTTGACCATCTTTCATTTTTGCGGAAAACCCTGTCCAACTCATCGTGGTTTCACCTTTTATTTGTCTTAATATCGAAACAGGGAAAGCAAATTTACTTTTTTCTATGCTGGCAATATCGCAGTCATTAAGACAGTTTCTTTGTGCAACAAAAAGTTTAACGATCTCATAATATCCTGACTGACCTTTAAAAATACTTCTACCTGACAGCTCCTCTCTAAATCGTTTCATGGCCAAGTCTATAATTGTATTTGGGTTGCGGAAAATAACACACGGCAAAAACACACCATCTACTAAATGTACAGATGCCCGATAGCCCACGCCGTAAGCAGAATCTTCTATGGGCTCAATATTGTTTTTGAGAAACTTAATAATTTCTTCTTTTTTCACTCCACCACCGCCCCCTCTCGCTCAATCTGCCGCACGTTTTTCTCCGCCTTCTTCCGAGGCGTCATAATCTCATGCCCGCATCCCAGGCAACGGAGCTTAAAGTCCATGCCGATGCGGAGGACTTGCCATTGGTGGGAGCCGCAGGGGTGTTTTTTCTTTAGGGTCAGAATATCGCCTACTTGGATGCTCAAAGCCTACTCCCCCTTAATCAAATCCCAGTATTTTTTCGCCGCCTGTTCGGTCTTATTGTCGCTGTAGCGGTAATAGACGGCGTCTTTGATGGCGTCCGGCAGGTATTGTTGCGGCGTGTAGTGGTTGGGATAAGAATGGGAATATTTATAGGTCAGGCCACGGCCCATTTTGGCGGCCCCGGCGTAGTGGCTGTCTTTCAGGTGATCCGGCACGTCCCCCGTATTGCCCTGGCGGACGTCGGATAGAGCGGCGTCGATGCCGGAGATGGCGGAATTGCTCTTGGGGGCTGTGGCCAGGAGGATCGCAGCATTTGCCAGGGGGATCCGGGCCTCCGGCAGGCCCAGTTGATGGGCCATATCCACACAGGCTTTGACAATGCTGAGGGCCTGGGGGTGGGCCAGGCCGATGTCCTCCGCCGCAATGACGAGAAGCCGCCGGCTGGGGGAGATCATGTCCCCGGCCTCCAATAGACGGGCCAGATAGTGGAGCGATGCGTCGGGGTCAGAGCCTCGGATGGATTTTTGAAATGCAGAGAGGATGTCGTAGTGGGCGTCCCCGTCCCGGTCATAGCGCATGGCACTCCGCTGGCTGACGGATTGGGCGTCCGCCAGGGTAATGGCGGATGTTCCGTCTCCAATGATAGCGGCAGAGAACAGGAGCTCCACGGCGTTTAACGCCTTGCGGAGATCGCCCCCGCAGGCGGAGATAATGTGATCCAACACCCCGTCCTCCAGCTCCACAGGGGTCTCCCGGCGAGCCTGGATAAAGTCGATGGCCCGCAGGACGGCGGGGCGGAGGTCGTCTCTGGTGAGGGGCTTAAATTCAAAGACTGTAGACCGACTGAGCACGGCGTTGAAGACGTAGAAATAGGGGTTCTCCGTCGTGGAGGCGATGAGAGTGATTTTCCCGTTTTCCATGAACTCCAACAGGCTCTGCTGCTGTTTTTTATTGAAATATTGAATCTCGTCCAAATAGAGCAACACGCCGTTTGGGGTGAGGAGTGTGTCTAAATCGCCGATGATCTGCTTAATATCGGCAATCCCAGACGTGGTGGCGTTGAGCTTGTGCAGGGTGCGGTTGGTTCGCTGGGCGATGATCCCGGCGACGGTGCTTTTCCCCACGCCGGACGGGCCGTAGAAAATCATATTGGGGATTTGGCCGCTCTCAATAATCCGGCGCAAAATCCCGCCCTGGGCCAGGATGTGCTCCTGGCCCACCACATGGGCCAGATCATCGGGCCGGACTTCGTCGGCGAGAGGGCGGTAAGGGCTATTCATCGCCATAAATCGGATAGCGGGCGCAGAGGGCGTCCGCCTCTTTACGGATTACGTCCGTCTCCCGGTCAAAACGGGTGGCGGTGCGGTGGATGAGATCGGCCACGGTGACCATATCCGCCTCTGTGAAGCCTCGGGAGGTGACGGCAGGGCTGCCCAGGCGAATCCCGCTTGTGACAAATGGACTCTGGGGGTCGCCGGGGATCATGTTCTTGTTGGCGGTGATCTGTACGGCGTCCAGCCGTTTTTCCATCTCTTTTCCAGTGAGATCAAAGTTGCGCAGATCCACCAGCATGAGATGGTTATCCGTGCCGCCGGAGACCAGGGTAAAGCCCCGGTCTAGGAGTGCATCCGCCAGGGCGGCGGCGTTTTTGACCACTTGATTTTGATAGGTTTTGAACTCCGGCCGGAGGGCCTCGCCGAAAGCCACGGCTTTGGCGGCGATGACGTGCATCAGAGGGCCGCCTTGACTGCCGGGGAAGATGGCGCTGTTGATCTTCTTGGCCAGTGCCTCGTCATTGGTGAGGATCATACCGCCCCGGGGGCCCCGGAGGGTTTTGTGGGTGGTGCTGGTGGTCACGTCGGCATAGGGGACGGGACTGGGGTGTACGCCCGCCGCTATGAGACCTGCGATATGGGCCATGTCCACCATAAAATAGGCGCCCACTTCACGGGCGATCTCCGAGAAGGCTTTGAAATCAATGATCCGGGGATAGGCGGAGGCGCCGGCGATAATCATCTTGGGCTTATGGGCTTTGGCCTGGGCCCGGAGGGCGTCATAGTCAATGCGATGAGAATCCTCGGTGACGCCGTAAGGGATAATCGTATAATATTTCCCGCTAAAATTGACGGGGCTGCCATGGGTCAGATGTCCGCCGTGATCCAGATTCATGCCCAGAATTGTATCGCCGGGTTCACACAGGGCGATATAGGCGGCGTAGTTGGCCTGGGCGCCGGAGTGGGGCTGTACGTTGGCGAAACCCGCCCCGAACAACTCTTTCGCCCGCTGGATGGCGATCTCCTCGGCGATGTCCACGTATTCACAGCCGCCGTAGTAACGCTTGCCCGCATAGCCCTCGGCGTATTTGTTGGTCAAAACCGTACCCGCAGCCGCCAGGACGGCGGGGGAGACGAGATTTTCCGAAGCGATCAGCTCAATGTTGCGCCGCTGGCGGTCAAACTCCTGCCGGATAGCGCTGCCGACCTCTGGATCGTATTCTCTGAGAAACTGCATGGTATCGTGGATCATAGGGACGCCCTCCGTGTTGTCAATGTAATGTGATAAAGATATTATACAGAATCCAGCCGAAAATTACAACGGATCACTCGCCATATTTCTAAGATTATGGTACAATTGGCGGAGTGAGGTGATTTTATGCGGAAAAAAGAGCGAGCGTTGGCCATTATTGCCTGTCTGGAACAGGATTATCCAGATGCGCTCTGTAGTTTGGACTATAAAAAAGACTATGAATTACTCTTTACCGTGCGGCTGGCGGCCCAGTGTACTGACGAGCGGGTGAACCAGATCGCCCCCGCCCTGTTTGCCCGGTTTCCCAGCCTGGAGGCCTTCGCCGCAGGCCCGGTGGAAGATGTAGAACGGCTGGTACACTCCACAGGGTTTTACCGGGCCAAAGCACGGGACATTGTGGCGGCCTCCCAAATGCTCCTGGCGGATTTCGGCGGCAAAGTGCCGGATAACATGGATGATTTACTCAAACTCCCCGGCGTGGGCCGTAAGACGGCGAATCTCATTCTGGGCGATGTCTACAACGTCCCCGGGGCCATCGTGGTGGACACCCACTGTATCCGGATCACCAACCGGATGGGGCTGGTGGATACGAAAGATCCCCCGAAAATCGAGACGGAACTACGGAAAATCCTGCCGCCGGACAAGTCTAACGATTTCTGCCATCGGCTGGTGCTCCACGGGCGGGCTGTGTGTACGGCCCGGAAGGCCAAGTGTGAGATTTGCTCCGTTGCGCCGTATTGTCGGCAGTTTGTGGGGAAGTAGGGCCTCCCTCCGTCCACCGCAAAGCGGTGGACACCTCCCTCAAATTGAGGGAGGCTTTCGGGCTCTGCCCTTTGGCTCCCTCGTTGTGAGGGGGCTGTCAGCGAAGCTGACTGGGGGAGGCATTGTATAACACTAGAAAAGTTATAAATTTGGAGCAAAAATATGGATTTTTATGATTGGATTTATCCTTTGTTAACTGGCTTTGGTGTAGTTCTAGGCGGTGTTATTGGAGCAAAGTTGAAATTAAGAGAGAAAATACACATACGACTAGGAATAGAGACACGACCTCACCGGATACTGTACTCAATTGTGGTATTTGTGGTATTTGTGGCAATTATGTTTATTATAAGTTTGCTTTCTGAGCTGTTTCCTCAAAATGGAATATTAGTCCGAATAAGCGGGGCGCTAATAGGGGGACTTGTGGGAGGACTTGCTGCATCACTAATAGTAAAGCTTGGATAACAACCGCAATTCACAGTTGCAGAAATAGCCCGGTAGGAGAAGTTGTATGAAAGAACGGCCAGTAAGAAAGCGTATTCGTTTGAAAGGATATGACTACTCCAGCACCGGGGCATATTTCGTTACGATATGCGTAAAAGACAAGCATGAGTTGTTGGGCGAGGTCGTTGTAGGGTGCGACGCCCTCGGCGCACCGCTTATGCAATTATCAAAATACGGTGCCCTCATTCATAAAGAAATTGAAGATATCCATTTATATTATGAGAACGTTAGAGTCGATCATTTTGTCGTCATGCCAAATCATGTCCACATGATTGTGGCAATCTATGAATATAACGGCGCGCCGAGGGCGTCGCGCCCTACAACCGCATTGATTCCGAATGTGATTGGAATATTAAAAAGAAAAACCAATAGGGCCTATGGATTTAATATGTGGCAAAAATCATTCCATGATCACATTATACGTGACGATGCCGAATACCATCGCATATGCCGTTACATCGATGAAAACCCTGCCAAATGGACAGAGGATGAATATTACGCAAGATAAAAACATAAAACCCAACCCAAGGAGGAACACAACACATGACCAACACACAACTCAACACCCTAGAATCCAAAATCCCCACCGGCCAGGTGCGCACCCGATTCGCACCCAGTCCCACGGGGTACATGCACGTCGGCAACCTCCGCACGGCCCTATACGCCTATCTCATCGCCAAAGGACAAAACGGAAAATACCTCCTGCGGATTGAGGATACGGATCAAAACCGCCAGGTGGAGGGGGCCGAGGCGGCCATCTATAAGACGTTGGCGGACTGCGGCCTGATCCACGACGAGGGGCCGGATATTGGCGGGCCTGTGGGGCCGTATATCCAGAGCCAGCGGCGGGATATCTACGCCCAATGCGCCGATCTGCTCTTAGAGCGGGGCGGGGGATACCGCTGTTTCTGCGGCAAGCGGGACGAGGAGGAAGAGAGCGGCGAAAAAGCCGTCGCCAAGTACGATGGACGGTGCGGGCGGCTCTCTCCAGAGGAAATCCAAGGGAAATTAGACGCCGGGGAGCCCTACGTGATTCGCCAGCGGATTCCCGCCGGAACCACCAGTTTTTCCGACGTAGTATTCGGCGAGATCACCGTGGACAACGCCGATCTGGACGACGGGGTTCTGATGAAAACCGACGGACTGCCCACGTATAATTTTGCCAACGTCATCGACGACCATCTCATGGGGATCACCCATGTGGTGCGGGGGTCCGAGTATCTCAGCAGTACGCCCAAATATAATCTGCTCTATCAAGCGTTCGGCTGGGATGTGCCGGTATATGTCCACTGCTCTCCCGTCATGCGGGATGCCACCCACAAGATGAGCAAGCGCCACGGGGATCCATCTTATGAGGACCTGATCGCCATGGGATACCTCACGGACGCCGTGCTCAACTATGTGGCCCTCCTGGGCTGGAGCCCCGGCGGGGAGGAGGAGATGTTCTCCCTGGCAGAGCTGACCCGTGTCTTTGATATCAAGGGCATCTCCAAAAGTCCGGCGATTTTTGATATGGACAAGCTAAAGCACTTCAACAGCGCCTATATCCGGGCCATGGAGCCTGCGGCGTTCCATGAATTGGCCCTGCCCTATATCCGGGAGACAGTGAAAAGCGAGACTTATGATACCCAGGCAATCGCAGAGGTCTTGCAACAGCGGTGCGAGACCTTATTAGACCTCCCGGAGAAAGTAGATTTTCTGGACGCCCTGCCGGAATACGGGACGGAGCTGTACGTGAACAAAAAGAGCAAGACGGACGAGGCTGTCTCCGGGCAGATGCTGGACGCCGCCATCCCGGCGCTGGAGGGCATGGCCCAGTGGAGCCGGGATGCCATCCACGAGACCCTCATCGCCCTGGCCCAGTCGCTGGAAGTGAAAAACGCCACCCTCATGTGGCCCGTGCGGATCGCCGTGGCGGGCAAACTGGTGACCCCCGGAGGGGCCGTGGAACTCTGCGCCATCTTGGGCCGGGAGGAGACGTTAAAACGGCTCCGATTTGGCCGGGAGAAGCTGGGGGCGTAGGAGGTTAAAAGCCTCCTTTCGTAAAGGAGGTGGCCGCCGCTTTGCGGCGGACGGAGGATTATCCCTGCGCCGCAGGTCAAGGGCAATCCTCAGTCAGCTTACGCTGACAGCTATATCACTATACAATGTACAACATCTAAAATAAACCTTGCAAACAGGGACTAACCTACAAGATAGACGCCATCTCAAACCTACTAACAGGTTCGAGATGGCGTTTTGTCGCAGAGATGTCTAGATCAGCAGATAATCGGTCTATTCCTCAAAGCTCGCAATAAACCGTTGCAAAATTATTGCATATTCCGCTCCATCCACAACCTCTGCAAGGTCTAGTGTCCCATTATCTGTCGTCTCAATAAGTCCCAAATAGCTCGCCCAGAGCATTGCCTCTGCTGTGCAGTCGCTCACCAGATCGGCGTCCGGGAGGTACAAAGCAAAGCCCTCTGGAACTTCTACATCGTGCTCCATGAGTTTTGCAAAACGGTAGAGCATTGTGACAAGCTGCTCTTTTGTTATGGGATCGTCTGGCACAAAATAATCCTCATCATCGCTCTGCACAATATCGTTATCATACGCCCAGGAGGCGGCACCTCTAGTCCCTTCATCTACCAAGATATTTTCAAACATGGAATCATAGATGTCCGCTGAAGATTCTGCCAGATGATAGA
>Ga0123355_10000294_pt1 | contig 64075 bp, 85 predicted proteins | sample TergutEmb28metaG_3_FD_89872 | JGI IMG/M metagenome (GOLD analysis project Ga0123355, IMG submission 89872) | Embiratermes neotenicus P1 segment gut microbial communities from Petit-Saut dam, French Guiana - Emb289 P1 | ecosystem: Host-associated > Arthropoda: Insects > Digestive system > Gut ...
GCTAGCCATCATCTATATGCAGTATGGAGGCCAGTAGGAAGAGCTACAATAACATCTGTAACTACTACAAACAATGGAAGAGTAACAGTAAATTGGACTAGCTCTGGAAATGCAACAAATTATGATATCTATCTGATCCAGCACCCCTGGACTTGGAGTGATGTAAGACATCATGTAAATCGTCCAGCAGGAACTACAAGCCATACTTTCAGCGGTGTAGCAAGTGGAGCATATAGAGCATTTATAGTTGCACGACCCAATGCAGATGATATTCAAAGTAATGCCTATCCTTTTGAAGTACTAATATCAGATAGAGCAGTAATAACATCTGTAAATACTACAAATACTGGAGAAGTAACAGTAAATTGGAATAGTGTTCCCGGAGGAGCAGGGTATAGGATATATATATTACAATATCCATGGAGTTGGTATGACATACGTCACCAAGCAGTGAGGCCCCCGGGAACTACAAGTCACACTTTTACAGGAGTAGCAAGTGGAGCATATAATGTCTTCATAGTGACTGAGCCGAACAATAGATATATTCAAAGTGTTTGGTACACATTTGAAGTAGTCACATCAGACAGAGCAGTAATAACATCTGTTAATGCTACAAGTTATGGAAGAGTGACAGTAAATTGGAATAGTGTCCCTGGAGGAGAAGGATACAGGATATATATTATCCAATATCCATGGAGCTGGAATGACATACGTCATCAAGCAATAAGGCCTCCAGGAACTACAAGTCACACTTTTACAGGAGTAGCTAATGGAGAATATAATGTCTTCATAGTGACTCAGCCAAACAATAGATATATCCAAAGTGTTTGGCGGACATTTGAAGTAAGACCACCAGCAAGAGCAGTAATAACAGGAGTAAATGTTAGTGGAAGAAATGTGACAGTGAACTGGAATAGTGTTCCTGGAGTAGCAAGTTATGATATATATATTATCCAAGAACCGTGGAGCTGGAATGATATACGTCATCATGCGAACAGAGTACCTGGCACAACATCACATACTTTCACAGGATTACTTCCTGGAAGATATTATGTGTTTATAGTGACGAGGCCAAATGATAGATATACTCAAAGTATATGGCATCGAATAGACATCTCCTAACTATTAAGTAACAAAGCAATAAGACTTTAGCCATGCTCGATTTGTAAATCGAGCATGGCTTTTTCGTAGGAGAATTCTTTTATTTACAATTTGCACTACTTGAAAACCCTAGCAAAATATATTACAATAGAACATATTTGGAGGAAAAATGGAGACAGAAGTAATTAAAGAACAAAAAAAACATATAAGTGAAGAGAATTCCAAAATAGAATCCTCAAAGCTTGTTCCTGATGCTGAACATAGGGAGAGAGTTCGCGTAATAAAAGAGATAAGTGAAATCAATAAAGATAAAGAGCTATATTATTGTATCTTAACAATGGGATGTAAGCTTAATGAAAATGATTCTGAGAAACTTTCTGGAATGGCAGAAGAGATGGGATACAAAAAAACAGAAGAGATAGGTTCTGCGGATTTATACATAATTAATACTTGTTGTGTTAGGCAAAATGCAGAAGAGAAAGTTTTTGGGAAGATAGGAGAGCTGAAAAGGTCAAAGGAGAAATCAGGTTCTATAATTGCAGTTGGTGGATGCATGATGCAAGAACCACATGTTATAGAAAAGTTAAATAAAAGTTATCCATATATAGATGTCATTTTTGGAACACATACCTTGCATCAGTTTGCCGAAGACTTATATAAAGTTTTAACGAATAAAGAAAAAGTTAGAAATGTAATAGATATAGATGGAAAGATATATGAAGGATTACCAGTAAAAAGAGAAGATGGTAAAAAAGCTTCAGTGACAATAATGAATGGATGTAATAATTTTTGTTCATATTGTATAGTTCCTTATGTAAGAGGTAGAGAAAGAAGTAGAAAGCCAGAAGATATATTGAATGAAGTAAAGGAGCTTGCATCAGAAGGATATAAAGAGATACTACTTCTTGGTCAAAATGTAAATTCATATGTGGGAACTGGAGCAGAAGGAGAGACTGCTAAAACAATAAATTTTGCGGGACTATTAGAAGAAATAGATAAAGTAGAAGGGATAGAGATAATTAAATTTATATCTCCACATCCAAAAGATTTTAAAGATGATGTAATAGAAGTAATAGCAAAGAGTAGTAAGATTTCAAAGATAATACACATACCTGTTCAATCTGGAAGTACAAAAGTATTAGAGGAGATGAACAGAAAGTACTCGAAAGAACAATATTTAGAACTAATAAGTAAGATTAAAGCAAGGATACCAGAAGTTTCATTTTCAACAGACATTATAGTTGGTTTTCCTGGAGAGACAGAAGAAGACTTTGAAGATACATTAGATGTAGTTCGAAAAGTTAATTATGAACAAGTATATATGTTCATATATTCTAAAAGAGTAGGGACGCCTGCTGCGGAAAGAGAGTGTCAAGTAGAGGAGAAAGTAAAGCATGAAAGGTTTAACAGGCTTAAAAAACTAGTTGATAATCAGGTTGAGGCGAATAACAAGAAATATATAGGGACGGTGCACAAAATACTAGTAGAGGGATATAGCAAAAATAATGAGGAGATGTTAACTGGAAGAACAGATTCTAATAAAGTTGTGGTATTTCAAGGAGAAGAAACTATTATTGGTCAGGTTGTAGAAATAAAGATAGTATCAGATCATAAATGGTATTTGAAAGGTGACGTAGTGAAGTAATAGTTTAGATAGCATGAGAGGGGATGACGACATACCAAAATTACCAGATGACAAAATTAAAATAATTGAAGATAACACTGATAAATTTCTTGCGGGTCAGATTTCTCTAACAAAGATAGGAAAACTAGCAGGAACAGGAAGAGCTGTTGTATCAAAGTATATGAAACAAGGACTTGAAAATGATTCGACAAGATTGGCGGCATTCGAAAGATTAACTGCTCATACATTGACTCCAGAGCAACTTAAAACAATTGAAGACAATATTGATGGGTTTCTTGCAGGGAAAATCACTATAACAGAAATAGCAACTATGATAAATGCAGAAAGGGCAACTGTTTCAAGAAACATGAAGAAACTTATATCTGACCCAAAAAAGCTTGAAGAGTTTGAAAAATTAACAGCTCCTGGCGGATCAGCAATAGCAGAGAGATATAGAAAGAAATATGAAGCTTCAATAAAAAAGAATTTACCTAAAATTCTTTCAGGTAAGATGGCTAAAGTGAAATTAGCAGAAGATTTAGATATAGATGAAAGAACTTTAGATAAATTAGTTCAGGAAATTTATTAAGATGATTCTGACAAACTGAAAGAATATGAAGCAATAGAGCCAGCAGGGAATGAAGATAAAGTGAACCATCTTAGAGCAAAGTATTTAGAGTTATACACAAAAGCAATTAAAAGAAATTTTAAGAACATAGTTGCTGGAAAAATTACGAAGAAAGCTTTGGCGGCAGAATTAGGAATAGATCAGATGACTTTAGGAAGTTTGATTGAGGAAATATATAAAGATGATAAAGCTGCTCTTCAAGATTATCAGACAATAAAAGGTGTAAACAGCAGACTGGGAGGAAAGTTTACTCGAAAGCATAAAGAAAAAAATGAACGAAGAGATTCTATAAGGGAAAGTAAAGGAAGATTTAAAAGAGAAGATTTTCTTATGCTTAATAAAGAAGAAAAGATAAAATGGATTATACATAGATATAATACAAGACAAATGAAGACTGAAGATGCTAACATTAGGACTGAAGAAGGATCGAGACAAGATATCATGCGATTTATAGACTATTTTACAAGTAAAAGAAATAACCTTGTAGCTGGCCAAAGAAACAATTTTGATGAAGATAAAATTTTATGTATGCTTTTTGAGAATCCAGGAGCTCTATCTCCAAGTGAAGATAAAAAAGAGACTGTGTTTAAGTATTTAGATAGTGTTCCAGGGATTGGAGCAGATAATGCAAATCGTATTGCGAGTCGATATCCTGGAATTCTTACACAAGGAGTAGAAAGAACCATAAGCCAAGTTAAAATAATGAAAGATTTTAAGATGCTAGATAAATTTATTAAAAATCCAAAAGCATTTATTCCATCACCAGAAACGATATATGCGCTTACTATGTTTGCAAAAGAATATAGATTTGATTCGGATGACCATTTTGAGGCAACAAGCGCCTCTAATATACTTATAGGAAGACAAGCGCTTTTTCTAAATTATGATGGATTAACATACGAGGATTTATATGAAAGATATCCATTACCGGATAAATATATAATAACAGAAGATAAAGTAACAAGAGAGCTATTTACAAGTCAAATGACTGTTAAGTTAGATCCAAAAGCAACTACTGATTCAGCAAATGGAGAGGGAAATAGCAATACAAGAACACAAAATGGAATACCAAACGTACCAAGTAAAGAGGAGAAATAATTATGGCAGAGTATTCACCTATGATGAAGCATTATCTGAACTTAAAAGAGCAGTACAAAGATTGCATAATCTTTTATAGATTAGGAGATTTCTATGAAATGTTTTTTGATGATGCGCTTACTGCTTCAAGAGAATTAGAAATAACCTTAACAGCAAGAGATTGTGGTAAAGCAGACAAAGCTCCAATGTGTGGAGTGCCTTTTCATGCAGCAGAAGGATATATAGCAAGACTTATTGAAAAAGGATATAAAGTTGCTATATGTGAGCAATTAGAAGACGCTAAAGATGCCAAAGGAATAGTTGCAAGAGATGTTGTAAGAGTAGTAACTCCAGGTACAGTTATCGAAACCAATATGCTGGATGAGAAGAAGAACAACTATATAATGAGTATATTTAAAAAAGGAATGTACTTTGGGATAAGTTTTTGTGATGTTACTACAGGAGAATTCTTAGCAACGAAACTTACAGAAACGAATAATTTTGCTCTGCTACTAGATGAAATTTCAAAATATAATCCGGCAGAAATAATATGTAATAAAATGATATTTGACTGTAAAGAACAAATGGACGAAATCAGAGTGAGATTTAACAGCTATATAACTCGGGTTTGATGAATCTCTTTTTAAGGAAGAGACAGAAGCATTACTTCGAAACTATTCTATTATGGGAGTGGATATCAATGAAGATCCTAAACTCCAAAATTATCTATTTGAAGTATCAGCTATTAATGGATTGCTCGAGTATCTATCACAAACGCAGAAAATCAAATTAGAGCATATCAATAATATAAGAATATATAATGTATCAAAATATATGACATTAGATATTACAGCTAGAAAGAATTTAGAGCTAACAGAAAGAATGAGTGACAAAAGTAAAAAAGGTACATTGCTATGGGTTTTAGATAAAACTGCTACATCAATGGGTGGTAGGCTTATACGAAAATGGATTAATGAACCGTTACTAGATGTAGACGAGATAAATGAAAGGTTAAATGCAGTAAAAGAATTAAAACAAAATCCTATGTTTAGAGATGATATAAGGGAAGCATTAAAGTGTGTTTATGATATAGAAAGACTTGTAGGAAAGATATCATATGGTAATAGCAATGCAAGAGATATGGTTTCGCTTAAGAATTCTTTAAAGCAATTGCCAGGAATAAAGGAGCTACTTAAGACCACAAAGAGTGACCTTTTACAAGCACTATATTCACAGTTAGATACATGTGAAGATATATATGAGCGTATAGAAAAAGCAATAGTAGATGAACCACCTATAACGATTAAAGAGGGTGGGATAATAAAGTTAGGATATAACGAGCAAGTCGATGAATACAAAAAAGCTGGAGCAGAAGGTAAGCAGTGGCTACTAGAATTAGAAATAAAAGAGAAAGAACTTACTGGGATTAAAAACTTGAAAATAGGGTTCAATAAAATATTTGGATATTTTATTGAAGTAACTAAATCAAATTTAGGTAATGTTCCAGATAGATTTGTTAGAAAGCAAACATTAGCAAATTGTGAGAGATATATTACTGAAGAACTAAATGAGATTGAAAGCAAGATACTAGGTGCAGAAGAGAAGGTAGTGGACTTAGAGTACAAGCTGTTTATTGAACTAAGAGATGAAATTGCCAGAAATTTAAAAAGATTACAACAATCTAGCAATGTAGTTAGTGTATTAGATGTGCTTGGTTCTTTTCGGGGTTGTTGCAGAGGATATGGAATATTCTTTTCCAGAAATGACGACTAATTATGAGATAGAGATAAAAAATGGAAGGCATCCGGTTATAGAGAAAATGTTGCCTGCTGGAAGCTTTGTTCAAAACGATACACATTTAAGTAAAGAATCGAGATTAGGGATAATCACAGGACCTAACATGGCAGGTAAGTCCACATACATGAGGCAAGTAGCGTTAATAACACTTATGGCTCAAATTGGTAGTTTTGTACCAGCCGAATCAGCAAAGATTGGTGTTGTAGATAAGATATTCACAAGAGTGGGTGCATCAGATGACTTAAGTATGGGACAAAGTACTTTCATGGTAGAAATGATAGAAGTGGCAAACATACTTAAAAATGCTACAGAAAAAAGTTTAATAATATTAGATGAAATTGGTAGAGGAACATCGACATATGATGGGCTTTCGATTGCATGGGCAGTTGCAGAGTATATGCAAGATGATGAAAAGTGCGGAGCCAAAACTTTATTTGCTACGCATTATCATGAACTAACAGAATTAGAAAACAAACTAGAAGGTGTAAAAAACTACTCTGTAGCTGTAAAAGAAAAAGGAGAAGATATAATTTTCTTAAGAAAGATTGTGCCAGTCCGGAACAGATGAAAGTTATGGTATACATGTAGCAAAATTAGCAGGTGTGCCGAAAACTGTTGTAACAAGAGCCAATCAGATTCTTAGAACAATCGAGAGAAGAGCAGGGGTAAATGTTGAAGAGGACACAAGTAAGAAGGGTAAGAAGCAAGAAGGGCAATTAGATATGTACAACTATAAATTAGCTGAAATAGCACATGAATTAGATAAAATAAATTTAGATGAGCTAACTCCAATAGATGCTCTTAACAGTTTGGTAAAAATAAAAGAAAAAATGAAATAAAAATCAAAATATGAAAAATAAAAAAGCAAGAAAAAGCTTAAGTTTTTTCCAAAATATCTTGAATTTTCTTGAAAAAAATGGTATAATATATATAATAAGTTTCCCTACATAGTACGATGCGAATGAAATTTTAGAACCAACATTTAAGGAAGGGGAGTCACTACTCCGAATGCGGCGTGCATGCTTACTTCCAGAGCAGTTGTAAGAAGCCCAGTAGCGTTTGGGAAGACACCCACCTGTGAGAGCACAGGTCCTTAAAATTTCACTAGCGACGATTAAGTGGGGGGCTTTTTTTGTGCGGAAAAAATGTAAGTTTTTGTAAAATGTCTTTAAAGTATTGCAGTTTGATTATAGAAATGATATATTTTAAGTAGAGTAATAAAGGGAGCAATTAGATGAAGAAATTGTTGAAGTCAATGATGCTACTAATGATAATGGCAATTGTCTTAACAGGATGTGCACAAATAGATTATCAAGTGACTGTAAATAGAGATGGTTCGGGGAAAATAGTGTATACATATGTGATGGATAGAACTGTTTTAGAGCAGCAACAAAGAGATGCTGAGTATATAGTTTCGGAAATGAAAGACAAGGCAGTGGCGGCAGGATTTACGGTTGAAGACTATTTTAGTGATAGATTTGAGGGGTTTAGAGCAACAAAGGAAATGGATGATATAACTGAAGTAGTTTCGTTAGCTAATATATTTGGAGAAGATAATGTTAGAGAACTAGCTGATAATAATATAGTGATAGAAAGAGGAATGTTTTTAAGAACATATTCGCAGCAAGCAGTTATAGATTTAAGCGCTATAGAAGTTATGGCACAATATGGAGGTATTGTAGATTATTCTATAACTTTGCCAACAAGAGCGGGAGCTAATAATGCTACAACTGTATCCGGAAATGGGAGAACACTAACATGGGAACTCGTAGCAGGAGAAGAAAACAGAGTAGAATTTGTTGCACAAGAATTAACTATTACAGCATATGTATTTATATTAATAGGGATTGGATTGGCAGTAGTAAGTGTAGTTATGATTAGAAACACTATTAAAGCAGGAAAAGAGCAAGAAGAGATTGAGTGAGACTTAAATAAAAGTTAAATAAAAACCCTACATAGTACGAGGGCGAATGAAATTTTAGAACCAATGAATAAGGAACGGGAGCCGAACTCTGAATGTGGCGTGCATGCTTACTTCTGTAACAGTCGTAAGAAGCCCAGGAGCATTTTAGGAAAGCACCCACCTGTTGAGAACAGGTCCTTAAAATTTCACTAGCGACGGCTAAGGTGGGGCTTTTTTAATATATGAAATAAAATTAGTTAAGTATCAAATTAAAGAATTGATTTAAATAAAATGAAAGCACTCTTAGTAATGCTACTAAGAGTGCTTTGTCAGTTGTTACACAACCTTCTTCTGGGGGGGCTTTCCTAGGAATGAGTTTGTGTTTTTGCCTATTAATATGTTACAATAAATGCGAGGTAGAGAGTATGACTATTGGAGAGAACCTAAAAAAGGGAGTTGAAAAACTAAGACAAAGTGAAATTTTAGATCCAGTTATAAAAGGTAGAGTAATACTAGCTTTTGTTATTGGTGAGAGCAAAGAATATTTAGTCATAAATCAAGACAAAGAACTAAGTCAAGATGAAATTGAAAAGTTTGAAGAAGCAATTAATAGATTAGTAAAAGGTGAACCTTTGCAGCATATAACAGGGAAGCAAGAGTTTATGGGAATGGATTTTGTAGTGAATAAAGATGTGCTGATCCCAAGACCTGATACAGAGATATTGGTAGAAGAAGTAGTAGAAATCCTTAGCAGTATGCAAAATGGAACTAGCATAGATGATTTGACTGTTTTAGATTTATGTACAGGAAGTGGAGCGATTGCGATATCAATTGTTAATTCTGTATCAAATATAAAGGTTTTGGCTACGGATGTTAGTGAAGAAGCCCTTAAAGTAGCAAGGATAAATGAAATTAATAATTATATGGATATCAGTAGAATAGAATTTGCCAGTTCGGATTTGTTTGAAGACATATTTGAGGAATTTGATTTGATTGTGTCGAATCCGCCATATATAGCAAAAGGGGAGATAGAGAAGCTAGATGTTGAAGTTAAGAGAGAACCAATGTTAGCACTAGAGGCAGGGGTAGATGGATTAGATTTCTATAGAAAAATCATATCTGAAGCATATGCATACTTAAGACCAAATGGCTATTTGTGTTTGGAAATAGGATATAATCAAAGAGATGATGTGATTAGAGTAATCAATGAAAGCGAAAAATATACTGACATATATTCAAAGAAAGATTTGGCAGGTAACGATAGGATTGTAGTGTGTAGGAGGAAGTAGCATGTCTTTTTTATCAGAGTTAAGAGAAGAAATAATATCTTTAAAAATGTGGGACAATAATAGCAATTTAAATCAAGATGAACAATTAGCAAGGCTATACATTAGAGAAGCCTTTATTAAATCAGGCTTTTTAAATGATCCTACAAAAGAATACCATTTAGAAGTCTTGTTTAAAGAAAAGGAGAAAGCAGAAGAATTAAAAAACATACTAGATTCCTTTGGTGTTAATAGTAAGATAACCAATAAAGGTAGTGACTTTATGGTGTATATAAAAGAAGGGGAAGAGATATCCAACTTTTTAGCTTTAATAGGGGCAAATGGGGCAGTAATTAGATTTGAAGAAATACGAGTTGAGAAAGACATGAGGAATAATATTAATAGGATAGTAAATTGTGAAACAGCAAATCTTAATAAAACAATAGACGCATCAGTAGAACAAATACAAGATATAGAACTTTTGAAGAGCAAAGGTGTATTTGAAGAGTTAAAGGAGAGTTTAAAAGAAATAGCTATATTAAGAGTAGAGAACCCAGATAGTTCATATGAAGAGCTAGGAAAAATGCTAGAAGAGCCGATTAGCAAGTCAGGAGTGAGCCATCGCTTGAGTAAGATTTCTGAAATTGCGAGGGAGTATAAGTGATGAAGGAAATAGGGATATATATACATATACCATTTTGTATAAAGAAGTGTAGTTATTGTGACTTTATTTCTTTTGATAATAGAGAAGCAAAGATAGACGAGTATATAGCTTCACTAAAAAGAGAAATAGATAGAGTAGGGGTGAATAGCTCTACCTATATTAATTATGATCCAATGCAATATAAAGTAAGAACAATATACATAGGAGGTGGAACGCCTTCGTATCTAGAAAGCAGACATATAAAAGAAGTTCTAAGTGTTCTAAAACTAAGATGGAATGTGGATCAAGATGCAGAAATAACTTTAGAAATGAATCCAGGGACTGTAGATAAGGACAAGCTAAAAGCGTATAGAGATTTGGGGATAAATAGATTAAGTATAGGGCTTCAATCAGCAAATAATGAAGAGTTAAAGATAATTGATAGGAGCCATACATATGAAGACTTTTTAGAAGCGTATAAATTAAGTGAGGAGGCAGGATTTGAGAATATAAATGTAGATATAATTCTTGGGCTTCCAAATCAGACTACGAAGAGTTTGCAAATAACGATAGATAAAGTTATCTCATTAAAGCCGAAACATATATCTGTATATTCATTAATATTGGAAGAAGGAACAAAACTATATGAGGAGATATCAGAGCATCTTTTGCCAGATGATAATGAGGAAAGGAAACTGTATTGGAGTACAAAAAAGAGAGTAGAAGAAGCGGGGTATAAGCATTATGAAATATCTAATTACTGTTTAGAAGGTCATGAATCAAAACACAATTTAGATTGTTGGTATCAAAAAGAATATATAGGGTTTGGATTAGGAGCACATTCATATATAGATGATAGGAGATATTCAAACACGTCAGATTTAAATGAATATATATGGTCAGAGGGTAAGCAAAAAACTATTCATGAGACCCAAGACAAGGAATCTAAGATGAAAGAGTATATGTTGCTGGGATTAAGAAAGATAGAAGGAATAAAGATTTTAGAATTCAAGGATAGATTTGAGGAAGATCCAAATTTGTTATATAGAGATGAGCTAAACATCTTAGTAGCAAAAGGACTTATAGAGATGGATGATGAGAAGATTAAGCTAACCAATAAAGGAATAGACTTAGCTAATCAAGTTTGGGGCAGCTTCTTATAAGGCAAGTGTAGCATAAGACAACTAGATAGCAGGTGTAAAATGAGTAATAAGAATCATAAGTTAATATACCTATACAATATCTTCTACGAGTTAGGTTCTACTGTAGCAGAAGTTTTTTCTGCAGTTTTGTTATATAGAATGGGTTTTGATTTTGCTCAAATCATACTATTTTTTGGATTAAAGTTTGGAACTATGGGATTGTTATCTCCATTTAGTCCATATTCGGTTTCAAGAATTGGAATTGTAAAAAGCAATGCTATAAGTATAATTTCATTAATAGTTGGAAGTTTGCTGCTGATCATGAACCAAGATAATGTATCAAATTATTTCTTATTAACTTTTATCTTTTTTTCAATAGCTGGTGCGATTAATAATCCTATTGAACATATGATTTCTGCACTATATATAAACCCAGAGCAACGTGGAAAGATAAATGGGATTGTTACTATTATACAAAGAGCTACTGCTATTATATCTATTGCTATTGTAGGACTATTTTTGAATAATGCTATTATACTGTACATTTTCATAATAACTACTCTATTTATTTCATTAATACCATATAAAATATTGGTTAAAAATGAAAAGCATGAAAGAAAATATAGTATAAAGGAACCTTTTAAACATATATTCAGTAGTTCTTTTAGACAGTATATTCCAACGTTTTCAATGCAATCTTTTCCAATTATTGAAAGAAGTCTTATAGCACTTTTTGTTTATGTGTTAGTTGGAGATATAATAGTTTTAAGTTCAATAATTATAGTTGCAAGCGTAATTGAAATGATAATAATCTATGTTTTTGGAAAAGTAACAGATAGATCAAGCAAAAAAACCTTTTTTGTTGCCACATCATTACGTTCGTTGGTTTCATTGTCTCTAATTTTTTTGAATTTCACAACATTTCTTTTATATATAATGCAAACTTTTTTTAAGATAACAAATAAAGTTCACCAAAATGTTTTTGGAGTGTTAACGCAAAGAGCTACTAAAGAACAAGTAGATCCAATTATTTTTACTACCTCTAAAGAGATGGTGCTTTGTTTTACAGAGTTTATTATTCTAATGTTGTTTAGTTTTACGGCGCTATTTATAGAAGATAGAATATTTGTTGTGATATTCCTTTCATCATGTATCTCTGTGTGGATAATGTACTTTAAATGGAGAAATAAATGATAGACTTCATATGCATGTGAAATATTCTTTACGGCTACTGTAAATACAGCAGTCGTTTTTTCTATTAAATTTTTTTAGCAAAAGGGGTTGACAAGTGCTAAAATGTATTATAGTATGTTAGCAGTCGAGAACAAAGTTTGCTAAAAGGGGTGATGAAGTGCTCAGTGAAAGAGGGAAACGTGTACTACAAGCAATAATTGAAGAGTATATAAACACTGCGGAACCGGTTAGTTCATCAACTATAGTGGAACAATACGGATTAGAATATAGTACGGCTACAATTAGAAATAATATGGTTGAATTAGAGCAATTAGGTTTTTTAGAGAAACCTCATACATCTGCAGGAAGAATTCCGTCAGCAAAAGGTTATCGATTTTATGTGGATGAACTTTTGAATGATGAGAAGATTAGCTTAGACGAAATTCAATATATCAAAAGCAGTTTAGAAACAAAAGTAAATGAAATTGAAGATTTAGCTAAAATTGCAACAAATACGCTATCTGAAATAACTCACTATACTACAGTTTCTATAGGGCCTGATTCTAGCAAACATATAATAGAGGATATAAAGTTCGTGCTATTAGGAAATAGAATTTTGATGGCAGCTATTTTGACAGATAGTGGAGCTATTAAAGAAACGATCATAAAGTTTGATGATGACATTTCAGGATCGCAAGTTGATGGATTAAATTATATCTTCAATAATAGACTAAGAGGAAAGCCGCTTGAGAAGATAACTGGCTCAATGGAAGAATATATAATGTCAGCTATGTGTGAGCAAGCTAATGTTATAAAGCCGATATTAAGTCAAATGAATAAAGCAATTGAAGAAGAAGCAAAGGTTTATTTAAAAGGTGCAAATAGAGTATTTGATTTTCCGGAGTTTAAAAAGATAGATACAGCTAAAAATTTCTTAAGCATATTAGATGCAAAAGACCGAATGATGGAACTTTTAAATACAGGGTTTGCTAGCGAAATTAATGTATATATTGGTGAGGAAAATAATGATGAAGAACTCAAAGACTTAAGTGTAATTACCTTTAAGCATATGGTCCGGAGAGAAAGATTGTGGAACGATAGGGATAATAGGCCCCAAGAGAATGGACTATTCTAAAGTTATTTCAGTTATGAAATATATAAGCAAAAAACTAAATGAAAATTTAGATGAATGAGTTTAACTTTTAGTTATGGAAAGTACAAAAAATATATAAACGAAAGAAGGATGATAGTGTGGAAAATATAGAAGGAAAATTAGAAAATGCTGAATGTGGATGTGGCTGTGGATGCGAGAATGAATCTTGCGAATGTTCACAAACCGAGACAACACAAGTGGAAAAAGAGTTAGAAGAAACAACAGATAGATTGAAAAGAGTAATGGCAGAGTTTGAAAACTATAAGAAGAGGGAAGCGAAGGAAAAAGAGATGTTACACAAAACAGTAATATCAGATATAGTAAGTTCTTTACTGCCTGTGATAGATAACTTAGAACATGCAACTAATACGAATACAGAAGATGAAGGATATAAGCAAGGTGTAGGATTAGTACTAAAGCAGTTCTTAGATGTTTTAAAATCTTTTGGAGTAGAACAAATAGAAACTGTAGGGAAAACATTTGACCCAGAAGTGCACGAAGCAGTAAGCAGTGTGCAAGACGAAACACTTGGTGAAAAAGAGATAAACGCTGAACTAAGAAAAGGATATAAAGTAGGTTCAAAAGTAATTAGACACGCTATGGTTAGTGTGGCTAACTAAAATAGTTATTAATTTAAGATAGCTGTTCGACCAAAGAGAGTTACAGATATCTTACGCAAAGAGCGATAGCGATTCTGCGTATCAAAAAAATATAAAAAAACAAAATTTTAAAATTTAGGAGGAAAAGATTATGAGTAAAATCATAGGTATCGACTTAGGTACAACAAATTCATGTGTAGCAGTTATGGAGGGTGGAGAAGCAGTTGTAATTCCAAACCCAGAAGGTAACAGAACTACACCATCAGTAGTGGCTTTCTCAAAAAATGGAGAAAGATTAGTAGGACAAATAGCAAAACGTCAAGCGGTTACTAACCCTGACAACACAGTTATGTCTATAAAAAGAGACATGGGGACAAACAAGAAAGTAAAGATTGAAGGGGATGAATTTACAGCACCAGAAATATCAGCAATGACTCTTCAAAAATTAAAAACAGACGCTGAAAACTATTTAGGACAAAAAGTAACTCAAGCAGTTATTACAGTTCCAGCATACTTTAGTGATAGCCAAAGGCAAGCAACAAAAGATGCAGGAAAAATAGCAGGACTAGAAGTTCTAAGAATTATTAATGAGCCAACAGCAGCAGCTTTAGCTTATGGTATGGACAAAAATGATAAAGACCAAAAAATCATGGTATATGACTTAGGAGGAGGAACTTTTGACGTATCTGTATTAGATATAGGAGACGGAGTTTTTGAAGTTCTAGCAACAAGTGGAAATAATAAATTAGGTGGAGACGACTTTGATGATAGAGTTATGGACTACTTAGTAGATGAGTTCAAAAAGGATCAAGGGATAGACTTAAAAGCAGATAAAATGGCTATGCAAAGATTAAAAGAAGCAGCAGAAAAAGCTAAAATAGAATTATCAGGAGTGGGTCAAACAAACGTTAACTTGCCATTTATAACAGCAGATAGCAGTGGACCAAAACATTTAGATGTTACATTAACAAGAGCAAAGTTTGAAGAATTAATAGCAGACTTGATAGAAGCTACAACTGGACCAGTTACTGGGGCATTAAAAGATTCAGGATTATCATCAGACCAAATTGATCAAGTTCTATTAGTTGGAGGTTCTACAAGAGTTCCTGCAGTACAAGAAGCTGTTAAGAAAATAGTAAATAAAGAGCCAAACAAAGGTATAAACCCAGATGAATGTGTTGCGATTGGTGCAGCTATTCAAGGTGGAGTACTATCTGGAGATGTTAAAGATTTAGTACTATTAGATGTTACACCACTATCATTAGGTATAGAAACATATGGTGGAGTATTTACTAAATTGATAGATAGAAATACAACAATACCAACTAAAAAATCTCAAGTGTTCTCAACAGCAGCAGATGGTCAGACGAGTGTTGAAGTTCATGTTCTACAAGGTGAGCGTGAAATGGCAACATATAATAAAACGTTAGGAAGATTCCAATTAACAGGAATACCACCAGCACCAAGAGGAATTCCGCAAGTTGAAGTTACATTTGATATAGATGCAAATGGTATAGTAAATGTAACAGCTAAAGATCAAGCTACAGGGAACGTTCAAAATGTTGCGATTACAGCAAGCTCTAATTTAACAGAAGAAGATATTAATAAAGCTGTAAAAGATGCTGAAATGCATGCATCTGAAGACAAGAAGAAAAAAGAAGAAGTTGAGACTAGAAACAATGCGGAAAGCTTAGTATATAGCAGTCAAAAAACAATAGATGAGTTAGGGGATAAATTAAGCGGAGAAGAAAAAGCTAAAGTTGAAACAGAAATCGATAATGTTAAAAAAGCATTAGAAACAAATGATACTGAAAATATTAAACAAGCAACAGAAAAATTAACAGCAGTATTCTATGAAATATCTGAAAAATTATACAAGCAGAGTCAAGAAACTAACCAGGGAGCAGAAGGAAACCCAGAAGATGGGGCAGCAAATGATGGTACTGTACATGAAGCAGATTATCAAGTAGAAGAAGAATCAGTAGAAGAAGAGTCAGCAACAGAAGAAGCGAATACTTCAGAAGAAAATTAATAATATGATGATATAGGGTTGGGCGATCCTGCCTAACCCGATTTTCATTAATCAAGAAAGTAATTTTTTAGTAGCATGTTTTGTTATGCTTAATGCAGCCCAGAACATTCGGGATATATTAAGGATAGCAAAAATTAAGGATGGCAAAATGAATATTTTAGTTTTACAAGGAGAGAACAATGGCAAATAAAAGAGACTATTATGATATATTAGGTGTAGGTAAAGATGTAACAGATGATGAACTCAAAAAAGCATATAGAAAATTAGCAAAGGAACATCATCCGGATGCAAATACTGATAATAAAGAAGCTGCAGAAGCAAAATTTAAAGAAGTTTCTGAAGCGTATGAAGTGCTGTCAGATAGCCAAAAACGTCAGTCGTATGACCGATTCCGGGCATGACGGACCTCAAGGATTTGGAGGAGGCAACCCAGGAGGTGGAGGATATTACTCGTATTCTTCATCAGGTTTTGATGGGTTTGGTGATTTTGGAGATGTAGGAGATATATTTTCCTCTATTTTCGGTGGATCTGGATTTGGAGGAAGAACCAGCAGACAAAGAACTGGCCCTAGAAAAGGTAAAGACTTAAAATATAACATGGAAATTACTTTTGAAGATTCATATTTAGGAATTAAAAGAGATATTTCGATACATAGAGAAGAAGCTTGTGGAACATGCAATGGGACTAAAGCTAAGCCAGGAACAAAAGTAGATACATGTTCTTCTTGTCAAGGAACAGGAACAATTAGACAGACGGTATCAACTATATTAGGACATATGCAAACAACGAGATCATGTGGTACATGTGGTGGAGAAGGTAAAGTTATAGCAGAAAAATGCGGAGTATGTAGAGGAAAAGGGAGAGTAAGAAAAGAAGTAAAGATATCGGTTAGTATTCCTCCTGGAATTGATGATAATCAAACAGTAGTACTTAGAAATGAAGGGGAAGTAGGAGAAAAGGGCGGAACAAGAGGAGATCTATATATCGTAGTTAGTGTCAAGAAACATAAAGTATTTTCAAGGAAAAATGATAATGTGGTATGTGATATACCAATTACATTTACACAAGCTACACTAGGAGCAGAACTTAAAATACCTATGGTAAATGGAGAAAATGAGACATATAAAATATCAGAAGCAACGCAGACAGGAACAAGGTTTGTTATTAAAAACAAAGGATTTAGTAGCGTTAATGGAAATTGGAAAGGTGATTTCATATTTACTGTTGTTGTTCAAACCCCAAAAAAATTAACACCAGAACAAAGAGAGCTAATAGCGAAACTTGCACAAACTATGAATGAGCAACCACCAGTTAAGAAAAAAGGTATATTTGGATAAAGGGAAGCTTGAGAGAGTTTTCTTTGACGAAGTGAACAACCTTGATGATAGTGTAAAAAAGTTAGCTAATCACAAATGGGCTAACCACAATTAATACACTTTGGGCGCATTTGTGCCCAGTTATATAGCTAAATATTTATACTAAATTAAGGTGTGTTCGCGCAATATAATATACGAAAAGATATGATTTAAATGCGGAGGTAATTATGCCAAAGTTTTTTGTAAAAGGAGATCAAATTAGTGGTGAAGAGATAACCATAATTGGTCAAGATGTGAATCACATAATAAACGTTTTGAGAATGAATGAAGGAGATAGAGTTAATATATGCGATATTAACTCTAAAACTAATTATGTGGCAATGATTGGAGATGTGAGTGATATTAGTGCTACTAACGATTCGATTGCTCTTAAATGCAAAATAGTGGAGAAATTAGAATCAGATGTAGAGTCAAACATACATATAAATATATTTCAGGGGTTACCTAAAGCAGATAAAATGGAGTATATCATACAAAAAAATGTGGAAATAGGTGTAAATGAAATAACACCAGTAAAAATGAAAAGATGTATTGTTAAATTAGATGATAAAAGTGCAACTAAGAAGATAGACAGATGGAAGCAAATAGCGTTATCAGCAGCAAAGCAAAGTGGGAGAGACTATGTGCCGGAAGTAAAAGACATTATAGATATAAAAGACATTTGTAATTTGACTGGAAATTATGATATAGTTTTGCTAGCATATGAAGATGAAAAATCAGTTCAATTAAAAGAAGCGTTGAAACAATTTAGGAATAGAGAAACTGAGAGTTTACGCATTGCAGTCATAATAGGACCGGAAGGCGGACTAGAGGAATCTGAAGTGGAAATGTTAAAAGAAGCTGGGGTAAAGTCAGTTTCTTTAGGAAAAAGAATACTTAGAACCGAAACTGCTCGGATTAGTAATGTCAGCTAATATATTGTATGATTTAGAAAATTAAGATATATGAGGAGAGAAAATGAATAAGGAACTTCCTGCAAAAATTGAAGAAATTCAAAAGAGAAAGAGATTGCCAGCAGAAGCTAGCAAATCAATATGTAAGAAAATATATATTGACTATGCAGTGGGAATTATAACGTTAATATACTTTATATATATTATATTAGCTAGTATGTTTCTAGTGCAAAGTGTGTTTGAGGTTATTAGTAGGGTATCAACATTTACAATTTTAGCTTTAGCTATAACTGCATTTGAAATTTCATATAGAAAGAATGAATTGAAGTTAAAAATGACGGGAGAAGACTCTGAGAAGTCAGCTCAAAGCAATGGCAGTGGAAGACTAGCTATGTATGGTATTGAGTTAATGGGAATAGCAACATTTACTTTGTTTATACCGCATATTTTAAAAGAACTAGCTGGACGAGCTGCGACTAATATAATGCTTTTAGCGATATTTGTGGTAGTGTATTATTGTATTACAAAATCTATTTTTGTATATAAGTATAGAGTAAGAGAATATGAAAGAGCAGTGAGCGATATAACAGAGATAATCAAGAAAGAGCCAAAAAGAAAGAAAAAAGATACAGGAAAGGCGGAGTTGTCAAATGATTAAAAGCATGACAGGGTTTGGAAGAAGCAAGTATGAAACTAACTCAAGAGAATATTTAGTTGAGATTAAATCAGTTAACAACAGGTATAATGATGTTAATATCAAAATGTCGAGAGTAATAAGCTACTTAGAAGAAAAGGTTAAGAAAGTTATTACAAATAGTGTATCTAGAGGGAAAATAGATATATATGTTGGAATGGTAAATAACAGCGAGAAGGGTAAGAAGATTACTCTAAATGAAGAACTTGCAAAAGCATATATAAGTGAATTAAAGAAATTGTCTAAAGAGGATATTTCAAATGACATTAGTATAATGGAGATATCTAAACTTCCAGAAGTTTTCACTATAAGGACAGAAGATGATGATGAAGAAATAATCTGGGAAGAAGTATCGGTATGTTTAAATACGGCTATAGAAAACTTTATACAGATGAGGGAAGTGGAAGGACAAAAAATTAAAGAAGATATCGAAAGTAGAGTAAAAGTAATTACAGAAAAGGTAGAAAGAATAAGTGAAATTTCTGGAGGACTTGTAGAAGAGTATATAGCTAAACTAGAGAAGAGAATAAATGAAATGTTACAAAATACTGTAATTGATGAAACAAGATTGGCGCAAGAGGTAGTTATATATTCAGATAAGTGTTCAATAGAAGAAGAATTAACAAGGTTTAGAAGTCATATTTCGCAATTTGTAGAGTTACTGAATGCAGATGCTGGGGTGGGTAAAAAACTAGACTTTTTAATACAAGAGATTAATAGAGAAATAAATACTATTGGGTCAAAAGCTAATAGCTTAGAAATAACAAATTTAGTAGTTGATATTAAGGCTGAAATGGAGAATATCCGTGAACAAGTTCAGAACGTTGAATAATTTCTACTGGACTTGTAGAAGAATATATAGTATTATTATGAGGTAAAGGAATGGTGAGGACATGGAGTTTATAAATATTGGATTTGGGAATATAGTAAATGCAAATAGAATCATATCAATTGTCAGTCCAGACTCTGCACCTATCAAAAGAATTATACAAGAAGCAAAGGATAATAAGACAGCAGTAGATGCAACATCTGGAAGACGTACTAGAGCAGTACTTATCATGGATTCAGGCCATATAATATTGTCAGCAGTGCAACCTGAAACAGTAGCAGGAAGGGTAGACAAAACAGAAATAGAAGAAAAGAAAAAATAAGCCCACCCATAAGAGGGCCTCAAGAATAAAGGAGTTATAGAGATGATAATAAAACCAACAGTTACAGAGTTATTAGAAGTAATGGAAAACAGATTTGAATTAGTAATAGTTACAGCAAAAAGGGCAAGACAGATTACAGCCGGAAGCAAGTCTTTAACAAAAGTTCAAGAGGAGTCTAGTGTTACACTTGCTGCAAACGAAATTGCAGAAGGAAGGGTAGTAAAATGCTAGTATTGTTATCTGGAGTTTCTGGTTCAGGAAAAGATACCATAAAAAAAGAATTGATGAAAAGAATGGAATGTCTTGCAACTATGCCATCATACACAGACAGAGCACCAAGAGCAGGTGAAGTAGAAGCAAATGTATATAATTTTGTAACGACTGAAGAGTTTGAACAAAAAATTAAAGAAGAAGAATTCTATGAATACTCAGTACATCATGAGCATTTTTATGGGACATCAAGAAAAGTGTTAAATGAGAGAGTAAACAGTGGAAAAATTATTGTAAAAGATATAGATGTGAATGGAACAGAGAATCTTTTAAAAGTATTAGATGATGATTTAAAAATAGTTACTATTTTCTTAAGAGTGCCTAGAGAAGAACTAAGAGAGAGACTAGAAAACAGAGAAGGTAAGGAGAAAATAAAGGAAATAGAACTAAGGTTAAACAGATTTGATTATGAAGAGTCTAAAATTGGTTTGTATGACTATGTTTTAAAGAATGATGATTTAGAAAAAACTGTGCAGATAATAATGACTATAATAGAGAGTGAATACAAATGTAGTGAAAGACTAGAAGCTTAATAGTAAAGTTATAGAATAATAAAAGAGTATCAAGTTAGTCTGATATTCTTTTTTAGTGCAACGAAAGCAAGAATGGAATGTTGACATAATTGGTTAAATGTTGTAAAATATAAGACAAATCTAAGTTTAAGCGATGACGGTCTAGTGACGTCATTGTGAGACTCAGAAAATAATAAGAGAGGAGAATGTCGCTGTGAGTAATTTTAGTTTGCAAGGACAGAACGTACGGCTAGATGAATGAGTACTATTATTTATCAAGTTAGTAGTAACGATGCAAGACAAAAAAATTACAAGGAGGACATTCCATGGATGTCTTAAAACAACTTGGATTGCTGGGTCTAATCCCAGTAATCACAATTCAGGACCCGAGCAAAGCTCCGTTATTAGCCGAAGCCTTATGGGCTGGAGGACTAAGATGTGCAGAGGTAACATTTAGGGTGGAAGGCGCAGCTCAGGCTATTAAGCTTATGCTTGAAACAAAACCAGAAATGCTGGTAGGCGCAGGAACAGTTTTAACGGTCGAGCAGGTCGTCGAAGCGAAAGAAGCGGGTGCAAAATTTATAGTGGCCCCTTGTTTCAACCCTGAAGTGGTGGAGTATTGTGTGGACAATGAAATCCCAATATTGCCAGGGTGCATTACACCTACCGAAGTAGATTCGGCAAACATGATGGGACTGGAAGTAGTGAAATTCTTCCCAGCAGAATCCTTCGGCGGATTAGGCACTATCAAGGCGATTGGCGGACCATACAAAAGAATGAAATTTGTTCCCACAGGCGGAATAAATCCAAACAACTTACCAAGTTATCTTGCCTCGGACAGAGTCCTTGCTTGCGGTGGTAGCTGGATGGTTGACGAAAGCCTAATCAACAATGATGATTGGGATGAAATAACGAGGCGGACTCAAGAGGCTATTGCTATTATGCTCGGTTATCAAATTGGGCATCTTGGAATCAATATGCCCAACGCAGAAGAAGCAACAGCCTGTGCAGACACTATTGCCAATTTATTTGGGGCGCCCACGAAGTCAGGCAATTCATCTATCTTCGTGGGAAGCAAGATGGAGGTCATGAAAGAACCATACTTGGGCGAACATGGACATTTGGCGATTAAGACAAATAGTGTTGAGCGCGCAATGTACTATTTGGAACAGCAAGGTGCTACCTTCAATATGGACACGGCCAAGTATGAAAATGGCCGGCTGAAAGCAATATATCTCAATGCCGAATATGGCGGGTATGCATTACACTTGCTACTCAAGTAATTTAAGATAATATCTCTCTAACGTAAGAAACAAAGGTCCTAGTGATGTTAAATCACTAGGACCTTTGTGGTATTATACAAAGTCATAATATGAAGTTTAGGAGCAAATTACTGTGCAAAACAGCTATAACATATAAATTTATGTTATACTTATACTGAAAACAAGGAGATATAAATGGTAGCAGAAGTTATAATAAATTCTATAGCAAAAGAATTAAATAGAGTATTTGATTATATAGTGCCAGACTCTTTAAAAGAAGAGGTGAGAATTGGCTCTAGAGTTTTTGTGCCATTTGGAAATAAGAAAGTAGAAGAAGCATATATTATTGGGTTTAAAGAAAGTTCTACATTCGCAAACAAGGAAATTATAAAAGTTGCAGACAATATATTAACTGAAGAGAATATTACTCTTGCTAAACTGATGGCAAGAAGGTATTTTTGCAATATCTCTGATTCGGTTAAGCTCATGCTACCACCAGGAGATGCAAAAAAGAAGATAGAAAATAGAGTTAAAGACAAAACAGGTAATTTTGTATATCTAAAAGCTATAGGGGCTGAAGGTACTAAAATTACCGAAAAACAAAAGCGTGTATTGGAAGCTCTAGAGCAGAATGATGGAATATATATAGCAGATTTAGAAGCGCTTGCAGATGTGACAAAAGCAGTAATTAAGACATTAGAGAAGAATGGATATGTAGGAATTGTAGAAAAAAAAGTAGAGAGGAATCCATTTGTACATAAGAAAATAAAGAGAGATATGTGTCACGTTTTAACAGAAGAGCAAAAACAAGCTTTTGATCAAATTAATATCAATGAGTTTAAAGAATTTTTGCTATTTGGAGTAACTGGAGCTCGGCAAAACAGAAATATATTTACAACTGATTGAAAAGAAAATAGAAGAAGGAAAGACAGCTATTGTTTTGGTGCCAGAAATATCTTTAACACCACAGATGGTAGATAGGTTTTTGGCAAGATTCGGAGAGAGTAGTGTAGCGGTACTGCATAGCAAATTATCAGTAGGCGAAAGATATGATGAATGGAATAAGATAGGAGTCGGAAAAGTAAAAATAGTTATTGGGGCAAGGTCAGGGATATTTGCACCAATAAGCAATTTAGGAATAATAATTATAGATGAAGAACATGATGAATCATACAAATCAGATATGACTCCAAGATATAATGCAAAAGACATAGCAAAGTATCTTGCGAAACAAAATAATATCCCAATTGTGTTTGGAAGTGCAACACCTAGCATAAGTTCATTTAAGAAAGCAGAATCTGGAGAGATGGAATTAGTAAGGTTATGTGCAAGAGCAAATGAAGCGAGTTTGCCAGAGGTAGAAGTAGTAGACCTAAGACAAGAATTGGCAAATGGAAATCGTAGTCCAATAAGTAGAAAGCTATATGAAGCTATATCAAAGAATATTAAGAATAAGAAACAAACCATATTGTTTTTGAATAGAAGAGGATTTTCTACATTTGTAATGTGCAGGGATTGTGGATATACGGTTAAGTGTACAAAATGTAATATTTCATTAACATATCATAGAAGTGAGGACAGATTGAAATGTCACTATTGTGGGTATGGTTCAGATTTAGTTACAGTATGCCCAGAGTGTACTAGTAAAAATATAAAACATTTTGGATCAGGGACTCAAAAACTTGAGACAGAAATTAAAAAGATATTCCCAGAAGCTAGCACAATTAGAATGGATGTTGATACAGTAGGGAAGAAGAATTCTCATGAAAAAATCTTAAATCAATTTCAGAATGAAGGAATAGATATACTCATAGGAACACAAATGGTTGTTAAAGGTCATCATTTTCCAAATGTAACTTTAGTTCGGAGTTGTTGCTGCAGATAGCAGTCTAAACATTGAAGACTTTAGAAGCAATGAAAGAACTTTTGGAATGCTTGTACAAGTGGCAGGAAGAGCGGGGAGAGAGAAAGAGAAGCGGAAGAGTAATCATACAAACATATAATCCAGAGAACTTTTGTATAGAACATGCAAAAGAACAAGATTATGATAATTTTTACAATACAGAGATTGCAATAAGGAAAGGGCTAAATTATCCGCCGTTTTGTGACATAGTGATGTTTGGAATTAGCGGACTTGACGAAGAAGAGGTTGTTAAAGCATCGAAGAAGTTATATAGTATACTTAAGAATGATGATATAAATATATTTGGTCCAGCACCTGCACCGGTAAATAAAATAAAGAATAAGCATAGGTGGAGGATGATTGCAAAGTGTAAATTAAGTGGTAGTACCGTTGATTGGATAAATAGCAGCTTACAGGAATTCTATAAATCAAAACATAAGAATGTTACAGTTATAGTAGATGTGAATCCAGGTAGTTTAATGTAAAAAATATTTGTTATCATCTTATATAGCTAGTTATGACAATGCTATAGATGACCATTCTAAGAAGCAAGAAGGTATAATAAGAAAGATTATGAAGGAGATTGATGATTTATGAAATTTGAAAAAATATTGATAATAGGAATTGATAAGGATTTTCTTTTTAAGGAAACATGGCAAAATCTTAATAATTTATGCAAAGAAATAATAGTAGTGGAACAGGAGAGTAGTGAAGTTGATACTAATTTAGCTAATACTGATTGCATATTAGTTACATTAGGTGCAACTGTTGATAAAGATATGATGGATAAAGCACCAAATTTAAAATATATTGGTGCATTTAGTACAGGGTATGGTCGAATAGATACGGAGTATGCAACTAGCAAAGGAATTACTGTTTGCAATATAGCAGGATATAGTACGCAAGGAGTTGCTGAGCTAGCATTTGCTTTAATCTTAGAGAACATCAGAGATGTTTCGAGGGCAAAAGTGCAAGCTAAAAATGGCAATTATTCTGAAGCAACGTTCAAAGGAACAGAAATTGCTAATAAAAAGTTTGGAATAATTGGATTAGGAAGTATAGGAACTAGAATTGCTGAAATTGCATCAAATGGTTTTAACGCAGATGTAATGTATTACTCAAGAAATAGAAAAGCAGATAAAGAGAATGACAAGTTAGTATATCAAGGAGATGTTAAAACTCTTGTTCAAGAAAGTGATTTTCTTTCTTTGAATTTAGCATATAATAATGAGACAGAAAAATTTATTAACAAAGAGTTAATGAATGAAATAAAACCTGGTGCAATCGTAATCAATCTTTCGCCAATGGAACTAATTGACTTTGAAGCCCTTTCAAAAAGATTGCAAGTGGGAGATATTACATTTATACTAGACCATTCTGACGAACTAACTGAAGAACAGGCTACGCAGTTATCGAAATATGAAAATTGTATTATGTATCCACCTATTGGATATATAACAGATGAATCAAAAGTATTAATGCAAGAAATATTTGTGGATAACATTATAAATTACTTTAACGATACACCTACAAATAAAGTGAATTAGGAATAACAAGTAAGGATCTAAGTAAAATAGAGAGGTAGTATTTAAGTTTACTACCTTTTTAAATGCAATAGTAAGTATTTATGTAGCATTAATCATAATTTTGGTGTATAATAAATCAAATATTATAAATAGATATAATATTCGGTTAAAGTGGGGGCAAATATGGCAATTAGAATGATAAGAGAAGAGAATGATGAAATATTAAAGAAGAAATCAAGAGTAGTAGAAGTAATAGATGATAAAATAAAAGAGCTTGTGAAAGACATGATTGAAACTGCTCATAAAAATAATGGAGTAGGGCTAGCGGCAGTACAAGTTGGTGTACTCAAAAGAGTGTTTATAGTGGACTTATATGAAGAAGGGAAAGAACCACTTGTATTAATAAATGCAGAGATAACCCAGACTAAAGGAGAACATGAAGTAGAAGAAGGATGCCTTAGCTTTCCTAATCAATTTGCTAAGCTTATAAGACCTAAAGAGATTACAGTAACTTATTTAGATATAAATGGGAAGAGAGAAAAGCTGAAATGCAAGGGCCTATTAGCTCAAGCTATTTGCCATGAGATAGATCACTTAAATGGAGAAGTATTTATAGATAAAATAATTCCAGGGACCTTAGAAGTAATCACAGAAAAGGATAGAGAGAATAAACTAGAAGATAGAAGAAAACAGCAAGGTTAATTATGATAAAAAGAGTTTTTAGGTAGAGGAGGCTATATGTTAGAAATCGAAAAGCTAAAAGGTAGACTTTTTGCTCATAGAGGTCTACATGATATAGATAAAGGTATACCAGAAAATTCAATGTTAGCATTTGAAAAAGCAGTCAAAAAAGGTACTGATATAGAATTAGATTTGCACTTACTAAAAGATGGTAATGTAGTTGTTTTCCATGATGATGATTTAAGAAGAATGACAGGGGTTAAGAGAGTATTAAAAAAGTGTACATATGATGAGATAAAAAACCTAAAGCTTTTAGCTACAAATGAAACAATACCACTACTCAAAGATGTCTTAGAATTAGTGAGTGGGAAAGTATTGCTTGATGTAGAGTTTAAGTATGATATTCCGGCAGGCGATTTAGAATCAAAAGCATGTGAATATTTGGATAACTATAAGGGAGAGTTTATAGTTAAATCTTTTAACCCATATAGTGTAAATTGGTTTAGAAAGAACAGACCAAGTTTTTTAAGAGGTCAATTGAGTTCTAATTTTAAAGGAGAAAAATTAAATTTTCTAAAAAAGTTTGTAATGAAAAATATGCTTCTAAACTTTATAACTAAACCAGATTTTATAGCATATGGACTAAAAGCACTTCCAAATAAAAGAGTGGAGAAATATAGGAGAAAAGGTACTCCTATTTTGGTATGGACTATCACCTCAAATGAAGAGTTGGAGGAAGCCAAAAAATATGGTGATAGTTATATATTTGAAAATATTTAGAAGGGGGGATTACGAATGAACATAGTATTCATGGGGACGCCAGATTTTGCAAAAGAGTCTTTAGAGGCTATTGTAAAAGCAAAGCATAATATACTTCGGAGTATTTACCGTGCCGGATAGGCCGAAGGGGAGAGGAATGAAAATGATTTTATCTCCTGTGAAAGAATATAGCTTGGAAAATGATTTCAAAATATATCAACCGGAGAGACTAAAGAAAAATGAAGAGATGATTAATGAAATAAGAGAATTAGATCCAGATATAATATGTGTTGTAGCATATGGAATGATACTGCCTAAAGAAATATTAGATATACCTAAATATGGGGCCATAAATGTTCATCCATCACTTCTCCCACAATATAGAGGGTCTAGCCCGATACAATATGCGATAATAAATGGAGATAGAAAAACTGGTGTAACTACAATGTATTTAGATACGAAAATGGATGCGGGAGATATAATTTTACAAAAAGAAGTTAGGATTGGAACTGATGAAACTACAGGAGAACTATGGAGTAGAACATCGGGAATTGGCGCAAAGCTTTTAGTGGAAACCCTAGAGAAAATATCAGACGGTACAGCTCCAAGAATAAAGCAAGGAGAAGAGTATACATTAGCTCCAATGATTAAGAAAGAAATGTCAAAAATAGATTGGGCAAAGCAAACATCTTTAGAAATTAGAAACTTAGCAAGAGGATTAGATCCAATTATGGGAACATATTCGCACCTAAATGGAAAGAAAATTAAGATCTGGAAAACAGATGTAATATCAGTACCAGAATTTATAAACAAATATGCAGAATTTGAAGATTATGAATATAGATTTAAAGATATAGAGCCGGGAACTATAATGTATGTAGATGAAAAGGAAGGCCTATATGTAAAAGCAAAAGACAAACTAGTAGTGATATTAGAAGTACAAGCAGAGAATAGTAAGAGAATGCATATAACTGATTTTCTAAGAGGGAACAAGGTGCAAGTTATAGATATGTTTGAATAAATAGGAAGAAAGAGATCATGGAAATAAAACTGTGATCTTTTTTAGTTTCCTTTCTTACGGTGACATACCTATTGTAAACCTACAAATAAATTCGGAAAACATAAAAATTGCTATTGACATTGGGAAAATGTGTGATATAATTTTTGAAATTCGAGAAAGGAGAACTTATATGCAAAACGTTTTGGTAATTAATCTATTTATAATGCTGATGCTATCTTTATTTGTCTTTATTCAATTACAAAATAAGGATTTGTTTGCATATTTAAAAGTCTCCAGACAAGAAAAATGTTGTGGTTACTAGTAAATAGAAATATATAAAATATGTAATTAAACAGAATCCTTATATGAAAAATATAGGGGTTCTGTTTTTTTATATTTTTGAACTTACTAGTAAAAGAGAGGAGGGGAAACACCAAGACTAAATAAATATCAGAGATTAGAAGGAGGAAAAATACAGATATGGAGAACAAATTAACAAAAAAATATGGACTTTTAACAGCGATTTGTATGGTTGTTGGAACAGTAATTGGGAGTGGTATCTTCTTCCGTAATGAAACGATACTAGCTGCTATAGGCGGAAGGATGTGGATTGGTGTTGCCGCTTGGACTTTAGGAGGCCTAATTGCACTATCTGCAGCTTATGTTTTTGCAGTTTTAGCTACAAAATATGAGAAGACAGGAGGACTGTTAGATTATTCTGATGCTTTGATTGGAAAAGGTTATGGATATATCTTTGGTTGGTTTTTGGTTACTATATTTTTTCCAGCCTTAACTGGAATTTTGGCATGGGTATCAGCGCGTTTTACTGTTATACTATTTGGCTGGGATGCAAATCCGATGTTTAGTGGTCATACATATGTTTTTGCTTTACTATATTTAATAGCAATATATGTTTTAAACTTATTAAGTCCTAAATTAGCAGGTAAATTTCAAGTATCAACTACTTTTCTAAAAATCATTCCCCTTGTAGCTATGGGGATAATTGGGACGATTGTAGGACTTAGTAATGGGACGACGGTTGCTAATCTTAGTTCTGATTATGTTACTACGCAAACAGGAAATCCTTTTTTAGTAGCGCTAGTTGCTACAGTATTCGCCTATTTAGGATGGGAGACAGCAATGACTATGAATGCTGAGATTAAAAATTCTAAAAGGAATTTGCCGATTGCACTAACTGTTGGTTTATTAATTGTAATAACAATATATGTTATGTATTTTGTAGGGGTATTTAGTGCTGCGCCGGTTGAAGAAATAGCTGGAGGTGAAGGAGTATTAGCTGCGTTTGTAAATGTATTTACTAATGTTGGTGGTACAGTGCTGTTTGTTTTTATAGTAATTTCTTGTTTAGGAACATTGAATGGTCTTGTTATGGGAGGACAACGTGCTTTATACTCCTTAGCGGTAAGAAGCAAAAGTAAGGTTTTAGGTCAAGTAGATGAATCAACGAATGCACCTCATAATGCTGGCCGGTTTATCTATCTTATTAGTTGCTATATGGATGCTTGTTTATGCAGCAAACTTTATGGGATGGTATGGAGATTTTTTCTTTGATTTAGCTGGATATATACCGATTACATTACAAGGGCTCTTAATACCAATATATATTTATGTGCTAATTAAAGAAAAAGATTTCAATGTATTTAATAGATATATTGCACCAGTGCTAGCGCTACTAGGATCATTATTTCTTGTTTATGCTGTAATATCTACACATGGTGTAAGTGTGCTATATTATTTAGCAGTATTCATTTTAATAATGTCAGTAGGTCTTGCTATGTATTTGAAGAAAATAAGAAAGAAAGATTAAAAAATGTTAAGGGGCAGTTTAAACTGACCCTTAACATTTTTTCTGTAACTATAAATATACTAATTATTAATTCAATAGTTTATCAATTAAAACTTTATATTGATCTTGTGCGTTTAAACAAGTATCTGTCAAATAACCTTTTTCTCCACCAGCTTGATATTCTTTTAATCCTTTATAATAAAACATTTTATCTTTATCTAAAATAATAAATGGAACTATATTATTTTTCAAACACTCTTTAAACATAATTACACGACCAACTCTACCGGTTGCCGATCTTGGAAAGGGTGAATCTTTTCAAAGTCTGAATGAAATTTTATAATATCTTCAAACACAACAACATCTAATGAATTATACCATTTCAATAATTTTTGCATATCATTTGATACATTTTCTGGACTAGAGGTATCCATTCCTCCAACTTCATTTGGTAAAGACTTATATTCTCCAACATTGAACCAAGATTTTCTATCATCAGAAGTTCCGGTTTTTAGTATAACATGAAAATCTTTTATTATACTTTCGCTAAGCATTTCGTGTGCAATATCTATCATATGATCTACTGCTTTAAAATGGTTAGAAGTTTCTATAATGTCATCTACTTTTGTGGCAGAATTACTATCTTCTACCATCAAAGTATTTGTCTCATAAATATATCTAGTTTGATCTTCTGATAGAGTACTGCCTTCTATACGGTTAGAATTATATGCGAACATTATCTGAGTTGCATGATACAAATTGCCTTTTAGTCCGCATTTCTTTTTGTTCTTTTAAGGTAGCTAATATGTTATTTTTATCCATTTCATCACCACACATATTATATCACATTTGGCAAAAAAATGAAATGAATTTGAGTAGATTTGTAGGGGTTTGTAATTGTTTTTTTGGATAGCAAAGCTAATGTTTTGTTATCTAAAGTAGACATAATAGTAAATGTTTTTTGACATAACAATGAAAAAATAGTAAAATAGAGGGGATAAAAGTCACTTTAGAGAGGAAATAGGAATGAAAAGAAAGTTTATATTGTCAATTACAATTTTTGTGGCAATGTTATTTATATATGGATTATTATATCAATCTACAGCTGTACCGTTACCATATTATGAAGTGCAAAATGAGATTAGAAATGGGGAGATTCAGTTAACTTACGAGTTGTTTGGGGCAGTAGGAGACGGGCAAACAAATGACGCGGAGGCAATTAGAAGAGCACATGAGTTTGCAAATAATGAACTTAGGAGTAATAATAATCTTTTAACTGTATATGGAACACCTGGAATGATATATTATATTGGAGAATTAGATGCTCCGATAGTAATTCAAACGAATGTTAACTGGAGAGGTGCAACATTCATAATAGATGATTTTATAGATGATGGTAATGGTGAAAATAGTGTGAACACATTGCAAAATGTGTTTATTGTCGATTCTATATTTAATTTTCAGGGATGGGGGTTTAATATTGGTATACCTCAGACTAAACCCGGAATAGAGCCAATTGAAATAAATACTAATACTACAAATTTATATAATTTGATTGAATATTTAAGAGTTTTAACACAAGCAGATTTAGAAGCTGGAGGAGGAGTACGGTTGGGCTAATCAAGAGACTATAAATAGAAATATTCAAAACTTATTGCAATTTGATGAAATGATTATTGAAGTGCAAAATACAAATCGAAGACGCTTCATAAGAACGACACATAATGAAAGTTCAGCTCAAAGAGAGTTTATATTAATAAATACTAGCATTGGAGAAGTACTAAACGATATTATTTGGGATTATGAAGAGATAACTGGAATCGTTCTTTATCCTGTGGACGAAATTCCATTAACCATCGAGAATGGAGTCTTTATTAATTATAGTAATAATGATGATGTAAGCAGATATCATCATCGAAATATTATGATTAGAAGGTCCAATGTTATAGTAGATAATTTAATACATATAGTAGATGAATCTATTCATGAATCTACAGATGCGTCTAGACCAAATCCTCAAGGTAATCGATACATAGGCTTTATAAATACGAGATCTATAGCATATTTGACTATTCAAAATTCAAGATTTCAACCACGTCAGCATGAAAATTTTATTGGAACATATGGTATATCAATAAATCAAACACTACATACGATATTAGATAATGTTAGTTTTTCGTGTATATGTGGTAATGATGGAGATTGCGAAGATTGTTATGTAAGGCATGTTACCCAAGACGGAGAAGTTTGGGACAGGTGGGGTATAATGGCTTCTAATTATAATAAGGATATGCTTATAAAGAATTCAAAGCTAAATAGGATAGATGCTCATAGAGGTATTCATAATCTTACAGTTAGAGACTCAACTGTTGGGGTACATGGAATAACGGTAATAGGAAGTGGAGAATTACTAGCTGAAAATGTTATATTTGATGGAAGCAGACACATGATAAGTTTGAGAAGTGACTATGGGTCTACTTGGAACGGAACTATAACTATTAGAGATTCTGTTTTTAATGTAATTACTAATAATATTCCTGTGCCAGGAGCTCCGAGAATTGTTGCATTTGATAATGATGGAACATGGAATTTTGGGTACGATACTTATTTTCCCAACCTTATTGTAGATAATTTAGTTATTAATGATCGTCCAAACCGTCCGCAAATGTCGCTAATACCAATTTATGATTTTCCTGGAACACCGAATGATTATCAATATAGATTTTCAGAATATATTATAATGAGAAATGTTAGAATGACTAATGGGCAGACACCACGATTGTTTTTTACACCAGATACAATAGAGCAAAGATTTTTTGGAAATACAACACAAACACATGTATTTCTTTTCGATATGGAAGTATCTGAAGAGGATTTTGATTTATATAATACAGAAGAGAGTCAATTTATAGTAGCAATGGACGCAATTCTAACAGTAGTATTTGAAACTGATGGAAACAATGTTGAATCTGAAGAGCATGCTACAGTAGTTAGGGTTGGACCTGAAGGATTACCAATTAGAGAGAACAATTTAAGATATGTGTGGACACAAAATGGCAGTTCAGAGCCATCAAATAGTAGTTTCGTGAATACATTTGTCAATGGTGAAGAAATAACAAAAACGGATGTAAATGGTGATTGGTATTTATGGATATATGCAGAAGACATTTTAGGACACACTGTAAAATATGTGTCACAAGCCTTTACTTTTGAGAGTGCTTCAGGGGCGAATAACAACAACAATAATCGGAAGTGACAGCGGAAATAACAACAGTAATAACAATAATAATGATGGAAGCAACAATAGTAATAATAGTGAAAGTGGTAACAACAATAATAGTAGCAATAATGAAAGTGATAGCAAGAATGATAACCAAAAGGACAATGACAATCAAGAAAACAATCAGAATAACAATAAAGGAACAGGAACTGTAGTAAGAACAGCTGATGGAACAAACATTATGATATATGTAGTTGCAGTGATGTTGGGATCAATCTCGATTGCAGCATATGTAATCTTCAAAGTAGTTAACGCTACAAAGCAAAACTTCAAAGACTAGACTACATAAATATGGCACATTGTAGAAGCTAGAAATGAAAAATAAAAAGTCGCGGTATTTTAATAGATACCACGATTTTTTTACATTTTTTAATTAATCTATAGTAGTACGAGATCTGCCTATTCCTATGCCGCGAGTAGTTAATTCTCTCCAAGTATTACAGCCTATAACTCCATCTGGATTTAGGCCAACTCTTCTTTGAAAAGCGATTGTTGCTGTTCTTGTATTAGGTCCAAAGATTCCAGTCAAACCTCCAGTAGGAAATCCAAGTGTGTTTAATATGTCTTGTGCAATTAGTACATAAGAGCCTCTATCACCTTCTCTAATTAATGGATAACCTGCTGTGCCACAAGCAGGGATTCCGGCGGCGTCTATCCATATGAACCCAGGTTGGAGTTAGATGAATTGGATCCACACGGGTCCAAATACCTGAGCGCATTGCAAGGTTTCTTAGTTGATTTCTTTGGGTAGTAGACATTCTTTGGCCGGACATCAAAAGCAAGCCCTGCATAATGCTGACTTTGTGGAGCATGACGCCCTTCCCAAGGTCTTCTAAAAGCAGCACCTACATCGATAGGTCTTCCGAATAGAGTTCTAAAGCTATTCCAAGCTTGCATAGCTCTTTTCTCTGTCCAAAGAGTACGAGAGGCGCTTCGAGCTCTAAATTCTCTTACACTGAGAGTTCCACCTGCGTTATATGGCATCCTCTCATTGTCTCCTCTAAAATATGTTTCCATCCTGTTTGTATCATTATTGAATACTAAAATTCTAGCCATTTCTTTACCTCCTATATATAGAAATTATAAAATACTGGATTTTATAGAGCAGCAAGTTGTTCTACAGCTACATAAATATCAGAAATTCTATACCAAGTAGGGAAGTCTACAATTCCTGATTGTGGCATATTAAATATTCCTTGGAATTTTGTTACTGCATTTCTTGTCTCTTCTCCAAAATCTCCATCTACTCGTACTTTTGGAATCGCAGGAAAATTGTTAGAAATAGCATTTAGCTGTTCTTGAATAGTTCTAACATTAGGTCCTGAAGAACCTGTTTGAAGAGTCGTGCCTGGGAATGATGATGGAACACCAGATACTTTATTTGCACTCATCAAATAAATATCTGATCCATAATAATTTCTTAAAATACTTACAGCATCATTTCCTTGGTCTCCTAAGTATTTAGAACCCCACTGACTGAGCCAATTAGGACAATTTACTCGTTTCCCATCACAGTACTGAGCGAAGAGAGGTTGCCTAATATTAGGTCTAGTAATGTACGAACTAAATATATTATCTACGACATTAGAAATTTCTGTATAAATATTACGTCCATGATTATATGCCTGATCAAATGCTGTTGAATTTGTTATGGTGAAATCATGACCGCTTCCCTCTATACCATTCTGTAAATACTCTATTTAGAGTAAAAGATATAATAGCAAGAATGTTAGCTTTTAATGTTTCTTCAGGCCAGTTTGCATAGATTTCTGAGCTAGCTACACTTTTTATATAATCTTTAAAAGGAACATAATGGTTAGGAGCAGTAGTATCTGTAGGGCGTCCCATATGTACAACAATGAATTCTGGAATTACAACTTCAGGAAGAACAACAAAACCCGACGTAGGAGGAAGTTCTTTTATTTCATCTTCAGCTATTTTAGGAGGGAAATGTCCCCAAAGTGTGTTGTCCTCTATAATGATTGTTTCAAATTCGTTATTTTCTTTATTGCTATGCATAAGTACGTTTTGCTGTGCTATACAATCAGGTAATATCTGTACTCCTTCTATTAGAACATCTCTATGGTTAGGGGCGGTCACTATGAGGTCATATTCACTATATGGGCGTACTTCGCTTTCAGAAGTTTGAGAAAAGGAGAGTGCAGGAGCAGCTAAATTAATTGAAGCAGTTTCTCCAGACATATCAGTGATTTCACTATTAAGTATTTTTGAGTTATCTCCTCTAGGAGTAATTTTGACTTCAGCATTTTCAATAGGTCTTCCTTGATTAGTGTCAAAAACACTTACTTGTAGTTGACCATCTGCTGTAAGTTCAGTGTCTGATGTACGTGTATAAAAATTATATGGATAATATGGATATTGCATTTTGAAAATTCCATCCTTTCTCTAACGAAATATTAACGTTGTTTTTTATTTAGTATATGAAGAAAGGAAATAAAGGGTGAGGAAATTGCCTTTTATGCAAAGATTGAAATATAAAAATATCATAAAGCATCTTATATTTTAATACATATTAATAGGAGGAGTTATGGCAAATAGAACGCATGAAAATACGGAAAAGCTATTAGATTTGACGGTGCCTATAGATGAACAAAACAATGTAGAAGTAATTGTTAAATATAATGGAGATATAAAAAAATTAGAAGAGGAATTGAGAGTAGAAGTTGAACTCCTGGATTTTAACTATGCAATTATTACTTTGAAACCAGGACAAATAAGAGAGTTATATAATAATGTGGAAATAGAATATATAGAGATACCAAAAATAATTACATTCAATTTAGAACAAGAGTTAAGTGCAGTATGTTTACCTACAATAGAAAACAGCACATATGACTTGACCGGCAAGGGAACAATAGTTGCAATTATAGACTCTGGTATAGATTTTACACATCCAGATTTTATTAACGAAGATAGTACAAGTAGAATTTTGTTTATCTGGGATCAATCAGGAAGCGGAAGTCCACCATCTGGATTTAAAGAAGGAGCAGAGTATACAAATGAACAGATAAATGAAGCATTAAAAAGCAATAATCCATATAGTGTAGTTTCTCAAAGAGATACTAATCGGACATGGAACAGCAGTTGCTGGAGTCGCTGTTCGGGAATGGAAGAGCAAGCAATCGGAATGCAAAGAGGAATTGCCAGTCGGTGCGGATATTATAGCCGTCAAATTGGGGAGAAGAGGGCAAGAATCGTTTGCAAGGACAACAGAAATAATGAGAGCTATAAAATATGTAATTGATAAAGCCCAAATTTTAAAAAAGCCAATTTCAATTAATTTGAGTTTTGGAACTAATAACGGAGCGCATAATGGAGCATCTTTATTTGAAACATACATAGATGAGATGTCTTCTAAATGGAAAACTGTGATTAATGTGGCAACACGGTAATGAAGGATTTGGAGGACATCATTATGAAGGACTGGTTAAGCAAGGAGAAATATTGGAAGTAGAGTTTGCAGTAAGGGGCGGATTGCAATCACTCTATTTAACACTTTGGAAAGACTTTGCAGATGACTTTGAAGTAACATTAGTTGCCCCAAATGGAGAAAGTATGGGGCCATTGCTACCAAATGAAAAGAACAGGAATACAATTATAGGAGGTACATCTGTATTTTTTCTCAATACACAGCCAGTGCCATATAACGAAGAACAAGAAAACTTTTTTTTATTGAAACCCAGTGGAATGAACATTCGGAGTACTAGAAGGAATATGGAAAATAAGAATAAGAGGGATATACATTGTGACAGGAACGTTTAATATTTGGCTACCAACAACAGAAGAAGTTGGTAGAGTTACCTCATTCAAAATTCCAACTATAAATACTACACTAACATTACCTTCTACAGCTAAAAAAGTAATTACGGTCGGCGCATACAACTCCAGAATAAATGCTATAGCCGATTTTTCGGGAAGAGGATATACAAGAAGCAATGTATATATAAAACCAGACTTGGTAGCGCCAGGGGTAGGAATAACAACTTCAAAGACTGGGGGAGGATATGACACATTCACGGGCACAAGTTTTGCTACGCCATTTGTAGCAGGAGTAAGTGCGCTTCTGTTAGAGTGGGGGATTATAAACGAAAATGACCCTTTCTTATACGGGCAAAGGTTAAAAAGTTTTTTACGAAAAGGAGCGATAAGAGTAAATAATGAAGAATATCCTAACCAAAGATGGGGATATGGTTTTCTATGTATTAAAGATACATTGGATTTGTTAGAGAAATATAATTTGTAGGGGCCGACATCCTCGGTGACCCTGCTACGAAGCAGGACTGCCCAGAACGTCAGCCCTTACAGTTTATTGATATAGAAACGGAACAGGAGGCAAACCATGACAGTAAAAGAGTTGGCTGCTTTGCCAGACACGCTTGATATACCGGTACGCTATGACGAAAAACTAGCGAACTATGTATTGCGGAAAAGACTATGTGCAAATAGGAAAAGTACTTTTCGGAGACTTTGCAATTCTGCATATAGCAGAAGATAAGATAAGAGAAGTAATTGCAGATTTAGGCTTCCCACAAGTGTTTAGGGTGCCTATATTTTTCACCTTGCTTGGTAGAGCGAGCTTGGAAGCTTCAGGTATTACACAAGTTCAAAATCAACCATTTCTAGATTTAAAAGGAAGAGGTGTGCTAGTCCGGTTTTATAGATACAGGAATAGACTACAGAAACTCAGGATTCCAATATGAAGATGGTACTAGCAAAATTAAATATATATGGGATCAAACCACTGATATGAATAATCCGAAAGGGTATTATTTTGGAACAGAATACACAAATGAACAGATAAATGATGCATTAAAATCAGAAAATCCTCTTGGAGTTGTGAACCATGAAGATACTGTAGGGCATGGGACGTTTTTGGCCTCTACTGTGGCAAGCAGATTAAGTGGTGAATATATTGGAGCTGCACCCGATAGCGAAATTATTGCAGTAAAATTACGAAGAGCCAAGACCTACCATGACGAGATGTATCCTATACCGGAAGATGTAGAAAATGCATATGAAGTAACAGATATAATGCTTGGAATAGAATATATTATAGAGAAAGCTAGAAGTTTAGATATGCCTGTAGCAATATGTATTGGAGTGGGAACAAATCAGGGAGGGCATGATGGTTTTTTAATAGTGGAAGAATATATAAGTAGTGTTGGTGCTATTAGAGGTGTATGCATTTGTGCGGCGGCACGGAAATGAGGCGACTGCTAGGCATCATACACATAATAAACTAAATAATGAAGGAGAGACTAGGAATCTTGAAGTAATAGTTCCAGAAAATAGTAGTAGTTTTTGTGCGTTTATCGTGACAAGTAGCCCAGATAGAATAGCAGTATCCTTAAAAAGTCCCTCTGGTGAAGAGGTAGAGAAGATACCAGAAAGACCAGAAACATCATTTGAAGTGTACCTAGAAAAATGTAATTGCACGGTCAAAGTAGAGTATAGTCATTTGTTATCAGGTATCGGAAGCAACATAACAAGAGTTATATTAGTAAATCCAATACCAGGAATATGGACTATAACAGTCCATGGAGAACTTATAGTAAATGGAACATATAATGCATGGTTACCAATAACAGGGCTGGTTACACCGGGAGTTGAGTTTGTAAACTCAACTCCGAGATTTACAATTGTTACACCAGGGATTTCGGCAGGAAATATTACTTGCTCGGCATATAATAATGTAACTGGTACGTTATATGATTCATCATCATGGGGGCCGACTAGAATACTAGCTAATAAGCCAGATTTAGCAGCGCCTGGAGTAAATGTAACGGGAGTTTTTCCAAATGAGAAGCTCGGAAATATGACAGGAACTAGTGTGGCAGCAGGAATTACGACAGGAGCATGTGCACTAATGTTACAATGGGGAATTGTTAATGGAAATTCTATTGAACTAAACACAGATAGAATAAAAGCCTTTTTAATTAGAGGTTGCTCGCGAGAGCTACATATATCGTACCCAAGTGATCAGTGGGGGTATGGCAAGTTGAATTTGCTAAATACATTTAATTTGCTTAGACCGTAAGTAAGGAGGAGTAGTTATGGCAAACGAATTGTCACTAGAGGAGTTTATAAGACAACCAGATGTAGTTGATTTGCATGCGAAGAATGATGAGGAGCTGCTGTCATTTTTGAGAGGCAGAGAATATGTTCGTATGGGGAAGGTTGTGAGTGGAAATAATACAGTTATATATGTTAGGAGAAATAAGATTGATGATGTGTTAAGGTTTTTTGGACAAAAGCACTTAGAGCACCTTGCGTTACCGCTAGGGTTGCTTGGTACGGAAAGCATGAAGGAGTCTAACATTTTAGAGACACAAATGGAGTTAGGCTTAAAAGGAAAAGGGGTATTAATAGGATTCATAGATACAGGGATAGATTATACAAATAAGGTATTTTTAAATGAAGATGGTAGTAGCAAAATTAAATATATATGGGATCAATCGGCTAACGGTAGTGGACCAAAAGGTTACCATTTTGGAACAGAGTACACGAATGAACAAATAAATGATGCATTAAAATCAGAAATTCCACGTAACATTGTTCCACACCAAGATGTGGTTGGGCACGGCACGTTTTTAGCTTCAATTGCTTGTCGGAAGAGGAGATGAAGAATTTTTGAGTGCTGCTCCAGAAGCTGAGATTATTGCAGTAAAATTAAAAAAAGCAAGAGAATATTACTATGAAAGATTTCTTATCCCTGAGGAAAATGAAAATATATATCAAACAACTGACTTGATGCTTGGAATAGAGTATGTTATAGAAAGAGCAAGAAGTTTAAACATGCCTGTGGTTATTTGCATTGGACTCCGGAACAAATCATGGGGGACATGATGGGTTTACTGAAATAGAAAGATATATGAGCATCATCTCTAATATGGCAGGAGTATGTGTATGTAATGCTGCACGGAAATGAAAGTCATGCAGGGCATCATACATCTGGAAGATTAAATTTTGAAAAGGATATGGATGATATTGAGATTAGAGTTCCAGAAAATAGCCATGGTTTTCCTGTATACATATGGAATAATCCTACGGATCGATTTTCTTTATCTGTAAGGTCACCTGCTGGAGAAGTCATAGCACGTGTTCCGGCGAAAACAGGAACACGCCTAGTGTCGAAATTAATTTTAGAAAGATCAGTCGTAGAGGTGAGTTACTTCTTTCCGACAAGTGGTAGTGGCAGTCAGTTGTCGATAGTAAAAATTTGGGACCCAACACCAGGAATTTGGACAATTACATTGAATGGTGACATACTATTAGACGGAACATATGATGCATGGCTTCCAATTACGGGGAATGTTACAGAGGGGGTAGAGTTTTTACTTTCTACACCAGATAATACAGTGGTAACACCAGCAACTGCACTCCGGAACTATTACTTGCGGAGCATATAATACTAAGACTAATGGATTATATATAAACTCATCATGGGGACCTACAAGAGTTCCTACCATTGGAATTGATTTAGTAGCACCAGGTGTAGATATTTTAGGCACATACCCAAGAAACAAAGGAATAATGACTGGAACTAGCACTAGCGCAGCTATTTGTGCAGGAGCGTGCGCACTAATGCTTGAGTGGGGAGTTGTACAAGGACATGATGTAACATTAAATACATATAGAATAAGAACATTTTTAGTAAAAGGTTGTACAAGAGATCCTAATATAGAGTATCCAAGCTATCAGTGGGGATATGGAAGCTTGAATCTGCTTAATACTTTTAATTTTCTAAGACCTTAGAGCGAATAAAGAAAGTTTAGGGCGAAATTTGTGAGCTTATTATGGATTTCTAATGTGTTATATGATATAAATATTTTATGAACGCGGAAAATAAAATGAGAAAAGAAAATAGCACTTCCTTTATGAATAATGTAGCAATGCTAATGCTTTCTCAAGTACTAATTAAGATACTGGGATTTGTATATAGACTAGTTATGATGCATGTAGATGGATTTGGGGACATAGGTAATGGATTTTACAATGCAGGATTCCAAATATATGTATTACTTCTTACGATTTCGTCTGTTGGAATACCAACTGTTGTATCTAAGCTAGTAGCAGAAAAAGCAAGTAAAGGAGACTTACAAGCTGCACATAGGATATTTAAAATTTCCTTAGCAATGTTTGGAGCACTAGGTTTGAGTTTTTCGGTCGCCTTGTTTGTTTTTGCTCAGCAAGTTGCAGTAGTAGTGCTTAATATACCTGATGTGCAATATGTATTAATGGCTCTTTCGCCATCAATAGTATTTGTTGCAGTATCAGCAGTATTTAGGGGATACTTTGCAGGATTAGGAAGCCAGAAAGCAGCAAGTGTTTCAAGAACTCTAGAGCAGTTTTTCAAGTGTGTACTTACAATAGCAATTATATATGCTTTTATAGGAAGAGAACCTTATATAATGGCAGCAAGTGCGAATTTAGCAACAACACTTGCAGTGATATTATCTTTTAGCTATTTAGTAATGTTTTATGGGAGAAGAAGAAAAGCAATAAAAGCAGAGATTACTGCTTCTAAAGTTTCAGAAAGAAAAGAAAAAACATGGACTTTGATGAAAACTATAATGGCGATTTCTATACCAATAACTCTAGGATCATTAGTAGCAATTGTAAATGAGATGATCGATACAATAACAATAAGTCATAGTGTACAAGCTTTTTATACTCATTTATTTGATGGCTGTACAGAGGCTTTAAGACTAGAAGCAATGAGATTAGCGCGGGATATTATCTAAGATAGAAATTGTTACGCGTATGCCAATGGCAATAGTTGGAGCATTTTGTATAGCACTTGTTCCAAAGATATCATCATTAATAGCAAAAAATAATATAGAAGAAGCAAAGAAAAAATTGACAGTTTCGTTTTTTGCTACTATACTTATTATAATTCCGTTTGCGGTTCGGATTAGCAGTAATTAGTGGACCAATACTCAGACTATTATTTCCATTAGCACCAGAAGGTGCTGGAGTACTAGCTCTTAACACTATTACAATGATATTTGTATCACTAATCTTTGTAGTAAATGGAGGGCTATATGGAACAGGAAAAGTAATGACTCCTGTTATAGCTTTAGTGATAGGAAGCTTAATTAAATTAGGATTAAATATATTATTAATTAGCAATCCAGATATTAATATATATGGAGCGGCAATAAGTTCAATAGTATGCCAAGCAATTGTTTTTGCAATATGTTATAATAAGCTTAACAAGGAAATTAAGTTGGATATTAATTTTAAAAATCATATATTTAAGCCAGTAATAAGCGCTGGAATTATGGGAGCCGGAGTATGGGGAGCATATTATTTGTTGTACAGCCAAGCAGGTGTAGGAAATACAGTTTCTACATTAGTGGCGATACTTACAGGTGCAATTATATATGGATTAGCAATATTAATTACAAAAAGCATATCTAAAGATGAACTTCATATGATGCCCCTTGGGCCAAAAGCATATAAAGCATTGGTTAAAGTGGGGATATATAAGTAGGATACGATGGGGGAAAAGAAAATGAGAAAGAGTAAAATTTTATTAGTTATATCAATAGTCGTCTTGTTGTTATGGGGAAGTGTTGCAATAACTTTCGCATCTAGAACAGACTTGCAAAATAGGGAGAACGAGTTAGGTCAAAGTATGCAACAAACACAAGAGGAATTAGACAAACTTACAGCGCAACTGTCAGAATCGATGAGACAAGTGCATGCCTTAACTTCACAAATTGTAGAGTATGAGTCAAGACTCACTGGTCTTAATTATGAAGTAAGTGACTTAGAAAGCCAAATTGACGAACAGGAAAGAATGTTAAACGAAGCAGAAGCAAGATTTGCGCACCAAGAAGAAATGTTTAGAAATCGTTTAGTAGCTATGTATATGGCAGGAGAAACTAGCTTTTTAGATGTGCTTCTTAGTGCACAAGGATTAGTAGATTTTATATCTTCTTTCTTCTTAGTTTCTGAGATAGCAGCACATGATACAGAGTTACTGAATCAAATAGAGAGAAGTAAAAATGAGATAATAGAAGCAAGAGCAATATTAGAACAAAATAGAGAGCAGATAGAAGTTGCAAGAAACAGTGTAGAAACAACAAGAAATTCACTTCAAACTTCACAAAATACAATGCAAGAACATGTGAATGAACTCACTGTAACTGAAAGGGAATTAAAACAACAATTAGAAGAATATGAAAGAGCTCAAGCACAAGTAAGAAATCAGATAGCAGAAATTCAAAGACAAGAAGAAGCGGCAAGACAAAATAATAATCAGAATAATAACAATTTGGTTCCACCTAATGTGGCAGAAGGTCAATTTGCTTGGCCAGTGCCAGGGTTTAATACCATAACTTCTCCGTTTGGTATGAGATGGCATCCTGTTCTTCATCAAAGTAGAATGCATACAGGAATTGATATCGCAGGACCTGGAATAAGTGGTGCAAATGTAGTTGCAGCAAATGACGGAATAGTTACTTTTGCAGGATGGATGGGCGGTTATGGGAATACAGTAATGATAAATCATGGAGGAGGAATTGTTACTTTGTATGCACATGGTTCTAGTATACTTGTAAGTAGCGGACAATCAGTAACTAGAGGACAAAGTATAATGACAGTAGGTACAACAGGAGTATCTACAGGACCACACTTGCACTTTGAAGTTATAGTAAATGGAAGTGTAGTAGATCCAGTTCCGTGGGTAAGATAGGTATAGTATATATTGTGTACATATTGAACAAAAGCACAAAAGTATAACTTGTTTCTACGCATTAGAAATGCTAGAACTAAGAAAAATTAAGGAGGAAATAGAATGAAAACAGACAAAATTAAATTAGTGTTTGCTTTAGTAATAGTTTTATGCATGATGATTGGAACAGTTGTGTTTGCAGAAGTAGAACCAGTATATGTTCCAGGGCTAGAGGAACTAGGAATACAAGCAATATCAGCTGAATTAGAACCCGGAATGCTTATTTATGATGAATATCCTGAAGGTGATAGGCAGTTTATTGGAGAAGGTGGAATAGAGATAATCGGAATACCTGAGGACATAAGTTATGAAGAGGAAGAAAACGGACCAGATCGCAGACAGTTTGCGAGAGATGCAGGAGAAAGAGATATAGTAATTGCTGCAAATGATGACGGGTTTAATGTTTGGGTACTAGTTGGTTCGGGAATAGGATTTATAGCCCTTGTAGTAATAGCAACGTATTTCATGAAGAAAAGTAAGAGCTAATTTAAATTAATATATATAATTTAAAGTGATATGCTGTGTTTGGAATAGCATATCATTTTTGTAAGACTATTATTACATTTTCGGCACCTAATATGTATGAAAACACTAAATATGGGTATAAATAAATTGGAAAAAAAGTATTGATTTTTTAAAATGAATAGTATATGTTATCTATATATTTAAATGAGAGAATAAGGAGGAAATTAAGATGAAAACAAACAAAGTTAAAATCATATTTGCTTTAGTAATAGTTCTATGCATGATGCTCGGAACTGCAGTTTTCGCGCAGCCAGAACCAGTGGAGGTTCCGGAATTAGAAGGTTCAGGAATACAAGCGATATCAGCTGAAGATGAGATGTTGTATATTTCTGATGAAGAACTAGAGGGAATAACACCAGAAATGCCAGAAATAAATGAAACGGAAGAGGCAACTGATGAAGATGAAACGAACAATACAGTATTATTTATTGTAGCAGGTGTAGGTATTGTTGTTCTTATAGGAATAGTAGTGTTTATGATGAAAAAACAATAGAAAACAGTTGTAATATAAACGATAAATTGATATACTATATTTGAAAAAATAAGTGTATCAATTTTTTTTATATTCTAGGAAAGTTCGTAGAACTTGACATAGAAGATGATTATGCAAAAATTAGATTTTATTAATAGCTATGATATTTAGAAAATCTTATATTTGTTTTTTATTGAGGGGGTAGAATTATGGGAGAGACGAAAGGAAAAGCAAAGGCAAAAACCGAAACAAAAAAAGAAGAATTGTTGCCTGTTGTAGAGGTTCTTGATGAAGGTGAAGGTGCAGATAACGACGGAGTGAGAATATCGAATGAAGTAGTTTCTGTTATTGCTGGAGTTGCTGTTGCAGAAGTTGCAGGAGTATATGGAATGGCAGGAGGAATAGCAGGAGGACTTTCAGAAGTTTTGAGTGGTAAGAAAAACTTATCTAAAGGAATAAAAACAGAAGTTGGAGAAAAAGAAGTTAGAATAGATGTTAGTATTGTTATAGAATATGGTGTAAGAATACCAGATGTAGCTTTTGAGATACAAAACAGAGTAAAGAAAGCTGTTGAAAGTATGACAGGATTAAATGTTGTAGGAGTTAACATCCATGTTCAAGGAGTTAATACTGAAGAAGGAAAAAGTTTAGAAGTTATTGAAGAACATGAAGAAGAAAAATAGAGAAGAGTAAATGAAAAATTAGTGTAATAAAAGGAGAAATGTAAGATGAAAATTTTGGACAGGCTAGGGTTAATAATATTTTCAACAATAGTTTTATTAATATCATTGACATTATGCACAGTGATTTTTGAGTGGATAGAACTAGAGGATGTAACAGAAGTAATCGAGATGGCACTACAAGGAAATGCAAGTACAAATATTTTGTTGGGAACATTAATAGTGTTAATGTTACTTGCAATAAAGTGTATATTTTTCAACTCGATTTCAAGAGCAGAAGTAAAGAATAAATCAGGAATTACATTAGAAAATGATTATGGGAAGCTAGTAGTTTCAAGAGATGCAATAGAAAACCTGATAGGTCTAGTAGTTAAAGGATTTGAAAGTGTAGAAAACATATCAGCAAAAGTAGATGTAGATAAAGAATCTAATGTAAGGATTATGATTACGCTATTTACACATCCGGAAGCTATAATAAAAGATTTAACAAGCAAATTACAAAAAGATATAAAAGAAACTATGAAAAAATCATTGAATGTAGATGTTAAAGACATAACAATAAGAGTAAAAGATATTGCAGTGAAAAAAGAACCAGTAGTGAAAGAAAAAGAGAAAGAAAAAGACTTAAATTAAATATGAAGTAGTATTTTGACTTTAAAGGATAGGAGTTGATGTGGAGTGGAAGAATCAAAAGAATTTTTTATAAAGTACAGAGGAGCAATTATAGGAGGATTAATTGGAATATTAATGCTTGTACTAAGGTTGCATTTAGTAGTGCTTTGGGTAGCAGTTATAGGTTTTGGGATTTTTGCTCGGCAACTACGTACAGAACAATAAAGAATATGTTAAAGAAAGAATAAAACTTTTTATAGACAAATTGTAAGCGTAGAATTACCCCGAAGATTCCATAAAGATTGTTACTATAAGCGATCTCGAGTGGGGTCTAGCCGTAATAAAGGAAGGAAGAAAATGAATAGGACTAGGACAAGAGAAATGGCATTTAAGCTATTATATCAAGTAGAAGTACAAAAAAACTTAGATGATGAAGATATAGAATTATTCTTTGACTATGTTTGTGCGGACGAAATGTTGCTTTCTAATGAAGCAAAAGAATACATTAGAGATGTTGTATATGGAGTACAAAAAGAAAGAGACAATATATATTTAGCTATCTCTAAAAACATAAAAAAAGATTGGGAAATGGATAGAATATCCAAAATGAATATGGCTCTTTTAAAATTATCTATATTTGAAATTTTATATAGACAAATTCCATACAAAGTGGCTATTAATGAAGTAATCGAGCTAGCTAAAAAGTATGGTGAGGACACATCACCAGCCTTTATAAATGGAGTTTTAGCAAGTATAGTTAAAGAAGTCCAAGAAAGTAGTCCTTAACATTTTCATATAGAAAGTCTAAAGTTTTCTGTAATTATTATTTTTCTGGAGGTCCAAAATTTGAAACCAGAGCCGATTAGTGTATCAGATTTAAATAAATATATAAAATCAAAAATAGCAGAGGATGAGCACCTAAACAATGTGTTTGTTAAAGGAGAGATATCCAATTTCAAGCATCATTATACAGGGCATATGTATTTTACATTGAAAGATGAGAATTCTTTAATAAAGTGCATAATGTTTAAACAATCTACGGCTACTTTGAATTTTGTGCCAGACAATGGAAAAAAAGTTGTAATATTAGGTACGGTTGCAGTGTTTGAGAGAGACGGAATATATCAGATATATTGCAAGGCGATGAAAGAAGAGGGCATAGGAGACTTATATAAAGAATATGAGGAACTAAAGTTAAAACTAGAAAAAGAAGGGTATTTTGATAATGCACATAAACTCAAGATACCATATATGCCTAAAGTAGTAGGTGTACTTACATCACAAACTGGATCAGTTATACAGGATATAATAAATGTACGGAACGAGAAGAAATCCAAATGTTCAAATAAGAGTATTTCCAATACCAGTTCAAGGGAAGCGGCGCAGAAGTAAAAATTGCTGAGGCAATAAGTATAATGAATGAAAAAAAATTAGCTGATGTTTTAATATTAGCTAGAGGTGGAGGGTCAATAGAAGATTTATGGCCATTTAATGAAGAAGTTACCGCAAGAGCAATATATAATTCTAAGATTCCAATAATATCTGCTGTAGGACATGAAACAGATTTCACAATAAGTGACTTTGTAGCGGATTTAAGAGCCCCAACTCCTTCGGCTGCTGCTGAGATAGCTATAGCAGATATAGAAGAAGTTAATGCAAAGTTAGATATGTACAATAGTAGATATAAAATGTTGCTGAAGAAGAAACTAGAAAATGTAAGACTGCAATATGAAAAGCTTATGAAATCTAGAGTATTTACAGATCCGAAAAATAAGATAAATGAATATTACATGTTAATAGATATAAAGATAAAAGAATTAGAAAAACATATGACATCTAAGATTGAAAGTAGTAAGTTACATAGTCAAAAGCTGATTTCTAAACTAGATGCCATTTCACCATTAAAAACATTAACAAGAGGATATTGTATAACTGAGCATGAAGGAAAGACAATTAAGAGTAGTAAAGAATTGAAGAAGGGTGATGAAATAAAATTACAGTTTGCTGATGGTATTGTAGGGGCGACTGTTAGCTGTTCATCCATAGAGGAATAAAATAATGATTTTTGATGTGCTTGGTTGGATTGGAATGATTCTGGTGTTAGTTGCTTATGCTCTAATATCTACAAATAAAATAAAAAATGGTAAATTGTATCACGCCCTTAATTTATTAGGGGGAATATGTATGGGAATAGGGCTTTTTACAAGAGGTGTATGGTTTTCTTTTACATTACAAATCGTGTGGAGTCTAGTAGCAGTAATAGCAATCATAAAGATTCTTAATAAAAAAGGAGAGAAAGAGAATGGAGCAAAACATTAATTTTGAAGAAAGTATGAAGCAACTAGAAACCATAGTGCAAGAGCTAGAGAGCGGAAAACTAAATCTAGATGATTCAATGAAAAAATTTGAGGAAGGAATGAAAATTTCTAAAGAGTGTAGTCAGCACTTAGAAAAAGCAGAAAAGAAAATTACACTACTTGTGCAAGACGGGAATGGTGAAGTAAAAGAGGAAAACTTCAATTAGTTTATACTAACTGATCATATAAAATTAAAGTAAGGGGAGAAGGAAATGCAAGATATTGAAATAGCAAGAAATGCAAAACTAAAGAAAATTAAAAAAATTGCGGAGAAGATAGGGATAGATGATGATCATCTTGAACTTTATGGAAAATATAAGGCAAAGATTTCAGATGAAGTATATCAGGATCTGAAAGAGAAAGAAGATGGGAAGTTAATACTTGTTACTGCTATTAATCCAACACCATTAGGAGAAGGGAAAACTACTATTTCAATTGGATTAGCAGATGGATTGCAGGAGATAGGCGAAAAATCAATCTTAGCACTTAGAGAACCTTCTTTAGGTCCAGTATTTGGAATAAAAGGTGGAGCGACAGGTGGAGGATATGTACAAGTAGCACCTATGGAAGAAATCAATCTTCATTTCACAGGAGACATTCATGCAATAACTTCAGCTAATAATCTATTATCAGCTATAATAGATAATCACATATTCTTTGGAAATGAATTAGGTTTTGACAAAGTAATATGGAAAAGATGTGTAGACTTAAATGATAGAACACTTAGAAAGGTAGAAGTAGGTCTATCAGGTGAAAAAAATGCAGTTCCAAGGGAGGATGGATTTGACATTACAGTTGCATCAGAAATAATGGCAATATTTTGTTTAGCTGAAGATTTAGAAGATTTAAGAACAAGAATAGGTAATATTGTTGTTGGATACAACTTCGATGGGAAAGAAATTAAGGCAAAAGATTTAAAAGCAGAAGGAGCTTTAGCGGTTCTTTTAAAAGATGCTATAAAACCAAATTTGGTTCAAACTTTAGAAAATACACCAGCTATATTACATGGTGGACCGTTTGCCAATATTGCACATGGATGTAACAGTATTATCGCAACTAAGCTAGCAATGAAGTTAGCAGATTATACGATTACAGAAGCAGGATTTGGAGCAGACTTAGGAGCAGAAAAATTCTTAGATATCAAGTCTAGATTGTTACCAAAAAGGCCAGATGCAGTAGTGCTAGTAGCTACATTAAAAGCATTAAAATATGGTGGTGGTCAAGCAATTGCTGATATTAAAGAGGAAAATATAGAAGCTTTAGATAAAGGAATTCGTAATTTATGGAGGCATGTTGAGAATATAAAAGATAGATTTGGATTAAATGTAATTGTTGCAATAAATAAATATATTACAGATACTGATAAAGAAATAAATCATCTGGAAAGTAAATTAAAAGAAAAAAATGTGCATATGAGCTTAGTAGAGGCATGGGCAAAAGGTGGAAAAGGTGCTACAGACTTAGCTGATAAGATTGTAGATTTATGCAAAGAGCCAAATGATTTTAAATATGCATATGAATTAGAAGATAGTATTCAAGAAAAAATAGAGAAGATAGCTACAAAGATATATGGCGCCGAAGGAGTAGAGTTTTCAGAAGAAGCTCTAAGTGCTATTCAAACAATAGAGAAAAATGGATATGGACATTTACCAGCATGTGTAGCTAAAACGCAATATTCATTCTCAGATGATGCGAAGAATCTTTTATGCGATGGACCTTTCAAAATTCATGTAAGAGATGTAGTTTTAAAAGCAGGAGCAGGATTTGTTGTAGTAATGACAGGAAAAATATTTACTATGCCAGGCTTGCCGAGAGTACCAGCTGCAGAAACTATTGATATAGATAAGAACGGAAATATAGTAGGAATATTCTAATAAATATATTCAGAAGCAACATTAAAAAACAGTGTAATTATAAGCGACTACACTGTTTTTCTATTTGTTTGTAAAGCATACATGCTCGGTTTTGTTCTATTTTATTAAAGTAAATTCAATATCTTTTTTTCTGTATTCATTAGGTTTAAGTCCAATTCTTGTTTTCATATAGTCAAGTATGAATATAAATGTGATAACTAGTATACAACCAAAAACTGTTAAGGTAATTGCTATATTAGTAAATCCAATTAACCAAGATGCAAAGAAGAACATAGTAGCTCTAGCTAAGTTTTCGATAAACGACTTAGCAGAGTATATTTTTGTGATAATGTCTGGATTAGAAAAGCTGTTATAATATCTGTTTATAAGAGTGAAATATGGAGCCCTTACAACGGAGAATAGTATAATCATCATAGCAGCCACTATGTAGATTACATATATATTCAAATTACCTATAAGGAATAACCCGGTGATAAGCAGTGAGAAGGAACATGAAAGGGCAAACAATGAAAGGGTTTTGTTCTTAAATTTAGTATGAAACCATGCTTGTTTCTTTGAAGCATGCGCAGAAACAAGCATGGAAAGAGCATGGATTATACCAAAATACTCTGCAGGCACATGCAAGTTGGCAAGAAGATCATTTTGAAATGTCTTAAAGATTATTAGTAGCGAAACCATTATCGAAGAATATAGTAGTAAACTTTTTAATCTTCTAGAAGAGAAAATAAATTTGAAGGCTTGTTTCAAGTCTCTAAAATATATTCTCATGTTTTGTCTTCTGCTATTTTTGTTAGGCTTATTAATTGTTTCTATTTCTTCAAATCTTGCTGAAATTAGTATAGCCATCAAAGAAAATACGAAACTTATTATAATAGGTAAATAGTAATTGAATACGAATAAAAAACCAGTAGTAGCCGCAGCTATTGCGCCTAAGACATAATAATTGCTGCTTCCTTGGCTGTCTAATTTAGCAAAGATTTTTGGCTTAGACTTAGTTTCTGGTATTGAGTCATGTAAAATAATAGGTTCACAGATTTCTTTTAATACAGAACCTATTGCCATGAATAAATGGGCTATAATTAATGTTAAAAGATTATTTCCTAAAATAATGGCAAAAACACCAATGCTGAGAAAAGTATTTCCTAAAAGCAAGCTTTTCCTTTTGCCAATCGTATCAGTAATATGAACAGAAGGTATTTGGAATAATGCTCTAAATAGCGGAAAAAACCCAAACACAAAGAAAAGGGCAGGTACAGAGATTCCTTTTTCAATCGTAAGAAAAAGGAATACGATAGGATGATAGAAAAGCAAATCCCATGATATCATCTTATAAATTGGAAATAATTTTAAATTATTTTTCCTTTTCATTTGTTCGTTCATAATTCAAAAGTATATAGGAATAATAAACTTTAAGCAATAAATTTGACAATTTTTTTCCTTATTGATAAGATATACTTGCGAAAAAGGAGGAGTAGATGATTTTACACCCAAAATTGTACTTAAAAAATGTAAAAGAGATAGATTTAGAGATGCTAAAAAAGCATAATATACAAGGACTAATATTAGATGTTGATAATACACTTATTGATGTAGATAGGAAACTACTAGAGGGTGCTGAAGAATGGTGCAAAGGATTAAAAGCTGAAGGCATAAAAGTATGTTTAGTATCTAATACAAATAAGATAGATAAAGTGGTAGCGGTAGCTACTGTTTTAGATGTACCATATATAACTTTCGCAAAGAAACCTTCTACAAAAGGTCTTCATAGAGGTAGAGGGAAACTAGGATTAGAACCTGAAGCCGTAGCTGTTGTTGGAGACCAAATTTCAACAGATGTTTGGGGAGGGAACAGAGCAGGAATGTTTACAATACTAGTAAAGCCACTCGATAAAAGAGATGTTCTTATAACTAAAGTAAAAAGACCAGTGGATAATTGGTTAGTAAGAAGATATTTGAAGAAAAGGGATAAAGGGGTTATATAGATGTTTTATAACGATATTCATATATTGTATTACGTATTGGTTGGAGGAATTGGAGCAATGCTTCGGGCAGGTTATAGATTACTGTAGCAAAGCTTTTATTGCTGAGAAAAAGATATTTAGTAAAGCAACTTTCGACGAGTACAAAGAAACAGGAGCTCCAAATTACATATTAGTAATAGGAATGATTGTGTCATATGTAGGATTACTATATAGATTGGGGGTAACGCCAGGAATTATTAGTAATATGGAGCTTATTAGATATGCATTAATTATACCAATGCTATTTTGTGCATTCCATGTAGACTTAAAAGCACAAATTATTCCTAACAGATTGAATCTTTTGATGCTTCAAATAGGATTAGTACTTGCTTTTATAAGTGGAGTATCAAACATAAATATTGCTATAAATTTGCTTCTGGGGATGATGACAGGAGGAGGGCTTTTCCTAGCTATAACATTAATAGGAGGGCTAATTGCAGGGAAAGAAGCAATGGGGCTTCGGAGATGTAAAATTGATGGGGGCACTTGGACTATTTCTAGGATTTGAAAATATTATAGTCGTAGCAGTAATGGCGTTTTTGCTAGGAGCGGTGGTTAGCATATTCTTGATAGCATCTAGAATCAGAAAATCAAAAGATTACATACCATTTGGGCCATTCATAGTAGTTGCTACAATGATATCAATATTTGTACCTTTTGACTTTTTATTCAACATATTGATGACAATTTTCACATTAGGTATATTCGCTTAATACTGAAATATTTATGCTAAGTGCATGTTAAATAAGGAGGGATATATGAACGAGAGAATAAGATTTTTAAGAGAAAAATTAAGAAGACGAAATTTAGAGGGAATGATAGTGTCAAATCCAATTAATATTAGATATTTAACTGGAATAGAATCGGAAGCAGGACTTCTCCTTATAACTAGAAAAGAAAACATATATTTAACACATACAATGTTTTTGGAAGCAATAAATAGTGTTTTAACTATCAATGATGAAGTAGTAGTAATGGACTACAGAGGAATAACTAATGAAGAATATGAAAATTTCTTTTTATTCTGTGAGAATGTAGGTTTTGAAGAAAGTCATGTTACATATGTGAACTATAAAATATTGAAACAAAAATATAAGGTTCATAACTTAGTTGAAACAGAAGAAATAATTGAAAAACAAAGAGCAGTTAAAGATAGTGAAGAAATAGAATACATAAAGAAAGCATGTGAGATAACAGACAAATGTTTTTCACACTTGGTGAAATATATAAGAAAGGGAATGACTGAGAAGGAAGTTGCGCTAGAAATAGAGTTGTTCTTTAGAAAGAATGGAGCTGAGCGGGGTTGCATTTAGCCCAATAGTAGCTTTTGGAGAAAACACTAGTAAGCCACATCATGTGCCAACAGATAGAGCAGTACAAACTGCAGATCCAATACTTATAGATATGGGATGTAAATATAAAGGATATTGTTCTGATATGACAAGGACAATATTTATGGGATGTATACTAGAAGAGATAAAACCAATTTATGATTTGGTTCGTAAAAATCAATTTTTAGCTATGGGTGATGCAAAAGAAGGTAACACTATTAAGATGATAGCTAAAGCAGTAGAAAATGGATTTGAAGCAAATAAGTTTTCAGTAATACATGCATTAGGACATGGAATAGGATTGGAAACACATGAAGTACCCTTTATAAGTTTAAAAAATGAAACACTATTAAAAGAGAACATGATAATTACAATGGAACCGGGAATATATCTTCCGGGCAGATATGGAATAAGAATAGAAGACACAATACTTGTTACAAAAAATGGAAGTATACAATTAACAAATTCTGAGAAAAACTATATTGTAATATAATAAAATATTGATTTAAGTCAGTGGGTGTAGTAAAATCTAAAATAATCACAATTAGTTAAAAATTAAAGGAAGAGGTAAAGATATGGCAGAAATATTTATGGCAGGAGATATAAGAAATGGAACGACATTTGAAATGGACAATTCAGTATATAGAGTAACAGAATTTCAACATGTAAAACCAGGAAAAGGTGCAGCTTTTGTAAGAACTAAATTAAAGAATGTAATAACAGGTTCAGCATTAGAGAAAACATTTAATCCATCAGAAAAATTACAAGGTGCAGAGATAGAAAAGAAAAATATGCAGTATTTATATAATGATGGAGAGCTATATCACTTTATGGATAATAAAACATATGAACAGATTCCACTAAACAAAGAAGATTTAGGAGACACGCTTAAATACTTAAAAGAAAATATGGATGTGACTATACTTTCTTTTAAAGGAAAAGTTTTCACAGTAGAACCTCCTACCTTTGTTGAACTTGAAGTTACATATACAGAACCAGGTTTCGCTGGGAATACAGCAGGAGCGGGACAAACAAAACCGGCTGAAGTGGAAACAGGACACAGCATACATGTACCATTATTCATTAATACAGGTGATGTTATAAAAATAGATACAAGAACTGATGAATATATGGAAAGAATTTAGAAAGGGGACTAAAGGAGAATAACAATGGCTAATATTAATGTAAAATTCAAAAAAATTCTTAAAGAGATTGAGGAAAAGATTAAGAATAAAGAAGATCTAGAATATATAAAAGTACAAATATTTGAAATATATAATTTGCTATTTGAAGAAATAAGTAAGCTAGAAGAAGTGGCGAATGATAAAATGTCAGCAGTATTGGAAGCGCAAGTTGGATTAGAAGGAAGAATAAGAAAAGTAGAAAAAGAAATAGATGAAATACAAGACGATATATATGGGGAAGACAATGAATTTTCTCTGACATGTCCATATTGTAATGAAGATTTTGCTATGGAAGGTGTAGAGTCAAAAGAAGAAGTTGAGTGTCCAGAATGTAATAACATAATAGAATTAGACTGGGGTTCTGAAGATGAAGGCTGTGGCGGCTGTGGATGTAGTGGAGGCGGCTGTGGAAGTCACGAATCTGAAGATGATGACATGTAATTATCTTAAATAGTTTAAAGGATTGACGGCTTCGCCGTCTTTTCTTATGGTCAAATGAAGATGAGGACCGTGTGGTAGAACCGATTTGTAGGATTACCAAAGCGATCTCTAAAAGGATTGTCAGGAATGCTAAATACATTTGTTGGACCAACGCGGCCGTATTAATTGTCCTCTACGTACAGACTGTCCTATAGATACTACAAAATTAGGACATACATGACAATAAATAGTGGTGAAGTTACCAGACCTTATAATAATTGTATACCCGCCAGCGCCTGAAAAACCAATAAAAGTGACTGTGCCATCAGATATAGAAACAATATTAGTTCCGTGTAGGAGCACCTATATCAATTCCATTATGGAAAGAGACTCCTCCTGATACGGGATGAGTTCTATAACCAAATCTAGAGGTTATCGTATTAAAGCCGAGGAGTAGGCCATAGAAAACTAGAATTATCAGAAAGGATAAAAAAACCAGTTGAATGAAAGTCTGGCAAGGAGTCAAAGTCTATATAATCCGAATATGTGTAAAATACAGGGACAAAAAGTATTAAGCAGATTATTAATAGAAGGATAGGCGAAAGGAATAAAACCGAAAGAGATTTAGAGAAAGAAAGATTATTCATAGGAACCTCCAAGATAAGATAAAAACAGGGTGAAGAACGGAAAAATTTCCAAATATTAACATCTAGAATAGCATACTTAAATATCAATTGCAATAGTATTTCTAAGCTAATTCAAACTAACACCTTGAAACTTTACATAAAATAGCATATAATGTAAGGCAGAATGAACGAAAGTTCTTTCAGAAAATATATCAGAGGAGAGAAGGTAGATGTTCCTAATGGCTTTAGTAGTGAGCCTAGACATGCTCCCGGTGGGCATAAACTTGGTTCAAGTAGAATTTCGGAAGTTGCGGTATCTTATTCTTTTAACGATACCTGGTGCTTCTATAGCAGGGGTATTGCTCTATGTGGGATTCGAAGTGATTTTCCCGCCAGTATCAGAGCATATTATAAGTATTGTCGCGTTTGTGGTTTTGTCTTGGATTGGCGTAAAGGCGCTGGTCGAAGGGGTATCAGATAGAGAGATCTGGAAACTGCATTTCCCAATTTTTGCGGAGGTTTTTCTAACATCTCTTGCCGTCTCTTTCATGACGTCAAATGCATGGGGAGGCATAATGGTGGGAGTGTTTCATTGCCTAATTATTATTGCTAGCAGATATCTTGCTATTCATCTTAAAGAAGTGGCGGGAAGATTTTCTTCAAAGAAAGAACTGATAGCTATGCTCATATCAAAGGCCGCTGCACTTGGACTCGTGATATATTGTGTAGTCAAGATCTTGTTGGAACTGCATGAAATTTTGTTTTAAGAAGATTTAAGATTTACAAAAATAAGGGATACCTAGAGTAATTAATCTAGGTATCCCTTATTTTATAGGAAAACAGGGGTCGAAATATTTTGATTCCGAACCCCTGTCTTTGTTAAACTTCTGCTATTTTCCAAAAACCTGCTAGGAAATTAGCAGTGAAAACTTTGCAAGTTGTTAACTTCCAAAGTTTTTCGGCCCTTTTCCCGTCTTTCTTTGGTATTAAACGATAGAAAGAGAGAATAGGGAATGCAATTGGCCTCGAAAGACCAATAAGTACGGCGATGATTGACATTATTACATATGCTAATATCCACCGCATTTTACCACTCCTTGTACATAGACTGTAAGATTAGTATATCATAATATCACTGATCTTGTCTATGCATTATAAAAAGTTTATGTTAAGTAACATTACTGCAAATGAATCAACACAGTAAAAGTGAAATTTATTGAAAATTGTGATATAAATATAGAAGATTGAAATTAGGAGTGTGTGATAAGTGGAAGAGATAAAAAATTATCATCATTACAAAAGAGACTTGCTTGATAAAAGTGATAGGATTGCAAGATTAGAAAGACATCTTATGGATTTAATGCTAGAGTTGAATGTTGCTGATGAAGCAACTGAAAGTAGTCTTGTGTTTGACTTGAAACATCAGAGTAATACAGTACAGTTTGCGAGAGTACTAGCTAGGAAAAGAAATTTATCTGAAGAAATTTGTGTAGCAGGTACGGCATTACATGACATTTATCCAATGACTACGGGTACATATAAAAATCATGCTCATGCAGGAACTCCAATAGCAGAAAAAATACTTGATGAAATAGGTGGTTTTAGCAAAGAAGAAAAAGAAGATATATTGAAGATAGTATATAACCATAGTGATAAGCATATATGGTCTGATAATCCATATGAAGAATTTGGGAAGGATGTGGATATATTAGATTGTTTTTTATATCCAACTGGATTTGGATATTACTTAAAATATAAACCGCTAGGTATTTATGCCCACTATATAATGAGGGCGAAAAAAGTATGGGAAGAGTTAGGTTTACCGGTAGAAACGATATTTACAGTATTAGATAACTATAATGAGAATTGGTTTGATTATTCTAAAATAGTAGATGAGGCAGAATTATTAAGTATTTTAAATAATCAAAGCACACCATCATTTTGCTTTTATGCAGTAGGTGATAATTATAAAATATTTAGTAATAAACAAAACTGGGAGAGCATTATAAATGGTAATAGAAAACAAGACGATAACAGCCAATTATTAGAACTAGTAAAAACTACTGGCAATATTGCTTTAGTATGGACTGTAATAGATTCTTATGAACTTATTGATCCTGACTCAAATAGAGTGGAGGAGTTAGGTATAAACAAGGAGGAAATGTAATGAAAAGAGAATTCAATACAAGTGAATGGTTTATATGGGAGCAAAATGCAAGCCCAATGTTATTGATTATGACACTTGAGCCAAGCTTTCCATATCTAAGGAAGTATTTAGGTTCTTGCTTTTTTAATTCTTTAATTATATTTGAACCAGATGAAAAAGGAAATTATCAAGGTAAATGGCTATTTAGACATGAGGAAGCGAGAGTGCTTGGGCAAAAAATGGTGGATATGCTTATGTGTACTCCATATAGAAATACATTTGACAAACAAATAGAGCTTGCAAAAAAGAATCTTATAAGAAAAGCACAGGAAATTGAGTTTTCTGCAGAAATTGAAAAAGTTGATGTTCAAACATTAGTTAATATTTTTGAAGATCTGTATAAGGTATATTGTGAGTACTATAAATATGCTTGGTTTACAGAGTCTTTACAATGGCAGTCTACACATATTCTAGACAAATACCTAAAAGAAAATTTCAAAGAAAATGAAAGTGAAGTGCTAAAAGCTTTACTTACAACAGAGTATCAATCGTTTGGGATAGATATATTAGAAGACTTGAAAAGTATTAAAGAAGGTCATCTCGAAGAAATATCAAGTGGTAACCATTCTAAAGAGTTGCTAGCGAAGTGCGAAGAGCATTCTAATAAATATTATTGGAAGAATAATAACTATTTTTCTACAAAGTATATAACACTAGGAGATGTGCTAAAAGAGTTAGAAGAGCTAGGAGAAATAAAGATAGAATCTGGATATGATTTATTAAAACAGAAAGCGGAAATCTATTCTGATTTGCCAGCATACTATAAAGGGATTGTGGATTTATGTAATATGGCAGGAATAATGGGAGATACAAGAAAAGCTACAATAATGACAGCTAACTCAGCATTTGATAAATTGCTAAAAGCTATGGCGGAAAAAAGTGATGTGTCACTTGAAGAAATAAAGATGCTAATACCACAAGAGTTAAAATATTTTATTGAAAGTCCTGAAGAATATAAAGAGAGATTTGAACTTAGGAAAGAGCGTTTTATGGTAGCTCAGTCAGATTTTCCGCTTGAGGACGACTTAATAGAAATTCCATCTAATGATGAAGAGCTTGAGAGCTGGACAGTTAGTCCTATGAATGAGCCTTTTATAGTAGAAGGAAAAGAAGTAGAGAATGTAATAAGTGAGCTAGATGTAAGGTTAAATTTACTTAAGCATAGTGTAGGCGAAAGAGAAACACTTAAAGGTGTTGCGACATTTTATAACAAAGAGCAACCAACAATATCAGGAGTTGTTCGAGTAATTAAAGATCCAAAAATAGAAAAGTTAGAAGAAGGTGAAATATTAGTTGCGCCATCTACAACACCGGATTATTTGGATGCTATGAACAAATGTAAGACAATAATAACTGATTGGGGAGGGCAGACTTCTCATGCAGCCATTGTGTCACGAGAGATGAGAAAACCGTGTATTATTGGAACAAATTTTGCTTCTAGAATATTAAAAAATGGAGATGAAATAAAAATAGATTTTGAAAAAGGAACAATTGAAATTGTGGAGAAATAGGAGAAAGCTATGGAAATAAACCCAACAGTAACATTAGAAAACTTAGGAGGGAAGGGATATCATCTTAATTTATTAAGAGATATCTGCAATGTGCCTGAATTTTTTGTGATACGTTTTGATGACTTGCAAGAAATAGATGATGAAATAATACAAAATCAAATATTGAATTATTATAATGAGAATGAATATGGGTTAGTATCTGTAAGAAGCTCTGCGACGGTTGAAGATGGAGAAGAGTCGAGTTTTGCAGGAATGTTTGATAGTATTCTTAATGTCCGAAAAGAAGGATTAATTCCGGCAATAAAAGAAGTAGTAGACTCTGTAAAAGGTCAAAGGGTTGTGGATTACTGTAAGTTAAAAGAGATAGACTATGATCAAGTTGCTATGAGAGTGGTAGTACAGAAAATGGTAATTCCAAGAGTGGCAGGAGTGTGTTTTACTAAAACGTCAAACTCTAATGAAAAAATGGTGATAGAAGCTTGTTTTGGTTTGGGAGAGGCTCTAGTAAGCGGAAAGGTAACGCCTGACAATTATATGGTAGATAGAAATATGTTGAGTATAGAGAATGTTTCAATAGGTTTTCAAAAGATCATGCTAAAGCAAAATGAATATGAAGATGTACCGTTTCATAAAAGAAATGCTAAAAAACTTAGCGATACTGAAATAGAAGAGTTAGCAAAAGTTTCATTACATATTGAAGAAAATTTAAGTTATGATGCAGTTGATATTGAATGGGCTTATGAAGGAAGCAAATTATACATATTACAGGCAAGAGCATTTACTGGAATTAACTAGATTAATAAAATGGAGAGCTTCTTTGAAGCAAGAAAGAAGAAAAAATAAAAAACGTGTAAGTATGATTTGCACGTTTTTTTATTATTCTATAATTTAAAAACATTTAATATGGTTATTTTTCAATATATTCATTCCAACCAGCATCAGAAATTTCTTCTAATGTAGCGGGCCTGCTTTTGCCATATCCTTTATATCTTTCGATTTCCTTATCTATATTATTTATATCTATAGCTTCTTCTGGACTATTATATTGAACTTCACAGTCGTTACATTGAATAAACAATTTGTTAGTATTTTTTTCAACGCGGAATTCTAAACTACCATTACAACAGTCGTTAATAATGTTCAAATAAATATGCTTTAACATAAATTCTTCTTTTATTTTATTAAACATAGGCCCCTCAACTTCCGGTTTAACTAGCTTACCTCTCTTATTAATAAATAATTATTCCTATCTTCTATTACAGCATCAATAGCGTCATCCCAATTAGTACTATTATGTAGTGAATTCAAAGCAATATTTTCTCTTATTTGGCCAACATTTGACACTTCAAGTTTTATCAAAGGTTTTGTTGTTTCAAAGCTATATTCGTTACTAGTACAGCCGTCGATTTTAGCTTGTATCATATGATTCCCGTTTGCAACTTCAAATTCTACAGTGCTATTTCTTTTTATTTCACCAACAAGAATATCGTTAATATATATTTGATATTTTCTAAAAAAATCTGCATATTGTTTTCCTCTAACTAATTGTATTTTTACTTTATCAGTTTGGTTCATATATGGGTACATCCTTTCTAAAAATATAAGCCACTCAATGATGAGTAGCTTTGGCATTGGCAGGGGCAGAAGGATTCGAACCCTCACAGGCGGTTTTGGAGACCGATGTGCTACCGTTAACACTATGCCCCTAAATCTTATGTTGTATTTAATATTATACATATTATAAGTAATTTGTGCAAGTGCTTTAATTTATTTTTTCTATTCTTAATATTTTTTTACTTTTGGTGTTGTGTTTTTTCCGTTGTATGATATTCTATGTAATGAAGTGCTAAAATGCACAGAATAAAATGAATTATTTAAGGAGAATTTATGATTACGAGGATAAAGAAAATAGCATATATTGTATTTGCAATAGCCCTTTTAGGAATAAGTGTCAATATGTTTGTTGCTCCACATGATACTATCAGTGGAGGATTAACTGGATTAGCAATAATGATAGAAGTATTAACTGGATTAGATCGTGCTGTAATGGTGCTTGGTGGTAATATTTTAATCCTCATTATTACTCTAATATTTCTTGATAAAGAAGTCTTTTTTAATACGGTACTGGGCTCTCTTCTTTTGCCGGTCTCCATGTGGATTGTACCCCGTCACATGATTATAGAGAATACATTGTTTTCAATAATAATTGGAGGGCTAATAATTGGAATAGGATTTGCTATTCTATATCATAATAGTGCTTCGAGTGGAGGAACGACTGTACCACCTCTAATATTCAAGAAATATTTTAAGTTAAAAACTTCAATTGGACTTTTTTTAACAGAAACCGCTGTATTAGCATTGGCTATATACGTCTTTACTATAGAAGCTTTTTTCCTTGCTCTATTTCTAATGTTCATAGCATCAGTTACAGTGCACTATACCCAATTGGCATTAAACAAAAAGCAACTTGTTCACATTGTTAGCGAAATGAATAAATCCATTGTAGATGATATTTTAAGTGGAGAGAGCAAAGGTATATTTATAGTCCCTTCATTTAAAGCAAGTGATCAAAATATTAAAGAACTTCGAGTTATTACATCCGGTAAAAAAAATCACGAGCGTTTTCTGGAAGTGGTAAAAAAACATGATGATAAAGCATTTATAATTACTACCGAGGTATCAGATGTGCAAGGAGATAAAGTAGAAGTTGTATAGTATTTAAGTAGTTACTTATGTTTTTTTGGTGAGTGACGAATTTCTTGCAAAGCAAATGTAAATCATATAGAATGAATCATATTAATAGTTAGGAGGAAGCAAAAATGGAAAACATATTAGAAAAGGCAAGAGAGAGTAAAGAATATATATTAAGCAAAATAGGTATGAATCCTAAAATAGGTATAATTTTAGGAAGTGGACTTCGGAAAGTTTATAGATATTGTAGAAGATAAGGTGGAAATAGAATATAAAGACATACCAAATTTCCCGGTATCAACAGTAGAAGGACACTCAGGCAAGTTAGTTGTAGGAAGAGTAGCAGGAAAAGAAGTACTAGTTATGAGTGGAAGATTCCACTATTATGAAGGATATTCAATGCAAGAAGTTACTTTTCCAATCAGAGTATTTTCATTATTAGGAATAGATAAACTTATTGTTACTAACGCAGCAGGAGGTATACATCCTGATTTTGAGGTAACTGATATAATGATAATAAAAGACCATATAAAGATTTTTGATGAAACACCACTTAGAGGAAAAAACACTCCTGAATTTGGAACAAGATTTCCAGACATGAGAAATGTGTATGATCTTGAAATGATGAATATTGTAAGAGAAGCTGCAAATGAAATAAATATGGATATTAAAGAGGGCGTATACTACTATATGGCAGGACCACAATATGAAACACCAGCAGAAGTAAATGTTATAAAATTATTAGGAGGAGACGCAGTTGGAATGTCGACTGTTCCTGAAGTAATAGTATGTAGCCACTCAGGAATAAAGGTGCTAGGATTATCTTGTATAACAAATACATTAAGAGATGATACTGTGGATGTGACACATGAAGAGGTAATGGAAAGCGGAGATTTGATTGCAAATAGTTTTTCTAAGTTAATAGTAGAATTTTTAAGAAAAATATAATTTCCATAGATTTACTATTGTCTAATTGCCTGAAACATAGTATAATATACTATGTACATGGGGATGTAATTGGTTTCGACAGCAACTTTGAAATATGGATAGCGAGTAGTGGATGTTCGCTTCGGCCACTTTAAAAAAAGCGAAAATTTAAATTAAACGCTGATAATAATAAATTAGCATTCGCTGCCTAAGAGCGGCGACATCTTGTTTATGAAGCCTACTGTTATAAATTAAGGTGTCAAATTAAAGTAGGGAACAAAACTATTTCATGTCTTGGGAATAGTGGGTATTAAAAGACTACTAAAGATTCTAGTTTGTTTGTTAACGGGAATCTGAGGGAATGTTTTTAACAAACTACACTCGTAGAAGTTTATAGGGATAGGTTGTTGGACGAGGGTTCGACCCCCTCCATCTCCACCAAGCTGTCAAAATGACAATGAAATCAAAAGCAGTAAAAGCCCGACTTAAAGGGCTTTTTTCTTTATTGTGCGCGACGATTAAACGTCGCGCAAGGAAAACCACGTGCTATGCACGTGAGAAATCAAAGAGCGATAGCGTTCAGTAAAAAACCTCCTTTTGATATACTAAAGATGATTTTGCCAA
>Ga0123355_10000295_pt1 | contig 64059 bp, 55 predicted proteins | sample TergutEmb28metaG_3_FD_89872 | JGI IMG/M metagenome (GOLD analysis project Ga0123355, IMG submission 89872) | Embiratermes neotenicus P1 segment gut microbial communities from Petit-Saut dam, French Guiana - Emb289 P1 | ecosystem: Host-associated > Arthropoda: Insects > Digestive system > Gut ...
CACTTTTTGTACAGCATTGTACTCAGAAAATAATTGGCCCGTGGTATGGATATAGCTAAGCGCACGGCTTACCCTTTTAATATTATTGGCGTGGATGGTTTTTGCAGCCATTGGGTCAGCTTTGTGTAGCATGGTGTGTAATTGTTCACGACCATGCTCTAGGGCTATATTTGCAAAATGCTCCCGCATGGCAAAGTCTGGCGGGTTGTTTGACTCTGTATCATCTGCAAATCTTACGTCGTTTTGTACCGCGTTAATATAAAACCCTGTACCACCACATAGTATGGGTACGCGCCCACGGGCATGTATTTCTTTAATCACGGCCCTGGCTTGTTGCTGATATAGCGCGGCAGAGTATGGCTCGTCCGGTTTTATGATATCTATCATATGATGGGGTATGTTGTCTTGTTCTTCCATGGTCGGCTTTGCTGTGCCTATATCCATACCGGTATATATCTGCATAGAGTCGGCAGACACCACTTCTCCACCAATAAGCTTCGCAAGCGCCACGGCCACAGCGGTCTTGCCTGACGCGGTTGGCCCTGCGACTATTATTAATTTATCCACAATTCAACAACACCCCATAGCTTTAATAGACTTCTCCGGAAACTTCCTTTGCGGCCAAAAAATCTTAGGCATTAGTAAGTTTTATGGCCGCTCATTAGGAGTTTCCGGAGAAGTCAAATAACCGGTATTACACAAACTTCGCACAACGGATTCTGCTATAGACACTACTTGATAATCATCCTTAAACGGCATGGCTGCTACATTGCCATCGTAATATAAGCTGCCAAAGGCTGTCTTAGCTGTTGAGCTAAAAGGCATCATACAACGGACCAATAACCCCAAACCAGGCATGACATACCGGCGCTTACCCATGGCTTTAGCTATGGCTTTGATAAGCAGCGTTGTGTTCATATATTCATTGTTGTGGGGATGAAACACGCCAGATATATGCCGTTCTATGGCAAGGCACAAAAATTCGCACAAGTTATCTATAAATATCATACTGCGCTTGTTATCCACAAAAGGGATAAACGGCAATACCTTTGCAACCTTAACCAATGACGCAAATTTCCCAGGACATCCTGGGCCATATACCATAGGCGGGCGTACAATGCACAGGCTTGTCCCCACTTGCGACAAAGACGCAAGTGCCGTCTCCGCCCGGTATTTAGACAGGCCATAGTAGTCTGTATCCTTTGGCATTACTTTTGTATTGGTTGTTATGGCCCCAACTGCCCTGCCATACACAGCCATACTGCTAAGGTATATAAACTGCCCTACCCCACCGGCTTTGGCTTTTTTTGCTACGGCTATTGCCAAGTCAGAGTTTATGGCATTGTACATGTCCTTATTGGCTTCTTGTTGCTTGCGTGTCCATTTTTGGTGGGCCAACCCCGCTACCATTAGCACACTGTCATACTCATTATACTGCGCTGTCTTCCAACCTTCGTAGGAATCTACTATATCTACACATAGCCGCTTGCGTGCATATCTTGCAAAGCTATCCCCTATATAGCTGTTTGCGCCTACCACCAGCACACGCTTTACAGCACTAATGTCATTTGTGGTCATTTTTGCGGCCCGCCCTCCATGACACCGCGCCCAAGTACTGCGCTAATGATGGTTGCAAATAGTATCTTTACGTCCAAAAAAAAGCCCATTCTTTGGGCATATTCCCCGTCATAGGCCGCTTTTATATTTATGGGGAGTTCGTCCCGGCCTCGCACTTGCGCCAAGCCAGTCAGCCCTACGGGGACGGCGTTTGCACCGTACTTTTCCCTTTCGGCAATTAGGTCATCTTGGTTCCAAAGTGCCGGCCGTGGACCTACAACAGAAAGCTCGCCTTTTATTATGTTAATCACTTGCGGCAATTCATCCAAGCTAAACTTGCGCAAAAAACGGCCAACAGGCGTGATAAAAGCCATAGGGTTTAATAAAAGGTGCGTTGGTACATCTTTTGGCGCATCTACGTACATACTGCGGAACTTGTATATCATAAAAAACTCACGGTTTTGGCCATAGCGCTTTTGTTTAAAAAACACCGGCCCTTTGGAAGAAACCTTTATCAATAGTATCAAAACCACACCAAGCGGAAGCCACAGCGGGCTAAGAGCCAGTACCAGCAAGATATCCATAACACGCTTTACATAGATGTACATATTGTTCAGCCCTTTAGGTTAGTGTGGGGAATGCTTCGGCATTTCAACTGCTTTTATGATTATACTCAGGAACATACTCCTTTAGCATCTCTCTTATATCGCCTTCCCATGGCATACCATTTGCCAGTGCTTCCATTAGATTATCTACTTTAGGGGACATCTCTGGTCTTGTCACAAATATCTTGTCGTTTAATGTAGCTGTTAGGCCTTCTTCATCAAGGAGCAACTCCTCATACAGTTTTTCTCCCGGGCGCAAGCCTACATATTCGATTTTTATGTCCACATCTGGTATAAGCCCAGCCATGCGTATGAGATTCTCTGCCAAGTCTGCAATTTTTACTTGTTCACCCATATCTAGTATAAACATTTCGCCCCCGGCAGCCATGGCTCCGGTTTCCAGCACCAGCTTCACCGCTTCGGAAAGCGTCATAAAATAGCGGATGATTTCCGGGTGCATAACAGTAACAGGCCCCCCTGCCGCTATTTGCCGCTTAAATATTGGGATAACACTGCCATTAGAATCTAGTACATTACCAAAACGCACACATACAAACTCTGTTGCACTTTTTTCATTAAGCCCCAGCGTTACAATTTCAGACAAACGCTTGGTTGCGCCATATACATTGGGCGGCCTTACAGCTTTATCTGTAGAAACCAACACAAAACGTTCGACTCCGTGATTAATGGCCGCAAGTGCTGTGCGGTAAGTCCCCAGTACATTGTTGTCTACGGCCAGGCGCGGACATTCTTCCATCAGTGGTACATGTTTATACGCCGCAGCATGGAAAACCACCGCCGGTTTAAACTCCTCAAAAACAGCGTCCAGGCGTTTTTCATCTTGTACAGAGCCAATTCTTATGGCTACTTTGTACCGCCCGGCTTGGCCAAATTTTACTTTCAATTCTTCTTTCAAGTTATGAGAATTGTTTTCTGATATATCGAATACGACAATTTTGTCCACGTTTAAGCTCATTAGCTGATGGCATAGCTCACCACCTACAGAGCCGCCACCGCCCGTTACCAACACGGTCTTACCCTTAAGCCATGCGTTGATACCGCTTATATTAATAGCTGCTTCTGGCCGGCCCATTAGGTCGCTTATACGTATTTCCCTTAGCGCGTCACTGGCCTTGTCTTGGGATAGGCCAGAGAGCAACCGCACTTTGCAATTATTAACAGGTGCAAGCTTTACAATGCGACGCAAATCTTTGTTTTTAATAGACGGCACAGCTACTACAATCTCGCTAATATCGTATTTTGCTACAAGATGGGGGATTAAGTCATCACTCCCCATTATTTTTTTACCATGAAGCGTATAGCCATGCTTGTTTTGGTCATTGTCCAAGACCGCAATTATGTCGCGGGGCCTCCCCCCTTGTTGGCTGGGGTGAAGCAAAAAACCAGATGCACTATCGCCAGCTCCAACAACAAGCGTACGTATAGGGTCATATTTATATACATGTGCAGTCCTGGTAAAACGGTGCATGTATACAAAAATTATGCCCAAAACCCGCTTGTGAATCCGCAACACAAGCGAAAATGATAAAAGAAAATAAAAGGCCATCATACCAAGCCCAGGGTTGGGCCAAAACCCAAGCCTCAAACGAAGCGAAACATACACAGCAAACGAGCTTAAAAATACAGCCATAGTAATACGAAGCATAGTGCCAATACCAGGGTGGGCCCACAAACTCTTATATACACCGCAAACGGTATAAAATACCATGCATGCAAGTATCATGACCCATATGCTACGGTTAACAGCATTTAAATATTGAGTAAAATCATTTACAAACAAGTACGTAAATACGAAAACAGCCCCAAACCAGCTAATCCAACAAAAAAAGGAGTCCAGCAGCGCTTGCATAAGCGTGTTAAACACAGAAAACCGTGATTTTATCATGTTCTAATTCATGCCTCCTTCGTCGGCGGAACATATAGCGAATTAATTCGAAAGCAGTTCAGCCTATCGCCGAAAAAGCGTTGAAGCGTCCGCTATTTTCGGCTCGGGCTGGACTGTTTCTCATTTAATTCGCTATAAGACAAGTACCGTGATATTCTTACACGATTACAAAAAAATATCAACATTTCCCAAACAAAAACGGCCACCCATGTATATAGGCGGCCGCAAGCATGTATAAATTAAGTCTATTCGGTTTCAGCTTCTGCTTCAGTTTCTGATTCTATGTCAGAGTCATCAGGCTCAACAAAATATCCATTGTAGCTGTTGAGGTGGGGGGTTAGTGTAAGTATGTCCATACGCAAATTTATTTGCAATTGGTCGCCATGCCTGTCTATGGAGTATTCTACTATGCGGTTGTCTATGTCTTCGTGCGCAAACCCGTGCAATATTGATATCAGGCCTTCGTATGAGGCCACAAATGATATACTTACCGGTGTAAGCCATATGCCATCAGCGGGGCCATCGGGGTTATCGTCGTTATGACTCATCGCACCAAAGGGTATGCTTTCATGGAAATATACATTCATGCTATGAGAATGCAGTATAGCAATGCGGTTAATACGCTCTCTTATATCCAGCTCATCCAAAGATATTGGCAAAAAATCCAGGTAGCCATATTGCCATATACGCTCTACATGCTCCCTATCACTTTGTGCCTGGGTAAGCTCGTATGCTAGTTGTGCTATATCATGTGTCAGTTGTGGGCTTGATTCGTCCCTATTAACTGCCCTTACCAACTCTGCGCGTGCAGCTTCTATGTCAATATTGAGCTGGTCAACCCGGTTATTGTTTGGCCGCCAAAAAACAAAAAAATACAATGCCACGCCAACCACAAGAAATATTAACGTATAAATAAGAAATGAAACTATGGTTGTCTTCATTGCCAACTCCTTACTACTTGGCTGTTTAACCAGAAAGGCGCCCACCCAGGATTAACAGTTATAGTTATTGTATACGTCATAAACCCATATGCGTCTATTCCAGAATTGTCATGTGTGTCGGCTATGCTCAATGATATAGACAATAAATAGTTGTGCCTAAAGTGCAAGCGCAAATGCTCTACACCGTCATGTATGCTTCTAAAATTGTTGGTACGGCCAGACACAACTATTTGATGATGCACAGATGCGCTTTCTACTGCACTTATATTATCTACAACAAGCCCAGACACTTCCATTATTTCTGGGATTATAATCAAGGCTGGCATCCTCAAATAAAAGTCATGTATTGATGTCATTCTTTCGTTAACATTGCTGATATCACTAAGTATAGCATTTACATTGCGGTACGCATAAGAACGCTGCTGTATTAAATCGTACCACGAGTCCGAAGATATATAGTCGGATATTTCGCTTTGTATGCCACGCAACTCGGCCCGCAATGCACGGGTGGTCCTTAAAGGTACAAGTATCGCAATAATCAAAATAACTACAACAAGCGCCGCAGCCGCGAACAGTGGTTTTCTTGTGCTCGGGTCTGGGCGTGGGTCTTCTGGGATAGCATAAGGGAAACCGCTATGGGTTTCGGCCTTAGCAGATACAATATCAAAGGGGGACTCGTGGAATTTATCTTCTTTTATTATCTCATCATATTGTGTATTTTCTATTTCTAAACCCAAACCGGCTAGTTCGGGTGGGAGCTGTGGAAGCTCTACATACCCGGCAGGTATGGGGATTTCGGGGCCTTCGTTGTCATAGTAATAATCCCTGCTTGGGACTGGACCTGGATCTGGATTCGGATCTGGAACTGGTGTTGGGACCGGCGTTTGTATTTGCTCATACGAATCATACGAGTCATAAGGGCGAGTAACGCTTGCAGCCTCGCTTATGCTTGGCCTGTCATATTGCGGCATTGGCTCAGCTGTATGGTGCACCATAACGTCTTGTGCAGGTGCGCTCATATGCGGCTGAGTATTAGCGGCGGCTTGCCACTGTGTGCTGGCATCGGCATTTATACCTTGTGTGGCAATATTGGGCAAGCGCAAATCCATACGGCAATCGTGGCCAACAAGTGATGGCATCCCCACTGCAAAGGCATCCAGGAACGAATCTTGGTTCAGCCGCCTTAGGTTGGGGCGTTTCAAACCAGGTACTACCCACTGGCTGGGCTTTAAAACCGGCACATTCAAATTAGCACGTAGGCTATCTTCTATGCCGGGGATATTTTCGTCATCCATAAGTAGGATGCATGTAATTCTCTCTCCGCCAACCATACGGTAAAAATGGTCCGTCGCAGATGCAATTTCACCTGTAAGCTTGCCGGCATCGTAACGGATTGCACTCTCATTGTTGCCTATGCCACCGGCTTTTACAGACATAAGCGTCTCGAAATCTTCTACCTCGCCCAAGTTAACAAACTCTGGGGTAAAATAGCGGTTACTGTGGAAAAGCCCGTTGTGATAGAACGCAATATTTGCGGCCCCAGGGCCTGCATCCAATATAGCGAAGTTGTAAGGTATGCTGCCTTCTATAGGCGCACACCAATGCTGGATAAGCCGGCTGCGGGCATTTTCTCTTATATCTAAGCGCTTAGGCTTGAAATTTGCCCAGCGGCAGGCGGTATCAACGGCAATTGCATGCTCTTCTGGCATTGCGGCTACCATTACTTCAAGTTCGCCGCCTACCTGCCCAAGCACTTCGCATCCTATATGATAAACAGACCTACCACTTGGCAAAAATGGAGCCATCTCTGTTAATGCAACAGAAAGTAAAGCATCTGTTGGCATATCCGGCCATCTAAAACGCTGTATGGTGATATCTGGCATACTCACGCCAACAACGCACGATGCCCCAAAAGTCATAGATACTTTAGCGGCCCATGCCGCTTTTTTTATTGCAGCAGAAAGGTCGGTCACGTAGGCATCGTCTGGCATTCCGTGTAGCGTTGGTGCTTTGGCAGAGCCGGCTCGCATCATCACACCCTGTGGGTCAAGCTTTATGACACTTACAACGCTATCGCTAATGTCTATGCATATACGCTCGCTGCGGTGTGTGGATATACCCTTACGATTTGCGTTCGACAGCATTCGCTTCCGTCCTTTCGTTTAAATTTTAGTGCTTATGTAAGAAAACTCCAAAACGCCTGTCCAAACCATAGTGCAGCTAATGTACCGCCGCACAAAAATGGACCAAAGGCTATATACTCGCCACGCTTTGCACGGCCTGTAATTAACAAAAAAACAGCAAAAACTCCACCTGCAACAAAGGCAAAGATAAAGGCCAAAAATATATTATTCCACCCCAAGTATAGCCCGGCTACCGCCATAAGTTTGACGTCACCGTAACCAAACCCGTCTTTCTTGGCAAATATAAGCATTAACTTATCTATTGTATAAAGTGGTATTGCACCTGCAATTAATCCCAGCAGTGCATCAACAAAGCCTGGCGCATAAGGGAATATCATAAAAAAATTGCCCAATGCAACCCACATAACGCCAACTACTAAGGCTACAGCCAATAAGCCGTCTGGTATTACTTGTGTTTCCCAATCTATTAACGATATCGTTAGCAACACAAAGGCAAAAAACGACAGGAAAATAGCCGACGGGGTCCGGGTAAATAATATCATCCCAGCAAAAAGCAGTGCACATGCCAGCTCTACTAACGGGTAACGCAGACTAATACGTATTTTGCAATTGCGGCAGCACCCCTTTAGCAACAACCAGCTTATCACAGGAAGCAAATCATAATAAGCAATACGGCAGTTGCACGCCGGGCACGCAGATGGCGGCATCACAATTGATATGTTACGCGGCAGCCTGTAAATTAAAACATTAGTAAAAGAGCCAAAACACAACCCCAAAACAACCCATAAGAAGACCCACGGCATAGCGTGTCTCCCTTCGGCTTACGTATGCAGTGTTTTCACACTACAGTATGACTGGCATTATAGCAAGGCACCCATGATGTTGAGAAGGTTTTTTTATTACAATTGTGTTGCTATTATGTATCATTTTCGTTTCTGTGACAGATGTATAGCGCGGCGCTCACTATGTTTTTGCATTATAACATAAATCACATGCAATATGTAGACCTCTAATATCTGCTTTTATGCGATGCTTTATGATGTCTATATCTGGATGATATATTGTGCCGTTTTCGACGAGTTTTTTTATTTGTCCTACTGTTGTGCATAATACTTTAGCCAAAAATTTGACAAGTTTTAAATCAAAGCAAAAAGGGCTTTGTATATGTGCTAAAACCGTCTCATCATGAGACTCGCAAACTTCTACGGTATATTCTACATTTGTATAATCTACAACACAAGAATTTTGCCTAAGGAAGTGCCTATCAAATGCATATTGCCAGGCAAGTGACTTGTCGTTTGCAATAAACATGTTAAACAGCGCCGCCGGTAACTCACGGGGCTTTATCCCTTTTTTTATTGCCAAGTTCCACGTGCTGTCGCATTTGTGACATTTGTAGATAAGCCATATGTCCACACGCGACTGGTTGGCGTTGACACGAAACTTTTCACTGCAATAAAACTCACTTTTTTTGTTGCACTTGCTGCATTGTTTTATTAGTGTTGGTGTGTTTTGTGGCACAATGCGCCAGGTTATATTTTTATTTTCTTTCATTATAATCACCCGGGCAAATCATAGGACGTGGTTGGCCCGGGTGCTACCTAATTGTTGTTTCTGAAACAAGATTGAGGCATAAAGGACAAACAAAAGGATAACCGACGTTTGCGGCTTGGGCGTTAATTCGTAGGCAAGTATATGATATAATAAACTTCATCTAAAATTGTACATCGAGGGGACGACACCCATCATAGTAAACAGAAGATGTACGCTTATTTTTGCATAGATACATGTGTATGAACTCTAAGCTGGCGGTTTTGATGATTGGGCCAAAAGCGATCACGTTAGAAGCCCTACTCAACTCCGTATTATTGACCCATATTACCTAGATGGTTTGTCAAACGACGAATATGTAACTGCTTTTAGGGCTTTGCAAGAGCTAATTTGCGATATCTATGACGAAATTGTACGCACATCACCCTTTGTGTGGGGTTGGCAAGGCTGGAAAGACAAAACAGCCACAGGTGGCAGCTACGGTGTATGGAATAACCGTATAATGGGTATCCTTGGTGCATTTGCAGAGGTAGGGTATATAGAAAATGATGCCCTAATTGTAGACAAAAAGACATTTAGCGCTCATGACATAGCATTCAAAAAGCACAGGTTTACCAACAAAGGTATGGCCGACATGGTTGTAACTGGGTTGATGGACATGGGGCTTATGTTTGAAGGGTAAAGCGTTGAAACATCCGCTATTTTCGGCTCTGGCGGGACCGTTTAAAGGGAGAATTGCTATAGTTGAATAATCTCGTCAAACAACCCCATAAAACGTTTATCACTCTCGTGAGTGATAACTATACATGTTAGGTCTTTGTCTTGAAACATTTCTTGCAATATGTTACAGGCCGTATCCAAGTCAACACCCGATGTGATTTCGTCCAGCACTAGTATTTTAGGCTTGTGAAGTAACGCCCGCGCAAGCACGATTCGTTGTTTCTGGCCACCAGAAAGGCCAGAGGTGTTGGAGATATGCCTAGATAGCGCTTCGTCATCGGGCAAAAACTCGTTGACGCGAGTGAGGGCAAGTATGCGATTTACTTCATCTTGGTTGGGTAAATTGTCAAAGAAGGCGATATTGTTTATTGCTGTGTCCCCAAACAGATATGGGTCCTGCCTTACATAACGCAAAAGTTTATGATAATCATGGATGTCTAAAGTACGGATGTCTTTATCGTCTAACGTAATAGCACCTTCAAACTCTGCAAATTCCATGGCCAGTGCCCTGGCGATGCTGGTCTTCCCATAACCGCTGGGTGCGTATACAGCGTATTTTACACCTCGCTTGAAAGACAAGTTTAAGTCTTGTATTACATACTCCTCGCCTGTATAGCTCAGGCCCAAATCTTGTACCTTTAGTTCACCAGTAAAGTCAGCAACTGGATGGCGGGCTGGCTCTGGAGGGTTGGTTTCGCGGGCTTTTTCCAAGATTGCTTTAGCGGAACGCAACCCGTTTAAGGTTTCTACAATCTGCTGGATTGGGTTAAAAACATGATTCATCAATTGTACAATGGCAATCATAAAGCCGAAGGTCATTGCCCCGGTGATGACAAAATAGCAGCTTAGCCCCATGATAACCAATTGCACCACGCCGCCCATGACACCGGGTACTTGCCCCGCCAGCACTTCAAAGAAGTTGCGCTTCATGCGGGCATTTTCTATGTGCTGGTTTTTTATTGCATGGCGCTCCAGGAAGATGTCTTGTTTGTCATAGGCCACGATTTCGCGCTTACCGTCGATACTCTCTTTTACAGTGTCTACATATGTTTCTGCCGCTTGTGAATAATCCTTAGTACGCCTGGCTAACCCTTCGGAAAAGATACCGCTTGCCATCATTGGAAGCATAGATACAACAATCGCGACAAGGGTAACAATCCAGTTAATCCAAAGTAACGAGCCTAGCGCGAAAACAAAAGTAGCTATATACAACGGTAGCCGAGCCCTGGCGCTAAGATATGACTGCTCTAATATATCAACATCAGCAGTGAAGAAGCTTAAGTCTTTGCCACTATCTCCGCTATGGGCATTGGCGCGGCGGAAGAACAAGAAGTTCATGCGGTGATGCTTTATGGTTAACAGCATATCCCGCACATACCCAGTGCGCATCCGCGCAGCAATTAGGACGGTAATCATATCCGCTGCTAGTACCCCTGCTGCCAATGACAGTACAAATATTAGCGCGCGCAAGTCTTGCTGCCCAGCGGCATCTACAGCGCGCTGTAATAAAAAAGCCATTGTCACTGTTATTGCAGCATTGGCTACATAAAAGCACCCTGACAAGAATAGCTTAATGCGTGTTTTTCCTGTAATTTTCATATATCCACCCCTTTAGTTGTGTGTGATACTAACAGCGCAGGGAGGAAGACGTCAATACGTATTGAATAGTGTGGCATTTTTGACAAAATCATCGCATGTTTATTGTCGAAAACATACCCTAACTTCCACTTTATGTAATAACTTGTCAATTGATGTTGGACAAAATCCGCATTCTATTTTGTGCATATTGCACAATATGCGGCACCAGAGCCAAATCTATGAGCGTCCTGTCTTTGTGAAAATATTTTATATTGTTGCTTATAATGGTTGCGGTTCCAAAAGAAGGATGATACAATGCGTCATAAGAAGTCAAAATGTTTCACTATTCGGGCTGCATAAGCAGCTTACGTTTAAGGGGGGCGGTTGATGTGATATATCACAAGGTGCTAGTCAACATAAGGCAACAACATGGCTACTCTCAAGAGGATTTTGCTAACCTACTCCAGTGTGATGTAGCACATATTATTGCACTTGAAAGCGGGAAGGAAAAGGCAGACACACCTTTTGTAGCCACTATAAGGGTAAAGCTAGACCTAAAAAACGCCCCCATTACAGAGCTGGCGCGAGCTACGCTTATGGAAGATATATATAAATGGAAAGTTGCAATAGACTACGGCGACATTTCCAAGGCAAGTGAGCTTATGCCAGCGCTAAAATCAGGCGCAAAGCTGTCTTACAGCGTAAGCACACAAGTGCTATATGATATATTTGAAACAGACTACTATCGCCTAATAGGCGACATGAAATCATACAACGAGATGATGAAACGCCTAAGCCAACAAGTAGAGAAGTTTAATGCAAGGCAGCTACACCACTACAACTGCCTGGTTGGAGCTAAAGCGTTTGTAGAAAAACGCTACCAGGAGGCAATAAAGGCCTATGTAGCAGCCGGAAGGCTGGATAAGAGCGGCGACTGGAGTGGTGTGCGTTTTTATGCTGGGCTTGGCGCAAGCTTGTCAGACAGGGGCTATGCCACCAGAGCGGTATGGTATCTAGAGAAGGCTAGGCACTTGGCAAGATGGGCTGCCATTTATGAAAATAGGCCCAATAGTAGGTTTGATGAGTATATAGACGGTTATCTTGCCAGTGACCTAAGCAAGATTGGCAGATGCGATGAGGCGATAACCATACTTGAGAGACGCCTTGTTATAGAGATGAAGAAAAAATCCAAAGAAGGAATTGGCTATACATACTTCAGCTTTGGTAGAGTATATCAAATGGCTGAAAACTTTGATAAAGCTATAAAAAATTATGATATGGCTTTAGAGTATTTGAATGAAAATAACGAAGCTTATATATCGGCTTTATATCATAAAGCGTCCACATATACTATTAATAATAGAAACAGTGAGGCTGTACCGTGTATAGAGAAAGGCTTAGAAGTTGCTAAGGATGAGTATTGGAGAATAAGATTTGATGCGTTGATGCATTCTGCAACATTGGACGTTGACCCAAGCTCTGCTGAATATCTAAAAAATACAGCAATACCTAAGCTTCTAAGTTATGGGCAAGGTGAAGCAGTTGTTTATTACAATAAGCAGCTAAGTGAATACTATTACGAATACGGAACACTTGAAGCTGCACTAAAATATAGCAATAGCGCTTTGGAGGCGCAAAAACAGCTCCATAAAGAACTTATAGAAAGGGATATGTAAATATGAAGAAGCAAGTAGTAGCCTTTTTGTTGGTGGTTATGATGCTTTTTGCTATGCCCATGACTGCATTGGGCGATCCCGGTGGAACTGGTGGATGCCCGCCGCCATACCAGCCCCCGGGGCAACTAAGTATTTGTATCCTACCTCTACCCATGATGGCCACAACAGGTGACCCCGGTGGAACTGGCGGATTCCCGCCGCCACTTATTCCACCCCCTAACTAAGCGTTAGCTTTTATTTCAAAATTGCATACTATTATGAATACGGAACACTTGAAGCTTCACTAAAATATATCAATAGCGCTTTGGAGGCGCAAAAACAGCTCCACAATGAACTTGTAGAAAGGGATATGTAATTATGAAGAAGCGAATAGTAGCCTTTTTATTAGTGGTTATGATGCTTTTGACTATGCCCATGACTGCCTTTGGCGATGGCCCCGGCGATGGCTCTGGTGGAGGTCCGCCGCCATACCAACCTCCGGTACAACTTAGTATTTGTATCCTACCTCTACCCATGATGGCCACAACAGGTGGCCCCGGCGATGGCTCTGGTGGATGCCCGCCGCCACTTATTCCACCTCCTCACTAAGTGTTAGTATTTATTTCAAAATTGTATACTATTATGAATATGGAACGCTTGAAGCTGCACTAAAATATAGCAATTGCGCCTTGGAGGCGCAAAAACAGCTCCACAAAGAACTTGTAGAAAGGGATATGTAATTATGAAGAAGCGAGTAGTAGCCTTTTTATTAGTGATTATGATACTTTTGGCTATGCCCATGACTGCATTTGGCTATGATCCAGGTGGGACTGGCGGAGGCCCACCACCACACCAACCCCCAGGGCAACTTAGCATTTGCATCCTACCACTACCCATGATGGCCACAACAGGTGACCCCGGCGGAACTGGCGGATTCCCGCCGCCACTTATTCCACCTCCTCACTAAAAAGTTGTGTTCATAGATGGCAATACCCGAGCTGGCGTGAGAACTACTGTACTGACAGTTTTGATGATTGGGCCAAAAGCGATCTGTTACCAGGTTGCCGATACTATCAACATTGGTTGTCGCTCAAACAATCCCAAACTGGCAGATGCCCACCGCCACTGTTTCCGCTTCATAACCAAGCGTTAGCATCTGTTTTTACAATTAGACCTGCACCAACTTGTACAGCTCAGAGTTTATACGTTCTGGGCTTTTTACATATAAGTCCTTTGCACATACGCTGCACTTGAATGCACCAAAAGCAAAGAAACCCTACAACTCACCCACGAGATAGATTATTCTGTAGCGGCACAGCACATGAGTTATTCAAATGGATTAAAAAAATACACTCTCGCATCATCCTTTGTACAACTAGGGTGATTTGTACCGCCTAACTTTTCATATAGTCCACACGCTGCTATATTTGATTTTTCTGTTATTAAGAAGATTTTATATATATTGAGTAGTTTGCACGCTTCTTTTATGCCGCTCAATATTCCTGTGCCTATTCCCTCTCGACGGTACTTTGGACTAACGCCAAACCCATGAATATAAAGCCTATTGCCACTACAAGTAAAATTCTCTTGTTCGTATCCAAAAGAATGACCTATGATTTGGTTTTCTTGTATACAAGCAAAAAACCAGTTCTTAGAATTGCTAAGAAATTGCCTTGCATTATCTTCGCTGACAGAAAAATCAGGGTTTTCATCCCTTAATTGCATGAGTAATGGTAGGTCTGAAATTGTTAGTTTTCTGTAAATTCTTTTTTTCATACTCGGGCTTGCCTCCTGTCACTTATATTTTGATTTGTCCAAAAGATGCAAATTATGCGACCATGAAAATTGTGCAGACAGTGTTTGCACAAATTCCTCGTCCGCTACAAACTCCGCAAACTTACGCATATATTTCAAATTCCGTACCGAATATCCCTTTGCATTTGGAAACTCTAACTTTATATCACGGGCAAGGTTGCCTTATACTGGGTGTTATGAATTTGTGTTTTTACGCTCTCCAAAATTTCAATATACGAGTCATTGTTGATAAGCATTCCATATCGCCCCTAACCAAATTAACACCATATAAAATCATACCATATATCGAATTTCTACACAATATTTCCTGTTCCTGTGAGCAAGTACGCATAAAACCTGCCGACTACTAATAGTCGGCAGGTTTGTATTTAGGTGTTTGCGCATTGCATTTTCGTCAAGGGATTTTGGAATGTACAGTGCCTGAAAGTCGTTACGCTGTGTTATAATCCTGGTAATAACAAACGTAGCAAAGATTAATGCCTTTATCAGATATTCATTTTAGAAAGGTAGGAACCACCATGACTCCGGTAGAAAAATTCGACCACTGGAAATCATATGCCGAGCGTGATTTGGATGCCGCAAAAGCAATGTTTGAAACGGGAAGATGGTTTTATGTTCTATTTATGTGCCAGCAGGCTGTAGAAAAATTAATCAAAGGCATATACAACCTGTATGTAGATAACGATGTTCCAAGAACACATAATATTGAAATGCTCGCAAACCGAATCGAGGACAGTTCAGATATTTCTTTTAGTGAGGATATGTACGAATTATTCCGGTCATTATCAAAATATTATTTAGCAGACAGATATCCTGATTTTTTAAGTGTTGCAGGTGCATTAGTGGATAGAAATGAAGCGGACAATACTCACAATAAAACCAAGGAGGCGTTTGCATGGCTACTGACTTTGAAACCGTCAGGGGATTAACCGAAGAGTACGCTGAAACGGTGAGACGGGTATTCCCTGTAGATAAAGTAATTTTATATGGTTCGTATGCAAAGGGTACAGCCACACATTCAAGTGATGTCGATGTCTGTTTTTTCATTAGTGACTTTAATGGCAAAAGGCGAGTTGATATTATTGGGGAGTTGCTTGGCCTTTGTGGAAGATATAAAGGAGCATATTTTGAACCAAACGCCTTTCCCACATCTGAAATAGAACGCGGGAACCCCTTTGTCAAGGAGATATTAATGACCGGTATAGAGATATGACAGATGATATAACACCTACAAAAAACTGCCGACTTATAATAGCCGGCAGTTTTTCATTTCATACTTTATAGTAGTTGACGTTTAAATCGGCAATACATCACTAAATAATCTCAACAATGACCTTTACATTCGCATGTACAGCCGCGGCCTTTACAACGGTACGGATTGCGCGTGCAATGCGCCCTTGTTTGCCTATGACCTTGCCCATATCATCTGGGGCTACCGTGAGTTTGAGTACGGTTGCGCCGTCTAATAAACTCTCGGTCACTACTACTTCATCGGGCTTGTCTACTAAGTTCCTGGCTAATATGACCAGCAAATCTTTCACTTGTTTCATGCCTCCTTCGCCGGTGCGGGAAAAAGGTTAGCACAACAACCTGCTTTGCAGAAATTGTGCTTACTCACCAGCCTTTTTAAGCAACGCCCTTACGGTATCTGTGGGTTGTGCACCCTGCGAGATCCATTTATTGGCTTCTTCTAAGTCTACTCTTAACAGGGTAGGCTTTTTTGTTGGGTCGTAAATGCCTATCTCTGCCAAAACTTTGCCGTCACGTGGGGTACGGGCATCTGCCACAACAATACGGTAGAAGGGGGCTTTCTTTGCGCCCATCCTTTTCAAACGTATTTTGACCATATGTCACCTCTTTCTTATATATTTTATAAATCTCAATTAAAAAATGGGAGATTGGGCAAAAAGCCCTTTCTGCCTTTTTTACCTTTTTTGCCGGACATGCTGCCGGTTAGGCCTTTCATCATCTTGCGCATTTCTTCAAATTGTTTTAGCAAGCGGTTTACATCTTGGATAGTACGGCCGCTGCCTGTGGCTATCCGCCGTTTTCTTGAGCCATTTAGGATAGACGGGTCGCGGCGCTCGTGCTTGGTCATGGACTGGATTATGGCTTCTACATGGTTTAGGGCGTTTTCGTCTATGTTTGCACCTGCCAGTTGTGACTGGTCTATGCCTGGCATCATGCCCAATAAGTCTTTTAGTGGGCCCATTTTTTTCATTTGTTGCATCTGCACTAGGAAGTCATCCAGGGTTAGGGTGTTTTGCCTTATTTTTTGCTCTAGTTCCATTGCTTGTTTTTCGTCAAAGGCTTGTTGGGCCTTATCTATCAGGCTTAGTACATCGCCCATACCCAAGATACGCGAGGCCATACGGTCCGGGTAAAAGGGCTCCATATCTTCTAATTTCTCGCCCATGCCTACGTATTTTATGGGCTTGCCTGTTACGGCCTTTACAGAAAGCACAGCACCACCGCGGGTGTCACTGTCCAGTTTTGTGACAATTATGCCGTCTAGGCCTAGTTTCTCGTTAAATGTCTGAGCTACGTTTACGGCATCTTGGCCTGTCATTGCGTCTACTACCAGTAGTATCTCCTGGGGCATTACGGTACTTTTGACTTGGGCCAGCTCGCCCATTAGCTCATCGTCTATATGCAAGCGGCCAGCGGTGTCTATTAGCACTACATCATGGCCGTTTTGGTTAGCGTATTCTACGCCTTTTTGGGCGATTATTGCGGGGTTTTCTTTATCACCCATTTCAAAAACGGGGATATTATATGTCTTGCCTACTACTTGTAGCTGTTTTATTGCTGCCGGCCTGTAGATATCACAGGCAACCAGTAAAGGTTTGCGCCCTTGCTTTCTTAGTATCCCAGAAAGTTTGCCGCTGCTGGTGGTTTTACCTGCACCTTGTAGGCCCACCATCATATACACGGTTGGCGGCTTGGCAGAGAAGGTCAACTGGCTTTGGGTCGAGCCCATAAGGGCTGTTAGCTGCTCGTCAACCAGTTTTATAACCTGTTGGCCAGGGTTTAGCGCCTCCATGACGGCATGACCTACGGCTTTTTCTGTTAACGTAGTTATAAACTCTTTTACTACGCGGAAGTTAACATCCGCTTCCAGTAGGGCCAGCCGTACTTCGCGCATGGCATCCTTTACGTCTTTTTCAGAGAGTCGTCCCTTGCCCTTAAGGGCTTTGAAAACACTTTGTAGTTTTTCACTCAAATTACCGAATGCCACTTTGCACCTCCTAGCGTGCTATCAAAATCGTGAGCATTGCTTATACAAGCATCTCACCTACTGCGTTTTTTATCCAACCGGTTAGCGCTTTTGCTGGCGCTTCTGGTGTTAGCTGCTGCTCTAGCTCGTCTAGCTTTGCAAGGATATCCTGCGCCAGGGCTTGCTGTGCTGCAAATTTTTGCACAAGGCCAAGCTGCATCTCGTACTTTTCTAGCCGCATGACAGAGCGCTTGATAAAATCCACAACGGCCTGGGGAGAAATATCCAACTCCTGGGCAATTTCTGTAAGCGAGCAATCCTCTAAGTAGCGCATGGTAAAACATGCGGCCTGTTTAGAGGTAAGTGCAGGGCCGTAAAAATCAAACAGTAGATTACGCTCTTGCCTTAGGTTTATGGCTGTTATGTCCTGTGGTGTATCCATGTATACAGTATAATCACTTTATAGGGGTGTAGTCAAGTATGTAGCAATTTGGCTTTGCGTAGCCTCAAAGCTTCGCCGAAAAACGCTTAAAGCCGCGTATTTTCAGCTCGTTTTCGGACAACGCAAAGTCAAATTGCTATAGCGAACTAAAAAACACCTGCCCATAAGAAGTCGGACTTCTTACAGGCAGGTGCCTTGTTATAGTTTGTATTAGATGCTATTTGGAGTCGCTCTTAGACATATGCACCATCAAGTCGATGAGCTTGCAAGAATAACCCCACTCATTGTCATACCACGCAATAAGCTTAACAAAGTTGTCGCTTAACGCGATGCCAGCCTTCGCGTCGAAAACGCAGGTGCAAGACTCGCCAATAAAGTCAGATGATACTACATCATCTTCTGTATAGCACATGATGCCCTTCATTGGGCCGTCTGCTGCTTTTTTTACGGCGGCTTTGATATCGTCGTACGTTGCGGGTTTTGCTAAGCGTACTGTCAAGTCTACTACAGACACGTTTACGGTTGGCACCCTAAAGGCCATGCCGGTTAGCTTGCCTTTAAGCTCTGGGATAACAATACCAACAGCCCTTGCTGCACCTGTGCTAGAAGGGATGATGTTGGCTGCTGCAGCACGCCCGCCGCGCCAGTCTTTATTGGATGGGCTGTCTACGGTTTTTTGGGTAGATGTGGTAGCGTGTACTGTGGTCATAAGGCCTTCTGTGATGCCAAAGTTGTCGTTTAACACTTTGGCCAGTGGGGCTAAGCAGTTGGTGGTACAGCTTGCATTGCTTACGATGTTCATGTCTGGTGTGTATTTGTCATGGTTTACGCCCATTACAAAGGTAGGTGTGCCGGTATCCTTGGCTGGTGCAGACAATACAACCTTCTTAGCACCACCGTCCAGGTATGCCTTAGCAGATTCCTGTGTCAAGAACACACCTGTACACTCGGCTACATATTCTACGCCGTCTTTTGCCCATGGGATTTCGGCAGGGTTCATGCTGGTATGAAGGGCAATTTTCTTGCCGTTAACCACCAGGTTATTGCCCTCTGCTTTAACTTCGCCTTTGAAGCGCCCGTGTACGGAATCATACTTTAGCATGTAAACCATATAATCTGGGTCTACAAACGGGTCATTGATGGCTACAACTTCAACATCACTGCGGGTCATGGCATAGCGGAAAGCTAAGCGCCCAATACGGCCAAAACCATTGATACCTAATTTTACCATAAATACCTCCTGAAAATATTAATTATTTACCAAAACACAGTATACCACAATTTCCGCACCATTTCAGCTAATAGGACATAGAATAAACCACAGACATTGTGAGTTATACTAATCTCAAGTAAAATGTAAATTTGCCCAAACGAAAAATCACTGATACCTGATATTTTCTATTTGGGCAAATTCTCAGAATTTATTTGAGATTAGTATTAGCACTTGTTTGACTTATACGAATCTCGAAAATCATCGTCGACAACACATCGCAAAAAACGGCTTAAAGCCGCCGATTTTCCACTCGGTTGTCGACGTGATTTTCTGAGATTCGTATTAACTCACAAAAAGCCGTGGAGGTGGCGACATGTTTATGAAAAAACGCCTAATGGGGTTAATATTCTTCTTTGTTGGTATTGGTATGATTATACAATTTATGATGCCTACCTGGGGGTTCCTTATTGCCGCGGCGCTTATAATTTTAGGCTTTTGGTATGTGTTTGCAAGGTAAGCGTACGAGCTTGCTGCTGTACATTGGAATGGAGATTGATATGTATGAAATTTAAGGTAATAAAATTGCCGCGCTTTATTGGCAGTATTGTTAAAAAAATACTAAGAATTAAAGATTAAAGATTAAAGATTAAGAATTGCAACGCGCCCCTTACCACCACAGGCAGGGCAATCTTTTTCCAGCAGGCGGGCCAGCGGCTCACGGGTCCTTTGCCTGGTAAGCTGGACCAGCCCCAACTCTGTAATACCTACCAGTTCCGTCTTTATGCGATCTTTTTTGATTTCGCTTTCCAAAGCGCCTAGTAAGGCGCTTTTGTCTTCTTCGCGGGTCATGTCAATAAAATCTACAATTATCATGCCGGATAGGTTGCGAAGGGCTACCTGCCATGCAATACATATTGCGGCTTGCATATTGGTTTCAAGGATAGTGCTTCGCAAGTCTTTCTGGCCGGTAAAGCGGCCTGTGTTTACGTCTATTACTACGCAAGCCTCTGTTTGCTCTATTGTTATAAACCCGCCACAGGGTAGTTGCACGGTTTTTTTAAGTGCTGCGGATATCTGCGCATGTATGTTATGCGCAGCAAAAAGACCGGTTTCATGTTCATGAACCCGGCCCTCTAAACCTGGCATAATACTTGCTATTACTTGCCTAATCTCATTAATGTCAAACCCACTAACCCATATTTCGGATAGGTCAGCAGATACAAGGTCGCCCAGCAGCGTAGCAACACGCCCCACCAGCGAAGGGGTCTCGGGATAAATTAGTGCAGGGAAGGTAGAATGTGCAGCTCGCGCCTGGACTTTCTTGTATACAAGTGTAAGCGCTTCTATTTCCGAAGATATCTTGGTAGGCTCTTGCCCTTCGGCGCTTGTACGTACAATCACACCAAAACCCTTTGGCAGTGCGTTTATTGCTGCGGCGCGCAGGCGCTTTCTTTCGCTGTCACTGGTTATTTTTTGTGATACGCCTATTTCACTGCGCTGGCTTTCCATCAAAACTACATATCGCCCCTTGAGGCGCAACTCCATGCCTACATATGCACCTTTGCTGCCGGTCGGGTCTTTATAAACCTGTACCAATATTGGCTGGCCTTTCTTTAACGGGACATCACGTGATGTGTTCATTAGTGCACTCTTGCTTGTACCTATGTCTACAAACGCAAATTGCCCGGGCAATATTGCGTCTAGCCGGCCAAGGATAACCTGGCCTACCAAAGAAGCATTTTCTGCCGGGTCGATGTATATCTCTTTTAGCTTGTTTTGTACGGTTATAGCTGTACGCACTTGGCCGTCGTGGTTTTCTATTAATAGGCGATTCATGTATATCAGTCCCGTGTTTTAATTTGTTGCCGCTCAACTCTTCGTCAAAAGCGGAATAAATGCATCTTCATCGCCTTCGCCGGTTGTGTGGCAATATAACTCTGTACGGGTTATTGTTGCCGGGCTGGCATCACGGCCAAGCAGCAACCCTGCCACAATAAGTGGGTTTAAAAATCGTGCGCTTCCCGCTGCCAAGCGCATTTTTATATGCTGCTCGGCCATAGATATGTCCATAATATCCGGGCGGATATCTGTATCCTTTATACCGCTTTTGGTTTTCTTGGGGATAATAATACTTTCACTAGAAAGCACTGATTTAATTCTGTCTTCAACCAAAGTAGAGTCGTCTGCATCCAACTCCGCCAGTAAGATATAGTCCGCCGCAACAACAAGCGCTGCCGCACCTGGCCCGCCAAACGCTTGCGCGCCGGAGACAACAAGCCCCCCCGGCGCACAGGCATTTATCCGCGAAATAATTTTATCTTCTGGTAATTCTGTATCCAGTGTCAGGTCTGCATAGTCGTGTATGCTTGTCATACCCAAAGGCAATGGTAGCGCAAAAGATAGTAGCATATGCGGGTTAAACCCTTGGGAATATGCCACTGGTAGCTTGGACCGCCCAAGTGTCTGCTGAAACACTTTTAAAAAATCCAAATGTCCGATAAAACGCAGGTTGCCGCTTTTGGAAAATCGCAAGCGCATCTTAATCATAAAAATAAACACTCCCAATTAGAAGCTGCAGCTTCTTAACATGGCACTACACAACAGCACTTATAGAAGCGCCCGTAATACATATTACAGCCGGGCCTTTGTAGCCATTAAACTGCTTTTCTTCTTTTGACATGCGAAGGCTGTCATGTACCTTTGCCATATTGCCGGATATGGAGCCGCCTGTTACTGGTACTATGGTCGTCCCATCATAGTAGAACCCCAGCCGTATTTCGCTACCAAAATCCCCTGTAATTGGGTGCACCTGAAAATCAGAAAAAGACACCAGCTCCAAATACGGCGCTTTACGCATATCAGCACCTGATACTGTACCGCCTGTTATATGCATATTGGTGATATTACCGGTAGGCTCAATTCCTAGGTAGCTTGCAAAGCGGGTATCACCGCTGTATTTAAGAAGTTTGCCGTCGGCAATAATATTATGGTTTTGCAATGCCAGCCCGTCATCATCATATGGGCGGCTGTTGGTAGAGCCTACCATATACGGGTCAAGCATGAGATTTATCTTGTCAGACTGCCCGCCACATTGCACATTCTCGCCTTCTTTAAAGGTGGACAACTGCTGGTACACCAGTCTTGCATTGGCCAAAGAGCGATAATATGAAAAGAAAGTACCCAAGCATTCGCCAGACAGCAGGATATTTATATTTCCAACCACGGGTGTTGGCACAGCTTCGGCTTTTTTTGAGGCTGTGAGAAAGAGCTCGTTTACACGCTCTTTTAGAATTGCTTTAGCAGCATCTATACCCATATCCAAGCTAAAACGGTATGACTCGCATACTTCTATCTCGCCTGTGTTTTCGCCGCTCCAGTGCACTGCTGTTTCTACAAAGGCGTTGTATGTTGTGTATACAACATCTACACCATTTGAGTTTATTTTGCGTTCGTCGCGCTGGGTAATAAAAAACTCGCTATAGCTTATATGTCCTTTGTCATGTACATCGCATTCATAAAAGGCGACTTGCAAGCTCTCCAGGGCTTGGGATATGTTTATATCCAGGCTGTGGTTTTGTACTGCCGGCTCAGTGGATGCAGGTGCCAGTGGGTAGTATGCATTTTTTACAAACCCGGCAGCATATACACCTTGGGTGATAATCTCGTGCAGTTCTTCGGCGCTTGTACCTGGATGTATGTCTACGCTGTATGAGCCGCGGTAGTTCACTTGATTACCGCTTTCGTCATTTTCGCAAAAATCTACGTACAGGGTTAGTGCGATATCTGTCGTAACAACCTCCCGCCGCATTTCTGATTTTTGCCTTATGTTAAAGCTTTCGACACGGCGCACTTTGGTTTCGGATACTAGATATTCTACACCTTCGAAAGTTTTGAGTGTATCCAATAGTAGTTTTAACATGATCGTCTCCATTCTAAGATTTGCTCCAGTATGATGTTACCCAAGCCTGGCCCGTGTCTTAATATATGGCCCGCCACACGACACTTTTACCCATTCCTTATAACCTTTGCCACAACCACCAGCACCAGAAAATTCGAAGTCATCTGACACCATGGTAATGGCCTTTAGCAGGTCTGGTACATAGCCTGTCATAACTACCGGTGCTACCCAGTTGTCTGTTATTTTGCCGTCTATGATTTCTCTGGCACAAGTAAACATGCACTGTATCCCCCAGTCCTTGGGGTCTTCCATGCCGCTTGCGGCATCTTCTATCAAGTAACCATGCTTTACGGATTTAATCATGTCTTCTAGCTTGTCCGTCCCTGGTGATATAAATGTGTTGGTCATACGGCTATAAGCTTTATTGCTATAGGCCTGTCGCCTGCCGTTGCCGGTTGGTGATAGTCCAAGTGCAGCAGCAGATAGTGCGTCAGATATACCGGCCTTTAATATGCCATTTTCTATGATGGTAGTGTCGCCGGCCAAGTTGCCTTCGTCATCAAATAAATATGATGCCACATGGCGCGTAGCCTTTGCGCCGTCGTGCATTCTTACTATGGGTGATGCTACTGGTTGGCCCATGTAATCCTTGGCATTGGCGCGGTTTTTGATAAACATATCCAGTTCTACACCATGACCAAAGGCTTCGTGTGCAATAATACCTACCGCATCTGGCGAGCATATAACATCGTATTCACCAGGGGGAGTGGGTTTAGCATCCAACAGCTTGCATGCGTTTTGTACAACTTCCTCAAGCCCGCTGTCCATCAGCGCCAAAATTTCTAACCCCATCATGCCAGAGAAACTCTTGTGTAAGCTCCGGGTAGTTTTTTCACGTCGCACTGTGGATGAAAGGTACGCATCTGCCCAATAATAATGCTGCTCTAAGTCTTTTTTTGTTGATACGAATATTTTAGACGTTTTGGCGTAGCTCACGCTCACAGATGCTTCTACAACCAGTGGAGATACATCACGCATTTTTTTGTTTAAGTTCTTCATACGCGCAATTATTTGGTCCGGGCCAAGATTGCCAGGGAGTTCTTCCACTTCGCCGTGGTAGGTCTGTACTAGCGGTTCATCTACGGGTTGTGGATACAGGAAAGCCGTGCCTGACTGCTTGCTTGCAGACTCTGTGATTTGTATTGTCAGGGCTTCAAGTTCTGCTGTATTTTCTGGCATGTTGTTAAAGGAGTATTCGAAATAACAGCCATCTTTGTATACCCGTACTACAAAACCGCGCTCGCTCCAGCCGCCCCCGTCGCTTATACTGGTTACCTTGTTTGACACGCTATAACGTTTGCCCATTACATCTGTGCCAAGGGCGGATACATACGTAAACTCTTTTTCTAGCATGGTTACCAATTTCTGCAGCCATGGCTTTTTTTCTTGCAAAAAATTTGATGCGGGTACTTTTTGCATGTTTTTCCTCCTTTATATTATGGTTGTCCATCAAATAGCTGACTTAGGGACTCCCTATTATGAATTATCCGTATTGCTTCGCCAAAGACTGGTGCCATAGATACTACTTTTATTTTTGGGTGATTAAATGCGGCAGCGTTTTCTACTGTGTCTGTGATATACAAACGCTCTATGGGGCTGTTTGTAAGCTCGTCTAGGGCGCGGTCGCTCATCACACAGTGGGACACACAGGCAAAAATGCGCTCGGCATTAAGCTTTTTTAGGTAACGCGCTGTAGAGGCCAGCGTCCCACACGATATAGTAAAGTCATCAACAATAAGTGCGTTGAGCCCTGCCACATCGCCTATAATGCCCTCTACTTCTGCCAACTCGTTATGGCTGCGGCGTACTTTATCGCCTATGGCTAACCCGACACCCAGCTTGTTTGCATATTTGCGTGCATTTTTGGCAAAACCAGTATCGGGAGCAACTACAACCAAGTTATCTACATCATGTTTACGCACTTCGGTGCAAAGTGCATCCATGGCATATAAATGGTCCACAGGTTTCTTAAAAAAACCTTGGATTTGCGGGCTATGCAGGTCCATTGTTATTATCCTGTCTACACCAGCGGCTTCTAAACAGTCTGCACATACGCGCGCACGGATAGAAACCCGCGGCTCGTCCTTCTTATCGCCTTTAGCATATGCAAAATAGGGCAATATTGCAGTTACAGAACTAGCACTGGCCCTCTTGAACGCGTCTACATAAAAAAGTAGCTCCATAAACTCGTCGTTTGGCTTTGTACCTATGGTTTGGATTACGTATACATCCTTGTCGCGCACCTTTTCCAGGACTTTTACAAACAGGGCACCCTCCGAAAACACAATTGTCTCCGACTGTCCCATTTCCATGCCCAGGTAGTCGCATACTTTGCTTGCAAACAACATGCTTGTACGGCCTGCGAAAATTTGAGCATCGGTTACTGGTTGTGGCATTGGGATTCTCCTTTAAAACTTTAAAATAAAACCGCGCTTTGCGCGGTTTTAGGCTATTGATTTAATATTTAGCTGGCTGGCCGCCTGGGTCTGCGCCGCTTTTGCTTGCGGTATATTGGCTGGCGATTTTCGTTGTAAACTATGTTTGGCGGCTTGTTTGATTCTACTGTTTCTTTGGTTACTATGCATCGTTCTATTTTGTTGTTGGATGGCACGTCGTACATTATTTCTGTTAATATCCCTTCAACAATAGCTCTTAGGCCACGTGCACCTGTCTCGTGCTCTAGGGCTTTTTGTGCTATGGCGCGTAGTGCATCTTCTTCAAACTCTAGTAGCACATTGTCCATCTCTAGAAGGTACTGGTACTGGCGGGTAAGTGCGTTTTTGGGCTCGCTTAATATAGAGACTAGCGCATCTTCGTCTAGCTTGCTAAGGGATACAATTACCGGTACACGGCCTATTAGTTCCGGGATAAGCCCATATTTATGCAAATCCCTTGGCTGGACATGTTGCAGGATATCGTCTATCCGCTTTTCGGAGTTGGTTTTAACTTCTGCTCCAAAGCCTATAACTTTTTTGTTGAGGCGCTGCTCGACTATTTTATCAAGCCCGCTAAAGGCTCCGCCACATATAAATAATATATTGGTTGTGTCTATTTGCAAAAAGTCCTGATGTGGGTGCTTGCGCCCCCCTTGTGGTGGGACAGAAGCAATTGTACCTTCCAGGATTTTTAGAAGCGCCTGTTGCACACCTTCACCACTTACATCCCGCGTGATTGATGGGTTATCTGATCGGCGAGAAATTTTGTCTATTTCGTCGATGTAGATGATCCCATGCTCTGCACGTTCTATGTCAAAGTCGGCGGCTTGGATTAGTTTAAGAAGAATATTTTCTACGTCTTCGCCTACATAGCCGGCCTCTGTTAGGCTGGTTGCGTCAGCAATAGCAATAGGTACCTGCAATATCCTTGCAAGGGTCTGCGCCAAGTGAGTCTTACCTACGCCTGTTGGGCCAATTAGTAGTACATTACTTTTTTGTACTTCCACGTCCATGCGGCCTGTTTGCTCTACTGCTATACGTTTATAGTGGTTGTACACAGCTACACTCAGTGCCACTTTGGCCCGCTCTTGGCCTATTACATATTCGTCAAGGAACGCTTTTATCTCCTTAGGCTTGGGGAGGCTGAAGCTGTCGTCCATTGCTGTTGTTTCTTTTGAGTCTTCTTCTAGTACGGCGTTGCATACGTCTATACACTCGTCACAGATAGTAACATTGGGGCCCGAAATCAAGTTTTCAACATCATCTTGATGCTTGCCACAAAAAGTACAGCGTACCCCTTTATCATCATATCTAGCTGGCATTTGTAGATTCCCTCCGGGTAATAATTTTATCTATTAGGCCGTATGCCAGTGCTTCTTCCGCGCTCATGAAGTTGTCGCGGTCGGAGTCGGCTTCTACTTTAGACACTGGTTGGCCTGTACGCTCCGCTAATATTTGGTTTAGCTTTTGTTTCATTTGGATGATGCGTGCGGCTTGGATTTGGATATCAGAAGCTTGGCCACGTGCCCCGCCCAAAGGTTGGTGAATCATGATTTCAGAGTTGGGTAACGCCAGGCGCTTGCCCTTGGCACCATTGGCAAGAAGGACTGCACCCATACTGGCGGCCATGCCCACGCATATCGTAGATACATCACAGCGTACATGGTTCATCGTATCAAAGATTGCCATGCCCGAACTTATACTACCGCCCGGGGAGTTGATGTATAGGCTTATGTCTTTATCTGGGTCTTCGGATTCCAAAAACAGCAGCTGCGCTATTATTAGGCTTGCACTTACATCAGATACCTCATCACCCAAGAAAATTATACGGTCCTTTAACAGACGTGAGTAGATATCGTATGAGCGTTCACCTCTGCCGGTTTGCTCTATTACATATGGTACTAGGTTAGCCATGTTGTTGCCTCCTTGTTATTCCAGTCCTTGTTATTTCAAGTCTTGTTATTCCACTTCCTGTGCTTCGCCTTCAATTATGTCAGGCTCGGCTATATCTGGTTCGGCTGTTTTTTCTACTATTGGTGCGATGGGTTCGTCTACTGCTATTGCCTTTTCGGTTACAAAATCCAGCGCTTTTTTGCACAAGATATCCCTTGTTATCTCCTTGCGGCGGTTTGGGTTAACGTCCAATACTAGTTTATCTAGCTCGTCACCCTCTAGGCCGGTCATAGTTCCCAGGTGCTCTTTAAAATCTTCGTCGCTTGCGGCAATATTTTCTTTGACTGCTACCGCTTCCAATGCCAGTTGGGAATCTACGTCAAATTTGGCCTGGCTCAGCCAGCTTGCGCGCATCGTTTCTTCAGATAAATTTGAAAAACGCAGATATGATTCTACATCCATGCCATGGCCTTCGACTTGACGCTTAAAGTTCTCCCAAGAGTCGTCTAGGCGGGCTTGATACATGGCCTCTGGTACTTCCATTTCAGCAATTTGTGCCAACTGCTGCATAAGGTGCATGCGCTTGTTGTTGTCTAATTGGGTTGTTTTGCGCTCACTGATATCTTTTGCCAGGCTCTCCCTGTATGCTGCTAAGTTTTCTAACCCAGATACATCTTGGGCAAATTCGTCGTTTATTTCTGGCAACTCGTTGGCTTTTACGTCCAATATTTCTACTTCGAATATTGCGGGCTTGCCAGCTAGTGTTTCGTGACCATATTCTTCTGGGAAGGTTACTTCAACTTTTACGTCGTCCCCTACAATGTGGCCTACTAGTTGGTCTTCGAATCCGGGGATAAATTGGTTAGAGCCTAGTTTTAAATCGAAGTCTTTTCCGCTGCCGCCTTCAAAGGCTTCGCCGTCTTGGTAACCTGTGAAGTTTATTGTTACGGTATCTTCAAGCTGGGCAGCACGCTCTACACTTATTTGGCGTACATTTTTTTCTTGCTCAGCCCTTAGTGCCGCTTGAATGTCTGATTCTGTTGCATCTGTTTCCATTTTTGGATAAGTAAGACCGTAGTATCCATCTATGTTTACTTCTGGCTTTACATAGAACAAAACCGTAAAAACCGCACCGGTTTGCTCGCCCATATCGCTGGGTGTTATTTCTTCTGGCTTGTATACAGGCTCTAGGTCATATTGCTCCAGCGCTTGTTCGTAAGCATCGGGAAGGATGATGCTTACTGCATCTTCGTGAAAAACTTCGCGGCCATACATCTGCTCTATCATCTTGCGCGGAGCTTTGCCTTTACGAAATCCCGGTAAATCAAAATAGTGTTTGTTTTTGCTGTACGCCATTTGCAAGCCTTCCCTAAATGTTTCTGGGCTTATGGTAATTGTAAGCTTGATTTTGCTTTTTTCTAGCTTTTCATACTCGGACGTAAACTGCACTTTTGGGGACTTATTTTTAGATTTACTCATGAGTGATGCCTCCAGGGTAATTAAATTCACAAAACACGGTAGAGTATATCATAGTAGAAAATGGTTGTGCAATAAGCCGCTTATAATATAATACGAATCTCAGAAAATCACGTCGACAACCGAGTGGAAAATCGGCGGCTTTAAGCCGTTTTTCGCGATGTGTTGTCGACGATGATTTTCGAGATTCGTATAAGCGACTTTACTCGGGTATATTTTCGTATTCGTGTGAGATACTAGGGAAAACAGTGGGTTTGTGTGTAATATTGTTTCCACCACAAGCCTGCAGAGAGGAGGCATATAAATGAGATCAAGAACATGGGATTACACAGCATTGTCGCTTGTTATTCTTGGCGCAATTAACTGGGGGCTTATTGGCCTTTTTAGGTTTGACTTGATCGCCGTTATTTTCGGCGGCATGGAGGCCATTGTAAGCCGTATCATATATACCATTATTGCACTGGCGGGGCTATACTGCCTTAGCATTTATGGAAGGGTTATCGGTCATGACGTTACAACAACTGACCATCACCATCACAGGCCCGGACCTGCATAGTATAGTAATTTCACTTTTAAACAATTTCTGCGCGAAAAGGGCTACGGCTTAAAACCCTTGGGTTATACCTTAGGATTTTAGGCCGTAGCCCTTTTATTCTTGACAGTGTATATGGAGTTTATTCGGGCTGCATAGGGTAGCCAATAGCTTGTTTTACATTTTTTAGGGTGACTTCGGACATTGCGCGGGCTTTTTGTGCGCCTTGGGTTATTACACTATCCAAGTATGCATTGTCTGCCATTAACCTGTCGTATGTGTCGCGGTATGGTTTTAGCATAGCCACAACTGCCTCCCCTACTCCCATTTTAAGCTGGCCGTATCCCATACCGCTAAAGTATGCTTCGCTTTCGGGGATTGTTTTACCTGTGGCACATGCATAAATTGTTAGTAGGTTGCTAATCCCTGGTTTTTCTGGGGCGAAGCGGATTTCGTTGTCGGAGTCGGTTACGGCCCGCTTGAATTTTTTAATGATATCGCTATCTGTGTCAGAAAGCGAAACAAGATTGCCCTCGTTTTCGGTTTCGGATTTGGACATTTTCTTCTCTGGATTTTGTAGGCCCATTATTTTTGCGCCTACAGGTGGGATATATGCTTCGGGCACAGTAAAAATGTCCCCATATATCTTGTTAAAACGCATAGCTATGTCCCGGCAAAGCTCTAGATGTTGGCGCTGGTCTTCCCCTACCGGTACCAGGTTAGCCTGGTAAAGTAATATATCCGCTGCCTGTAGTACTGGATATGTGTACAACCCGGCATTGATATTGTCTTCGTTCTTGGCAGACTTATCCTTAAACTGGGTCATACGGTTAAGTTCCCCTACATATGTGAAACAGTTGAGTATCCAGGCTAATTCTGCATGGGCAGGTACATGTGACTGGAAGTACAATGTACATTCTTTTGGGTCAAGTCCTAGTGCCACAAACCAAGCCAAGGCCATGCGAGAATAATTTCTCAAGGCCGCCGGGTCTTGCCGGATGGTCATGGAGTGCATATCTACCACGCAGTACAGGCAGTTATAGTCTGTAGTTAGGCGTGCCCAGTTGCGTATAGCCCCAAGCAAACTCCCCAATGTGGGGATGCCGGTTGCTTGCAACCCGCTAAAAATTATTGGTTTCGTGTTCATAGTGGACTCCTTCGTTTGTGATTATTTATTATGCGGGCAGTATAACGCATAAGAGGCGGTTGCGGCTAGAAGTAGAACTGCTATAAAAGGTTTATCGGTATCATCAAAACCGGAAGCGCACAACACTACCCAGCACAGCCACACCCGCACCCTGTACAGCCATCGCGGCAATTGGGTGTAGTTTTCCCGGTTTGGGAACGATCCCATTCCCGCAGTAAAAATTTCTTAGCAACCCCAATGTTTATAAAATCCCATGGCAGTTGTTCATCGGCGGGTCTTTCCCTATGGGCATAAAATACTGGGTCTATGTCTTCTTGGGTAAAAGCCGCAAGCCACAAGTCATAGCGGAAGCGCTCGCTCCAGCCGTCAAACACAGCCCCGCTGCGGTACGCGGCCAAGATAGCCCGGCCCAACCGCCTATCACCCCTTGCAAGCACCCCTTCTACCTGGGCTGTTTTGGCATCATGATAGCGGTAGCTTATTTGCTTTTTACGGATACGAGATTTTACCGCTTGCTGGTCCTGCGTAAAATCGCCAGGGTATACCATCGCCGCCCATTGGAAAGGTGTAAACGGCTTGGGCACAAAGCACGCAGTACTAACAGACACACTAACCGGGCGCTTCCTGTCCTCGTAATCTAGTCTATAGTATGTCTCAACTACTTTTTCGGCCATATCGGCTATAGCCAGCACATCATCTTGGTCTTCGCCGGGCAACCCAGCCATGAAGTAGAGCTTTATTTTGTCAAAACCCGCACGATATGCCAGGTAGCAACCCTCTAATATATCGTCTTCTGTCAAATTTTTGTTGATTATATCACGCATTTTTTGGCTGCCGGCCTCCGGAGCCACAGTAAGTGACGATTTGCGGACGGCTTGGGTCTTTGCAAGCGCTGTCAGCGATACCGCATCCACCCGTGTAGAGGGCAATGATATATTAACCCGCCGCTTTGCAGTCTGCTCAAGTAGCGCATCTATTAGAGGCCCAAAATTTTCATGGTCGCAAGCACTAAGTGCCAGCAGGGAAATTTCGTCGTGACCTGTGGCATCAAGCAGCGCTTCGGCATGGGCCAAAACGTCCTGCTGTGTGCGCTCCCTTACTGGGCGATATATAAACCCAGCCTGGCAAAAACGGCACCCACGCATACAACCACGCGCAATTTCCACAACAGCACGGTTGTGTACGGACTCAGTCAAAGGTACGATAAAACGGTCAGGGAAAAAGCCAAGTGATGGCGCAAAAGCGCGCAATACCGTAGTAGGTGCAGCAGGGTGGTTTGGTAAAAAACTGTTAATTGTCCCATCATCGTTGTACGTCACGTCATAAAAACGTGGCACATATATCCCAGGGATATCACATATGCTTGCCAAAAAGTCCACTTTTGAAGACGCAGCGTTGGTATGCTTTGCTTGCTTAAACTCCCGGTATCTGTCAAGCACCGTATCAAGCGTAGCCTCTCCATCCCCGATATAAAAGAAATCCACAAAATCAGCCATGGGCTCAGGGTTGGTAGCACACGGCCCCCCAGCAACAATTAGCGGCCACTCTTCTTCACGTTCGTTTGCATTAAGGGGTATACCTGCCAAGTCCAACATTGCCAGTACGTTGGTGTATGACATTTCGTATTGCAATGTAAAACCCAACATATCAAAATCCTTAAGCATGTCCCCAGATTCTATAGCAAAAAGGGGCGTGCCAGTTTCGCCAAGCAAGCTTATCATATCAACCCACGGCATAAATGCCCGCTCGCACCATGTGTCTTCGCGCCGGTTTAAAAAGAAGTACAGTATCTGCAGCCCAAGATGACTCATACCTACCTCGTACGTATCTGGGAAGCAAAATGCAAACCTGGTTAAGTTATTTGTATCTGTTTCCTTAACAACAGCGTTGTACTCGCCACCTGTATAACACCCAGGCTTTACAACGCGTACTAAATCACTGTTTGATAGCTGCTTCCGGCTCATGATTAATTCACGCCTCCTTCGTTTGCTGCTTTGCTTTCTTCGATTTCTATCTCCGGCTTTTCTATCTCACGCTTTTTTTCTAATGAAACTATAATACCCATTAGTATAAATAGCCCTACGCACACCGTAAAGGGTATACGCCTGTCAACTCCAGACAACCACCCTATTATAAGCCCAAACGGGCTAGAAATCCCAAGCATTATAACCGTTAGTAAGCCCATAATCCGCGCACGCTCGTTAGGGTCTACATTTTGGATAACCAGCGCATCCCTTCGCGGCAAAAACAGTGCAGCGGCACTGGCATCCAACGCCGTAAATATTACTAGCAAAAACATAGCCTGCGGTGGTGTCATAATAAGCAACACAAACCCACCTATATACAGCCCAAGCCCCGTAAGCATTATTGCATATTGCGGGAAGCGGTTGAGCCTGTTTTGCACACCCAAGAAAAATACAAGCATGATACCCGCACGCAAGATGGGAAACACAACAAGAAACTGCTCTGGTAAGCCCAAGTCCTGTGTTACGTACAATGCAAAAAAATTATTTGACGTAAGCTGCTGGATGCTTACCAGTGTAATCAATATTAGCACACGCCAAGTAGCCGGGGTCTTAATAATTTGCACAAGCACGCCGCCATACTCTGCAATTAGGCGGTATAGTGGCACGTTGGCGGTTTCTTTTATACGTACAGTACCTTGGGCCGTTTCTTTACTATACACTTGCAGTATCACAAACTTAGTTGTCATACTCACAAACGTAATCCCAAACAGTACCCGCATAACCGGCACAAGACTAAACACACCTATAAAATAACCAGATATAGGTGCAAAAAAAACAGCAAGCAAGCTGCCTATGTAAACAAGATGGTATAACTGTACAATCCTGTCAGGTGGTGCATCCTCAACTAGTAAGCACTGCCAAGATACGTGACTTATCTGGTTAATACTATTAAATATTGCGGCAACAAGAAACCAACGAAAATCTTGTGCAAAGGTCCACAACAAAACAGGGACACTCCACGATACAATATCTGTTATAAAAGTCGTGAGCTTGCGCCCGTACTTGTCGGTCAAGACACCACCAAGGAATGCAAAAAACATCTGCAAAAACATCCCAACAGAAATAAGGATGCCGATATCGGCATCCTGTAGGCCCAAGCTAAACATATAAAGGGCAAAAAACGGCGAAACAAGCGCCCAAGGGATACCCCACAATGGCTCTGTAAGCACGCAATAGCGCGGGTTACCTTTTAAGGATTTAAGTGAGGCTATGGTAGAGTTCCTACATAGCCATTTATTTATCATTGCGTGTTGTTTGTCTCCTAGCTAGGCAAGTCTAATCGCCTTCATAATAATACCCGTTGTATGGGTCATCGTCTGGTGGGTAATCTTCGTCATTATCAGGGTAACCTGTGTATCCTGGGTCATCGTTGGTCCCGTTTTCATCATAGCCGTTATCATCTGTTGGCGGTATTGGTGGCGGCGTGGGTGTAGGTGTAGGTGTTGGCGTTATATCCGGTGCAGTATCTCCCGGCGGCTCTTGGTCTTCTCCCCTTGCTGGCGCAAACACTTGGATATCCAGTGCTTGCAAAGGCTCGGCAAGTGTTATACCTTGCGGCAGGTTTGCATTAAGGGGCACCCTGTGGATACCAATAGGCAAGTTTATCAAATCTACCTCTATACCTATGTCTGTCCGGTTCATAGTACCAACAAGCGACTGCGGGCCACTAACTACAACACGCACATTAACATTATCGTCTATAGGCTCTGCAAACGCGCCAAACCCACGTTGGGTTATCTCACTCCCCGATACATTGAAGGTCCGCCTCATTATAGGCTCGATTACTACACTTACAGTTGTTTCTGTGGGTGCGCTTCGGCTTAGTTCTAGCCCTTCAGGTAAAATAATATCAAGTTGCTGTTCATCATCTTCGGCTAGGCCGTCTAAGTCAAATTGCAGTGTTATATAGTCTGTCTCGGCCAATATTTCTGCGGCACCAACCACATCTACAAACACATAGTATGAATCTAAATCCGCCAATGCAAAACCAGATGCAACCTGCCCTACCGGCTCAATTCTTATGCCAACCGTACGCACAGGTAGTACGTGCACGTTTACATGTGTCTCCATCACACTCAACGAGACATAGCTAGTCATATCCACACCGTTATAGTCAAAGACCCTTAGCGGTGCTTCTGGGACATCAAAATCACCGTCTGCATTGGCCAAGTCAACTTCTACCCTTACATATGCAACCCTGTTAACATGAGTCCTTGCTCCTATTACCATTACGTTGCGGTTAACGGCCTGCACGCTCCTAAGTTCAAAGCCATCGCTTACTTGGCCTATATACTCTACCCCAACAGGAAACGGTTGCCTTAGTTCTCTATCCAGTTGCACTTCTACTGTGGAGTTACCGCTGGCATCACGGACAAACCACGGTGCAAACCCATACATCAAGTTAGAATTAATAGACAACTCTTGAATATGCGGCTCATCTGAAGCAAGCGCACTAACATGATCAACCGCCCTAAAATCTATAAACGGGAAAAATGAAGCTCTCTCTTCCGCTGTCAAGCCAGCAAAATCACTGCTTAAAGCACGCGCACCTAAATTAATTGATACATCCAGCAACTCGTCACGGTTAAGCAGTACCAAGCCATCCCTCTCGAGATAGTGCTCGTTCAAAAACCTTATGGGGTTAGTAAACGTCTCATTAACAATCGGGTCATGCATGTTCATGGCAAAAAACCACACAACCACCGCAAGCCCTAAGGATATCAACTTCCATTGTAGATCTGTATAAAAAAAAGATAATATTTTCTTGACCATTACAAACCCCGCTTTCCAGACTTGCCTCTAAAAAAAGCAAATCGCGGTTTGACCGGCTCACCATACAACAGTAGCTCCCGCATCTGGCTCTCCGAAACATCTCTAATAAGCTGCCCGTCTATGGCAATGGATATTGTGCCTGTTTCTTCGGAGACTACTAGCACCCTTGCGTCAGACACTTCAGACATACCCACTGCCGCACGGTGCCTTGTACCAAGCGCACTATCTAGTGACTCAGCAGTAAGTGGCAATATACACTTGGCTGCTGCAACCCGGTTATTGCGTATAATAATAGCCCCGTCATGAAGGGGCGTGTTTTTTTCAAATATAGTAAGCAAAAGTTGGCTACTAACCTGGGCATCAAGGGGCATGCCTGTGCGCTCTTGTTCGCCAAGGTCTACACCTTGTTCAAATATGATAAGTGCGCCGGTTTCGGCTTCACTCATTACTTTTGCGGCTTTAATAATCTCACTTATGGTTTCTTCGTTTACGTATGCTTTTTGGTCGCTTTCAATTTTAAATGACGCTAGATACTGCCCACGGCCCATCTGCTCCAAGACTTTCCTAAGCTCCGGCTGGAAAATTACAACCAGGGCAATGAGCCCAACAGTAAATGTATGTTGCAATAACCACCCAAGGGTAACCAAGTCAAAAACAACAGCAACAAACCACAATACAAGCATAATAACTATGCCCCTGATAAGCACCCAAGCATGGGTACGCTTGATCCAGCGCAGTATCAAATACAATATCCCGGCAATTATCACAATATCCAGCACTTGGGCAGGGCCAAATGTCGGGATTGTTAATACCGGAATATTACTAGCATCAATTAGCCCATCAAGAAAGGCGTAGAACATATATTAATCTCCATCCAATACTTCTATTCCTCTGCTTCTGGTTCTGCCTGTGGGCGGATACGCCGCATTACACGCTTGGGCTTTGTCATTATTACTTTGGGCACGACCCTTACGTGATAATAATTATTGTCGTCTTCAAACTGCACAGACTCTGCCCTTTGATAGTCCAGTACAGAATCAAACAACCGCACCAATATAGCAATTATGCCGCACAGTATAGTCCACATTAACATAGAAAATATGGGGATACTTTCTTCGGCAAACACAACCATCAAAATAAAGCCCATAATCGTGACAAAAACACCCAAGCCTATCGCTATTTCTTTAGACCAGTCTATTGCTTGGCGGCTTACAAAATACACAACAATTACAACCATTGCAAAAACAACGGCCTCCAGCACCCAAGCAGAGCTATCGCCAAACCTAGCAGCAAAGTTTGTATATGCATCCGTAAACACAGTAGGCAACTCCGTAATAATGCCAGGTATGTCCATCTCGCCAAAATCAATGGCCGTAGGCTCTAGAGAGTCAAGCACAATGGGGATATTGGCACTTATAAACACCCCAATTACCACCGGGATAATAGCCGTGACAGGGAAATACAGCCCAATAATAAGCGGAGCCAAATACGGGACGTTAAACATATATGCCAGCACAACAAAAAGGATAATATACGACTCCTTAACAGCCATGCGCCCATAAAAAAGGAAAACTAAAAATAAGAATAAAAATACCGCAACCGCAAGCTCTATACTTGCAGAAATTTGCGCGGTAATTATAAAGATTATAAGTAACCAGCTAAGATTTACAGGCATAACTGTAAACAATATAGCAAACAACAATGTCAGCATATTGGTTGACACGATATCAAAAAACGGCTCTATGATTTCGTGGGCAAAGCCGATAGACAATATCCGCGAAAATATAAACAACCCCAGCAGGAATTTTAATATCGGCAAGAAGAAGACTTCAAAACGCTTAAAAAATTTCACCACAGTTTCCCGTGTTATTAGCACCACTTCCATTAGGTGCCTCCTTATCCTTTAACTACCCGCAGGTTTCCCGGGTGGTCGTGGTATTTTTGTATGCTCTAGCTTTGTATGTTCTAGTGTTGTTGCATCTGATGGCGCCATTGTTGGTGGGATGGACCCTGGCACTGTGCCGGTATATGGCCTTGGCCTTGGGGGTTTGTCATGCGTAGCCGCCATAGACGGATGCGGCCTTAGATATCCCGGTGGTGCCGGGCGGGGTGGGGCGGTTGCATCTGGTGCTCCGTGGCGCGGAAGCCTTCTGTCAGTAGTTGGGATCGGGCCCGGGCTCAGGGGCTTGGTTGCACCATGCGGGGCTGGGCGCGGCGGCCTGGTATAGCCTGTTGGCGTACGTACCAGCGGCGCAGTCTGCCCTGGTAAGGGGGTTCTTGGGCGCGGTGGTCTAGTCTCGGCAGGTGGCGCAGCCACGATGGGGGCAGTATCGGCATCCGCGATATCATCGTCATAGGCCCTATGAGAGCGTTCTTCTAACCTCTCTAATTGGCGTACAATTGCCTGATATTGGGAAAGACGCTTTTGTACCAGATAATACTGGCGTGTGCCTTGAATAGTACCTATAAGGGAATAAACAGCCAGAACAGCCACGATAAACATCAGCGAATCTGTCGCATATTGTTGTAAATTGAGCTCAAACAAGTCCATCTCATTAATAAAAAATGCCTGTAGCCAATAAATCACCAAAACAATAATACTTCCAAGGCCAACGGCAAGCCGTGTCCCCAGATTATTGCGGTAAATATAATCATGCCGGAAGTAGTCATTAGCAGCACGGTCAGATGGCCCTTCGTGTTTATCGTAAAGGGCAAGTCGTGTCATTGTGATGATTTTAAGTTGGTTGACCATATATACCTTATCTCTCCGTTCAAAAACATAGACCAATACCAGTACCCGTACCCGTTTCAGTACCAGTAGCAATTATATTATAGTGCCAGGTAAGAAATGTCCAGATGCTGGTCTAATTCAGGTATTACTTTTCTCATACATTTTTGCCATATGCGTATATGCAACAGCAACACCATAGGCCGCTACATCACCCAACGCCGCAAGCACACGGTGCACTACCATGGCCGGTATCAATATTCCTTCATATATCATACCGCTCAAAAATGTGAGCATTATCATTTCGCGTATCCCAAGGCCGCTGGGCGCACCCGGTGTCAAAAATCCAGCAAGCCAAGCCAACAAAAACAGCCCAATTATTGTAGGTGCCATCCCTGGAGACATTTCTTGCCCAAGTACAACTAGGGTAGCCAAAAAAGTCCCGCCCCATAATATCATAATTAACAATGCAAACCCGAAGCGCTTAAGAAGCACCAAAGGCCTTAGCACCTGCATATGCGCTAACAGTTTGCCAAGCCCCTCTGCAATTACTCGCCTAAACGAATACACCGCAGACCCAGCCAAGACCAAAACAACAATAATCACAATTACAAAAGCCGTAGGCAACTCTGTTTCTGTTTGCCTTATATGCTCAACTGTATGGTCAAAAACCGTTACAACTACAATCAATATTGCGGCAATGGCAACAAGGGCACCTTCTATTATAGTTGAAAGCGCCACCGCTGGGTGGCTTAAGTCATCAATTTCTTCTGCCAGCCTGTTGCGCCCAAGCACATACATAGCCCCACCGGGGATATATTTATACACATTAGAAATAGTATATACCAACAACGCCAGCGGCCTATGGACCAGTACCCCCGAAACATTTTTTATGAGCGCACGAAAGTTGAACCCGGCCAGCAATATACCAAGCCCTTCCATTAGCGCTACAAGCACTAGCCCCACAACAACCCCAGCAGACGCAAAAGTAGAAAAATTAAAATCGGCACCGGTGCTTAAGACATATATCCGGTACGCCAAAAAAGCTAGGGACACAATCATCAAAATTGTCCCGGCCCATGACACTATTTGCTTTCTTGTAATATGCTTCATCGGCTCCACCAGCCTGTTGGCTCGCCGTTTGGCCACAAAAACATCCGCCAGTTATATATCAAGTCGCTCAGTTCCTTTCCAAATATCTCAATAGCCATGTCAAACTGGCTGTAGTTATCAGACCTATACATCTCCAAAAGCGCCTCTATTCCATAATTATTGTATAGATACAGTACAAAAGAACCTGCATCGTCATATGTCCAACTGGCTCGCCCAAATGTCTCTTCGTCACAAAAGAAAGGAAGGACATGCCCATTGCCATGTCTGGCCTTTGCATCAATATTAGACAGTAACGGGGCGTTAAACCTATACGGCTTTACCCCTTCAAATGAGTCTCTAAACAACAACTCGCCAAGTACTGCCATCCCCTCTACCATCCATGATGCCGGATGGTACCCAATAAACTCCCTAAACAAAAGTATATGCGCAACTTCGTGAGACATTGCCCATGTACCAAAACGGGCAGTACCGGCCAAGGTGATTTTATCGTCTGCCACAAAGTTGATGTCCGCGATATCCCAGCCAAATGTATATGCCATTTCTGCTATAGCGTATGGGATGGTGGATGCCCCAAAGGGGTACAATGTGACACTAATACCATCTGAGTTGTTAACAAAAAAGCGGTAACTCACATAATCAATAGCCGCATCCATATACGCGGTAAAGCTTAAAACCCTTGCCCATGTCCATACATATCCATCCCCAATAAAGGTATAGCTCCCATATGGGGTCACCACAGCAAAATTGCCAAACTTATAAAGGACATGCATACCCATAGCAGCATCTTGGCCCGTTAATTGAGAAATATACTCGCTAAAGGCAACGCCAAACGCGCGGGTATCTGTTTGTGCAAGCCGTACAAAATCGTATAACTCACCGGCTTGTGACCATCGTCTTACTATTGTATAGGCAGCAGCTAAAATCTCATCATGTGTAATATCACTTTGCCTAAGTGATGACATAAACCAAGCGTCCCCATGTGGTGGCCCGCCCGTGCCCTGTTGCAGCCATATTGCCAAACACTCATTTGATAGTGGCGGCACATCTCCACCCATAAGATAATTTTCAAGCCCTACAGATAGCCACACGGGTATAGGATACTGTCCAACAAAAAAAAGATAAGTGATACCCCCACTCACAAAAGCCGTTGCTAATTTGTAATTAACACGCCGGTTGGGTAAATCACTACTATCAGCCACAATATAAAAATCACAAAAATGCCCCGTGAAGGATTCATGAATAGTGTCAAACACTTCTATGATATGGCTAATGGTCAACTGTGCATAACCAATATCAACATCCCTTGACAGATGAAAACGCAACCTGTCATTTCCAAACTCCACATAAGCCGTGAGTGGGTAGCCTTTGTAAGCAAAATAATCTTCTGCGTCGTGTATCATAATCCTTGGAAGGGGCTCGATAATTGCGGGCGGGCGTGGTGCCGGCGGAAAAGATTGCACAGTTGCTGTGTGCCCGGTCATGTCATCATATGCTACTGGGACAACCCCAGTGCTATACCACAACGTAAATGTCTTTTCTATATCACTAATAATAAAAAATGACAGGACGATAACAGCACAAAACACAGCTATACCAAAAATATTTTTAAGCGATTTAAGATGGAACTCCATACACAAAACCTCCTCAAACCACTAATACAACACGATAGTATGATTATCGCCATCACACTAACCATAATAAACCCAACATAGCGACAGGATAAACCCACAAACACAAACGCGCCATCGAACACACAATAAGAATATATTACTTGTCACATTACACGCCCGCTGCAAGCAAAATCAAAATTTACAAAATGTATACAACTAGCGCAATACAGCAATGTATAATGCACGTGACATAACCCTGATTATAAAAGGAGGCTTTACTCATGAATAATTTTAATCACAACTCTGACTTATATGGTCCAGCTACTTACATCGCACCACCCCCAGAAAAAAGAAATAGTTTTGCAAGGTACCTGGCTGTGACAATGTTAGCAGTTGCCATAGGCGGCGCATTTTTGGGGCTAGGCCTGGCTGCCGGGTATACAACAACGCGGCATTTCCTGCCCGAGCCGCCCCCGGCAGTTGAAGTGGCCAATAACAACCCCGGTTTTAACTCCATATCTCTAGAGCCGATGATAATAGCAATTGACCCGCAGATACCAGACTTTACGCAGGTCATAGCCACAGCAAAAGATGCCGTTGTAAGTATAAACGTGATGGCAGCAGTCCCCAGGAGCGGGTTTTTCAATGTTACAGAGCAACCGGGTGCCGGCTCTGGGTTTATTTTTGCACAAGATGATGATTATGTATTTATTGCAACCAACAACCATGTTATAGCCAATGCAACAACCATAACAATATCCCTAGACGACAACGAAAGAGTCGATGCCCGCGCAATAGGCACGGATATAGAATCCGACCTGGCTGTACTGGCCGTTTCCAAAGCCGCACTAGAGGAAAAAGGCGTGCCCTTTACCGTTGTTGACTTGGGATGTTCGGACAGTATGCGCATGGGTGACTCTGTTGTGGCCATAGGCAACGCAATGGGTGCTGGGCAAACAGCAACCAAGGGCATAATAAGTGCCGTAAACCTGCAAATCACGGTCAATGACCCCAACTCTCGTGTCCCCTTGACTTTGGATGTCTTGCAAACAGATGCGGCTGTTAACCAAGGCAACAGCGGCGGCCCCTTAATAAACCATCACGGCGAGGTTATTGGCATAGTAACTGCAAAGCTATTTGGCCAAGGGATAGAAGGCATGGGATATGTATTACCCATTAACGATATACGCGATTTGCTGCTTATGCTAAAAGAAGAAGGCTCGACAAGGCATGCCTTTATTGGCCTTATTACTGTCCAAATAAATGAGCAAATACGCAACCAGTTTAACCTGCCCTCACTGGGCTTACTAATAAGAGAAGTAGTGCCAGACGGCCCCTCTTGTATTGCTGGGCTCGAAGAATGGGACTTAATTGTGCAGTTTGACGGCAAACCCATCACAAACCTTGAAGAATACAGGGAGGCATTGTTTGCAAGTAGCCCAGGGGACGAGGTAATAATTGGCCTGTACCGCAACAGGGTATTTTTAGAAATCCCAGTTGTGCTTGGTAGTAGGATACACTAGGTCATATACTAATATAAGCTTAAGGGGCCGCGCATAGCGCGGTTCCTTTACTTTAAAACCTTTATCATTAGTATCAAAACCGGGTTAAAAATAATTGGCATGTGCAGGTACTATTCTGCTATAATGACTGAAGTAGAATGTCTGCATTTTGTTTGCGGTCATTTTTCGTTCATTTACGTTAATTTCGAAAGGAGATATATATGGACTATTCCCGTTTAGGAAATATGAGGCGCCGCAGGCGCCAAAATTCCCAAACCATTCGCATACGCAATAAAATTAGCCTTCTATTTTTACGCGTTACCTTGGCTGCAGCGCTTGTGGGTATATTTGCGCTTCCAGCCATGGGGCTGGGTGCATGGCAAGGTGTTTTGTCTTATGCGCCGGAGTTATTACCTCATGGTGTACGCCATGGCAGCTATGCATCAGAAGTTATATGCTCCCAAACAGGTGAAGTATTGCACCGTATACACAGCGGTATAAACCGCACGCATGTTACGCTTGATGATATCCCGCAGCATGTAATTTACGCTTTTATAGCTATCGAAGACGAACGCTTCTTCGACCACAATGGGGTAGACGTACGTGGCATTGGCCGTGCAGTATGGCGGCTTGTTAACCCTGCGTACAACACAGCAGAAGGTGCAAGCACCATTACACAGCAGCTTATCAAAAACAGGCTAGAACGCTTTGACAGCGACCTGACGACTAAGCTGCAAGAGCAGTACTTAGCCGTGCGCTGGGAAAGGGAGCTAACAGAGCTGCTGGGCTGTACCCGCCAAGCAAAGTACTATATCTTGGAAGAATATTTAAACACAATAAACCTAGGACGTACCAACCACGGCGTACAAGCTGCGGCACAGTTTTATTTTGGTATAGATGTTGGGGATTTGTCTATAGTACAGGCGGCTTCTATAGCCGCAATAACCCAAAACCCAACCTGGCTCGTACCCGACAGACACCCAGATAGGAACTGGGTACGTACTCAACTAGTGCTAGACAACATGCTAAGGTTGGAGTTTATAACCGAAGCAGAACACAACGAAGCCATCAACACCAATGTTTTCGACACCATTGTGCGCAACGATGCTGGCGAGATTAGGGATACAATCTCCCCCTTCGACTGTTTTACAGACGCGCTGTTTCTTCAATTACGGGGTGATTTAGAGGAGGCTTTTGGCCTTTCTACATTCGAGGCAGAGGCTTTACTGTTTACTGGTGGCCTCCGTATATACTCCACCCAGGACTTGCGCATGCAAGCCATAGTAGATGAGGCTATGTTGGATGACAGCCTGTTCCCAAGCGGGGCTGGCAGGTTTGAAATTGATGTATTTTATGACTTAACCATGCGCAATACCCTAACCAACGGTATTAGTCGCAGAAGCGGCACGCGCACGGTTAATAATATGGATGAAGCAATAGCAGCTATCTACGAGATGCAGCAAGACATGTTGGGTACCCATGATGAAATCGTAGCAGAATCACGAATATTTACCCCACAGCCCCAGGCTGGCTTCGTGTTAATGGATCATCATAGCGGCCATGTGTTAGCAATACGTGGCGTACGTGGCGAAAGAGCCAACGCAAGCCGTTTGCATTGCCGGGCTACAAGGGCCACACGTTCGCCCGGTAGCCAGCTAAAGCCTTTAATATTTGCTGCAGGTTTTGACATAGGTGTCCTTTCCCCAGGCAGCCCAATAGAAGACGCACCCTGGGCTGTTCACCCCCAAGGCGGCCAGCGCTGGGAGCCAAGAAACTGGTGGCGCGGCGGCTTCCGTGGTTTCCAAACTGCCCGCCAAGCTATCCACACATCCATGAATGTGGTATCTGCAAGGGCATTGGTTGACTATGTAGGCATAGAAACTACCTTTGCATACCTGCTCAATCTTGGATTTACGACCCTAGAAGGCGTAACACCTGATGGCCGCACCTGGTCTGACCGTATTCCGGCACTGTCTTTGGGTGGGCTTACACAGGGTACAATCTTGTTGGAACTGGCCGGTGCATATGCAACCATCGCAAACGAAGGTATGTATAACAGGCCTATATTTTATACACATGTACTACGTCAAGACGGTACACTACTGCTAGAAAATAATCATGCGCCCCGCCAGGTACTGCGCCGGGAGACTGCCTATCTTGTGACCCATTCTATGATGGACACATTAAATCACCCAGATGCAACAGGCCGCGGCCAAAGGTTCGAAAATCTGGACATGCGCCGTGATATACCATTGTCTGGCAAGACAGGTACGTCCCAGCATGGCCGCGACTCTGGCTTTGTTGGATATTCGCCTTACTTCACAGGAGCTGTATGGCTTGGTTTTGATATGCCCAGGCCGCTGCCGTCAAACTACACCAGATACCGCGAAAACTTGTGGCGCATTATTATGGAGCGCGTACATTATGGTATGTCTCCAAGGTCTTTCGAGCGGCCTAGCGGTATAGTCACGGCGACTATCTGCCGCGACTCTGGCCATGCGGTTACAGATTTATGCCGTTCGGACCCGCGTGGGGCCCGCCTCATAACAGATATATTTGCACTGGGCAATGTACCTACTACACCTTGTACAGTCCACCAACAGTTTAGAATATGTGATATAAGCGGTCTTCTTGCCGGGGACACCTGTCACCCGATATTTGTATCATACCGGGTAGGGTTGGATCTCCCTCCGCTACCAGACTGGGCACAAGGTACTCATGTACCTGGCCGCCAATATGCATTTACAAATGCTGTGCTAGAACGGCAGGTATGTGTAAACTGCCAGTTCCACTATCACGATTGGTTCAACCCCCAAGAGCCGGACTATGGTTACCATGATACAGCCCCACCAGAAGACGACGTATTCAACTGGCCATGGAACCCACAGCCACCGTCTGGCTGGTACGAGCAAGACACATCAGACACAGACTCGCCGGGCTATGACTATCACCCTGCAGAGGGTGACCCACCACAGCATTATTACCCAACAATACCACCCCCATATCCCCCACCAGATGATGACCCTTATGCTACGGGCGATGGCGATGCGCCAACCTACGACTAAATGACAGAGGATTTTAAGCATATACCGGTACTACCCCTGGAGGCGGTTAGCGCACTTGCTATCCGTCCAGGGGGCATATATGTAGACGGTACACTTGGTGGTGGAGGCCATAGCGCACTAATACTTAGCGCACTTGGTAAAAATGGGCGGCTAATAGGTATAGACCGCGATACAAACGCGATAGCTGCCGCAAACAAGCGGTTGAATATTTCGCAGTTATATGAGCGCAATGTTACTTTTGAAACTGTACATGGCAATTTTCATGATTTACCGCAAATACTGCATGATAAAAACATAGTTAAAGTTGACGGCGTATTATTGGACTTAGGTGTCTCGTCACACCAGTTGGATACCCCAGAAAGAGGGTTTTCTTACCGCCTACCCGGCCGGTTGGACATGCGTATGAACCAAGACGCGACTCTTACCGCTTTTGACATTGTAAATACTTACCCAGAAGAACAGTTGGCTAACATATTATATACTTTTGGCGAGGAGCGTTTCTCTCGGCGGGTTGCTAAAGCCATTGTAGCCGCAAGATTACAATCCCCAATTGAGACAACCCTTGAGCTATCGTCTATAATCGAAAAAGCAATGCCACACCGCAGCAAAAAAGCAAACGCCCCACACCCGGCAATGCGCTCGTTTATGGCCTTAAGGATTGCGGTCAACGATGAACTTCACCCTCTGGACACAGCCCTTACCAATATCGTAAACTGTCTCAACCCAGGTGGGCGTATATGCGTGATTTCCTTCCATTCTTTGGAGGACCGCATAGTCAAGACCTGCTTCAACCGGCTGGCGTCACCATGCACCTGCCCCAGGGATATACCATATTGTGTTTGCGGCAAGCCACCTCTAGTACAAGTTATTACAAGAAAGCCCATCTTACCATCACCAGAAGAACTAGCCCAAAACAGCCGTGCAAGCAGCGCCAAGTTACGTGTAGGGGAGAAAATAATAATATGAAAGCGCAATCACCACCCCCGTCATCTGCAAGAAGAAGCAGGAAGCCCCAAGCCCAACCCAGCCAGCGTAAGCGTCCACCCACAGTAAGCGGGCGCAAGCAAGCAAGTGTGCGCCGGGCTAAGCGTATACAATCTGCAAACCCTGATGCGACAATCCGCAAACGCGGCAATGTATATTTTTTGTTCCACAAAGAGCGCAGACGCATATCATGGCGGCTGGCGTTTACTATAGTATTGGTTTTTGTCTTGGGGATAGGCGTGGCTGTTAGTTTTGCAACAATTAACAATGCAAACCGGCAGATTACAGCGTCCCGCAATGCACTAATCGCACAGCAAGCAACTAATTTGAATTTGAGGGCTGGCACAGCCGAACGATATACTCATGAAGAAATAATGCACCGGGCACGTGAGTTGGGCTTTGGTGTGCCTGACCCATCCCAAATAATATATTTTTATGCGCCGGCATATAGCCAAGTATATTTTAGGTACAACCCCGCGACTGACTCCGAAAATCATTTTTGGCAGGGTGTAATAGCCTTTTTAAGGGACATAATTAGTCGAGTATCCGGGCAATAATTCGCAATACACAATAAATCACAATACAAAAGAACTCACAGGTTAGGAGCATTAGCATGAGCAGACAAGAAACCAACCCTAAAGCGCCCTTGCATGAGCGCCGCCGCAACAGGCGTGCTGTGCTAATGGGTCTTTTTTTTACGTTATGTCTTATGGGTGTTTTGGTTCGCATATGGTATTGGCAGGAGATATATACTGCCCGGGATTTGGTCCAAGAAGCTACCGAAATGCAAACACGCACAATGGCTGTCACCACGTCCGTTAACGCCCAGCGTGGCCAAATAGCGGACCGCAATGCCGTACCCATAGCTCTAAGCCAGCCTGTGTACCATGTTTTTGTGGATGTAAGAAATGCCGTTGGCAGGCTCAACTCCAGTTGGGGCAGAGGCAGGATGCAAGAAACAATATCAACCCTACACGAAGTGTTTGATATACCAGTAGACGAACTAGAAGCCATATTTGCCTTTGACGAATATGGTAATCTTGTTAACGATAGGCATGAGTACTTTATTATGCGATATGTACCGGCGCATATAGCCCGCCCGTTACGGGATAACCGCCGCCTACCCGATGTTCATGCCAGAGGCGAGACCCTCCGCTGGCATACAGACCCTTTCTTTGCCCCACATGTCATTGGCTTTAGGTGGGGGGATTCTTTTCATGGGTTGGAGCTTGCATACAACGCACAGCTTACCGGCACACCCGGGCGCATGTTCCGCGATACAGACAATCACGGCAACCTTATAGTCGAGTCATACGATGTAAGACATGGCTATACACTTATTACAACTTTGGACTCAGATATCCAGCGCTTGGCTCAGTATTTTGTTGACCGTACTTACCGTGATATACCTAGCCGCCAAGTAGGCTTAGTAGCAATGAACCCACATACCGGCGAAGTACTTGCAATGGCTCAGGCTCCTACTTTTTCTATTGCAGAGCCTGGTGACCCTGCACATTTTTCTGACCCGATTATGCGCGCCGGGTGGAACGATATCAGCGAAGAAGAACAACTCAACCGTAGGCTAAGGACATGGACAAACTTCCATATTAATCATTCTTTCGAACCGGGCTCGATTTTTAAACCTTTCGTGATTGCGGCAGCTTTAGAAGAAGGTGTAATTAGCGAGCATGATACTTTCTTCTGTGGTGGGTATATTAATGTTGCAGACAGGACAATATGGTGCTGGAACAATCGCGGCCATGGTGTTTTGTGCCTATCTTCTGCACTGTATCGTTCTTGTAACGTGGCAATGGTTCATATAAACCAGCGTCTTGGCCGTTATGAGTTTTACCGTTATAGGGGCTATTTCGGGTTTGGCGAACGTACAGGAATAGATTTACCTGGCGAGTTTGACTTGTCATCGCCTTTGGTTATGTACCCGCTTCACCAGCTAGGGCCTGTGCAAATGGGCACAAACTCCATTGGGCAAGGCTTTAACAGCACAACCATCCAATCTATTACGGCCTTTGCTTCACTAATCAATGGCGGCAACCTTATGCAACCATATATCGTAAGCCAGATTGTAGATGCCAATGGCAGCTTCGTGCATCAGACTTCGCCCACAGTAGTGAGGCGTACTATCTCGGAAGAAACAGCAGACTTTTTGCGCCGCGACATGCAAAATGTGGTTTCTGCTGTAGGCGGCACTGGTGCCGCAACCGCAATCCCAGGCCATGCAATAGGTGGCAAAACCGGTAGTGCACAACAAGGGCGCGGCGGTGCAAACGAAGGCCTAACCCTTTCATATATCGCCTATACCCCTGTAGAAAACCCAGAAATAATTGTTATGATGACAATATGCCATGTAGAAGACCATACCCATAGCGCCGGCCGTACTGTTGCCCCAATTGTGAGGGAATTTTTCCTAGAAGTTATACAAATGCGCAGTATGCGCCCATCCTATGGCTACGAAAACGGTACCCCAATACTGCCAGGCAACGAGCAAATGCCTGACTTTGCCGGCAACCGCGTTACAGATGTGGTACGCAACTTAAACAATCTAGGCTTGGGCTTCGAGATTATTGGAAACGGTACAGTAGTTTCGCGCCAAATCCCGTCAGCAGGCACAAGAATGCCGCGAGATGTTCCGGTCTTCTTATATTTGGACCCAGATAGTTACACACCTGACAATATGGTAGTAGTGCCCGATGTCGTAGGTCTTTCTACGGACCGGGCAAGCACCCTGCTTGGGCAAACCTTCCTAACCGCAGTGCTTGCAACATCTGGCCAAAGCGGCCACGACGGAAGCGATTTTACCCCCGGCACTGCAGATGCAGTAGAAAGGGCAACCACCGGTACCGGTAGCGACACACCTGTGTTTAACATCCTTCGCCAGTACCCAGCGGCGGGTACGGTTGTTGAGCGTGGTTTTCAAGTAAGATTGATAGCCGATAGATAAATATATGAAAGAGTGATGTAAATTGCGAAGCTTGGAAGAACTGCAAAGGCTGGCAGAGCAAGGCCATGACGAGAGTCAATTTACGCTGGGTTATATGTATGCCAGCGGCAAAGGTGCCCCCAAAGATGTGCAAATGGCAAAGGCCTGGCTGGAAGAAGCAGCCCGGGCCAACAACCCCAGGGCACAATATTACCTGGGCGAGCTTTACAACGAAGCCGGAAAGAATGACCCAAAAGCTGCATATGCACATATGGCATTTTGGTGGGGCAGGTCCGCCAACCATACGTATTGGGAAACTATAGAAGGCTACGACGGGCGGGCTATATCCATGCGGCGTTTGGCATGGTTGCATATGCATTCCGACTTCGACGCTGCAGACCCAGAAGATGCCCTGAGGTTACTAGAAAAACTTACAACTAAGTTTAGTTCTCCCAGGTCTGCCATTGAGCTTGGGATTGTGTATTCTGCCGGGTCTTTTAGGCTACTTTCTAACCGCCTGGGTGGTACCCCTATCCAACAAGATACAGTAAAGGGTATGCGCTTAATAGAGCGGGGTGTCCTAATAATAGAAAACGGCAGTAACGACATAGATTATAGTTTATACAGCGCCATTGGAGATACATATCTAATGCGTGACGGTACAAAGCCAATGACAGCCGAAGCCTTGCATAAAGGCATTATTTATAAAAGAAAAGCCCTGTCCAGGGCTGTTAATGTTAACGAAAACGCAGCATACGAACTCCAAAACCAGATAACTGAGTTAGAAAACAGGCCAGAGGCTATAAGGCCGGCAGTTGCGCCCCCTACCCTGCCCCCGGTAGGTACACCCACACAAACAGGTGCTTTAAGCAGTGAAATGGTAGCAAAGTTTGCAAAGTTTGGCGAATATTTCGACGGACTGGACACAGAAGACAAACGGGATTTTATTAAAAACTTGGACCAGAAATTACAAGAAAACCCCAATCCCGAGTACAACATGTTCCTACTCCAATGCATAGAAAAATATAACGCAGCAACCCAAGGCGCTACGCTTCATGGACACGAAGCTGTACAATCGCCTTTTGGCAACGAAACCACCAGTCATAGCCATGTGCAAAGTCATGACTCCGCTCATCAAGGTACCCAGGCGCTGCATACTGCCCCCGATTTTAACAATCAAGGGGAGTACAACCCTGGCCCAGACGCTAGCGCATATGACCAGCCAGAATATTCCCAGCCTGTATATGATGACTATGATGCCTCTGACGAGCCTCACCCACTTGGTAAATATACAGACCGTATCCATAGCTTTGGCATAAGCTCGCCGTTTGTGGTTGGGACGGTACTCTTTACCATTGGCGGGTTGTTATTGCCTATTATCCTTGGTATTTATATCAACCATGACTGGGGCTTTTTAGGCTTTGGTGCGATACTGTTTACTGCACCGCCCATTATTGCGCTGTGGATGATTTTTGTAGCTTCCAAGGTGCCAAAACCATCAGAAAAGACACTAACCGGGCTTATGCTTTTTAGGCTTACTTTCTTTTTGCATTTGGGTGTAATTGCGGCTATTGCGGCCGGGCTTGCGCTTATGTTTGGGATGGATGGACAAGCACTTTTTGGGCTTAGTATTTTTGACTCGCCAATGCATTTGGTGCTTATCTTGGTTGGGTTGGCTGTTGTTGTACTGTATGTAACATTTTACTATGGGTCCCTGTTCTCGATACTTAAGGGGATTAGGGATAATATTTATTCTAATATGTTTGACCCACTTACGGGGCTTGGGGCGTTTAGTGGTATACACAATATTGTTAGCATACTGGTTATAATTGGCTCAATTGCGGTTATGGTCGTAAGCCTTACACAACTTGATTTTATAACCATCCCCAATATTGTTAACGAGTGGCTGGAAAATGAAAACCTAGCGCTTTCTCTTATTGCCATAACGCTTATAATTTCCCGGATTGGCGGGTTGGTTAGCATTAGTGTGTTAAAGCAGTTTAACGCCGGGCTAGAGCATGAACTGGAAGAAGTGGCAGAAGGATACGGCGAAATGGAACTAGAGGCATAGAGCTAACCGGCAACTCATAGGCTATATGGAACCTTAATAAGGGGCTGTGAGTCTATGAAGCCATCTTTAGGCATACGTAAGAAAGCACTTTATACTATGTTTGCGTTGCAGGCTGTTATTTTTGTACTTATAGGGCGGGTCTTTTTTATTCAAGCTTTTAGGGGCGAGGAGTTACAGGCATTAGCCTTCGAGCAGCAGACACGAGACAGGCTAATAACCCCCAACCGCGGCAGCATCTATGACCGTAATATGGTTGGCCTTGCCGTGACCGAGACAGTTGCATCTATAAGTGTGATTTATGCCCAAGCCCGAGGAGATTTGCCAGGCGTAGCACGGGCACTAGCACGCGAGCTGGAGTTAGACGAAGCAGAGCTTCTAAAAAAAATATCAAGGCGGGTGGCCCTTGTAAGGGTGGCCCAAAAAGTTGATGTAGAAGTTGCCGAGCGCATAAGAAGGATGAACCTCCCCGGCGTGGTAATAGACGAGGATATACGGCGGATATATCCTTTTGGCTTCCTTGCGTCCCATGTTATTGGGTTTGTGGGGCGGGACAACCAGGGGATTATCGGGTTAGAGGCCAAGTATGACCAATACCTTGGTGGCCATCCAGGGCGCATTTTAACAGAGACAGACGTAGCCGGGCGCGACTTACCCCACGGTAGGCAATACCGCATCCCACCAACAGACGGCTACGACTTGGTGCTAACCATAGACGCAGTGCTGCAAGCCTATGCGGAGCAAACCATCGAGATGCTCGTAAGGGAAAAAAACGCACTACGCGGAGTTATAATTCTTATGAATCCCCAAAACGGGCAAATTTACGCCCTTGCTAACAAGCCTGGGTTTGACTTGAACGAGCCATTTACCATACAATCACCGGAATTACAGGGAATGTGGGATACCCTTAACCAAGAACAGCAAATGAACGCCCTTAACCAGATGTGGCGCAATTTTGCCATAAACGATACCTACGAACCCGGCTCAACATTTAAAATCGTGACATCGGCGGCCTCTCTAGCAGAGGGCATGACTACCCTGGACACGATTTTTTCATGCGGCGGAAGCATGACAGTCGGGGGAAGGCAAATCAAGTGTTGGCGTAGCCCCAGGAGTCATGGAGCGCAAACTTTCCTTCAAGGTGTACAAAATTCTTGCAACCCTGTGTTTATGTCTTTGGGCGAGAAGCTGGGGGCAGAGCTTTTTCATGACTACTTGATGCGCTTTGGCCTACACGAGAAAACTGGTGTTGATTTGCCAGGCGAGGCCGTGGGTATCATGTATGCAGCAGACAAGATAGGCCCTGTGGAGCTGGCAACCATGGCCTTTGGGCAAAGTTTAACTATCACACCACTGCAACTGGTGCGCACAGCGGCAGCGGTTATAAATGGCGGGTACTTGGTTACGCCTCATGTAGGGATGCGGTTACTAGATTCGGACGGCACAATTGTACACGAGTTTGCCCACGAACAAGGCCAGCAAGTTATCCCTACAGACGTAAGCGAAATGATGCGTTTTATATTAGAAACAGTGGTAAGCGCCGGCACAGGCCGCCGCACATACATACCCGGCTATCGCGTCGGGGGCAAGACAGCAACAAGCCAAAAACTGCCACGGGGTAGCGGCAAGTATATCTCGTCTATCATGGCCTTTGCACCAGCCGATAACCCTACAGTTGTAGCACTGGTACTGGTAGATGAACCAAAAGGCGCATACTACGGCGGGCAAGTAACCGGGCCGGTAATGCAGGTGCTTTTAGAAAATGTACTGCCGTATCTTGGGGTCAGGCCCGTGTTTTCGGAAGAAGAACTGGCCACGCCCGGTACGGCACCCGTAGTTTTGCCAGATATTAGAGGGTTAGAAAAAGCCGAAGCAACCAAGGTATTGGCAGAGGCCAGTTTAGGTTTCGACGTGTCAGGAAATGGTAATACTGTGATAGGACAGTTCCCTATTCCGGGGGAGCTAGTTAACCAGGGCGAACGGATTTTACTTTGGATGGGGATGGATACACAATGACACTAGAATGTTTGCTGCGGGATGTGACATACACAGTTTTGCAAGAAGGCAATGGGGTTTCGCAGGAGATATCGTCTATAACTTTTGATTCACGCAGGGTCAAAAAAGGCGATTTGTTTATTTGTTTATTAGGGCCCAGCATTGATAGGCATATTTATATAGACGATGTAGCACTGTCTGGCGCAAGTGCAGTTTTGGTAGAAAAATTCGATGAGACAACAGTAGCAGCAACTCATCACAACCATGATATAGAGCCAGCAGAGTATAGCCCATGGGTAGCAAAGGTGGGGCGCATCCACCCACGCCCACCAGGCTACACCGGCGCGGCACAACAACGTGAGAGTTACCCGCCTGGCCTTACGGTTATACAGGTAGAAAACACTCGTCAAGCCATGTCACTTATAGCCGCCAATGCATATAACCGCCCAGCCGAAAAACTTAGCCTTATAGGCGTAACAGGCACGAACGGTAAAACCACAACCACACATTTCATAGAAGAAATACTGCGCGAGTGCGGCCACACAACCGGCATAATTGGCACAAACGGCATAAGAATAGGTACCACACCTGTGGATATCCCATTCGCAACCGCTACCACACCAGACCCTTTGGAGCTGCAAGAAATATTTGCGCACATGGTAGAGCGCGGCGTTGAATATGTAGTTATGGAAGTAAGCTCCCACGCTCTTGCTTTGTATAAAGTTGAGGGACTAATTTTTGATGTGGGCGTGTTTACCAACCTCACGCAAGACCATTTGGACTTGCATGGTACGATGGATAACTACCGGCTGGCTAAAGCACAGCTTTTTACACAAAGCCGTTTTGCTGTGGTTAACAGCGATGATGAATCTACGCCAGTTATGCTACAACATCAAACAAGCAGCCAATATTTGACCTATGGCCTAGAAAACGAAGCAGGGCTAATGGCCCTACATATCAATCACCTTGCTAATGGGTTGGCATTTGACTTAAGCGGAAGTACTGTTACTGATACCAGTAGCACAAGTCACAATGCAAAGCTTAGGCGCGGTGCGCCAATAATCACTGCGAGATACCGGTTAAGGAAGATGCTGGGCCGCCCACAATCTACGCCACCTACTCAAGCTTCACATACAAAGTCAGCCACGCCACCCCCATACCGCGTTACTTTGCAAATGAAAGCCCGCTTCAACGTATACAACGCACTGGCGGCAATAGGCACATGCCGGCAGCTAGGGCTTCCGCTGGACGAGATATGTACTGCCACCGCCAATATTAAAGGTGTCACGGGTCGTGTCCAAGATGTACCCAACAACTTGGGCGCGCATGTGCTAGTGGACTATGCACATTCCCCAGATAGTATTGAGAAGACAATAAAAAACGTTAGGGAGTTCACAACCGGGCGGGTTATTATACTTTTTGGCTGCGGAGGCGACAAAGACAAGGGCAAACGACCAATCATGGGACGCATAGCCGGTGAGCTTGCAGATTATTGCATTTTAACTTCGGACAACCCGCGTTCAGAAGACCCTCATGAGATAATCGCCAATGTAGAAGAAGGTACAAAGCCTACCGGCACCCCATACCAAATCATAGAAAACCGCCGCGATGCTATTTTTACAGGGGTTAAAATGTTAACCCCCGGTGATGCACTTATTATCGCCGGTAAAGGGCACGAAGATTATCAAATTATTGGCACAGAGACGATTCATTTCAGCGATTATGAAACCGCACTTGAAGCGCTAAAACCAGCACTTTAACTTCAGAATGGAGATTATTATGCAACTAACAATCCGTGAAATTACAACTGCCGTAAACGGCCGGTTAGCAGGTAATCCAAGTGAAGCCGCTGTCACCTCCATTTGTACAGACACCCGCAAGATTCATGCAGGTGCCTTATTCGTCCCATTAAAAGGCGAACGTGTCGACGGCCATAGCTACCTACAAAGTGCTTTAGAAAATGGTGCAGCCTGCGCTTTGACAGAGCAAGAAAACAATCTATCTCATACGGGCCCGCTTATTTATGTCAAGTCCACCCGTCGCGCATTGATGGATTTAGCCGCCTACTACCGCCGCAAGCACAATATTAAAGTTGTAGCTATAACCGGAAGTGCCGGCAAAACCACAACAAAAGAAATGATAGCCCACGTACTACAGCGCAAGTACAAGACCAAGAAGACCATGGGCAACTTCAACAATGACATTGGCCTACCACTGTCAATTTTCCAACTAACCCCAGAGGACGAAGTACTGGTACTAGAAATGGGCATGAACCATGGCGGCGAGATACACGAGCTAAGCCTAACCGGCGCGCCCAACATAGCCGTAATAACCAACATAGGCGATGCACACATAGAAAATTTTGAAAAAGATGGCCGCGAAGGCATATTACACGCTAAGCTAGAAATTTTGGATGGCTTGTCCTTAAACGGCACAGCAGTCTTTAACGGCGACGACCCGCTACTTATGGGCAAGATAGCCATGGCCAAAGCCGCGCATTTTAAGCTGTTGACCCCCAACGCCTCTAACATAAAATCCATGGACGAGGTAAACATAGCAGGAGGCAAAGCTCACTTTGTCATAGGCGGCCAAGACATTCATATAAATGTACCATTACCAGGCGCGCATATGGTTAAAAATGCACTAATTGCCGCCACTGTTGGCATAGAAATGGGCCTATCCCCGGAAGAAATCACCCAGGGTTTTGACGATTTTATACCACCGGGTGGGCGGCTTGGCATAATGGAAATTGCAGGTATGACCGTAATAAACGATGTATACAATGCCAACCCTGCATCCATGCAAGAAGGTATAAAGGTAACAGTAGGCCAAGACGGCCGCCGCGTGTGCATATTGGGCGGCATGAACGAACTGGGCCAAGTGTCCGAGCCACGCCACAAGGAAGTGGGTGCTTTTGCAGCAGATATGGGTATCAACCTGCTAGTAACAATAGGCAGTATGGCTTGGTGGATAAACGAAGGCTTCTACGGGGCGATACTAAAAAGGCAAAGAGAAAAAGGCAGAACCGGCAACCAACCATTACTAGACGAAAATGCAGAGCGGCTTTTTGACATACCCAAGCGCACAATAGGCCTAAAAACAACTGCCGAACCCGGCCTGGAAGAGCTGGGCAAAATACTCCGCCAAACAGACAAACTAGAAGACACACCTCCGCAAATGGCATTGCATTTCGACACGATACCAGACTTCTTAAAAGAATGGCCAGATATCTTGCGCCCAGGCGATGTGATACTGGTAAAAGCATCTAGGGGGATGGCCTTCGAGGATGTTATAAACGGGCTAAAGTAGATTAAGGAGCATAGAAGAACATGGAAAACGCAATGAACACAGCCATATACGCTATTTTAATAGCATTTGTGGCCAACATCGTACTAGTCCCAATGCTTATCCCGCCACTTACAAGGTTTAAGATAGGCCAGTTTGTGCGAGATGATGGCCCTTCTGGTCACATAAAAAAGACCGGCACCCCCACCATGGGCGGTATTATGATAATCATCAGCTTCTTCCTGGCGGCGATGGTGTTTATGCGCGACAACCCAGAAGCTATGGCTATTGTTATGGCAACAGTAGGTTTTGGGATAATCGGGTTTATAGACGATTATTTAAAAGTCTCAAAACAGCGTTCTCTTGGGCTTAGGGCTTACCAGAAATTTATTGCGCAAATAGCTATATCTATAGCGTTTGTATTGTATTGGCGTACTCTTGATAGCTATGCTACTACGCTTCTTATCCCATTTTTCCCAGGGTTGGAGCTTAACCTTGGCTTCTTCTACCCTATTTTTGCATGTTTTATTTTCCTAGGCGCTACAAACGGCGCAAACCTTACAGACGGGCTAGACGGGATGGCGGCAGGAGTAACAGCACTGATTGCTACATTTTTCTTGTTTGCAGCCTGGATTCACGGGTCGCCTACCATGCCGGTTATTGGGGCGGCGATAGGTAGCTTACTGGGCTTTTTGTGGTTTAACTCACACCCGGCCAAGATTTTTATGGGGGATACGGGGTCGCTGGCTTTGGGTGGTTTTGTAGCCGCAATTGCCCTTATATTGCGGATGCCTTTGTTTTTGGTAATTGTTGCTATCATATATGTAATTGAGTCCTTGAGCGTGATTATACAAGTGGGATATTTTAGAATTACAGGCGGCAAGCGGTTTTTTAAGATGGCGCCAATACACCATACATTCGAATTAAGCGGCTGGCCCGAGACAAAAGTTGTTGCGTTTTTTTGTGTAATTACCGCAATGGCTTGCCTGCTTGGATTTTTGGCTATGCAGGGGTTATAAGCCCGCGAGGAGGCAAGGGTTAAATCATGCATTTTAACAATAAAAAAGTCTTGGTATGTGGCATGGCCAGAAGTGGCCAAGCCGCGGCTGCACTATTAGCAAGCCTAGGTGCAGCAGTAACAGCTCAGGACATGAGAGATAATATAGAATGGGCCTACGACCCCAAAGAAAAAGGTCTGGCCCTTTATTTAGGCAAAAACCCTGATGCCATTGTGGGTGAATTTGACTTAATAATTATAAGCCCAGGGCTAAGCATATATTTGCCATTTATACAAAAAGCAAAAGCACTGGGCATTGCCGTATGGGGCGAGTCAGAGTTGGCATTTAGCCTATGCCCATGCCCTATAGTGGGTATAACCGGCACCAACGGCAAGACAACCGTAACCACACTGCTAGGCGAGATATTATCCCGCTTAAACCCCAAAACCGTGGTTGCGGGCAACATAGGCATTCCGCTAACATCACTGGTTAAGGACCTAACCGCTGATAGCATAGTAGTCGCAGAAATATCCAGCTTTCAGTTAGAGACCGCAATAAATTTCAAGCCAAGCGTAAGTGCCGTTTTAAACATGACCGAAGACCACCTAGACCGCCACAAAGACATGAAAACATATATAGAAATGAAATCCAGAATATTCGCAAATCAGCGACATCCAGACATTGCTGTGTTAAACTACGATAACCCCATAACACGAGCTATGAAACCAAATTGCCGGGTTGTGTGGTTTAGCGAAAGCACCGTGCTTCCTGTTGGTGTATATAAGCGGGATGGGCAAGTATATGCCCGCATGGATGCAAACCAAGAAAAACATATAATTTCGTTGGATGAGTTAACAATTATGCACGAGAATGTACTAGCCGCTACGGCCCTAGCCCTATCCGCAGGTGCACAAGCGCATCATATAGCCCATGGGCTTAGGGCATTTAAAGACGTACCCCACCGGCGTGAGCATGTGGCAAGCATTGGCGGCGTAGACTATTTTAACGACTCCAAAGCCACTAACCCAGACGCGGCAATAAAGGCAATAAAATCTACAAAACAACCCATAGTGCTAATAGGCGGCGGGTACGACAAAGGTACAGACTTTGACCCCTGGGTAAAATTGTTCCCCGAAAAAGTAGTACGGCTAATACTTATAGGGCAGACTGCCTCAAAAATTATAGAGACCTGTCACAAAAATGGCTTCACCGCTTACGAGCAGGTAAGCAGCTTACAAGAAGCCGTTACTAGCGCACACAAGATAGCAAAACCAGGGCAGGCTGTACTGTTTTCACCGGCTTGTGCCAGTTTTGATATGTTTAAAGATTATGAAGAACGCGGTAATATATTCCGCCAGCTTGTTGTGTCATTAATGAACTAAAGCTGCATATAGAACACCCATTTCAAAGGAGGCTAGTATCATGACCCGCCACGCACCAAACCACAACCGTAGGCCACAAAACCCCTTCCGTGCCAGACCCCGCCCTGCCCGCCAAACACACGAGCCGGAGCAGATAGTTAATGTTGGCTCTATGGACTACACAATTTATTTGGTTGTAGCCTTGTTGGTTCTAATTGGTGTGGTTATGGTGTTTTCTGCAAGCTATGGCACCACGGTCAGATATGAGCATTATGGTTTCGATGCATTTTATTACTTAAGGCGCAACGCAATCATGGCTGCTGTAGGCTTTGTTGTGTTGCATATAGCAGCCAATGTAAGTTACGAACATATAAGACGTATAGCGCCTATTATATATGTAATAACCCTAGGACTACTTGTTGCGGTGGTTGCAATAGGTATTGCAAGCCGCGGCGCTACAAGATGGATACCATTCCCAGTTATTCAGCAGTTCCAGCCATCCGAGGTGGCAAAGGCGGCACTCATTTTTATGATGGCATACTTGCTTGATAAATCCCCTACACGGCTAAAAACATGGCCTGGCCTTATATTCATGTGCATGGTTGTAGGGCTTATTACCGGGCTTGTAGCGTATGGTGGGTTTAGCTCTGCCCTTATCGTGGGTGCTGTAGGCTTTGCTATGATTTTTATAGCCAGCCCTCATATATGGCGCTTTTTTGCTGGGGGTGCTGCGGCAGTTGTAGCCATTGTAAGCTATTTGTGGTACGACGCTACTTTTGGCGATGGCTTTAGAGGCGGCCGCTTTCGTGCATGGCTGGACCCATGGGCCTACCCGGATACTAGGGGCTTCCAGGTAATACAATCCCTTTATGCTATCGCCAGCGGCGGGCTCTTTGGAAGCGGTATCGGTCAAAGTCGGCAAGCTACTTTTGTGCCAGAATCTCATCATGATATTATTTTTGCAATTATAGTAGAAGAACTTGGATTTATTGGTGCGGCAATGATACTGCTTTTGTTTGGGATTTTTATTTGGCGCGGTATTAAGGTAGCACTCAACTCACACAGTACTTTTGCATCTATGACTGCCATAGGAATAGTTTTTGTTATTGCATTCCAAGCACTTATAAATGTTGCTGTTGTGACAAACTCCATCCCCAATACCGGGGTTACGTTGCCGTTTATTAGCTATGGAGGCACATCGCTTGTTGTTAGTATGGGGCTTGCTGGGGTGTTGTTGAATATTTCGCGATACACAAAGGCTCGGGATAGGTGATTTAACACTTGAATTAACGTAACAGCAAGCAATCAAGGTGAACATATTTTTATAGACTACTGGAGGAAAGCAAAATGTCAGAAACAACTATGCTACGGATAGAAGATGCCATACAAAATCTGCCTGCCGGCAGTTTAAGAAACAATGCGCTAAGTTTTGTGGAATTTTTAAACAATGAAGGTCTCACACCGGTTAAGTGTCCTTGGACTGAGAACAAATGGAAAATCCCGTTTGGCGAATATTATATTGGTTGGATAAGCCTTAGTCCAAAAAGCTGGTCTTACGAAAATTTTAATTATCTCCAATTTGATGAATATGTAGACGATGACCATAAATTCGCCACAACCATTCACAAATACGTTAAGGTATGCAAAAATCCATGCCATGATGAGTGTTGGGGTGCAATGGATGTAATGGTTTTTGACAAACAGTTTAATAATGTATGCTCTAATCATGGACTTGCCATTAGTAACCCAAGCATGAAAACGATTGAGCACATAAAGAAACTAATCAGCTACAACAAAAAAATTGTACCGCGTAAACATATATATCATTGCCACAACTTGTAGTAGAGGCGAGCATTTAGCTATCCTTTGTAACCGTAGTCATGTAATTGATACATTACAGGAGCAGTAGGACTTGAACCCACGATATCTGGTTTTGGAGAAGAGCAATCGTTTGGCGCAAAACCCAACAAAACCAACCAACTCAGCACCCGCAGATGCCTCTCTCGGCGACGGTTCAGCGACGAACCGCTTCGATAAGATGCCAGACAACCCACCAACAAAATGCAGAGAAAAAGCAAACTATAGTTTTTGATAAAATGCATTAATCTCCAGTCCGTTTGCGCTACAAACATCCTTAGCAATATTTTGAATAACGCCAATCTTTATTGGCTTATGGTTTGGTACAGTAATAGCGTGTTCTTTGCTGTTAATAATTTTGGACAGCCTAATATGGCTTCCTGTTTGCCGTATTACGGAATAGCCATGCCGCTTTAAAAGGGTTATTAGTTCGCTGGCATCCACATCTCTTGGTACTTTCATACGGCTATAACCTCATCTTTAACCAAATGTATACGGATTAATGAAGGCAACTCCGACGGGTCAAAGTGGCACTTTACAGCGTCACGTAGCATTGTTGGAAGCTCCTCATACTCGTCACATTGGGTGTATATTGAATGGCCTACAGCTTGGGCTTCATAGCCGCCATCTAAGGATTCAACTACTGTAAAAATTATTTCATTTGTCATTTCTCTGCTCCCTTCATTCTTGTGTCAAGCAATCAAAGCCAGCAAAAACAGAGAGAAAATGTTTTACCGCACTTACGCTTGCAGTGCTAGCTCCCGTACATACTCAATCGCTTTCACCTTGCTAGACTCTGGCAATCTATAAAAGTCTTGCATGAATGCGTGGTTGCGCATTATTATTTCTTCATCATCAACCGTAACAGTGAATGTACGCAACTGTACCTCACCCCTAGCATGAGCCAAAGCCTCTTGTAGTCCCTGCATTGTATCTTCATGCACACTACTCATTATTTTAGCTCCTTTCCTTCCATGCGTATAATCATGCATTGACAATAGAAACCCATTAGTTGCCGGATAGTCTGAACCTTCGCTAATTATAGCATCAATAATATAGTTGGGATATAGTTACGGTTTCGCCTTCGTTTGACTAGATACGCATATACGATGATTACAGGAAAAATAATATGCAAATAATATTTGCGTCAAAGCACAAATTATATGCGATTCAGTGCATGACGCAAGGGTGCGTGTATGCTAGAATCCTCGAAAGAAAGGAGTTGAGCGGTATGAATGCGGCAGATGACAAAGAAAAGCGAGCAAAAAGCAAGTTGTTTCCTGGTGTAGCATGGAGTGAGGCAATTCAGTGTGTTGAAAAGATTTTTAATCTAGGTAAACATGTATCCTATATGGCACTCGCTAAGGAATATGGGTTAACATCTCCAAACACTGGTACATTTAAGGCTAGGATTAGTGCCGCTAAGCAATTCGGATTGATTGACACAGCCAGAGAAACAATCACTTTGACCGATGATGCTAGAATCCTATTGGTCAACAATAATGAACAAGAACGTCATAGACTCCATGTAAAATGCTTTTCATCACCAGTGTTATATAGAAAACTTATAGATAGGTATGAGAACGGCGCAATACCATCACAGTCTACATTGGAAAATATTCTAATGCATGATTTTGACATAACAGTTAAAGCGAAAGAGACAGCAGCGATGTGTTTTCTTGCGACAGTATCAGAGCTTAATTTTGATAAAGCTGGAATCTTAATCTTGCAGCGTGGTGAGTTAAACGAGCACATTGAAGATGAAAACGCAGATGTCCCGACAGAACAATCATCTCCAATTGAAAAGATAGACGATGCCGTCCCTTCCACAGATAAGATTCAACATCATACAGTTGATACACATGAGTTAAAGATTCCAACATTTACACCCGGGAAGGAGATTATCGTTAAAATCCCTAGTGACCTAAGTACGGATGATGTTGAAATAGCAAAAATGCATCTTGATATTTTAGGAAAATACCTTGATAAATATGTCGAGAAGAAGGAGAAAGAAGTGCAATAACGCAACAAAAGCCAAACCATCTTAAGTGGTCTGGCCTCTGGCTATCCCGCGAAAAAAGTTCGCTAGATATAGTGAGTCTTCGCATACTTACTATAGCACTATACATTCGTTGGAGCAAGAGGTACTTCTTATGGAAAGGAGTCTTGCTACCATGAAGGATTATGTAATCATATACACACCATACATAACTCGTAATGGCAAAAGAATTTTTGCACGGAGTTATGGATTAAAAGCTTTTCGTCTCGCAATACCACGAGACAAGTACCGTCCTAGACCTAGATAGTAATCACTTTACTGTTCTAGCCAGTAAAGTAAAAATAGCTGCTAAAGGCTCATAGCCATAAGCAGCTATTTTGTTACGTGGAATAGCAGTAAATTTCACATAATATTCAATAACGACGTCGCTGTTGGCGTCGCTTACCCATAGGCCTATGTAGTCTCTGGATTGGTGTACACCACATCCATCGGCGAGTCGTCGCCGTAATAGACACAAACAATTGAAAACAGATGCAAATACATGACAACATCTACAATAATTTGCCAGATTTCCGATGCAATAAAAAAAGTCGAGTCACTGGAAAACCCAGCAAACTCAACCTTTCCCATGTTGCACATGGTAACAGGAGCAGTAGGACTTGAACCCACGACATCCGGTTTTGGAGACCGACGTTAACATCATTTAAAGCGAGCCTAAAACAGTTTCTGCAATCTAGCTTCGTTATCCATATAAAATTTTGCAAGCCAATCCTCACTATACACTAATCCATATACTTCTAAAACAGCGGATATATCCACATTAAATCCAATGCTTTCTAGTGTAGTTATAAGCTCAAACAACTCTTTGTCCTTATTGTCTTTGATTATGGTTACAACATCAGTTAAATCTCGATTTCTGCCACTTTCTAGTTTCATCCCAATTAGATAATCAATATCAACTGCTTTTACGAC
>Ga0123355_10000296_pt1 | contig 63847 bp, 53 predicted proteins | sample TergutEmb28metaG_3_FD_89872 | JGI IMG/M metagenome (GOLD analysis project Ga0123355, IMG submission 89872) | Embiratermes neotenicus P1 segment gut microbial communities from Petit-Saut dam, French Guiana - Emb289 P1 | ecosystem: Host-associated > Arthropoda: Insects > Digestive system > Gut ...
ACAGCTATATACACATAAGGAATGTAGGTAGAAAACCCACATACCTCAATCACACAAGTCCCATGAATTGCGTGATATCAACAAGGTATGTACCTTTGTAAATCAACTATGACAGTGAACAGCTAGAGTTCTATGAAATGATGGGATTTAATGGTTATATTCTCCCAGCGCATTTGTAATATATTGTTACATCTTGTGTTAGCTTGTTATTTATGACAATTCGCTCACCAATTTCAAGCCTGTCAATCAAGTTAGTTAATACTTCCCTGTCAACCTTGCTAATTGTTGCTATTTCTTTTATAAGGTTAGACCACTTAGTAATATTATCAAGTGTAGTAGTCACATCTTTGTAATCCCTGTTTAGAACTTCAAGCATTTCTTTTACGACATTTTGTTCAACCTCTACATTGCGTATAGATTCTGCAAATTTTTCAGCAGACAAAACCCCAAAAATCTTCTTCTCGTAGAGCTGGTCAATTTGATATTCAAGGGAATCACGTTTTTGCTCTAACAAATTTCTCTGACAATTTTGGTCTATCTTATCAACATTTTGCTTGCCAAGCAAGGATTTCTTTAAACGAACTAATATATCACTTTCGTCAAGAGCAAGTCCAACTGCCAAGCTCTGAATGTGTTCAAGTACCAATGATTTCAACTTGAACTCTTGAATGATATGCGATGAACAGGTGGCTTGACCACTTTTTGTATGGGTTCGGCAGTAGTAAGAACTATAATCTGAGATATCTCCATCTTTTTTTGTTACCTTCCGTAACTTATATCCCATTGATACCCCGCAATTAGAACAAAAGAGCATCCCCGAAAAAAGGCTTGCTTGAGGTTTTCTTCTGGTTGAAAAGTTTTTTTTTGAAGATTGATTAACCTCTTGAACATTATCCCACATATTAATTGGAATAATAGGTGGATGTGTGTTGTTCACACGAATCCATTCACTCTTATCACGTTTTTTTGTTCGCTTATCACGATAGGAGCGAGAACCACGTTTTAATGAAACAGTGTTACCAATATAAGCCTCATTGTGTAATATAGCCCTAACCGAAAAGATAGTCCACACTTCAGATGTAATAGCCTTCGTTACCCTTCCCTGTTTGTGACAATGATATAGACGGGGAGGCAAAATCTTATCGTTGTTAAGCAATGATACTATTTTGAAATAACCCATCCCTAATGCCCGTAGTGAAAAAATTCTTTTCACAACAGTTGCCGCATAGCCATCTATGATTAGTTGAGAGCGTTGATTAGTGTCTCTGTCATATCCATAAGGAGGAATGCCAGTTAGCCAATGACCATTTTTAGCTTTTTCCTTCATAACAGAGCGGATTTTCTTGCTAATATCTTTGATATAAAAATCATTTATGGCATTCAGGAATGGGAGTATATCATTTTCACCTGATTTTGTGTCTATATTGTCAGTCAATGCCACAAAACGGCAGCCTAATGATGGAAGTTCCTCTTCAAGATAACGACCTGTTTCCAGGTAGTTTCTACCAAATCGCGAAAGGTCTTTAACGAGTACGAGATTAATCACCCCAGACTTGACATCATTCATCATATCTTGGAAGCCTTTCCTATTGAAGTTGCCACCAGTTGCACCATCATCAATGTATATACGAGTTTCTATCCAATCAGGCATCATTTCTACAAATTTTTTTAGCATAGTTATTTGATTTTCAATGCTGAACGACTCGTCAGTGTTTCTATAGTTACCACTTTCATGCGACAATCGGGTATAAATGCCCACAAAATACAACTTGTTTGCCATGGGCTATACCTCTCCAACTACATTTTTGGAAGAGGCAACAGCCATATACATTGTATAATTGTGTGCAATGGCATCTATGTCCCCAACATAATTGTAAAGGACTTTAACATCACGTACTCGTTTATTGTTTATACGCTGAACTTCACTAACAATTATTTTATCAATAAGGAGCAGGAGTATTGCTTTGTCAACGCTATTTATTTCTGTACACTGCTTCATAATATTAATCCATGTTTCAGTGTTTTCAGCAACTGGCTGTATACTGTTGATTCGTTTCTCTAGTACCCTAATAGATTGAATGAGGTCAACCTGTTCTTTTTCGTATTTTTGGATTTGACACTTAAACAAGTTATCTGAAATCAAGCCTGAAATCTTGTCTGTATAAACAGCATCAATAAGCATATCTATCTTCTCAAGACTGCTCTTATGGGATTCTAGTTCTCGTATATATGACCTTCTGTATGAAATGCTACTATCGTCTTTCGCTGAAAGAACAAGTTGTGATATATGCTCTGTATCATGCTGTATCAAGTTAGCAAACCTGCGAATGTGTTCTGTAACTAACTCTACGAGAGATGTTTCACTTATTCCATGCATAGCACATGTGACTTTGCCACTGTCGGCATATGAACTGCACATATATATAACATTCCGGTATATGCTTCCATCTTTTCGAGTGCGTCGATTGACATAACCTCTAAGACGAGCTCCACAGTCTGCACAAAAAAGCAATCCAACAAACAGAGTTGGTATATTATCTATGGTATGCCGTGGCTTATACTTTTTTTCCGCATAAGATTGTACTCTATGCCATAGTTCTTTATCAACAATCGGCTCATGAGCATTTTCTATCCGAATCCAGTGTTCTTCATCTTTTAGGACTAATTTTTGGCTTTTGTAAGAGAGTGACCCGCGTTTGCAGGAAACAAGATTGCCAATATAGGCTTCGTTTTTTAATATTTCCCTAACAGTAATTTTGTTCCACCCATCTTTTGTTTTCTTTGGATTTTTACTGCCTTTATTTTGGTAATGATAGTCCTTTGGACAAAGAATACCATCAGAATTTAGTTGTGTTGCAATGGCTTGATAACCCATCCCTAACACACGCATTTCAAACATCTTCCGCACAATTGGTGCTGTGTTTACATCAATTGCTAACTTATGTCGATTTTGAGAATCCCTTTTATAGCCATATGGAGCAAGTGACCCTATAAATTTACCGCCTTGAGCTGATGTCTTTTTTCCTGCACGTACTTTTATGCTTGTTGTCTTTGAGTGTTGCTCGTTGAACCAATTGCGAAAAACCATCATCTCATCTAACGGTTCATTGAGGGATATTAGTTCACACCCATACTCTGGCAATATTACTTCGGCTAGATTACCAACCTCCAAATAGTTTCTTCCAAGTCGCGAAAGGTCTTTAATTAGAATTGTATTGATATATCCAGACTTAACATCCTTTATCATCCGTTGAAATGCTGGACGATTCTGGTTTGTTCCCGAAAAGCCATCATCTTGGTATATTTCCCTTAATTCCCACCCCTTTTCGCTAACATGTCTTGATAACATTAATTTTTGATTTTCGATTGAAACCGACTCTCCAGAGCGTGAATCATCTCTGCTTAGGCGAGCGTAAATTCCAACCTTGTACACCTTTTCCTGCTTTTCCATAATTACCTCCATTATTGATGGCGAAGCACAAGGGTTGTCAATGTGATTTATGTTTTGATTACACCATATGTTTTAACATAAATCAGTTTACTTATTTATGCCTGCCTATAATACTTAATATGGATTATTACTCCATTTCTTGTTGTATAATTTTTCTTACAATAAAATCTTCCAAAGCCTTAGCCAAGTCTACGTTCCCATCGTGTATATTTGTGACTCTATAGAGAGTGCCACCAATTTTTTTTTCATAATAAATCTCAATTGGTTTATCTGATGATGTTGATTTTGTATTCATACAAACATCCTCCATTAATTAACAGTAAATTGTATGAAGTTATTATTGATAAAATTCTATTCAAGTAACGTTGACGCTTACGCTTACAATAATGTTTCCATTGTCATCAACATCAAAATCTACGCCAAAGGAAATTGTTCCACCTTCACCTGTGCTTAACAAGGCTTTTGCCAGTTCATTTGCGTTTGCGATTGTGTACTTTTCCATAATAATTATTCTCCCTTCGCCTCTTGTGGGCGTTATGTTTTCCCAAAATAAAAACAGGAATGGCAAGCCTTTTAGTTTAGGCTTAAATCCATTCCTGCTTATTGGGTGATATTCAGAAAATAAAAAACCACCCAGCATCTGCTGAGGGCGTATAATTATTGTTTTGGTTAAATTGTTAAGGAGTTTCTTTTGTTCCCTCTTCCGAAGCCTCTGAATATTCTAACTCTACAAAACCACATATACAATGTAGATACTTGTGTCAACAAGGACATCCAAGCCTAATAAACGCTTGGCATGTACTAAAAAAGCCACAGAGTAAACCTCCATGGCTATCGTTCATTCGTAAGCGTCAAATAAACCCACGGCTACGACTAGACGTGGGTTTATTTGACGCTTACGATGAACCCTATATTCTCATTATACAAGGATGATTTTACCTTCGTAAATCAAAATTTAGAAGATTATAAATTCCAGTAGATTTCAATTGGGATCTGTTTTGTTTCAGAATTGCGTTTGCCAACAAGCACATGGTCGATTAGTGTTTCCACAATTATGCGGTCAAGATGTTTCACGTTGGCATATTCAGAGATTATTTGTTTTTTATTTTTCATTTTATCACGCTTATATTCTAAGACAACGATTTTGTCGTCAATGTCTTTCACACGAACTTCCAGACGCTTTTTTTCTACTGAAAACTCCTGCGAAAACTCCACAAACTCTGTGTCTGTTATTATGCTATTTACTTTATCTAGATAAGCCTGCTTTATAGCTTGACCATACTCTGCTATCTTTTTTGCGCAGTTTGTTTTTTCAGACTGTAAACCCCCAATGTGCTCAGCAAAATTATCTGTAAGTCTTATATGACTCTCAACTTCATCATTGTTTAAATTCTCATCTAGCAACTGCTGAAGTTCAGTTAGCACTGCTACTTCTAAATCAACCAGAGAGATAAATGAGCCGATGCAAGCATCTTTAGCAGCGTGCTTAGTGCTACATTTAAGATAGTGTTTTCCACGACTTTTACAGGAACGCATTGTATAGCCACATCTAGCACAACGCGCCTTTCTTGAGAACAATCCAGTTTTACCTGTTCCAAATGGTTTGCTTCTTAATTTAAGAAGTTCTTGTGTACGTTCCCAGAGTTCATGATCTATTATAGGCTCATGAGTATTTTCCACTCGTATCCATTCGTCTTTTGGACGTGGTTTATTTGTACCTGTCTTATATGATATAGAGCCATATTTGCCCTGTATCATATGACCAATATAAATCTCGTTTAAAAGCATGGCTTGAATAGCATAGTATTTCCATAATATTCCTGTGTTGTGCGATGATGCCTTGTATGTTATGCCTTTGAGTCGTTTGTATTCAGTAGGATTTGGGATTCCCCGTTCATTCAGATGTCGAGCAATAAAGGTTTTTCCACACCCCTCAACAAAAAGCCTAAACACTTCTCGCACTATTTCAGCAGCTTCGGGGTCTATGATTAATTTCCCTTTGTTCTTAGGGTCTTTCATATACCCATACAATGGGAAAGATCCGATATGAAACCCTTGAATCCGTCTGGTAGTCAGAGCTGCTTTAATGCTTTCACTCATATCTTCCAAATACCATTCATTGGTAAGTCCCATAATTTGGCGTTGTTTTTTATTCCCTTTGTTCTCAGTATCAGCATGGTCTGCAGTCCCAATAAAGCGAACTCCCCACATTGGAAAAAGTAGGTGAATGTATCTTTCAACCATCTCCATTTCACGAGTGAACCGTGCTTGAGTTTTGCATAATACGATGTCAAATTTACGTTGCTCTGCATCTTTTAGGAGTATATTCCATTGTGGACGGTTTCTATCTGAGCCGCGATAATCATCATCGCTGTAAATACCATAAATATCCCAGCCTCTATCCATTGCATACTGCAAAAGCAATGATTTTTGGTTCTGGATACTCTCGCTGTCATTTGTGCGGAATTGTTTGCCCTTGTCTTCATCCGACAATCGGCAATAAATTGCGACTCTCATATCAATCGTTCACTCTCTTTCTGAAGATTTAGGCGAAGACAACTCTGTATAATCAACTTTTAATTTGCTTTCAAGTCCTCCCACTCTCTCATGATGAGTTATTATTTTAGCCCAAAGATAGCTTAGAGTTAGCGATTTATTACACTCATCCCTGAAGAAACTTTTACATTGCACTTTCAAAGAAGTTGTCGTTTTGTTTGCCATAAGTAACCCCCCATATCTTAGTAGACCATGGTTAAACGTCATAACTGTAAAACGACATTTGTATCAACAGAAAAGTCATATAGAGTTTTGGATAGTTTGTAGTATTTAATATCATTAGTTATGTAAGTCATTACGAAAACAACATTATATTTCCTGTTTATTTCTAGAGTGCATAACAAAACAAGACCTCAAGTTTATATACAAAGTATATTCGTGTACTCGGAAAATGTGAAGCGTTTTCGGAAAATCATCACAACAAGCGCATGAGACAGAACCTAAAGCTGTTGACAATCCAAATAGTTGCAAATTATTTCAAAAACTTAGTATCACAATGTAAGCGTCAAATAAACCCATGGCTACGACTAGACGTGGGTTTATTTGACGCTTACACTATTTAAGTGACATTGGCTATATTTTATTTAAATGCTTGGAGTAATACGAGATGCGCTATGTTATCCGTTACCACAAAGTATCCGAGGCAGGTAAGCATCTTTTATTTTATCTTGATTCTCGTTTGTCACGACGTTTCTTTAGTTGAAATTTAAGGTCAGAAACTTTACGCCTCTCCGTGAAACCAAACCGCCCCATGATTTCCTCTACAGTATGGTTTCCATCAAGGACAAACGCTTCATCCTCATCAGTATAACTACGCATTTCACGTTTGGCATTGCCTGTAGATAAGCTGACTCTAGCAGTTTGCTTTGATTTCTTTCCTTTTGATTTGGGAGCTTGCTTAACTGGATTTTTTTGCTTGAGATCAGATGTAGGGGGTACATTGCCCTTATTCTCTGATTGGTCTGACACAATAATATTGGGGGCAATATTACCTACATTGGCATTAGTCGCATCCTCGTCTATCACATCTGATAGATTCTGTTTCAAGGGGGCAGATACAGGAACTACTACTGTAGGGTTATCCATTGGTTGTACATATTCAGAATCCAATTGGGCAAGCTGGTCAATAAGTCTTGTTGCTGTTTCTTGTACAGCATGTAAAGTCTTATCATCACCCATGTTAAACTGTTTCTGAATCTTAGTTTTAACAGCGGCAAGAATTGGCATAGGGACAGCACCCATAAACTCATTTAATGCTTTTTTATCAATCGTGTAAATTTTATTGCATTGTACATTGTTAATACTGATTGAATCCCCCAATACTTTTGTAACAGAAACACAATTAACATCTGTACTCTGACAATTATACTCGTCGTTAGATATAATGAGGACAAGCTCGTTGGGAATCCATTTCCACAATGTCCCGTGCAAAAACCTATTTAGACTGTTTGACATACTGGTCACACTTCTCTCGTTAAATTATTTAACAGCACAACTGTAGTTATTCTCCGATAATTTTTATCAGAACTCGTTTATCACGTTTATCATCAACAAAGTCACTGTGTAGCCCACTTTCATTGTCGTTAATAAACACACTGGCAGTTTTGTTCATTGCAAAGGCATAACCCTTCTAATATAGTGTTATTCCTTTCTCATTAGGCTGCTTCACTAATTGTACCATAAATAGTGATTTGCATTCAACTTTATCAAACTAATGTTCTATCTCTTTATCAGCCTACATATAATCCCTTAGATACATTTAAAGGGGAAATTCTCATGAGTACAAAGGACAATATACGTGTTTTTCTGGGTTCAGAAATAGCACGACGGCTTGCCAATATCGAATTTGAACAAGTTACAGAAATTCGCCTACGAGTGGACAAGCCCTTAATCATAAAAACAAAATTCCACGAATATGCCATTGATGAGAGTGGTAATTTTTCAAAACTACACATAGAAAGCTACGCGCCTACAATGGAGGATATTCGCGAAACAATAGAACGAATCAGCCAATATTCCTTCTATGCATTTGAATCTGAATTGCAATTGGGTTATATAACCTTACCAGGTGGGCATAGGGTGGGCGTGGTTGGACAAGCTGTGGTTGAAAATGGTGCAGTTCGTGCGTGGAAATATATCAGTGGTCTTAATATACGAGTGGCACATAGTGCGTTAGGTTGTGCAAATGATGTTTTACCATATATATTAGACCTTCACGGGCTTAAACACACAATGATTATATCTCCTCCAGGGTTTGGTAAAACAACATTGTTAAGGGATATTGTTAGACAAATATCCAATAAAGGTTTAACAGTAGGGCTTGCAGACGAGCGTTCCGAAGTTGCTGGATGTTTCCAAGGTGTGGCACAAAATGATGTGGGTTTTCGCACAGATGTATTAGATGGTTGTCCCAAGGCTTTGGCAATGGTCATGCTGTTGCGGGGTATGTCTCCTGGCGTAATTGCAGTGGACGAGCTGGGCGGGGAGCAAGATTCACGTGCGGTTGATACTGTATTAAATGCTGGGGTGAAACTCTTATGCACAGCACATGGGAATAATGTTGAAGATGCTATGGCAAATCCATCACTATCATCAATGTTAAACCGTGGAATATTTGAAAGATTTATAGTGCTTTCTAAGCCTTATATAACAAGCGTATTTGACGGAGGTGGGCATTATGTTGCTTAGGGCAGTTGGTGCGCTCGCTGTAATGCTTGGATGTGGGGGGCTTGGGTTTTATTTTGCCGCAAAAGAAGGTTTTAGGGTGCAAGAGTTATTGGAATTCAAAAAGGCTTTATTAATACTTTCTTCGGAAATTGAATATATGCGTGCACCCTTGGCAGTTGCATGTGGCAATATAGCAAAACGCACAAATTTAACAATTAGTAAAATGTTTACGGAATTTTCTGATTTGCTTAAACAAGGTGATGGTGAGAGTGCCTATCAATTATGGCTCATTGCCATGGACTCAATTACAGAAACTTCTTTTCTTGCAGAAGAAGATAATGATGTTCTGGAGGGGTTCGGCAAGACTTTGGGTTATTTAGATAAAAATATGCAAAAAAATGCCATAGATTATGCCATCAATTACATTGATGATAAAGTAGGTGCATTACAAATTCAAAGCGACAAAAATAAAAAGATGTATCGTAGCTTAGGCGCGATTGTAGGGCTTTTAATCATTGTAGTTTTATGGTGATATGATGAAACATAATTTTCCATTGCATGGAGGGTTTTGAATGGATATTGGTGCATTATTTCAAATTGCGGCAGTTGGAATCTTAGTAGCTGTGCTAAATCAGGTATTAAGCCGTGCGGGGCGCGAAGAGCAGGCAATGATGATTAGCCTTGCGGGGATTGTATTGGTTCTTTTTTGGGTAATTCATTACATTAGCGATTTATTTACAGAAGTGCAGGTTATCTTTAACCTTTAGGGCGTGATACTGTGGGAATCTTTCAAATAGTGGCAGTGGGAATACTGGGGGCAGTCTTGGCAATTATAGTAAAAAAACAGCATCCTGAAATGGCATTGTTAATGACTATAACAGCCAGTGTAATCATTTTTATGATGGTCATGCCAATGCTTGCAGAAGTAGTTGGGTTATTTCGGCATATTGGGGACTTAGCAGGAGAACAAACAACATATGTGACACTAGCACTTAGAGTAATTGGTGTGGCATATATGGCAGAGCTGGGCGCATCGGTGTGTAGTGACGCAGGCGAAACTGCTATAGCCACAAAAATAGATATGGCTGGACGCGTAATTATCCTAATTATGGCAATGCCTGTAATAATGGACATTGTACGTATTGTAATGGGGTTGTTGCCATGAATACATCAGATATAGATATAATGGATATGATACAACTAGACCGATATGATACCAGCCTACTGGACAGACCTGGAATTCCCCGTTTCACAGATCTGGTGCAAAATGCACTAACAGGGCAACTTGACCTATCTATGTCAGGAATATTTTCAATGGCTGGTGATTTGCTCTGGGGTGAATTTATACAAAATGGGCAATTAATTCGCCAGTTAATATTAATCGCTGTTTTAGGCGCATTAATGAGTGTGCTTACAGAAGCGTTTAAACATAAATCTGCTGGCGAAACGGGTTTTTATGTAACATATCTTTTAACCGTGTTGTTGGCTGTAACTTCATTTTATTTGACTGTGGATATTTTAACTGGTCTTACTAGGCTTACCACTGCTGTTATGTATGCTTCCATACCCATTATTATTGCATTAATGGCTATGGGCGGGAATTTCATGGGGGCAGCGGGATTTCATCCTATGTTGTTTGTCACACTCCAATTGTTGACCTCATTTATTTCTTGGGTTTATATACCTATGGTGCTTGCCGCTGCCGCGTTAGAAATTACAGGGCAACTTGCTACAGAAGGTGCAAGACTTGAAAAATTATCAGAGCTTATACGTAAAATTGCAAGCTGGATGTTAAAAGGAATTTTAGGGACTTTTGCGTTTATACTTACCTTGCAAAGAATTACTGCACCCATAGCTAGTAATATTGCTGTGCGTACATCTCGTAATGTGTTGGGTGCTGTGCCTGTAGTGGGTAATGCCTTCACCGCCGCTGTTGACACTATTGTGAATTTTAGCCAAGCTGCCAGAAGCGGAGTTTTAGTAGCTTTAATTTTGGTGTTATGTGCGGTGCTAGCCACCCCACTAATTAAAATTTTCGCACTGTCTATAATCTATCGTTTTACAGCTGCAATTCTACAACCAGTGGCAGATAAACGCCTAGTTTCTTTAATGGATGGTGTTGGTAAGCATATGGGATTGCTTTTTACAGCGGCAGGGTTAATCGGTGTAATGTGTATATATACGGTGATTATTTTATTATCATTTTAGAGTATATAATATCAAATTAAAGTTTTAAGGTAAGCATCAAAATAAAACCACGTCTATGACTAGACGTGGTTTTATTTGACGCTTACGCTTGACTTACCAAATTCTTAGATACAAACGATATAGAATAATCGCCGCTTCACCACGGGTAATTGGTTCATCTGGAATAAACATACCATCCGCGCGACGGATAACCAAATTTTCACGTGTAGCTAATGCGATATCATTTAAAAACCATTCTGCAATATCATCATAATCTGCGAAAAGTTGAAGGTAACGCATAACATCCCGCGGGTCATTGTATCGCATTTCTGAACGTAAGGTTCTTGCGGCAAGTGCAACTAACTGGTCACGAGTTAAGGATGTGTGTGGGTCAAAACGTGCTTCGCCAGTACCATGCATAAGCCCTACATGACTAGCACTTCCTGCCGCACCAAAAAACCAGTCACTAGGGTGTACATCCACAAACCCACCATCTGCATTAGGGTTAAGTCTACTTAGTGTACGCATAAATAAAGCTGCTGTACCAGCACGGTCAATTGGTGCATCAGGTAAAAATTCTGTGGCGGTTACTCCTGTTACAAGCCCTTGCGCAGCAAGCACACGAATAGCAGTCTGCATTTCCAAAGAACGTCCGTCAATATCTTCAAAGTTTATTATATTTGTAATTACCTTATAGGTATCATCCCTAGAAATTCTAGCCTCTAACATACCTGAAATAGGATTATAGCGGGTACTTGCAACGCTACCATCTGTCATTCGTAAAGTTTGGGTTTCCAATTCACCATGAATTGGCTCTACAGCTAGACTTATAGGGTCATAAACTGGGCGGCTAAATTCTACTGTATAAGAAAACCTTCCTACTTCGGTGCTAATAGTAGATAATGGAGTGATTTCTGGTTGTAAGTCATTAACTGTTACTGTAATAATAAGTGGTTCAACTTGAGCATTGTTATATATAAAACTTCTTGGGAAAGTTAAACTATAATACGGAGTCATTATTACAATACTGTCAATACCACTTTCAATTACATCTGGAGATATTGTAATTTGCACGTCTGCATTTTCTGTAGCAAGTGTTACAACTGTGTTAATCTGGCGGTTTTGCACATGTTCTTCTTCAATAAACATTTCAAGAATTGAATCGCGCACAATAAAGGCTTCAATACTTATATCAAAAATGTTATCAAGATTTACATTTATATATCTTTCTTCACCAATAAACAAAGTAGCAACCCGCCCAATTGCAGATTCTGCAAATCGGCTAAGGAGTACATTTTCTAATCCTGTTTCATCTCCTTCCTCATCTCTTGAACGTAATGCATGGAGGAAGTTTCTTAAACCACTTGATGCTGTTTCGCGATTTACTATATGCGGTAATACATCTCGTGGTGCAAGAGGATTAATATTATCTGGAATTAGTCTTGGGTTGTAATCAATATCATCATCCTCTTCATTATTATTTTCGTCGTCTCCATAGTCGTTATCCGTATCTTCATTATCGTTTGGTGGTTGTGGTGTAGGTGGTTCTTCCCCAGAAAGAATAGAATTGCCAAAATCACGATATTGGCGAGGAATATTTCTTAAAGCAGGGGGAACATTACGTACAGCAGTATTAGAGATATTTACCCATCGCAAATACGAGGCTTGTGGTATAACAATATTTGTTAATCGGGGATTATTACCTAAACACAGAGTATCAAGCACACGATTATGGACTAAACTTATACTTGTTAAGTTATTACCATAGAGACAAAGCCACCAAATATAAGGAGCGTTTGAAAGATTCAAGTATTCTATATTATTTCTTGAAAGGTCAAGTACAGAAAGCCATCTTTGACTGCCAAGCTCAACAAATTCAACATTACCATTAGTAATAGAAACAAAATCCAGCCACTCAAACTCACTGAGGTTAATGCGCCCTATAGCATCACTTACATTTATGCTAACAAGCCTGTAATACACATCATTAAGAGGTCTTGCCCAATGGAATGCATCCCAGCCTGTAGGGAAACTATTAAAATCAATTGGAAGTGTTAATGCAACAGGTGTAGAATTTGCAATAGTTGGAAAATTATTTCTTACTATTGTGTCCAACATTTGCAAATCACCAAAGTGAAGGCTTGATGGTGACACGGAGCGCGTGGGAACTGCTGGTGAAAGTCCCGCAGCAGGGCGACGCAAGTTATCTATTCTGCTATGGTGACAGTTATTTTCCCTACACATTGATGAGTGGTGATGTTCGCTACGGCTTTCACGCCCAAAGGTAAGCATGGGGACTGTAGTTATCACCATAATCAATGCCAAGAAAAATGCGATTCTCTTATAAATTGATACTTTCATTCTTTTCTTTTCCACCCTTCTTCTTGAATATGCCAAAATCTAACGGCTTTCAATAAAATTCCACAATACCCCATTACGTGGGTCTGAAATAATAACACCTCCATCTGTGAGTACGAAATCCATGATGTCACTATTTGGAAATGACATGCGCTCTGCGGGCATTACTTGCTCCCCAAAGGCATTACTTTCAAGCCCTATAATCCCTGCTAAGGAAATAGACTCTCGCGCTATACCATTTTCAAGATATAAGCGTCTTAATGTGTTAAAATCCCATATATATAAATTGCCATTAAAATATCTCATTCTGGATGGTCTTATAAAGTTTGGCAAAATACCATCTATAGCCGCGCGTGTTTGTGAGTTCCCTGCTATATTACGCAACTCTCCATTTTCAAGTGCCAAAATTGTGCCCTCCACAGAGTTCGCAAGATAAATTATATTTCCTGCTACAGCTAAAGAACGTATGCCATTTGGTAATGTTGATAAGATATTAGTTTCAAGAGTGTCTAAATTGATTGTACGAAGGTTAAAATCACTAAATATTTGTGTGTGTTCTTCAATCAGATACACAATTCCATCTGAAACTACCATATCATGAACACGTTGCGCCCCAGCATCACCAATGATTAATGTTTCTACATCACCATTATTTACACGACGAAGAATAGAATATCTGAATCGACCATCATGGTCTACCCATTCATTAGTAAGAATAATTAAATCATCACCACAAGCCCGCACAACTTGGGCAGTGTATGGGTTGGGTAACATAATAGTTTCTGCGATTCCATTTGAAATTTGTCTAAGCCATATACCATCAGCAATATACAAAGTACCCCTATGAGTTACATCAATGCTTCTAGGTTCTGTAAAATTCATTTCCATGCTGTCACCATCAACAGAATCACGTTCTTCATTACCTGCAAGTAGGCTAATAATGTTTCCAGTGCGAAAACGTTGTGATATTTCTACATAACCATCCATAGGAGGGACGACACTTATATGCAGTTGAATCTCTCTGCCAAGATAAGTACCAGTAATTATTGTTTCCCCCACAGAAAGCCCACGAATGCGGCTCCCGTCAACTCGTGCAATTGGATTTGTTGCAGTATCCCATGTAATTCTCCCTACATTCGCAATTTGCCAAAAATCATCACCTTGTTGCATTCGTAGAATACGCAACTCGGTATCTTGGTTTACCGATATGGTTGTAAAAGCTGGCGTGATTTCCAACATAGCTTGCGCCATCATTCTGCCAAAATATTCCCCTGATATATGCCCACCTAATGCAAGCAAAATTGCCATCCCTGCAAAAGCCTTTGTCACACGACGCATAAACAAAGTGTGAGTGAATTTTACTTTTTGATTATTCTGTTTTTCAATATCTACAAGCAGTGCTTCAACTGTTTGATATCTATTTTTTGGATTCACAGCCAAACATTTATAAATCACATCGCAAAACTCTTTTGATAAGTTTTCCCTCAATGCATCCATATTGTCTTTGTTGGGGCGAATTCCTGTAGCCGCCTCAAATAAAATCACACCAATACTATAAATATCAGTGCGTGCATCCAATCCCCAAGATTTACTTTCTGGTGGTAAAGATTTAAAACGTTTTTTAATAACCTCTTGTATTATTTCTTCATTTTTGGGGGTAAGCATACTCATAAGTTGTTCAGGTGCGGCATATGAAGGTGTTCCAGCTTTCATACTACCAGCCTCAACAGCACCCTCGCGCGAAATACCCAAATCAAGCAAAGTTAATTTATTGCCATAAGGTGCAACCATAATATTTGCGGGCTTTAAATCAAGATGATATATGGGGGTAGGTTTCATTAAATGCAATTGGTTAATTACACCTGCCAATTGAGTAGCCCAATCCAATAGCAAAAATGCGCCAATACGCCCATTATCTTTGATTACTTGTGCCATATTGTTTCCAAGGATAAAGTTTTCCACAAAAAAGACTCCATCTCCATCCTCAAAAACATCTATTACTGTAGGTAGGCTGTGATGATTAAGCTCTTTAATCGTTCTAATTAAAAGCTCCACTTCATTTTTGGTTTCACGGCTTGCTCTTGGAATATGCTTAACTACCCAATGTGTACCAGTATTGTTTTTACGCGCCCAATAGATATTGCCCTCTCCACCACCGTGAATGCGCCCTAGCAAAGTATAATGTTCTTCTACTGCTTTTGCGGTAAATCCATCCAAAGGTTTTAAGTTTGGAATAGTTATATTTTGTGTACCATCAGGAATAGTAATCTCAAAACTTTTGTTCTTTAGTTCTTCATCTACAAGAGTAACAGTGGCATTATCAGGTGTAGTAGCATCAGAGCTATCAGGAATTGTGATATTTGAATTTATCTTATCATTAAGAGTAGTTTCATTGTTACTTTGCATTGTAACTAATGTAGTTCTTTGGTCAGATTCCTCTTGTAACATACGGCGAAACATGCGACTGGTTCTATGCGAAAAAATCAAATACACTGCACACACCAGAAGAATAACAACCCCAATCCAACCTAAGATAAATAAATAGTCAGAGTAATATATTAGCATTAGACTAACCCCTTTCAAATCGCACTGTTACAGCAGAAACATTATCTGTCGCGCCTCGCTTTATTGAGGCTTTAAGCATTTTACTAACCAAAACTTCCAACTTGTAATTTTTAGAAAGCATTTTTGCTATTTCGTCCATGCTTAAAGTACGATAAAGACCATCACTAAATAACATAAACATCTTTGATTTATCAATAAGTCCTGATGAATAAAATATTCGTGGGGATTCAAAAACCCCCAAGCAACTAGTCAACCTGTTACGCTTGGGGTGTGCGTAAATCTCTTCATCACTTAGAATTCCAATATGGTCTGTTGCCCAAGTATGGTCTTCTGTTAATGGAGATATATGATAACCAATAAATTTCTTTTGTGCTGCATAAATCCGTGTATCCCCCAAATGGGCAATGTGGTAAACATCATCCAATATAAATAACACGGAACAAGTAGTGCCAACACTGGCACTAATCTCCTTTGCATGTTGCAAAAGGGATTGATTTACAGTGGTAAGCAATGTGGAGAATTCTTGAAAAACAACTCTCTCGTGTACATATCTGCCTCTATGATTTCTTAACAAAGGCTCTAGCCGAGTGTGCCACCAATCTTCCAGTATTTGCACTGTAAGACTCGACGCATATTCACCATCTGCCAACCCCCCCATTCCATCTGCAACGCAAAATAGCCCGCATGAACGCGAATCAACAATATCTGCAATGCCAAAAACCGAATCTTGATTACTGGGACGAACAGTCCCCACATCAGAACCATAAGCATATTCTATACAGAACATGAGAACACCATCTCTTTACGGTGCAATTTTATAATGTCCCCGTTTTGTAAAAGAGCAGGAGTGTTAGGTTCAAGACGAGAATTGTTTAAGTATGTGCCATTAGTAGAAACTTGGTCAATCAGAAAAAATTGCCCGTTTTCATATTTTATTAAGGCGTGTACACGCCCAATACCTTTATCATTGTCACCATCAAAACATAAATCTACGGCATCACGATTACGCCCAATATAAAAATCCATTTTAGTTACAGGCATATTGGGAAGATTCTGCCCTCCGTCCACCAACGAAAGAGTTGCTGTAGGCATAGACACAGATGGAACATCCACCATAGTGACATCATCTGCATCAACCATAGTCATATCCTCCAAATGTAAGTCATCGTCTTTTTTCTTGCCACTTAGAATGCCAGTAATCCCACTAAAAAGCCCTTTTGCCTTTTCAACTGCTGTTGGTCCTGGTGCTTTTCCGCCTATTCTTCCACTACCACTAACCCTTTTTGTATTAGGTTGTGCATTAGTATTAAAACAAATTACAGGGGGTGTTATAGGAGGTATTGAGGATATTGGAGGTAGTACGTTTGCTGGGGGCTCTTGTTTTTGTGACTTAGATTCGTTTAATAGCGTTGTGTACAAATCACTTGCATCATACACAGGGGTTTTGTCTGTCATTGCCCACATACGTAAAATAATTTGATTCCATTCATCAGTTGTTGCACGAGAAAATTGCCTTGATGATTCATAAACCTGTCTATTGATATCATCTTGTTCAAAGATGCTATCAATAAAAGGCATGTAAATTACCCTAACTCTAAAATCATCTGGATGTATATATACATATTCCTTTTCCATCAATAAGTTTCTTTGGTTCAAAAAATAATCATCACTTTCCATAACTGCATCAGTGAGATTTTTCATAAATACTAAAAATTCATTAGGTGACATTTCCCTAGCTAACTCTGTTGATTTTACAAACCCATCGGCACTTATATCATATATAAAACTATGTTTCCCGTTTATTTCTGAAGCTGTAACAGGGGGCAAGAATCTAGGTTTGGAATAGGCTACCACTCGCATGGCAACATCATCTGCCTGATAATTAACTTTTACTGTAATATATGGCTTACCCATTTTTGTTTCTTCGCTTACAAAATATTGATAGTCTTCCATTGGGTTTTTCCTCCCATTTCAATAGTTAAATATCCCAATATAGCGGGGTGAAACCCCAATGTTTTAACCTAAGACCCTGATACAGCCTGTACAAGCCCACTTACATAACCTGTAATAGAAGCGGCAACCGCGGAAGCACTCCCCCCCATAACAGAAGGTATATGAGTTAGTGATTTACAACCATAATCGTTATTTGAGTCTTGACCGCGATTACAAACTAAATATGTTTTGCTGAGATGTTCATATTTGTCAAGCATTTGTGCAAGTTTCATTTGTGCGATTTGCCCATTGCTTGAGACTATAAAAATCCCGTCCGCACGGTCTAAGCAACCTTGCCAACCCGCGCCTAAATCCAACACAAGCATATCAATATCTTCTATCGCTTGCACAGAATCAATAAACATTGTCATGCTGGCTGATTCGACTTGTGAAATTTTTGTTGTGGGCGATTCAGAAGAAAACGGTTTCAAAAAATATACACCACTAGCATCTTGTGCCTTTGTTGTGTTTATTGCAGATTTCATGTCATCATCTTTTTTACATGCAAAAACGTCTGACAACCCTTGTGTTATATTATTATCTTTAAAAAATGCCTCTGTTGAACTTATATTTTCAAAACTTACATACAATGGGCGTTTTCCCTCTTTAACTGCTGCCATAGCAAATGCCACAGCCACAGTAGATGTTCCAACACCCCCAATGTCAGAATAAAAAACACATGTATGACAATGGTTGTTCTTGTTTTCACCTGTAAATGCGGACATGAATTTCTTAACAATTTCTGAAACTTGTTGGAATTTATACACACAAAGTTCTGAATTCTCGCCAATTGTGCCATCCTTATTGCTATCATCAGTAAGTACAACAAGAGTGGAGAACTCCCCATTTTCATGGAGAATATCCACCAAACTTTCATCAACCAAGGCTATATGATACTTAGTTCGTGTTGCTCCCTTTTTGCCTTCTAAGGTTGCTTTTAATTTATCCCTGTTTGTAAAAATAGTAACTTCCAAGACATTGTCTTTTCCTGCGGAAGTGCGACTAATTATGTCCGACAAGCGGGAGATATAATTCATGTCGCTTCCTGCTAATAACACTCGTATGTTCATTTGACACTCTCACCTTGTTTTGTCATAATTCCTATGTATAGAGATTAGCAGTTGCAAGCGATATTGTCAATAATATTGATATATGAAGGGGAGTAATTCAAGTATGATTGTAGGAATTGATCTTGGCACCACAAACAGTCTAGTGGCATGTTTTATAGATGGTAGCCCCTTAATAATACCCAATGTACATGGGGAACAATTAACACCATCAGTGGTAAGTGTTGGAGAGGATGGTGAAATTTTTGTAGGAAACATAGCGAAAGAGCGCTTAGTCACCCACCCATCGCTTACTGCTGAAATTTTCAAAAGAAGTATGGGAAGCAAAAAGCAGTACAACCTTGGGGAGCATACATTTTCACCAGAAGAGCTTTCATCTTTTGTTATAAAAAAGTTAATTGAAGATGCACAAATTTATTTGTCAGAAAATCATGGCAAAACTATTTCGGAAGCTGTTATAAGTGTACCCGCATATTTTAACGATACCCAACGACGGGCAACAAAAGCCGCAGGAGAACTTGCTGGAATAAAAGTTGAGCGCATTGTAAATGAACCAACTTCTGCAAGCCTTGCATATGGTTTTAATGATTCGCGGGAATTTGCAAAACTTCTTATATTTGACCTTGGTGGTGGGACTTTTGATGTATCTGTTTTGGAGAAATATAATAATGTAATGGAAGTTAGAGCAGTGGCGGGTGATATCTTCTTGGGTGGAGAAGATTTTACGGATATTTTAGAGAAACTTTTTATTAAAAAAGCGGCTCCGTCGCCTCATGAAATTCCCAAAGAAAATGGAGATGGAGACGAAGAAAAGGCAGACGAGGTTTCATCTCCTCAAGTAAAACAACGGAGCTTAGTAGAGTCCCTATCTCTAAAAGAAACAAATCGCGCGATTTTACGAAAGAGTATTGAAGACGCAAAGCGTGCCTTTTCTGGGCAAAAAACTGTAAAAATTCAATGTAATTTTGATGATAGTTCATATGAGGCAGATATTAGTGTAGGTGAATTTGAAAGTTCTTGCGATGATTTACTTTCGCGCCTGCGCGTACCAATTAAGAATGCAATTAGTGACGCTGGCGTTTCGCTTAAAGACATAGACAATATTATTTTGGTGGGCGGGGCAACTAAATTACATGTTGTTAAAAAATTCGTAAGTAGACTTTTTGGACGCATACCTCTTTCACATATTAACCCTGATGAAGTGGTTGCTTTAGGTACAGCCATTCATGCCGCATTAAAAGAACGAAATGAATCTATTTCGGAAGTTGTGCTTACAGATGTTTGCCCTTTCACCCTTGGAATGGAGTCTTCACGGAAATTACCCAACGGATTGTATTATAATAATTTATACACTCCAATAATAGAGCGAAACACTATAATTCCCGCTTCTCGTGTAGAACGTTTTTATACTTTACATGATAACCAATCCTCTATATTCTGTCGAATATTGCAGGGTGAAAGCCACAAGGCAAGTGAAAACGTACAAATTGGTGAACTAACCGTTGAGATTCCCAACGCACCCGCAGGGCAAGAATCGGCGGATGTACGTTTTACCTATGATATAAATGGTATACTTGAAGTGGAGGTAACAGTTGTATCCAGCGGCATAAAAAAGACAATTGTAATCGAAAAAAATCCAGGCGTTTATACAAGTGAAGAAGTTGAACAAAAAATCAAAGAATTATCTTCTTATAAAATCCATCCGCGTGAGCAAGAAGTAAATCGCTTGCTTATTTCTCGCGCCGAAAGACTCTACCAAGAAAGTTTAGGTGAGCTGAGAAACATCATAGGAAGGGAATTAACAAATTTTTATGCTGTGCTTGATTCTCAAGACAATAAAAGAATTCGTGATCATTCCGAAAAGTTCAGGGAATTTATTGAAGAAATCGAAAATGACAGGAGTGGCAATTTATGAATCCATGGTTAGTTTTAGGTATTAGTGAAACAACGGATAAAAATGTTGTAAGACATGTCTATATGCAATTAATCTCAAAGCATAACCCTGAGGATGACCCTGAGGGTTTTCAGCGTGTGCGAACTGCTTATGAAATGGCATTAGTAGAAATTGATGAAAAAGAAGCGCAAGAAAATGATGATAGCCCAGTTGGGGTTTTTATGAAAAAATTTGATGCACTTTATAAAGATTTTGCCAAGCGTATCAATCCAGATAATTGGAGTGAATTACTAAAAGATGATATATGTATATCTTTGGATACAGAGGATTTGGTGAATACCAGTGTATTGAATTATTTATACAGCAACTATTTTATGCCCCCTGATGTTTGGAAAGTTTTTGAAAAAACATTTAATTGGAAAGAAAGGGCGGACGAGCTATCAAAAAAATATCATCCTAATTTTATTAATTTCATTGTCAGGAGTCCCGACACAAAGAAGTCTATATACCCACATTTTGATGTATCTGAACCCAGAGATTTTGATTTGTTCATATCAAAAATAGATACTTTAATTAAATTCTTGGATAACAGACAATTAGAAGAAGCAGAGCCAGTGATTGCCGAAATAGAAGCTCTGGATATAAAGCATCCTACTTTCTCTTTGGCGAAAGCACATTTTTTGGCATTGAAAAAAAATCCCGATGAGGCACTATTACTTGTACAAAGCGTTTCTACAGAGTATGGAGACGATTACGACAACGATGATATTTATTTGAATTATGTTAGCGCATGTGCTTTTTATGCCTATGATACTGAAGAAAATTACCTCCTTGCAGAAGGACGGTATCGCCATATTTTATCAATTAACCCTCTTCATTACTATGCACAACTTGATTTGGCAGAAACTATGGTAAAACTGAACAAACTTGAAGAAGCACGTAGTTTTGTAGGGCATGAACTTTTGGACAGATATCCTTCAAATGATTATGTGCGTTCTATGTATATAGGTATTAACAATATGATTATAGAAAAATACCAAAAATTGTACAATGAAAATGAGGAAAACCCCACAGATATCATTAACGGAGAAGTTGAGGAAATTATTTTTACTCTTGCAAATAGTTATTTAGCTGTTCAGAAGTATGATGAACTCTATAATCTTTTAGTAAAACATACAGACCTAAATCCTGCAAGGTACTACAATATTTTTGCCGCTTCTTGTTATTATGTCCGAAAATATGAAGAAGGGGTGGAAGCTGGGCGCAAAGCAGTAGAAATAGAGCCAACTTATCGCGCTTATAGCGATTTAATTGTTAATGTTTTATCCCTAAAACAATATGAAGAAGTAATTAAAATAGCAGAAGAAGCATTAACAAACCTACAAGACTCAAAAGAAAATGATTTAGCAAAGGTTGAAATATACACGCAACTAGCAAATTCTTATTTCTGGTTAAAAGAGTATGGAAAATCCAATGAAATATTAGATGAAGCACTTAAAATTAACGGGAATATAGCTTCAATATATGCTAACAAAGCTGAAAACCTAATGGAAATGCAATATTATCAAGAGGCTATTGACCAAGCGGAAATTTCAATATCTATTGCGCCATACAATTCATATCCATATGAAATAGAGGCAGATGTTTATTACCGTACACGCAATGACAAGCAAGTATTACAAGTTCATGAAAGGGCAGCAAATCTAAAAATTTCCTCACCAGGGCTAGAGTATTTTAAAATTTGTGCAAACACTCCGGATTTAACTGTTGAAGAGATAGTGTCAGCATTCAAGGAGCTTGCAAAAGCCGAATATTTAGGCAAATGGGAAGAAAAAATTCATACACAAATAGCCTCTGCATATTCCTCAAAAAGTGATTTTGAAAATGCCCTTGTCCATGCAACTAAGGCGTTGGATGTCGCACTTAAACATGGTAGAGAAAATGACGCCCTTTTTTGTAGTAAGATTTACTATTTGTCACAGCTTAAAAGAGATGATGAAGAATTGCAGACTATAAATGATGGACTGGGTATTTTTCCAAATAGTAAATCCCTTTTGCGGGATCTAGGTTACTACTTTGATAAATCAAATGTTGATAGTGCAATTGAAGTGTGGGAGCAGTTAATTGAGAAAGATAATACATTCACAACGGCGTATCTTCGTCTTGGTATGAACTTGACCAAGAAAAAGTTATACGATGAAGCAATTGAAATTCTAAATAAAGGGCTTGAAATTATTCCAGAAAATCCAAATCTCTATGCCAGACGTGGTTATACTTATAGAGCAATGCGTAAATTTGAAGACGCTATAAGAGATTTACTTGCAGCCGCTGAAAACCCAAGAAATTATGCTTTTTGGTATAGAAAGCATGACTTATATGCCGATGTAGCTAGTATATATGGTTCAGATTTAAATGATATTGAAAATGATATCAAATATCTCAAGTTATCGTTGGAAGCAAACGATAAACATTCAGAAAATCTTAGTTCTTATGCGGCAGCGTTACTTCTGGTTGATCAGTATGAAGAAGCTCTTGAGTATTTTAATAAATCTCTTGAACTTGAGCCAGAAGATGATTATTCACTTTATACCAGAGGATACACATACACACAACTTGGCAAAAATGACCTTGCGGAAGCGGATTATAAAAAAGTTATAGAATTGGCAAAAGCGAAGGAGATTACTCACCATAGAACCTATAGATTTATGGCAATGGCATATATCAGACTTGGCAAATTACAAGATGCCAGTGATGCTATAGGAAAAGGAAAAGAAATGGAAAAGAAGGACAGCCCTAATAACCCATGTTTTTGTATGTATCAAGTTTCGGCTGTGTATTTTAAAGTGCAAAATAAACTTGAACAAGCCTTGGAAGAGATTGAAATGGCAATCAAACTTAAAAATTCTGTTGCCAATCATAAAATTAAGCAAGAAATTTTAGGAATGATGTAAAAAACGACTACGTCGCTTTCCAAAGGAAACGTAGCTGAAATCCCCATTGAAATAAAAAAGCGGCTATGCCGCTTTTTTATTTCAGCTTAAACAATGTATCAAATTTAGTAAGCAATACAAAATCCCCACGGACTTTTAAACCACCCATCATAAAGGCTTTTTGGGCGGTTTGTTTGCTTTTAAGAACATCCATCCATACACTAGTATCTGCCATTATAGTAATATCGGAAGAAGGCGCACTACCTTCTGTGTATTGACATTCCGTACTGTGAATATACAAATAACCATCAAATGTTTCTGCTCCAGAAATATTAATTTGAATAACCATTTGTGCGCCAGCCGAAAGTTGTGGTTGGAAATAATGTGGCAAACTAGCAGTCATTTGACGTGCTGTTTTAGCCCTTGGTGATGATGTCTCTGTGGAATTTTGCATTATAGGGGCAAACATTTGAGGAGGAACAGCCGCTGGGGGTTGCCCAAACAAAGCTGTAGCTGGAGTATCTGCCATTTCTAAATTCTCTGGGTTTTCTTGTCCCCCATATTTTTGTACAAACAGATTTGATATCTCATCAATATCATCTTCTTGTTTTTTTGTAAAATTGCTAAGCTGTTGTTGTAGATTACTCATGGTTTGGGCGTTCTGTAAACTTTCCATGGGGCTTTGTGGTTTAGTATTTATTAATTTCAGTTTATTTTGGCTTTTAATCATTGTATTTTGCGCCTCACGACGTGCGTGATTTATTGATTGTGTGTTATCATTTGTAAACCCCTCTGTTATAGTAGGGTAGACTGCATCATCGTCTAGCTGCACATGGTCATAATCACGCGGGATTATATATTTGCGATTTTGTTTGACAGCCCTATAAAAATCTTCTGTTTCTTTGTCGATAAATTCTCTAAAAGACTCTTCCACTTCCAAAGCCAATATATGTTCGGACTGTAGACCCAATTGCGATTTTGTAAATCCCCCAAAATGCTGTATTACCCGCCCTAGATAATCCAATGCCGATTTTTCGCAACCCTTTTTAGAAAGAGCTATAAGAAAACAATGCTTATTTGCTAAAATTCCCATATATTCGGGATGCTCAAAATATTCTAAGAATGTTTGCATTAAGGCAGTTGGCGAAAACAATTGTGCTGTGCTGGCAAATACTAGCCCATCCGCCACTTTGATAGTGTCCATCACCTTGTCCATCCCTTGTGTGGTATCTCCATCATAATAGGGAGGGTGAATTACATCCAAATCAAGGGTTTCTGTTTCCACTCCCAGCTCTTCAAAAATTTTGCGGGTTATACCAATAACTTTGCTTAACCCATTGTCATTGTGTGCAGCATTTCCATAAATGTATACTATTTTCATTGTTTATTCCATTCCTTTCAGTTAGGCAAAGCCCTCCTTGCGGGAGGCGCACATATTCGGAAAGCGGCAAAGTCGCTTTTTTACTGTACTATAGGGATGGGAAGTTGTGGTACTCTACCTATCATCCACTGATTAAAAAATATACGTAAATTTCCCCCATAGATTTCTTCTGCAATACGTATAAAGTCATCTGCTGTTGCTATTCTAAATGAAAACTCTTGATAGTATTGCCTTATCAGCTTCCAAAAATCATCTTCACCCATACGACGTTCCAATGCATAAAGCATCACCATAGCCCTACGCCCTTGGGCTTGTGCAAAATGGGTTCGGCTTATATACATGCTTAGATCATCTGTAAGGTTAATATTGTCTAGCCCTACAATTGTAGCATGTTCTGCTTCAATATGCGTGCGAAGTTCTTCATAGGTAGGATAAAATATTCCCGCTCGCACAAAACGCGTTAATCCTTCTGTAAGCCAGGGGGTTTCTACACGATTACTACCAACTACTGTAGAAAACCATTGATTACCTATTCCCTGTGCTAATCCACGGAAATTTTCACGTCGTAAGGCATTTGAATCTACAAAAATTACCTGAGAAAAAGCAAAGGACATACTATCATGCATATCTTGTAATAAATCTGTTTCTATAATACTAATGTGCCTTAAAGGAAAATGCCCTACTCTGTTTTCAAAATATTCTACAGCATTTTTAGCAAAATCCATTACTGCGCGAAATGGGATTTCCTTGCTGGTATAATAAAAGCGGATGGTGGTACCCCCTTGTGTAACAACATGCTGATGATTAAAATATGGTGCTATTGCAAACGCAAAATCCCTAACCATATGCGCGGTAAATGTAGTTATTAAAGTATCAGTATCTTCAATAACTTCTGATAGGCCACGAAGCCCTGTACCAGCAACTGTATATCTTATAGGGGTGATAATCTGTACTTCATAATTTGCCAATTCTAGAAAAAACGGGTCACCCACAGGATAATATGAATCTGTATACCAGCCATTTTCTCCATATATTCCAAGTACAGGCAGAAACATTCCAAACCACATGGAACTGCTTCGGGGAGGGCGTGTACGTGCTGGATTCCCACCTGTTCTATGTGAAATAGGCGGAACAAAAGCGTTGTATTGTAAATTCAATTGAACAGTAGAATTTGGTTGAATGGGTTCTATAAGGTTAAGAATAAGAACAGTACCATCCAAGTGAAAATCAACATCAGAACTATCTATAGAAACATGATTTACGTCCATGTATCCATATTCTCGTACATGTGCATACACACGATGTTCATGTTCTGGGAAATAAGGACGGGGTTCGCTCCCCTCTCTAAAGGCATTAAAAAACACGCGGATAACAATCATATCAAGCGGAACACTTGTACGATTTGTAAATGTAATGCGCGAAATGCCTTGCACAGTACGCTCTTCAGGGTTAATCTCTAAAGTTACAAAATGCTCATCATGTGCAGGAATATTTGGTAATGGGGGGTCGGGTATTGCTTCTGGAATGTTATTTTCTGTTCCATTTATTCCTGTTCCGCTGTTAGGCATTACTTCAAACGGCTCAGGTCTAGTATTATCGCCATTACCTCTGCCACAGGCTGTTATCACCAATATCAATGCTAATAAAAAGAGTAACAGCAGGAGGATTTTTTTTATCATAACGGTACAAAGTACCTTTCTAAAATTTCATGTTATAATCATTTACAACACCATTATAACACTGGATGTTGGTTATCGCTATAACCTATAAAATACGGCATCAGCGATTACGGGTCAAGTCAGCCCTCAATGACATGACAACATCATTTGAATCACACTCCAAATACATGATTGCAGGTGACTTATTATATGGAAAAGAAAAAAATAATTCTAACTGGCGGTGGAACAGCGGGGCATGTTATTCCTAATCTTGCGCTAATCCCCGCATTAAAATCTGCTGGCTTTGAAATATTCTACATTGGAAGCCATGAAGGTATTGAGCGCGGATTAATAGAATCTGCGGAAATACCCTACTTTGGAATATCATCAGGAAAGCTACGACGATATATAAATTTGAAGAATATAACAGATGTATTTCGTGTAGTCAAGGGTATTGGAGATGCTTTACGAATAATTCGGCGTATTCGCCCTGATATCATATTTTCCAAGGGGGGATTTGTAGTTGTCCCTGTAATTGCCGCTTCAAGGATTTTGCGAATAAAAAGCGTTATTCATGAATCTGATATTACTCCAGGGCTGGCAAATAAATTAGCAATACCTATAACCAATAAAGTTTGTGTAAGTTTTCCTGAAACTTTAGAGCATGTGCCTAAGGATAAAAGTATACTAACAGGTACTCCAATAAGACCAGAATTATTAAAAGGCAACAGACTTGCAGGTTTTAAGTATACAAAACTTACTGATAATGGCAAGCCTGTTTTATTGGTAACAGGGGGAAGCCAAGGTGCAATGGCTATTAATAAATGTATTAGAGAATTGTTGCCAGAAATATTAAATAATTTCCAAGTAGTTCATTTATGTGGCAAGGGAAATCTTTCTAGAAACGTATATTCTGGTTATGCAGAGTTTGAATATGTAAATGAGGCAATGCCTGATATCTTAACAATGGCAGATGTTGTAATATCACGGGCAGGGGCTAATACTATTTTTGAGTTGCTTGCATTACAAAAACCAAACCTTCTTATTCCTCTACCTCTTGAGGTAAGCCGTGGTGACCAGATATTAAATGCAGAATCTTTTAAAAGACAAGGCTTTTCTATGGTGCTTGAAGAGAAAGAAATGACACCAGAGCGGTTGAAAAAAGATATTAGATTGTTGTATGATACCCGTAGTACTTTCCAAAAGCGAATGTCAAACTTTAAGGGAATAGATGGTATCGCAAAAATTATGGATGTATTATTATCAAAAGTGTGATATGCTATAAAGTGAATTTTAGACTGGATGTGTTTGTACACAATCAGTTTCAATTGTAATAAATTTAAATTCTATTTAAAGGGGTTTACTAATGATACAAATACATTTTGGTTTAGCATTTTTACTGGTGTTTGCTCTCATGATGATGTTAATGCCAGCCTTTTCAAAATTGGCAAACAAATTTGATTTTACAGACAAACCTACTGAACGTAAAAAGCATAAATCCCCTATACCTCTTTCAGGTGGGATGGCAATGTTTATTGCCATTGCAGTAGGATTTGTAGTGTTTGTATTATTTGCAGAAGGTGCTGATCCTGCCTTAGTAGCAGTTTTAGGCGGAGCGGGTTTGATTGTATGTATTGGTCTTGTAGATGATTATTCTAAAGCACGGGGCAAAGAATTTCCCGTTTGGCCACGTTTAGTAGTTCATTTTGGTGCAGCAACAATTGCATTTGCTGCTGGTATACGTTTTACAGGCTTTTTTAATCACTTTACGGATACTTATATATATTTACCTATTGCACTTCAATTTATTTTAACTGTTTTGTGGTTTGTTGGTCTTGTGACGGCGTTTAATTTTATGGATGGTTTAGATGGATTATCTGGGCTATTAGCTTTGGTTTCGGGTACTACATTCTTTATTGTAGCAATTTATATGGGGCAACCAGAATCTGCGTTCTTGGCAGTTATATTTGTTGCGGCTGTGGCTGGATTCTTGCGCTTTAACTTTCCACCTGCACGGGTCTATATGGGTGATTCAGGGGCTTATCTGTTAGGATATTTATTAGCGGCTATTTCCCTGCATGGAGCATTTAAGCAAGCTACTGTTGTTTCACTTGTGATTCCTATTCTGGCAATGGGTGTTCCTATCTTTGATGCTATGTTGGTTGTTGTTCGTCGTCTGATGGCACGCCAACCAGCACATGTTGCAGATTCTTCTAATATTACGCACTTCCATTTTCGCCTTCTTAAAGATGGAATGAAGCCTAGTCATGTACTTGCTCTCATTTTTCTTGTTAGTGCATGTTTAAACCTAACCTCAATTATTCTGATGTTGATTTTTTAAGATGGCGTTGTATGCTTGCGTGTGGTAGTTGTTTTTGTTATAGTAAACTATGAATCATAGTCGTTTTTGGAGGTGAGTTAATGGCTTATAAAATTACAGATGCTTGTATTGCTTGTGGTGTTTGTGTAGATGAGTGTCCAACCTCTTGTATTTCCGCGGGGGACATTTATGTTATCCATGAAGAAGATTGCATTGATTGTGACGCTTGTGCAGAGGTTTGCCCTGTTGGTGCATGTGTGAAGGTTGATTAAAAAACTATTACTTAGAAGTGGTTAATAGGATTCCTATTAACCACTTTTATTTTTTTGGGTTTTTATAGCCCTACTTTCAACATATACAAAAAGCGTGAAAGTAGGGTCTATGAATTAGGGATGTGCTTAGCACATCCCTGTCAAAGTTTGTGGGTGTGGGCAAAACTCACGATGTTAAAATCAAAATCAGGAATTTCTATAAAACTCTTCAAATGCCCTAAAAGCCATATACACATCAATTTTTGAAACAAGCTCAAAAGGTGCGTGCATAGATAACATAGGAACACCAATATCAACAATATCCATATCATATTGTGCAAGGAATTTGGCAACAGTACCTCCACCACCTTCATCAATTTTGCCTAATTCGCCAACTTGCCAACGTACATCTCCTTTGTCAAGTAACGTGCGGATAAATGACATGTAAGCCGCAGAAGCATCAACTGTTCCACCTTTACCGCCAGAGCCTACATATTTTGCGACAGCAACACCATGATTTATATAGTAAGTGTTGCGCTTGTCAAAAACACTTGCATAATTGGGGTCAAAAGCCGCAACTACATCCGCAGAAAGAGCTTTTGTCGCGGCTAATACACGGCGTGGTTTTGCTCCTGCCGCCTCTGCAAGCTCCTCAACAAAATATTGGAAATATTTAGAGCCAAGACCTGTATTTCCTGTGCTTCCAACTTCTTCTTTATCTGCTAAGACAGTAACTGTAGTATAAGCTGGTTCTTTCATTAAAAACTCTGCCATAAGTGAGGCATATGCACATATCCTGTCATCATGCCCATATGAACCAATAAGGCTACGGTCTAAACCGATATCTCGCGCCTTAAAAGCAGGTACAATTTTTAAATCTGCTGTGTGAAAATCCGCTTCTGTGATATCATACTTCTCATTAAGCAGTTTAAGAATGTGAAACTTTGTCTTTTCTTTAATTTTTTCTTCTTCCTTATTTTCGCATTTGTAAGGAAGACTTCCAACAATCACATTTAATATTTCGCCTGGGAATGCTTCATTCAATGCTTTTTTGCCTTGTTCCCTTCCCAAATGTGGAAGTAAATCGGTAATGTAAAATTGTGGATCATTCTCATCTTCACCAATATTTACTTTTACCGTTTCGCCATCTGCTTTAAATACCACACCATGAATTGCCAACGGTATAGTAGGCCATTGATATTTGCGAACTCCACCATAGTAATGAGTTTTAAAATATGCAATCTCTGCTTCTTCATACAACGGATTTGGCTTTAAATCCAACCTTGGAGAATCAACATGTGAGGCAATCACACGCAACCCGTTTTCAATGGGTTTTGTACCAATTGTAGAAAGAATTATCGCAGCTCCGCGGTTTCTTACATACACTTTTTCGCCTGGGGCATAAGATTTGCCAGGGATAAATGGTTGATACCCTTGCTTTTCTGCCATTTCAATTACTGTTTCCACACAGCAACCTTCTGTTTTTGAGTTATTTAAAAAAGTTTTATAATCTTCATTAAACTCAAAAACTAATTTCATCTGTTCGTCATTTAATTGACCTCCAGCATTTTTGCTGGAAAAAGTGAGTTTTTCTTGCAATTCTTCCATAGGTGATTTCTTTGTTTGATTTGTTTCCATAAGGTATTTCCTCTCTTTTAGACTTAAATTAACTATATACTGCTTAAAAGGAACAAATTGACAATGAAATAGATTCAATTTGTGACTGAAAGAAATATAACTAAATATATCACACAAATTAACCGAAATATAGATTGAGGTGTATTTTATGAATATAAATATTTCGCAATTGGCAGAGATCGCCAATGGACGTGTTAATAATCAGCGCAGAGCCAATGGAATTTCATGGGGTGTGGGTGATACAATCCAAGCGGTACTTTCAGAAATTAATCAAGGCAAGGCGACTTTACGCACAGCCGACGATATAGTATTTACCGCTGATGCCTCTTCAATCAAGGGGAATGTTGGTGATACTTTAAATTTCCAAATAAACCGTGATGGGAATAATGTTTCGCTTACGCAAATTCACAATAATCGCCCTGCTAGAGCAGAACGTAGAGACAGGGGAAATGCTTCTCTAATTGACGGATATGCTGAATTTAAAGAGTTATCGAACAATTTGGAGAACATCAAAGAAAACGAGGAATTACGCATGGAATACCGCCAAGAGCAATCTGCAAAAGTAGCAAAAGCACTTGCGGCGATTCGTCGTGGGCAGAATTTTTTGGGCGGGATGAATAAATCTGCATTTAGTGCCATAGTTGATGCAGGGTTGGATTTTAGCAAAATCAGCTTTGCAACACTTAATCAAGTAATGCACCATGTGAGTAAAGTGCAGGATTCTGATCCAGATTTTGTAGAGGGATTAAAAAATTCTTTTAAGAATCCTGAACATGCAAGAAAACTTATAGCAGGGTTACACAAATACGGCATGAATGTTTCTGAAAAAAATATCCAAGCGTTAGAGAGTGCATGGGAACGTATTCCTGATGAAGTCACACCTCAAGCCATGGAAAAACTAATATCTACTGAACAAGATTTAACATTGGAGAATGTATATAAATGTGTGTACTCTTCTAATGATGTTCCTGTTCCAAAAGATACGTTGGTAAACCTTCCTCCAGAACTTTTAGAGCAATTTTTTGAGCGTGAGGGCATTAAATACACCAACAAAAATATGAACGCTGCACAATTCTTACTAGAGCATGATTTGCCAATCAGCCAAAAAAACATTTCAAAAGTGTTATTTTTAAAAGAATTTACAAACACAGAGCCAAAGAATCCATATGCACTATCTCCTCAAATGTTCTTTGAAAAAGCGGCGCAGTTTTTATCAATGGATATTCCACTTGGTAATCTTCCATTAACGGAAGTTACCCGTTTTGCAGAAATTCAATTAAGGATGGCAGTTGAAGCGGCGGCACGTCACCAAAACTTAAACATTGATGTTGATTCGCTAAGAGAACATGTTAAACAACTTAATCAACTTACAGAAGAATCCGCAACCCAATACTTAAAGATGGCTGGTGCAGAAGCAGAACCAACAAAAGTCACACAACTTACAAATGTTTATGAGGCGTTGGCGAACATAAAGCCTTTAACCGCAAACGTTCATACACAAATAATGCAAGGCAAAGTTGAATTTAACATTCAAGGTATTAATGAATCTGTAAAAACAGCACATACACTTTCGCAATATGACCAATATGCCACAGTGCCAAATCCCAAATATGGCGATAGTTTTGCTAAAGTAAAAGGGCAATTTGCACCACTCCTTGAGGGTATGGGCATTTCTGCAACATCAGAGAATCTTAAAGCCGCATTTATACTTAGCAAAAACAGCATGGATGTCACTACTGAAAATATGGGGGCAGTAAAAGAGATTGACGCAAAGATTACCAGCATATCAAACAAGTTACATCCTATGATTGCCGCCCATATGCTTAAAGATGGTTATAACCCATTGGAAATGCACGCCGACCAAGTTTTGGAGTATATTAATAAATTCAACTATGATATGGGCGAAAACGGTGCGGATAAAATTTCACGTTATATTATGGAGATGGACCAGGCTGGAACACTAGACGGCGATACCAGAAAAGGTATGATTGCTGTTTATCGTATGTTAAATGTAATTCAACGCGATGGGGCGAAAGCCCTTGGTTTGGCACTACAAATGGAAGGTTTAAAGGATTCTCCTATGACTTTGGGTGATTTATTAAACCTAGCGCAAACAAAACAAAAACGGAATAACATTGATACAACGGTAAATGATTCCTATGGGCAATTGGAAAACTTTACACATCCAACAGAAAGTATTCGTGGTATCTTAGAATCAAGCGTACACGCACCAATCATATATGCTGATATGCTAACAGATAGTTTCATTGATATTGCGCAACCTGAAAATCTAAAGAAAATGCTTGATTCTCCAGAAACTAGACAACAACCTCTTGAAGAGCTTGTAACACAAGCAGAAGCTGAAGATTCAACAAGCAATACAGAAATATCAACAATGTCCAAAGAACTAGAAACATTTATTTCTGCAAATCCAGAGGTAATTAGCTTATTACAAAGCAAAAACATAAGTGCCACAGCAGGAAATATTCGCGCTTATGACAATCGGAACACTCTAGTAGAACGCCTTGAAGAGGCTATAGAAAACGATGATGAAAATATTCTAGCCGATTCAATACCCAATTCCTCACTGGAAGGGTTGCAAAAAGGGCAATCTACAGGGCAAATTCTTGCTAATATATTACATGTACTGGGCGGAATGGGCAAAAAAGATGCAGACTTATCATCAATGCTTGCGGTTACTCATGGGCTTAATGGTGACAGTGAACAAGGATTCCAATTACCTATAAAAATTAATGGTCGTGTATCAAATCTTTCAATGTATGTGTTAAATGAAAAAGCCCTAGCTCAAGATGATGCAGATATATTAATGTCTTTAGACACTGCTCGTTTGGGAACAGTAAACACTTATTTCAAAATAAATGGTAACATTGTTGATGTTAATGTTTCTGCACAAACACAGGAAGCCATTGATTTTCTAAAGGCAAGCCAAGGGGAATTAGAAAATCTTTTGGGCGTAACTGGTGCAAAATTAGGTAATCTCACATTTAGTTTCACCCAAGGAACGGAACAGGGTACTAAAAATTCCACTTTAACAAGTAATCAAGGGGTTGCAGAATCTTCGCAAACCGCCTATGATTATAGGGTATAAGTAACTATGGAAAAATCTGAAAATGCTTTCTTTGCGGTGGTTTCAGCCCTCGCACAGTATATAGAAAGAGCGGACTCTCTCCCAGATAAGCATAACAGGGAGAGTGCCGTTATAACCCGAAAGGATGATGAAGAACATGGTAGTTAGTCACAATATTCCCGCTTTGTTTTCACATTTAAGTATGCGCCGTGCAGACCGTGGCGTTCAACAAGCAATGATGCGTTTATCAAGCGGTACGCGTATTAGCTCTGCCCGTGATGATGCAGCAGGTCTCGCAATTGCCAACAAATTAAATTACCAAGTAGGTGGGCTTGAACGCGCAAGCGAAAACTCTACTCATGGTATATCCCTTGTGCAAACAGCAGAAGGTGCATTAAGTGAAGTTCATAACATGATTCAACGTATGCGTGAGCTTGCAGTACAAGCGGCCACTGACACATTAACAAACGAGCAAAAAAATATGATTCAATTGGAAATTAATCAATTAACAGATGAGATTCAGTCAATTTCTGTTCGTACAGAATTTAACCGTATGCGTCTTCTTAATGGTGAAGCAGACAGAGTTACAGAATCCAGAATTGGTACTGGTACTGCTGGTGCGCTAACACGTTCTATTGTTACACCATTATACCTATCCAACAATATTAATCCTGGTTCTTTGGAGTATAATATTGTCTCTGTTGGCACACATGCAGTATTAGGTGGTGTTGTAGCGGCTCCTCCAGGGCTTGCAAACCCTTCTCAAGTACTGATTGGTGAACCTCCTGCTGCTGGCTTTAGGGAAGGCGATTTAATTAACATCAACGGGATCAATGTAAGAGCAGAAACGGATGATACTTGGTCAAGTTTCAACTTGCGTATTATGCAAACTTTTGAATATGCTGGAATCAACATAAATCGCGCCCAAGGGCTTCTTTATTCAAATATTGCAGGCAGTGAACAAACCATCAGAATTAGTGGTGATGTTGGATTGCTTGCGGGTGTAGGTTTGCCCCCTGGTGAAGTTTTTGGGCTTGATGCTGTAGTAAACAACATTGTATTACGTGACAGCTTGGGTAATATTGTAACAGGTGACCTTGCTGTAAGCACTAGCGGCAATCAGGTGTTGATACGTGGTACAAGAGGTGAAGATGTTCGCCTTAATATTCAGGTTGATTTTAATTCAGTAACTAACCAACATGTTTTTGGTAATGGTGCTCCTGCGGGCGCGCAAGCTATGACTATGGTTTTCCGCGATTTCGGTCCACTAAAATTGCAAATTGGACCAAATCATAACATGGCTATGTCTGTACAAATTCCGCGCCTTAACTCCGAAACTTTAGGCTTTGTTGAATATGTTGCAGGTAGACGACGCAATATTTTAAATTATGCAAATACTCATGGTGCTACTCTTGCATTGGATATTACTGACCGCGCCCTTAATACGGTATCTCAAGTTCGTGCGCGTTTGGGTGCATATCAAAATCGCTTGGAAGCTACTGTGCGCAGTTTGGATGTTGCCGCCGAGCAGACAGAATCTTCTCGTAGCCTTATACAAGATGCCGATATGGCAAGGGAATCTACACGTTTTGCACAATATAATGTAATGTTCCAATCTGCAATGGCAATGTTGGGGCAAGCTAATCAACGTCCACAGCAATTAATTTCATTATTACAATAACAGCCTATGGCAATCGACAAATCGGCGTACATGGTACGCATTGCACAAGCTAATCCTATAGACCTAGTTGTTATTAATTTTGAGATTATTCGAGATTATTTAACAGCCTCTTTGGAGGATATTGGAGGTATTGGCAATAGTAAGACATGGGAATTGCTTGAGAACAAAAAAGCGACTACATCGTTTCCCGAAGGAAGTGTAGCTGGGGGCAACGACCCCATTGAAAATAAAGAATCGTATCAATCAAATATTCAAAAAGCAAAAGCTGGGCTTGATACTTTGATTGAATCGTTGGCATTTGATATTCCCATGAGTTTCGATTTTTACGAGATTTACAAATACATCTACAAACAATTAAGTGATGTTGCTTTTGCTTCAAAAAAATCTGTAGCGCAAGTGGCTGTGAATGAGTCACTTGAGTTAGTAGAGATACTTTTAGCAGGTTGGCGTGATGTTGCAACGGGGGTTGCTAAAGAGCTTCCCCCTGTTGCAACAATCGCACCAAAAGTGTATTCTGGCTTAACTTATGGCAAGGATGGGCAAGCAGAAGAATATATTGATGAAGATACTAACCGTGGTTATATGGCATAGAATTTTTAATGTATCTGCCCAAAACGATAGCATTCTGGCGGTTGCCCACAAGCGAAACCCCACGGTTCTAAGTATGTAAAGAGGAGAGTTTACAGATGACAAAACCCGTCATATTTAGTGGAATACAACCTACAGGTATACCCACCCTTGGCAGTCTGCTGGGGGCTATTAAGCACTGGGAACGACTAAGCACCGATTACACTTGTCTTTATTGTGTGGTTGATATGCATTCTATTACTGTGCGTCAAAACCCTGATGAATTGCGTAAATATAGCCGTGAAATGTTGGCATGGTTGATTGCATTAGGACTTGACCCACAAAAAAATATTATGTATTACCAATCACATGTGTCTGCACATGCAGAATTGGCATGGATTCTAAATTGTTATACTCAAATGGGCGAGCTTAACCGTATGACGCAGTTTAAAGACAAGTCTGCAAAGAATGTCAACAATATCAATGCTGGATTATATGCCTACCCTGTACTTATGGCGGCGGATATTCTATTATTTCAAACAGCACTTGTGCCTGTGGGCGACGACCAAAAACAACATTTGGAATTAAGCAGAGATGTGGCAGGACGTTTTAATGGAATTTATGGTGATATTTTCAAAATGCCAGAGCCATATATCGCGCCTCTTGGTGCTAGAATCATGGGATTACAAACACCCACTGATAAAATGTCCAAATCCAGCGATAATGAGAAGGATGTTGTTTTCTTATCAGATTCTCCTAATGTTATTATGAAAAAATTCAAATCTGCTGTCACAGATTCAGGCACAGAAATCCGTATTGACTCTGAAAAACCTGGTGTAAGTAATTTGCTTACGATTTATGCATGTGTTACGCAAAAGCCAATAACAGAGTGTGAAGCAGAATTCCAAGGTAAGGGTTATGGGCATTTAAAAGTTACTGTTGGCGAAGCTGTAGTAGAGATGTTAAAACCTTATCAAGAAGAACAAGCGCGCGTTGCGGCAGATTCTGGATATCTGGATGAAGTAAACAAGGAAGGCGCAAGAAAGGCAAGTGAATTAGCAGACGTTACTTTGGCAAAAGTTAAATCTGTTGTAGGATTCGTGTGACACCATCTGGGTGTATTGGGGTATAGTCCCCTTTGAATGGAATGGCTAGGGAGGAATTTCTTATGATAGAACCTAAAAATTGTCCTCGTTGTGGAGTAGTTTTTCTTCCAGTTACTGATAAGATTTGTAAAGAGTGTGTAATCGCAGAAGAAGAAACTTACGAAAAAGTTCGCACCTATGTACGAGATAACCCACATCAGGGGCTTCAAGCTGTTGCGGATGCTTGTAATGTGTCTGTCAAGCGTCTTTTGGTTTATTTGCAAGATGGGCGTTTACATGCTTCTGAAGGAATGGACGGCGAATTAACTTGCTCTAAATGTGGTGTGAGTATTCGCACAGGGCGCATGTGTGAACGTTGTATATTAGATGTAAGTTTTACTGTTAAGGACATGAAACAACAAGCAGAAGACCGCGCTAGAATTTCAGGAAAATATCATACAACAAAGTGAGGTTATATCTGCTCAAATAAAAAAGCGACATAGTCGCTTTTTTATTTGCTAGGAAATTGCTCTCGCAATTCCCGTCATCAATGGGGCGCTGCCCCAAGCCCCGCCACTACAGCGCGAATGAATCGCGCTTCCGTTTCCTTCGGAAAGTGGCGTAGCCACTTTTTTATTTGTCATAAGGTTTAATTGTTTGGATTGAACCATCAGGATTATATTTAAGTTCAACAAATTTCACATTACGTTTGTGGTTGACACCATCAGATAATTCACAATCATGATAGAATAGATACCATTTGCCTTTAAACTCAACAATTGATTGATGAGTAGTCCAGCCAAGAACAGGTTCAAGAATTCTGCCATCATAGGTAAATGGACCTAATGGGCTGTCACCCACAGCATATACCAAATAATGGGTATCGCCTGTAGAATACGACAAATAATATTTGCCCTTATATTTGTGTACCCAAGGGGCTTCAAAGAAGCGTCTATCATTGTCGCCCGCAGTTAAAGGTTTTCCATCAGAATCTAAGATTTTTATTTCCTGTGTACCAGCTTTTAATGTTAGCATGTCATCTGTGAGCTCACCAGCAATCACACCCAAAGCAGGCTCGTCACCAGAAGGTCCATCTTCTGGTTTCACTTCAGGCTTGAATGTACCTGTCTGCCATTTTTCAAGCTGACCACCCCACAAACCACCAAAATATAAATATGCTCTACCATCATCATCCACAAAAGTAGCAGGGTCTATACTATAACTTCCAGGGATATAATTAGGTTCTGCTTTAAAAGGACCAGCTGGGCTTTTGCTTGTAGCAACACCAATTCGGAAGATATTGTCTTTATCACGTGCTGGGAAATATAAATAATACGTGCCATTTTTAAATGCACAGTCTGGAGCCCACATTTGTTTAGTAGCCCAAGGAACATCTTTAACATGTAAAACTTGCCCATGGTCAATACAAGGTGAGTCAACATCCTCCATAGAGAAGACATGATAATCTTCCATGCGGTATTGGCTACCATCATCATCACTTGGATCATCATGTTCTAAGTCATGTGAAGGATAGATATATAATTTGCCTTCAAACACATGTGCAGAGGGGTCAGCAGTAAAAATATGACTAATAAGTGGCTTTTTCTGTTCGCTCATAGATATATTCTCCTAATTATTTTCAATTAAATTAACTATTCAAAGTTTTCTATACAAAATCCTTTTCATTAGCGAAACCCAAGCCATTTTCATCATGATTATCTTCATCGCTCATAAAATCACTATCATCTAATACATCAACATTACATTGTAGGTTGGAATAATATTTATTGATCCATAAATATTTAATTACAGCAATTGCAACAAGTGCCAGAATCAAAACAGCAATTGCAATGCCAATAATAATGCCTTGTTTCTTGCTTAACATTAGCTTTTGGGCTAACTTCCATTCACTAATTTGTGTCATTTTGAATTAGTCCTTTCAATATTAAAATTATTACTTGGCTTTCTGAAATGCCTACGGGTCTTTTTGGGCTTTTGTGCTTCTGCAACATATTCACGAAAGGCATGACGCATAATTTGGCGTTCATCATGGAATTTTAATAGATGATATGCCTCATGTTGTTTATAAAATCCAACATCGGCAAAATATTCTTCGGCTTGAGGTTTGCAATAAAAAGAGCTTGTTGACATTAAGTACCAATGTACTGTTTTGCAAATTGTTTCTTTTGCCCCGCTCTCCATTCCCTTTGGATTTGGACGATGCAATGCACCTTTGAAAGTATAATGCGTTTCACCCAAGTATTTGACTATATGGGCTGTCACTCCGCTTTCCTCTTCCACTTCACGCAGTGCAGTTTGTGGAAATGTTTCGCCCTCCTCAATACTCCCTTTAGGAAGCACCCAAGCCTGATGCCGCCCACTTTGATTTTTATATAAAAGTAAAACTTTGTTTCTGTGTATCACTACACCGCCACAACTGACGATAACAGTGCCACTCATATAAGAATCACGCCCTATTACATATTTATATATCAGTATAGTTTGTGTTTTTGGGCGATATATATACAAAAAAACACCCGTGCGCCTGATGTTGATATTTCACCCCAACTGTTACCATAACAGTTGGCTCAAGCCAAGCACCCCCGTGGCACATGAACATTCTCGCTTAGTGCTGCTTTCTTCCGAACCTGACACAGTTCACAAGCGTCCATTGCACAGGACTTGACCGTCAACGCTACTTATCATGGGCAAACATCAAGATAAAGATACCGCCATCAAGGCATCACCCTCGCTATTGCGGATTTGCAAGTTACAGGGAGCCACCACTTCCCCAGCTAGCACGGGCATGAGTTAGTATAACCTACCATCTTAGAAAATGTCAACGGTTTGGACACAGTTCTAATTAAATCATATTTTACATACATATTTTTTATGAGGTTTGTCCCAATCCTCACCACTTTTTTTGTAAAGGAAAATAAATATGTTTGCATTATTTCCATATATCAGGAATATAACATATTATCTGATGTTTGCAACGGTGCTGGGTATGTTTGCACCTGCGGGCAAATATAAGAAATTTGTATCATTAGTAATGGGATTTGTTTTGTTGGCACTTATACTACAACCCTTGGCACGTTTTGGTCATGGCGAAATCCCAATAACAGACTGGTTTTCGGGAATTTTTCCGCAAGAAGTAGCAGACGACGATTGGGAACGTGCCTATCTACGTTGGCGTAATACGTATCTTAGGGGGGCATTTGAAGATCAATTAACTATGCAACTTAATAGTTTATTGTCAGAGTTTACGGTGCATTCGTCAGAGTTTACCTATTCAGACGACTTTAGCCAAATTACAGGGGTGTGGGTAACTGTCAGTCGTGAGGAAGCCGAAAATCGTCGTGTACCATTTATCCGCATACAACCCGTGCAAGTAGGGCAACAAGCAGAAGCCTGTGAAACAGCCGAACTTGTAAAAAATTTAATTGCGGAATTCTACAATCTATCAAAGAATCATATATATGTAACTGTGTCGTGAGGACGGGTGCGAGAGGGGCAGAACTCCATTCCCGTTTAAACTTATGAGGTGTACAAATGGAAAAATTCTTTAAAATCCTGCGTGAAAAAGCCACAAGTGACAAGAAGTTCATATACTATCCTATAGCATTAACAGCCCTTGGTGCAATGGCTCTTGCCTTGTCAGGTTGCCCAGATAGTACTCGAACTGTTACCCCACCGCCACAAGCGTGGGAAGAAGTCATAGAAATACAAACCCCTCAACAGTCATTCTACCAAGAACGCGCTTTAGAGAAGCGTTTAGAGGAAATATTTTCTTTAGTAGAAGGTGCAGGTCAGGTACGTGTGATGATAAGCCCTCTTGGCGGGCGTGAAACAGTATTTGCAATAGATACCGTACAAACTCAAAGTCATTCTGTGGAGGAGGATTCACAGGGGGGAAGCCGAGAGCAACGTCAATATTCTAGCCAAGAGCAGACAGTAATCATTTCTGACCGCCAAGGCACAGATAGACCACTTATTTTGCGCGAGGTAGAGCCTAGCGTGGAAGGAATTGTTATTATTGCACAGGGCGGGAACAACGCACAGGTGAGAGCTGATTTAACAAGGGCTGCGCAGGCAGTTTTGGGGTTGGATGCACACATGATTCAAGTGTTGGCTATGGCTGTGAATGATTAGTGCATATTAAGAGCAAAACCTTGGGGTTTTTTGCCCCATTGAAAATAGAAAGGGGATTTTAGTTATGTTTGTACTCAAAAGGAATCAGGTAATTATTACCGCGCTAGTAGTTATGATAGCCGTAGCGGGCTATCTAAGTTGGAATGATAATCGTCAACAACAAACAGTATTAACGGTTGGATATCAACTAACTGACCAAGGAGATATTGCCGCACTTGTACCAGACCAAGGTATATTGGTTAGTATTTTTCCAGAGGAGTATCCTGGGTTGGCAAACGCTCCATGGGCAGATGCCCACAATCCTGCAATAGCAGTATCAGGTGATGATTTTACTTGGCCTGCTTTGGCAGATTTAGACCTTAATGCCATTATCGCAATACCTCCTAATCAACCAAATGAGGCTGGAGAAGCTATATTTGTAAGCAACCCAGGCAGTTTCTTTGTACAGGCGCGTTTACAACGAGAACAAACTCGCTCCAGTGAACGTGCAATTCTCAACGATTTAATCAATAACAACAATGTTGATGTAGAACAACGTGCCGTGGCGGCAGATGCTATGTTGGAAATTCAAAGGCGCATAGAACGCGAAACAGCGGCAGAGGCTTTAATCGAATCTAAAGGCTTTTCAGAAGTTTATGTACGCATTTCAGACAATTCTGTGGATGTAATTGTAAGCAAAGAAACTCTAACAGAGCCTGAAATTGCACAAATTATGGATATTATCAAGCGCAAAACAGGCATGACAGAAACTCAAATTCATATTAGCCCAATGCGTCGTTCATAAAACCTTAGAAGAAACCAATAAAGATGTGCCTATATCCCATGGTTTGGGATGGGGTACATTTTTTTTTAAGATTCTTAAAAAAATTTTAATTTATGTGTTGACAAGCAAAAAAACCTGTGGTAATATGTTCTTACGAGATTGGTAATTAGATTTTCCATTCCGTAAAGTAGTGTATTTCCAGCTAATTTTTAGCTTGAGTGGGGAGGGAGAACAATGAAACTTACAGAAAAAGAGTTAGAGATTATGAATGTGTTATGGCGTAGTAATGGTCCATTAACAGCATCTGAAATAATCGCTGCTTCTGATAATCGGACGTGGAAAGAAGGTTCGGTGTATATCATTATGAAAATGTTGCTTAAAAAAGGCGCAGTCATTTTGGCTATGCACAAACCCACAGTCAGTAATACAGCAAGAGCCTATGCGCCAACGCTAACATCAGAAGAATATATAGTTGCAAATTTAGCAAGTATACAGAGCGAAACAGGCATACATCTTGACATTCCAACACTCATTAGCCATTTGAAGAAGACAGTGGAAGGATAACAAAGAATGGGTGATTTAAAGAGATGTATGACGTTTTAGCCATGAAAGATTATTCACGTAGAAAATGATGAATACTTGCTAATGCATTATATTCCGTTGTACTTATCGCGCTTTTTGTAGCGTCTTATTTTTTTGTAATCTTACCTGTTACTTGGGAATCCCCATATATTACTATGAGTGCTGATAATCATATCAGCACATAGGTAAAAAATGTTAAGGAGCGATTATATCGCTCCTATTAACTTGCCCAGATTTTTCAATATCGACAATTGACATTCTAAGGAAATTTTGCTCAACTATAACACTTCAAAACAACTCACAGCCACATCCTTCGAAAAAGAGTAAAGCAAAACCTCTTTGACCCTCAGTTTTGTCGCTTCCTCCAATGCCTGCTTGTATATTTGCATTTGTACTTTATGGGTGTTAGCCCATTCTTGAGGCGAGCCTTGCCAAGCGTCACTTTTGTAGTCGAGTAATACAATTTGACCATCTTCTTCAAAATAGCAATCAATAATACCATGAACGAGTATACGTTCGTTTTCTTGTTCTTTGGGTAAATCGTATAAAGTGTTTGCCAGCAATGCCAACACAAAAGGCGTTTCTTTATAGATTTTTTTAGCCTTGCGCATACGGTCTGCAAGGTTGGAATTTACCAGTGTATTAATCTTTTTGCGATTAACTTTTGTGGCTTCTTCCTCTGAAAGGAAATTTCTTGTCACCAGATCTTTGATAAGTTCTTCAATAGTTGTAGGGGTAGTATGACGGTGGTAATCCAAGTGTTCTACAATTGTGTGAAGAATTGAACCTATTTGCATTGGAGTAAGCCCTTTACCACGGATAAAAGCAGGAGCTTCAAAATTGGGTGCGGAATCATTGTGAATGGTGGCATCAGGAGTAATGTTGTATAGGCGTTTAATCTCTGAAATAGATAATTTGGATGGTAGTTTATTATGGTTTGACTTGGATAAAACAAAAGAGTCTGTTGCTGACACGGGTTGTGGAATTTCTATTGTAGTTGTTTTATTTTTAGGGGGATCAAGCTCAGGTAACTCAAGATTGTTAATTAATTCTTGTTTGTGGCTTCTAATCCTAAACTTCGCAGGGTGATTCCATAGCTTTTGTATAGATTGTTCGACAAAGTCAAATGTTTCTGCACCATCTTTATGGCGCAATAAACAAGGCATTATCCAATCCAGATAGGTTTTTGCTTCACGTCGATAATATACAGGCAATGTAATTTCTGCATGTCCTACAGGGTCTGACCATTTTTCCAACGATTTATATAAATCATTACAACGCCCTGTAAGCACCAGTAATTCTTGGGCGCGTGTGAGTGCCACATATAGACAACGCAATTCCTCTGACAAACTTTCGCGCCGAGTTAATCGTGATAAACTAAACCGTGCTAATGTATTGGCGCGTGTGCGTAGTTCTGTATCTACATAATAAGGACCAACACCAAAAGCACTGTGCATGATTACGGGTTGACGTTCCGAATCCATATTAAATTGCTTGCCCAAAAAGCTACAAAATATTATTGGGAATTCCAACCCCTTTGATTTGTGAATAGTCATTAAGCGCACAGCATTCTCTTGCGTGGATGATGGTTCAACTGCAGATGGTGTGCTTTCGGCAACATCAGAATCGGCAAGGCGTTCTATATAGTGAATAAAATGGAATAACCCGCGCAAACTGGTTTCCTCAAATTCTATTGCACGTTCCAGCAATAAACGTAAGTTAGCCCCTCCTTTCATGTTTGCCACATATGCAGGGTAACTGGTTGTATCATAGATTAAACCAATTAATCTGCTTATTGGCATATAAACGGAAGCCTTACGCCATGTCTCTAAGTCACTTAGAAGATTATTAACTTTTTTAGACAAGCCATTTTCATCTTTTTCATATTTAGATATGGCAATCACATGGTCATAGAAATCATATATAGGAGGTTTTTTATCCTCTTCTATAACTATAGTGGTTGGTATGGGAAATTGGCGAATTGTAAGTAACTCATCTGGGGTGAACCCATATACAGGGCTATGCATTGCTGTAATCAAGTCTATATCCTGACGTGGATTATCTGTTATCCGCAAAAATGCAAGCACTGTTTTTATTTCGATTTGATCAAAAAAGCCTGTGGTGGTATCAGCGATTGCTTCAATTCCGTATTTTTTAAGCTCTTCAATTATTTCACCAGATGAATTTGCAAGTCCACGAGTAAGAATTGCCATATCTCCAAATTTACATGGACGAACTTTTTTTAAATCTTTGTCCCACACCTTGCGGGTTTTTAAAAGTTCATGTACGCATTGGGCTATTACTCGTGTTTCAGCAACCACATTACTTATTTCTTCATCTTCAATGAGGCTCTGCCCCAAACCCCGCCATTCTGCTGAGGAAACCTCAGCTACATTTTCTTCAAAAAATGGCGAAGCCACTTTTTCAGCACCTTCTATATTATCATATTCTTCCTTTGCTTGGTCTAAAATTTCAATCCACATTTGAGGGCTGTCTTTATGTGGATATTTTCCATATTCATCTTCAGGAAACCCAGGATGTAATGCTGCTGCGTTGTCGTAATTTACTTCCCCCACCTGTTCGCACATTAGTTGTGAAAAGAAAAAGTTAACAGCATTTAATACCCTTGGATGACTACGGAAATTATGAGATAAATCTATACGCACTCCGCCACATCCAATATTGGGAACTCCATCGTACTGCGAGAATGCGTTATATTTCTCGTTAAACAATTCTGGTTCTGCACGACGAAAACGATAAATACTCTGCTTTACATCACCAACCATAAACTGTCTTTCTGCTATAGCAGATAAAATCAGATCTTGCACTTTATTTGAGTCTTGGTATTCGTCGGTTAAAACTTCATAGTATTTTTTAGAAACTTCACGTATTTGAAAGTCTTCCCCATTAGGGTATAAAATTTGAATAGCAAAGTGTTCTAAATCAGAGAAGTCCAAAATATTTCTTGCACGTTTTTCGATTGAATATTCCATTGAAAAACGTGTTGCAAGTTTCATCAAAGCTGATACTCTGGGGGCTAAAGCCATTAAATCGGACTGCATTTTATTTGGGGGCGCGAAAAAAACACCCTTTACAAGAGATTTAATCTTGTCCTTTGCCGCCTTATTGCGTATGCGTTGTACTCGTTCTTTTAAGTTAGGGTCAACATTGTCTTTCTCTAAAATACGTGGGAGTTTTTCCCATGCAAAACGCAAAAACGCATTATACATATCTGAAAATGACATTTTATTTTCAATGGGATTCTGCCCCAAGCATTGTTGTTCTGCTGAGAAAAGCCCAGCTACACTTTCTTTGGGAAGCAGTGCAGTCGCTTTTTTAGTGGCTTTTTGTAGTTCTTGTACTTGTTGATATTCTATTTCAAGTAGTGGAATATACTTTCCAGGTCCGCCAAGTTGGTTGCAGAGTTCTAATGCTTGTCGTAATCCTTCAAGTACACCGTCAAGCCCTTGTGAAAGTTCTTCGCGCACTACATCTGCCCAAGGGGTAGAATCTAGGTCGATAATATCCGTACTAAATTTTTCAGAATATTTTTTTGCAGCTTCCAGTGGAAAAGGGGTAGATTCCATAAAATCGAATATTTTTCTAACTAATTGGTCAAGCCGCCCATCCATAGTTTTACCACCATAAACATTTGCTAGGTCAAGAAAATCTGCATTATCCTCACGGGTATATTCTTTCTCAAAGAGGTCATTCATTACTTGGGAACGGATTAAACTGAGTTCGCCCATATCCCCCACGCGGAAATTGGGGTCAATATTAACTACTTGGAAATGTTCTTTTACAAGCCTACGGCAAAAGGCATGTATTGTAGAGATATCTGCCATTGGTAATAATGATATTTGTTTTGCATACACCGCTTTTTCTTTTGAGTTCTCTTTGGCGTTTTTATGCAACTCATTAAGTTTATTTGTCACACGTTCGCGCATTTCTGCGGATGCGGCTTCTGTAAAAGTTACTATAAGCAAGTCGTTTACACTTATTCCTTGGGAAATATGCTTAACAATTCGTTCTGTTAGCACAGCAGTTTTTCCAGAGCCTGCTGCTGCGGATACTAAAATAGCAGAAGCATTGCAATCAATAGCGGCTTGTTGTGGTTCTGTAAATTTACTTTGAGGATTTATTACTTTTGCCTCATTTAGCAGTGGTGTCTCTTGTACTTCTAGCTGACTAAATGAGGGTGGAAGAGAGGGTTTTTTACGCAATTCGGAAGAATCGGGCAAGTCTGAACCCCCAGAGGAAAGGCTTATTATTGAACTAGGTTTATTTCGGCTGGCAATATATAAGTTTTCTATGATGATATTATTTGCATTAAGGATTTTTGTTATTGTGTTTTGGGCAATCTCAGGTGTATTATTGTCCTTGCTAAGGTGTGCAAGGATTACATATTGCAGATTTGGGTGAGCAACTTGTACAAGAAGATGCCCTGTTGCTTCATTGGAGAGGTGTCCAAAGTTTCCTCCTACACGTTCTTTTAATTGGGCTGTGTATGCACCTGTTTGCAACATATGAATATCATGGTTGCTTTCAATCAAAAGGAGATTCGCGCCCTTGATGTGTTTTAAGACAGTATCTGTTACATAACCCAAATCTGTGGCGAAAGCTATTTTTTGTAGATGGTCTTCAGTTTTCGTTTCTATGGTATATCCAACTGGTTGGGCAGCATCATGTGGAATCTCAAAAGCTGTAATAACTGCATTTCCTATTGTAATTGGCTTTTCTGGTTCGATTATTTTTTTTTGTTCTTCTGGAATTTTACCAAGTACATTATTCTCTAAAAAATAACGCCACGTTAGTGGCGTTGCATAAATACTTGTATTAAATTTTCTCGCAAAAATGCCCGCGCCTTTAGCATGGTCGCGGTGTTCGTGGGTGATAAAAATACCACTTATTTTACGTACATTTATATCATAAAGAGAGTGCTCAATATATTTTCCGCTAACTCCAGCATCAAAAAGAAAATGATCATCACCCACTCCAACATAGTAGGCATTTCCACTAGAGCCACTGGCTATGCTGCAAAATTTCATATTTTTCTCCTTTAGGTCTAGGTCAAAGAGATTTATCCCCTTGCGGGAGTTTGAGCGTGAAACCCTCAATATTTAAGTTATATTACTCTTCTTCCGTTATACGTTTAATATCTGCTCCCAAAGAGCGAAATTTTTCTTCAAAGCGTTCATAACCTCTGTCAAGGTGTTTTAATCCACCTATCATAGTTTCACCTTTTGCGGCAAGTGCGGCAATGATTAATGCCGCCCCCGCACGTAAATCGGAGGAAATAACTTTCGCGCCTGTTAGTTCACAAAATCCTTTTGTAATTGCAGTACGTCCTTCTACTTTAATCTGCCCACCTAAACGCTTTAATTCGCCAATATAACGAAAACGGTTTTCAAAGATATTTTCAGTAACAAGGCTAGTACCATGTGCTGTACACAATAATGTAGTCATTTGTGGTTGTAAATCTGTAGGGAAGCCTGGATAATAAGCCGTTTTTATTTCGCTTGGGCGTAATCCTTTCTTACCAATTACCCTAATCCAATCGCCCCCCTCCTCTGTTTCACAACCCATTTCTTTCAACTTAGATGTTAATGAGTCCATATGTTTGGGGATAATATTTTCAACGGTTACATCACCACATGTTATAGCAGAGGCAATCATGTATGTACCCGCTTCTATTTGGTCTGGTATAACTGTATATTCTCCACCACCAAGAGATTCTACACCTGTTACACGTATTGCATCTGTTCCTGCTCCGCTTATTTTAGCACCTAGCTTGTTAAGGAAATTTGCTGTATCCACAACATGAGGTTCTTTTGCCACATTTTCGATTAGTGTTACACCCTCTGCAAACACAGCGGCTATCATAATGTTAATTGTCGCGCCCACACTTGGGCAATCTAGATAGATATTTGCTCCTGTTAATTTTTCTGCGTGAATTTTTACCACTCCATGCTCTTGTATACATGTTGCGCCCAACGCTACAAAACCTTTTAAATGATAGTCTATTGGGCGTGCGCCAAGGTCACAGCCCCCAGGTAGCGGCACTTCTGCTTTTTTGAATCTTCCCAGTAATGCACCCATAAAATAATACGAGGCGCGAGTATGTTTAGCTATATTATCATCCAAAGAAAAGGAATTCACTTTTGTACTGTCTATAACCAAGGTGTTTGGGTCAGTTAATTCACATGTTGCACCCAATGATTCAATTGCTTTAGTTAGACTTACTATATCTTTAATACTTGGCAAATTATCAATAACACATATACCATTTGCAGCCATTGCAGCTGGCAAAATGGCAACAGCAGCATTTTTTGCCCCACTTATTACTACAGAGCCTTTTAACTGCTTTTGACCATTAATAACAATGTATTCCATTCAATACACACATCCCTTAGATTTTGTCCAAAACAGTATATCATTTACTCAAATAACGTCAAACATAAAATTTTAATATATAATACATTTCCCTTAACAATTAAGGATATATTCGTTAATCGTTTTCGATTGAAGTTGCTGTATCAGAAGTTTCTTTCCAATTGTAAGTCTTCATGTCAACGCGTCCATCTTTAAGAAAAGTAATTCCTTCATCCTCCAATAGAGCACGTCTTATTTCGCTGTACATGCCACCAGTAATAGAACCATCTGCCATAACTACCCTTTGCCATGGCAATTTTTCGGGGCATATACGCATAGCCCAGCCCACTTCCCGCGCCCCGCGTGGTTTACCCAACATGCGTGCGATTTGCCCATATGAAACTACTTTTCCATAAGGGATACGTTCAACAATATCATAAACATCTTGGAAAAATTGATTTGCCATAAAATATCCTACTCCTATTCAGTGTTAAATTTTTGTGCTATAGTGAATTAACTTAATATTCTAAACTTACTATTCTAACTATATCTAAAGAAGGAGAATTGTTTTGAGAAGATTAGTTTTATGTCTTACAGTTGTTGCCTTTTTTTTATTTTTTCTCGTGGCATGTGGTGAAGCACAATATACCCCTGTAACATTGGAAGTCGCAGAGGAAATAGAAGAATACACTCCACTCTCATATATAACAAGTATTGTATATGGAGAAATAGAAAACAACGATACAGAACATCCATCAAGTATTCCATCTTTGCCTACACCCACCCCTACCCCACCGATTTTGCCGTATATTCCAGCAGAATTGACTTATTTACAGCAACTTGAGGCATTAGTGATTTATGCCCAAAACAGATACAACTGGGCGGAGGTGCGCGGTAATAATATCATAGCTGGACGATACAATACAGTGGATATGATTAATTTTGCAGGAGCAATTGAATATGCCCAAGCTATTTTAAACGGTTATGTATCAGATTATATGGCGCGTGAAACAATCAATCATTTATATAATGCCATAGAAGTATTCCGAGATGCTACAATTGACCCCAACAATCGTTATCGTCCCTTTTTGGCAACAATTGCACAGGGCGAAGATCTTCCAGAAAAGCGTCATTTGCGCGCGGCATGGATAGCTACAGTGCTAAATATAGATTGGCCATCTGTAGAAGCACGTGGAACAACCCCCGCTCATGTAGATATGCAACGTAATGAACTACGAGCGCGATTTGATGAAATTGCAGAGTTGGGATTTAATTCAGTGGTATTTCAAATTAGCCCTACAGGAGATGCATTTTTCCCGTCAGAAATTTCGCCATGGTCTGCATGGCTTACAGGTGAAACAAATTTTACTGGAACTTTAATTGATTCCAATGGTAATGAATTTGACCCATTAGGTTATGCTGTTAGCCTAGCAAGGGAGCATAATATAGAATTTCATGCATGGTTTAACCCATATCGCATTACCCACACATTAAACAACTATTCCCAAATTACGCTTTCATCCACAGGGCAGCGAGTAACCAGTCTTGCACAAATCCGTCAAGAATGGTCACAGATTCCTGGAACAGCGTTTTATCTTTTTGACAACTATGTAAAAATTGGAGAAAATCGTTATGTTGTTGACCCCGCCGCCCCAGGTGTTAGGGATTGGATTGTAAGTCGTGTGATGGAAGTAATAGAAAACTATGATATAGATGCAATACATTTTGATGATTATTTCTATCCATCAGATTTTCCAATTGCAGATAGTTTTGCACGTTATAATACCCCTGAACACAACTGGATTTCTGGGGTGCAGTTCCCTGATACAAATGCGGGTAGGGCAGATTTTCGTAGAGAAAATACAGAAATGATGATTAGGGATGTTTCTGCTGCCATTCGTAAAAATGCCCCTTGGGTAAAATTTGGTATAAGCCCTGGTGGGGTGTGGATGTCTGCCGCAGAGGGGAACACAGGCTTGGACGGTGGTGGTTTTAATGCTGGAACGGGTTCTGCTTCCACTACCACATGGTCAAATTATCATTCTTCTTTTGCAGATACGCGTCGTTGGGTAATCGAAAATTTAATTGATTATCTAACCCCTCAAATTTATTGGGAATGGACACATAATACTGCCCCATATGGTGTTATTGCAGAATGGTGGGCAAGATTATTTCACGATTTTGGTCCAGAAGGGCATTTGCGTAATTCTCAAGGCGAATACACAAACGCCCAGTTATTCATTGGGGTAGGTTTATATCGTATGGATAATTTATATCGTACTCAACCCGTTACCATACCAGCAAAATGGCGCAACTCAGACGGTTTTGAAAATGAAGGTAAACGTACTTTGTTAAGGCAAGAAGCGTATAACATAGGCAATCGAAATATCAGTGGCTCTATGTTCTTCACACAAAATCACATGCGCCCTGGGCGTGGAAATGGTATGCGTCTTACCATGGAAACACTGAGGAATACCATGTGGAGATATCCCGCTCTTGTTCCTGCTATGCCTCATATGGGCGGAACTGCTCCTTCCAGCCCTACCAATGTTATTGCAGAGGGTAATAGGATTTCCTGGGAAAACACCGAAGAAAGTACATGTAATCTGGTTCGCCCGCGATATTTTGTAATCTATCGTGTCGTTAATGAACGTTTTAATTTAAATAATCCTGCTAATATTGTTGCTATTGTTCCAGCCGTGGATGGGCAAGTAAATTACTCTTGGGAAATTTCCGAAGGTGTTAGGGATTATACTTTTGTAGTTACTGCTGTAAATCGTCTACATGATGAGAGTGAAGCAGGTTGGTAAAAGAGAGGGGAGAGGGGCTATTGAATACAAACGATAGAAGCAACAGGAGCAATGACAGAGACGGAAAAAAACGAAAACGCAAAAAAGACCCCACTATAAGTCCTATAAAACGTGTTATGTATATAATTTTTTGGCTCACCATCTTGATTATGTCTGGGGGGTTGATTATCAGTCAGGCTTCACAATATAACGAACTAAGGCGCGAGTTGGTTGCGGTGCAAACGGATATTGAACATGAACTGTTTATTTATGAAGATTTGCAACTGCGCCTGACGCTGTTTGATAGTGATGCTTATATCGTAATGTTAGCACGTGAACGATTGGGTATGATTTTCCCAGGGCAAATAGTGTTTAGAAATCTTGCATATTAAAAAGCGATGTTGCTTTCCGAATCCTAGCAAATAACAAAAGGAGGTGTGTTTACATGGAAGTAATAAAAGTTGAGGGAATGAGTTGTTCTCATTGTGAAAAGGCAATACAAAACGCTTTGGAAGATATAGGGGTAACTGCTGTTGCCTCTTCAAAAGATAAGACTGTATCTTTTGAAGCAGGGACTGTAATGCTTGAAGATATAAAAAATGAAATTACTGATGCTGGTTACACTGTTGTTGAGTAATTATGTATTTATGGGTACAAAAAAAGCGACTATGTCGCTTTTTTATTTCCCTGCAAAAGCGATTGACAATCAATCGCAAATCAAATTGTGACACTTCAGCGAACGAGTACTTATAGTACTTATTACCGCAGGATGCTTTTAAAAGTACTATAAGTACATTAGTTCGCGAATCGCGCATAATTTGATGTAGTAAAATCAGCAAAACTCAACCATGGCGCAACACCATAGCACAATAGCCAAGGAAATTTATTATAAATGAAATCACGCTCATAATAACATGAGGTCAAGTGTTTGTAAATACGTTTTTTGATAATTTAAATTGGAAATGTTTTTCAATTGCATTTACTATAGCCCCGCACCTCCTTTCACTACGCTACAGTCGGTGAGGGGCGTTCATTGCAATTGAAAATGGTTGCATTGCAAGCAAGCACATTTTCAATTGCATTCACTATATGTCACATTACAGCGAATATCAGTGTAACGATATCCTAGTATATAATCATTTGGTGCAACTTCCCAATTAAGAGCTAGAGAATTTGTTACTGTAAAACTTGGATTCAAATACCACTGCTCCTGTTTTGTTGAAGGATTCCACTCTAAAGAATATATTGCTATTTCATCACCCTGATAAATTGGGAAATATCCTTTTTGAATTACCTTGCCCGAATAATTACGAACACCAAGAATTTTACCCTTTGGATGTTGTATCGTAAATCCAACTATAATATCAGCATCAATATCATTGATTTTAACAGGAATTGCATATAACCTAGAATTGGCTGTAACTGTGGTGGGGAACATTGTTACATGATGTCCCCCCAAAGTTGGCCATAAATAATCATCAACCTTGGATGTTTGCAATAAACCAGCCATTCTATATATAGCCCCATCTTTTTTTGTACTTTGACTTTGATTGGAAACGTTTGCCGCTATTGATTTCCATAAAACTATCTCTGTTTTGTGAATGTTTTCGCGAGTTGGATTTTTTAATTGTTCAAAAAATTGATGAAGGTATTTTGTATAATATTGGTTCATATTTAAATCTGAATATATACGTAATGACGGCTCTCCTTGAGATTTTCCGCCGTAAATATAGAATGTGCTTAATCCATGAAGTTCTACTATAGCATTGTGACGATTGTAAGTAACGCAATTATCTAATGCTCTAAGAACGGCTGCAGCTTCCCGTGGAAATAAATCTGCCAATTGATACGCCATATCCCCAATATCAACCATGTCAGAATAATTATCGCGAGGGCTACCTTCACCAAAGGTTTTTGTGTTAGTACGACGAATTGCCAAATCAGTAAATGTGGGGTTACGATGGTCTGCAACCTTGGTGGGGCGGTGAGAAGGATTTTGTAGTGAATTTGAAGCAACCATCATTAATTCGCCCATTGCCTCCATTACTGGCGCAACTTTTGACAAATCCACAACAGATAGACTTAATATTTCGTCGCTATCTTCGCCATAGAAGTCAATAAAAGTATCAACTATTACTTTTCCTAAATTAAGCCCACTTATATTAGGATTGATATTAAGCACCGATAAAAAGTTATAATCCCAGCCATCACCAGGCTCAAGGTCTTCAGAGGCAATTAATACACGTGCATAGTCTGAAGCTATTATTGCCATTTCAATCGAAGCCATAAGACATGCATCAAATCCTAAAAATTCAAGTTTTTGTTTTCTTAACCCAGATTCTTCAAAGGCTTTTTGCATATCATTTAAAGTTAAACTACCATCAGAAAAATTTTCATCATGCCCAAATCCTGCAATTGAACCGCCACCATGATTCCACATGATTAATCCATATTTTTGTGCAGGGTAATTTTCCATACTAAATGTGATAAAATCACGTAGAGTGTTGGGGTTGCCCATGTTTACTTTGCCCATAGATTCTATTTCGTTCAACCAGCCATTATCTAATTGCCAAATAATACATTCATATTCTGGTATAGCATCATTTTGCCAAACCTCTGCTCCACCTGTAAGTATAATCACATTTGCATTTTTAGAATCTACTCCTGAGTCCAGCATTTCAACTAAATCATCTGTTGCAAGCCCAAATTCACTTTCTAAATCAGAGCCATTCATGTAAATCATTATTGTATATGGTGTGGGTTTATTTCCTGCACCCACACACATAATAAATATAAATAACACAAATACTACCATTAGGTATTTTTTGAACATTAACAACACCCTCCATACTGCTACTTTTGGATATAGTATCTGCTATATTCAAGCATCTTATTCTCATTTCTTTACTACGGTTGTTAATTGTGTTATAGTGAATGTGATTGAAATTGCTCTATAGTTTTTATTTATAGTGAGTGGTGACATATGAGAAGGTATTATTTGTTGTTATTTTTATTGTTCCTATTGATTCTTGCCGCATGTTCTAGTGACCCAAGAACAGCACAAGGAAGAACTGTTATACGAATTGCATATCTTCCCATTACACATTCAGCAGCAGTGATGATATTGCCTGATGTGACCAGATATGATGAAAATTATTATATACAATTAGAACGCTTTACATCTTGGCCAGAAGTAAGTGAAGCATTGAGGGCTGGGCATGTAGATGGCGCAAGTATGTTATTTGAAGTGGCATTAACTATACATGAAAGGGATAATTCGTTCAGAGCTTTGGGTTTATCACACCGTGATGGTAATGTTATTGTCGTGGGCAATTATATTGAGGAATTTCAAGATTTGATTGGACGTAATGTGGCAATCCCCCATGTTTTATCTCCACATTACATTTTATTGCGAACAGTTTTAGAACGGGAGAATATAGACCGTTCTGATCTTAATATCAGGGATTTGAGTCCAGCGGAAATGCCATTTACTATGGCTGCCCGTGCAATATCAGCATATGTTGTGGCAGAACCTTGGGGTTCTTTGGCAGAAGCCAGAGGGATTGGGCATATTCTTGAAACATCCAATGAGGTATTTCCTCAGTCTATATGTTGCATATTGTTGTTTAATGAAAATATATTTATTCAAAATGAAGGTCTATATGAATGGTTTACAGAGCAATTTTTAATTGCCGCCGCCTATGCACAAGCTCGTGATGAAAAGGTTTTTAACGCATTTCAGCAAGCCACCAGTTTTGAAAGAGATATCATTGAGCAATCTTTAAGCAATACAAATTTTATTGATTTAGAACTTACTGAACAGGATTATGTTAATGTAACAGAGCATATTCTACGCTTTGGTATACATGAACGTGTACCACATTTCCATAATTTTGTACTTGGTGGTTGTTGTTAAGGGGTCTTTATTCATGCAAAAGAACTGGATTCTGTTTCTAAAAACTATAGGAAATTTTTTGCTTAGTATATCCCTGCTTGTAGTAGTTTGGGAAATAGTGTTTTTCTTTAGTGACGCTTCAACTTATCTTTTTCCGCCCCCACGTTATGTTGGACGGGCATTGGTAGAGTTGCTTACTACTGGAGAAATGTTTGTACATGTTGCAGTTAGCTTGCGTCGCTTCTTTGTTGCATATGTAACCTCCTGTGCATTAGGCATTTTATTGGGCGTATTATTCGGCTGGTTTAAATTCGCATGGACTCTGGCAGAGCCTATTATCCTTTTGTTAAAGCCAATATCACCTGTGGCATGGACACCTTTTGTAGTGTTAATGTTTGGGCTTGGTGATGCTCCTGCCATTTTTACCATTGGGATTGCGGGCTTTTTTGGTATGTTACTAGCTACAGTAAATGCAATTAACAGCGTAAATACTTCATATATCAATGTTGCACGGAATTTTGGATTAACCCGCTTTCAAACTTTGCATAAAATTGTACTTCCAGCCTCATTTCCTTATATTGCGCAAGGCTTACACAGTGCATTAACTACTTCATGGATTTTTCTTGTGGCTGGTGAACTTTTAGGTGTAACAACAGGTTTAGGTTTTTTTATCAGTGATGCTAGACATGCTTTGCGTTCAGACTTAATTTTGGCAGGTATAATAGTAATAGGTTGCTTGGGATTTATGTTGGACAAATTGTTACATTACCTAGAGATACTTGTAGCAAAAAAGTGGGGGTTGAGAATAAATTGATTGAAAATAAAACTGATAAAAAAGCGACTACGTCGTTTTCCGAAGGACGTATAGCGGGGATTTCTCCAGCAGAACAGTGGGGGAGTGAAGGCAGTGTCCCCATTGATAAAGAAAAATATATCATTCAAGTTAAAAATGTGTCTCGAACATATATACAAAGAGGACGCGAATCACTTGCCGTTTTAGAGGACATCAATTTTTCAGTAAAAGAACAAGAATTTGTGTGTATACTAGGACCTAGTGGTTGTGGTAAAACGACCCTGCTTAACATATTAGGAGGGTTTGTTTCCCCCACATCTGGAGATGTTTGTATTGAGGGGATTCCCGTAACAGAACCCTCTCCACGTTATGTTACTATTTTCCAAGATTATAAGTTGTTGCCATGGCGTACTGTTCGGAAAAATATAGAACTTGCATTTGAAGGCATGAAACAGAAAAAAAGCCGAAAAGAAATTGATGAACGTGTGGATGCACAACTTGCATCTGTGGGACTCACACGCTTTGCGGAATTCCGCCCAACAGAAATTTCTGGTGGAATGAAACAACGTGTGGCAATTGCACGCGCTCTTGTGCTTGAACCCAAAATTTTATTTATGGATGAACCCTTTGGCGCATTAGATGCAATGACCCGTGATGATATGCGCCATAAGTATCGTTTGTTACTAAAAGAGTCAGGGCAGACCATGGTTATGGTGACGCATGATGTAAATGAAGCCATTTTTTTTGCAGATAAAATTATGATTATGCATACATCTCCAGGGCGTATTGCTTGTACGTTGGATATATCACTCCCTGAAAACAGAGATGTGTTTACGCCAGAATTTCATGAAATTCGTAATGAGATTTATGCTTATTTGCATAAATGATTAATAAACATACAGCCCCACAATATGTTTATAAAAGGAATTAATAACATGAAAATATTTCATATTTCGGATTTGCATATTGGAAAAATAATACATGGTGTAAGTATGATAGAAGAGCAGGAGCATGTTTTTAAGCAGATTATAGATTCCATTAACGAATTGTGCCCACAAGCTGTTATAATAGCTGGTGATGTATATGACCGTACCGTTCCTAGCGTGGAAGCAGTGCGTGTTTTTGATAACTTTATAACCAATATTGCGGAAACAAATACTCCTGTTTTACTCATATCAGGCAATCATGATTCGGGGGAACGACTAGGGTATGCAAGTCGCCTACTAACAGAAAAGAAGTTGTTTTTTAGTAGCTTCTTTGAAGGGAGAATTCAAAAAATCACACTACAAGATGAATATGGAAATATACATTTTTGGTTGCTTCCTTTTGTAAAGCCGATTTATGTACGTGGAACATATGAAAATGTTGATAGTTATGAAAAAGCAATAGCTGTTGTGTTAGAAAACGAAAATATTAATTATCAAGAACGCAATATACTCATCTCTCATCAGTTCTATACCAATGCAGATAATGACACTATTCTTTCCGATTCAGAATCCCATCCAGTTGGTGGACTTGATGCTGTAAGTATAGAATTGGTGGAAAAATTTGATTATGTAGCTCTTGGGCATTTGCACCGCGCACAATCAGTAGGGGGTAAACATATCCGATATTCTGGTTCTCCACTTAAATATTCATTTTCAGAAGTCAATCATAAAAAGGGTATAACAGTAGTTGACTTTTTTGGGAAGGGTGAAATTAACATATCAGATATACCCTTAGTACCCTTGCATGATATGCGTGATATACGAGGAAAATTTGAGGAATTGCTAACAGGCACGAGTGACGATTATATACGTGTTATACTAACAGATGAAGAAGAACAACTTGACCCAGTGGGAAGATTACGCACAAGATACCCTAATATATTATCATTGCAGTATGCTAATAGGCATGAGTCATTAGATTTTAATATTCCCAATATAGATAGGCTCAACGTATCATCATATGAGTTATTTTGCGAATTTTTCAAAGAAATTCAGGAATCACGGGGGCGATGTGCCAAAATGAGTCAAGAACAAGCGGATATAGTACAAAAGCTACTAGAATAATGAAAAAGTTCCGTTTTATTGTCTAAAAAATTTCACAATATCTGTACCTGCAATCGCCCCGTCAGAAACAGCCTTAGCAATCTGTTTTAACCCACCAACACAGTCACCTACTGCCCATAGATTTGGCACAGATGTACGCATATTACTATCCACCTGCACAGAACCATCTTTGATGACAGCACCTATTTTGCGGGCGAGTTCTGTACCACCTGCTATGCCCATTGCTATAAACAAGCCTGATATGGAGAGTTCATCGCCGTTTTCAAAGCGCACTCCACTTAACGCCTCGCCCAACATGGTTTTTGTGCTGGTAAGCTCAGATATTTTGTCTAAACGAATATTTACTCCTTCTGGAAAATCTATTGGTTTCGTGCCATTTGTAAGCACTGTCACCGAATTCACTAGTGGCAATAAATCTTCCACTTCATGTAATGCGTAAGAACCACTACCAAGAACAGCTACATCTTTGTCACGATAAAAATAACCATCACAAATGGCACAATATGATACTCCATGCCCTTCCAGTGTTTCTATCCCTTTAATTTGGGGAATAGCACGGTTTGCTCCTGTTGCTAGGATTGCCACATGTGTTTTATAGGTATGTGTTATGGTTTCTACAGTTATAATATTTTTTTCGCCATCTAACGAAATTCCAACTACTTCTTCTTGAATGACCTCTGTACCCATCTTGCGGGCTTGCTCTAATCCTCTTTCAACAAGGGATTTTCCGCTCCCCCCCATGTATCCATAGAAATTATCAACACACTCTGCCTTTTCTAATGCACCATAATTTTTACATATTATTGTAGTTTTTAATGAGGCACGAGATGTATACAATGCCACACTTACCCCCGCAGGTCCGCCTCCAATTATGCAAACATCAATCAATTTAGTTATCCTCCATTTGCTCTACTATTTAAAAGACTCAATACTCACGGGAGTGTAGTTATTTACATCAACACCAACATTAAATGCCCGTGAACCCAGTATATCTAACCTCTTTGCTTGTTTGGGATCTTTGTTAGAATTATGCACATGCCCATATAAATGAATTGCCTCACCAAAAAAACCTTGCCACTCCAGAATGGGATAGTGAAATAAAACAAATTTTTGTTTTTTATAGTTAAGTACATAATAATCTTTAATCCATTCAAAAGCAGATTGGTCGAATTCAGGATATTGTAAATATTTATCATGATTCCCACGAATTAAATATTTCCTGCCATTTAATCGCTTTAGAATTTTGTTTACACTTTCAGGTGAACCCTTGTAACTAAAATCTCCTAAAATGTAAATTTCATCGTGATTAGAAACATAAGTATTCCAATTTTGGATTAATTTGTGATGCATTTCTTCCATGTTTTCAAATGGTCTATTATTCAGATTAATTACATTTGAATGATTAAAGTGAGTGTCTGCCGTAAAATAAATCATGCTCTACCTCATTATGTTGTTATATTGAAAATTTTATACAAAATATATTACGTGCCCAATTCTTTTGCTGTTACTATAGAGTTGATAATTTTGACCCCTCTGAAGTCGTAGGTTATACCCTTAACTACTGGTGACTCTGGTTTGTCCAACTCTTCTATTATGTTTTTAATCGCAAGATAAATACCTTCTACAAAATTAGGGTCTGTGGTAGTAAGTAAGTATTCAAAACTCGAATTAATTTCAATGGTAAGTGCATAGCGATTGCCAATAACAACATAGAATGCAGTTGCCAAAATCGCGGCAACAACAATTATTCCAATTACAACACCCAAGTGAAGCTCAAGCCCAAACAATGCCATTGCCGCAGGTATTGCCAAACCTGTAAGTGCGGCTTTTAATTTGCCACATCGTTTTTTACCCACACTTGAAATGCTTGTAAATGGTATATAAATTGAGTTTTCGCAGGTTGCACTTACTCTTCTGTAACGTCTAAATATAGACCAAATTCCATTAGCAATACTATGAACCATTCGGTTTAGAAAGGTGTCTCCAACTATATTGATAATTACTAACGAGTCGTTGTCAACAACCAACTTTGCCGAAGGTAGAACTCTTGACATTGCAGCCATAAAAAAAGCCCTCCAAAATTTTCGATAAATGTTATTTACAGTCATTCAATCTAACATAATGGTTGGATTTGAAACAGAATGACTGTAGATGCGTAAACTGTATCATATTATGATATGTGTTACAACCCAGTATTTGACGCAACGTGTATTAGATGATGGCGATAACATCACCATTAGTAATCATTTGTATTGTGCCAAGCTCATCTGTTCGTAGTATTGTTATGTTTTGGGATTCTAAGCGGTTTATGACTTCGCGGTGAGGGTGTCCAAACTGATTGTTTCGCCCAAGGCTAATTACGGCTATATCTGGTGAAACCGCATTTAGGAAACTTTCTGTAGTAGATGTATGACTACCATGGTGTCCGATATTTAGGACATTTGAAGACAAATTCATCCCGCTTGATACCATTTGACGTTCTGAAGCACTTTCTGCATCGCCTGTAAATAAAAACGATGTTTGCCCATGCTCCATACGCACTACGACAGACATATCATTTAGTCGGGCATGTGTGCCATAAGGTGCAAGCACTTTAAGATTAATGATTCCAGCTTGTATCATGTCACCAACTTGTGCAAGTCTAATTGGAATCGCCCTGTTTTCAATTACTGCAATAAAATTCTCAAAGGTAGTTGTGTTATGGGTTACATCAGGCATAATCACTTGCCCGACACTCACACTGCTAAGGACTGCAATTAAACCACCAATATGGTCGCTGTGAGGGTGAGTTGCAATTACATAATCTATATGTCGCACATCTGCCATACGCAAATAATCCAATATAACATTTCTATACCTGTGTTCGCCTCCGTCAATTAGCACGGCATGTGTATTTGTGCGTATCAGTATACTTTCTCCTTGACCCACATCCAAGAAAGTCACCATAATATCATTTTCTCCAAGGGTTGATACTTGTCGCAAACCAACAACATTATAGACAATAGCAAACACCAGTACAAGCAAGGTTGTAAAGAAGAAAGCCTTTTGTTTACGTTTGCTAATGCCTTGCTTTTCTCGCTTTTTGCGTGTCCCCCCGCCTCTGTTACGTTCCAATGTCTCACCTCTTTTTTAGTGGAAAGTGTCCTCACGTATTATAATTTTGCATTTTTGTTGGCATAAACTTCAACCTTAGCAACCACATACAAACGGTAATAACCCTTATAACAAGCACAATCCCAAATGTAATCTGTAGCGCACGTAAATCTGCCCCAAAATTGCGGTAAATTGCAACACCTACTACAGGCATAACAGCATTTGACAAAGTAATAAGGCAAGTGTACACAGAAATAAAAAGGCTACGATATTCACTATCAATCACTTTTAACAGACACTGAAAGAGATTCAAAGTAATATTAGCAAACGCCAATTGACCAATTCCATGAAGTAATAAAAATACCCAAGGTCCAAAACTCAAAGGAAGACTTGTTCCTACAATAATCGCAACTGGTGAGGCGATTAATCCAATCATTCCATAAACCAGCGGAAATTCAACGCCCTGTTTGGCATTATTTCTGCTCCAAAAGCGTAAAGTTATGAGCTGTGCCAACATCCCCACTACAGGAGTTAGACTTAGCATGAGTTCATTCATTTGTAAATAGTTTGCCTGACCGATAAAAAATAGAGTCCAATCTATGTGCCATCCCATATGGAAGAAGAAAATTACCAAGGTGAATACAATAAAGGTTTTGTTTTTTACCAAACGTTGCCCTGCTGTTTTTATTTCTTCCATCGAAATACGCTTTGGTGTGGTGGCATTTACAACTTTGATTTTTTTCAGATGGAATGAATTCACAACAAGCAAAACAGCAGCAAGCATATAAAATACTTGATGTGCGACGATTTTTCCGCCATCGCTGGGGATTCTTGTTAATACGAATCCTACTGTAAGTGGGGCAATCAAAGAAATAATCATTGTCATACGAGCGCGGAACGTTAGGACGGCATTACGATTCTCAAAACCTTCTTCACTAACTGCCTCTGGAAAAAAAGCTTGCCATGTCATGTTATATAATCCACCTGATGAGACATTTGCCAACCCTACGGCTATTAAAAAGAAATAAACCGTATGCACAGGAACAAATGCCGACATACCAGCAGTAGCAAAAAATAGCCCTGCAATTATTAACAGTATTGAAATGATTCTTCGTTTGTTTGTTAAACTATCAACCATCAATCCAAGGGGTATCAGTAGGAAGAGATTTATTATGTGGGGCAAAAACTGCAACATGCTTAAATGAAAATCTCCCGCTCCCAACCGCTGGGCGAATAGGTTGCTATTATTGGCGGCAATACTTGTTCCGCCCAAAATCAACAAGCCATCTATACCATAGTTTGTAGATAGAGGATGGCTTTTAATAAATTGCCTGCCACGAGCTAAAATTAATCTAATCATAAATAATAGGGATTTTTATGCCCTAAGCCTTTCTTTAATATTGCAATCTTTATAGTAGTATTATTATCAACATCTAACATATGACTTGACACATGCTCTAGTGGTGTGATGTCGATAATACATCAAATCAGAACAATTATACCATTTTTCATCTTTTCATTCCATACTGGATTCTTTAATTTTAGAAAATTTTGTTTTATAATTTAAAACTGTAGCACATGCCAATTATTGGAGATATGATTTTTTACAACAGAAAAACATCGAAAAGCCTAGATTTAATCAGTGTTTTTGGGCAAAAAACTTTTTAAAAATTTTTCAAATTAAGTGTTGACATTCTATAATATAAAGTCTATAATACTCCTTGTCGCTCCAACACGGGGCGCACAAAAAAAGGATAGATAAGTAACATTTGCCCCTTGAAAACAAAATAACCATGAAAAAATTAGGGACCCTAAGCGGTAGACTAAAACAGTTGACGAATGTTGATTGAAGTAGGTTTATCGCAGACAAAACCGCGCCAGCTGGTTTTGTCTAAAACGGAGTCGAAAGACTTCAAAAGAAACAAACTTCGGATGATGTAAAAATTATCTGAGCTTGAAATCAAAACAATGAACTTGAGAGTTTGATCCTGGCTCAGGATGAACGCTGGCGGCGTGCCTAA
>Ga0123355_10000297_pt1 | contig 63741 bp, 59 predicted proteins | sample TergutEmb28metaG_3_FD_89872 | JGI IMG/M metagenome (GOLD analysis project Ga0123355, IMG submission 89872) | Embiratermes neotenicus P1 segment gut microbial communities from Petit-Saut dam, French Guiana - Emb289 P1 | ecosystem: Host-associated > Arthropoda: Insects > Digestive system > Gut ...
TCTTACGAAGCGATGTACCGCCCTTAAACACCAAACTTTTAAGAAATCCAATTTCATGCAAATGCCGCAACAAAAGGTCTTGTGCCACATCTATAATTGCAGCCTCACGACCTTGCGAACCGGCACCTCGCGGTGTATGGCGCATAATATGTCCGGGCTGTATATTGATTGTCATATTAATGAACATTCCTTTCATATCTCTTTGAGGCAAAAAACGTCCATAAAAAAAGGAATGGTCATTTCGTGCATCTCTTGCGGTTCCCGTAAGGGGAGCAAGTGGCACATGCCTTTGGTTTTAGTTTGAAAGAATTCAAACTGAAACCTCCATTTCCCTTGGATTAAATGGAAGTAATGTATCTGCTATCAACCATTTGTTGTCGTGCCTAAGTAATGGAACACGCGGGCCAAACCATGTTTTACAAGACGGTGTATTTTTCTTAAATAGAGTCTCCGCAACATCCGGGCGCATACCTTGTAAAAGATAGCCTGTGCGAGCTATAACGGCGTTACTTCGCCCTAAGATTTCCTCTTGCACCAATGCCACTTTAAGTAATCCTGCTAAATCCGGTAGCCACTCTAATGCACTTTGCCATGACCGAACCGCTCTTGGTTTTGTCGCCATGTGCACAATCACACTCTCCGGTGAAAGCACGGGAATCCCCTTTATCGTCTCGTAGGCTAAATGAGGAGTAAAGATAGACGCAGATACCCCTTCGGGCAGAATGCCGGACGTATGCGCATTCCCGACAGCAACTTCAAGATGCGCAGGAACTCTGTCTGCTACTCCATGCATCCAAGCCGACGATTGGAAAGTAAGCCCAAAGTTTACATCATTGTTCTTAGAGATAAACGCTTTTATCGGAAGCAAAGGGTCATTGCTCGAAAAGGCCCCCGAATACGAAGCGGGCGCAAATTCCCACACTCCACGGCTTGTTGTCGGCAATAGCCAACCCCTTTCACGAAGTCTGGATGCAACAATTCGAGTTGGAGTCTGTATGCCTTCCTCACGAAGTATATGTGAAAGCATTTCGCTTGTAACGACTGTCGGACGTTCCAATTCCAATCTTTCAAGAACTCCCGCCATTGATGTAGAAATAGTGCGTGTCATTTTACCCCCTTTTGTAACAAAACCAGTAACAATTCCTTCATATTTGACACCACCATTATATACTCTACTTTCGCAAATAGCAACTGCTATTTGCATAATGCGCAAAAATTACAGCCATTGTATAAATGCTTTCTTATTATTTGAATTAAACCTATACCGGAATATTTGAAGTTTTAAGTAAAATTCCAATATTGCCGTTTGCCGTTGGCTTCGACCCATTGGGTGCAAGAACCGTCAACAAGGTATAAATCTTCTTTACTCCGTCCCCTCGCGGAACTTTCGGCTCTCAGCTACAGCCAGTTCATCACAGCGATTATTATACTCATTGTCAGCATGACCCTTAACCCAACTAAAAGTCACATTATGCTTTTCAAGAAGCGGAACAAGTTTCACCCACAAATCAGGATTCTTAACCTCGCCACCTTTGCGCTTCCAGCCCTTTCTTTGCCATGAATCAAGCCAACCGAGATTTATCGCATTGGCCACATATTGTGAATCGGTAAATAACTCCACCTCGCAAGGTTCTTTAAGTGCTTCAAGAGCAGAAATTACGGAAATAAGTTCCATGCGATTGTTAGTCGTGCTGATCTCACCACCGCTGAGTTCTTTCTTTGCCTCGCCATACATAAGTACTGCACCCCAACCTCCCGGCCCGGGATTCCCGCTACATGCACCATCTGTGTAAATTGTGACTTTTTTCATATCATATGTTGCCTTTACTAAGATAAGGGCGACCCGGAACGGTCGCCCTGTTAACTATAGATATTAGTCTTCAGACTCAACTACCTTGTCTTCGGTTTCGGTTCCGGCTTCAACTTCGGTTTCAATCTCAGCCCCTGCTTCAACTACAGTTTCCGCACCGTCCTCACCTTCATCCATAAGCTCATCGTCATCTTCCTGCTCTTCCTCTTTCTCCGTCCGAGCAATCGAAATAACAGATGACTCACCCTGAGTCCGCATGAGCCTGACACCCTGTGTCGCACGGCTTATAAGGCTGATATCGGAAGCTGCCATACGGATAATCGTACCATCATCAGATATGATAAGCACATCATCTTGGTCATCAACTACCTTGACATCAACTACCTTACCCGTCTTTTCGGTGATGAGATAATTCTTCTTACCATAGCCGCCGCGATTTTGTACTCCGCCTTCTTCGCCGCGCAAGTATTCACTGATTTCAGTCCTCTTACCATATCCATTCTCGGTTACTGTAAGCAGTGCGCCGCCTTCTCTTGCACGAGCCGCACCGACACAGAAGTCGTCTTTTCTGAGACGTATGCCCCGCACACCTGCGGCGACACGACCCATAGGTCTAACATCTGTCTCATTGAAGAATATAGCCATTCCGTTATGTGTAGCAATAAGAATCTTCTGCTTGCCATCTGTATCACGCACAGAAATCAGCTCATCATCTTCAACAAGAGTAAGTGCACGTATACCGACATTTTTAATATTCCGCAGTTCCGTCGTCCTCATGCGCTTTACTGTTCCCTTGCGTGTCACCATGACGAGATAAGCATCTTCCTCGAATTCGCGCATACGAATCATCGCAGATACTTTTTCATCAGGATTCATCGGCAAGATATTTACTATATTCGTTCCTCTAGCCTGACGTCCGGCTTCGGGTATCAAGTAACCTTTCTTACGATATACTCTACCTTGATTTGTGAAAAACAGAATATAATCATGAGTCGATGCCGTAAACAGCGTCTCTACATAATCTTCTTCTTTGGTTGTCATTGCCATGATTCCGCGCCCGCCGCGCTTCTGAGATCTGTAGGTATTCGCAGGCTGACGCTTGATGTATCCGGCATTTGTAAGAGTATATACACATTCTTCTTCGTCTATGAGATCTTCAATGTCAATCTCATCTTCGACGAAAGCAATCTCGGTGCGGCGTTCATCGCCATACTTGTCACGAATTTCTGTAATTTCTTCAATCAAAACAGCATCCATGAGACCTTGATCGGCAAGTAGCTTCAAGAAATGCTCTATTTTTTCCATAAGCTCTGCATATTCTTTTTCGATCTTCTCAACTTCAAGCCCCTGTAAGCTTCTCAGGCGCATCTCAAGTATAGCGCCCGCTTGAATTTCAGAAAGACCAAAGCGCTCCATCAGTCGCTCTTTCGCATCGTTATAGCTAGATCTGATGATTCGGATAACTTCATCAATATTATCACTAGCAATCCTCAAGCCTTCGAGGATATGCGCACGTTCACGGGCTTTCTTTAAGTCATATTCTGTGCGCCGTCTTATAATCTCACGTTGGAAAGTGATGTATTCATCCAGCATCTGCCGTAAGGATAATATACGTGGCTGTGACTGATCATCAACAAGTGCAAGCAGCACAATCGCAAAGGTCGTCTGCAACTGAGTCTGAGTATACAGTCGGTTTAGCACAACCTGGGCATTCGCATCACGCTTTAGCTCAATTACGATTCGCATACCATCTCTGTCAGACTCATCACGCATTGCGGAAATACCTTCAATACGCTTGTTCTTAACCGTCTCGGCAATCGACTCTAACAGTCTGGCTTTATTGACCTGATATGGAAGCTCATAAACTATTATTCTTGTGCGCCCATTTCCAAATTCCTCTAGCTCCGTCCGTGCACGCAGTCTGATACGTCCACGTCCTGTTGCATATGCAGCTCTTATTCCTGCCCTGCCCATAATTATCCCACGAGTAGGGAAGTCAGGTCCTTCAATATGCTCCATAATGTCATCTAATTCAGCATCGGGATTATTCATAACGCAAATAACCGCATTTATAACCTCAGTCAAGTTATGTGGCGGAATATTGGTAGTCATCCCGACGGCAATACCGCTTGAGCCATTTACAAGTAAGTTCGGAAAACGGCTCGGAACTACTTGAGGCTGTTTCCTCGTCTCGTCATAGTTCGGCTTCCAGTCAACGGTATCTTTGTCGATATCACGAAGCATCTCATCGGAAATCTTTGATAAGCGAGCCTCGGTATAGCGCATCGCCGCAGGCGGGTCGCCATCTACCGAACCGAAGTTACCATGACCTTGAACGAGCATGTATCGCATGGAAAAATCCTGCGCCATACGCACAAGTGCATCATAAATAGATTGGTCGCCATGCGGGTGATATCTACCCATGATGTCACCGACCGCAGTCGCTGCTTTACGGAACGGCTTATCGCTCGTCAGGTTACTCTCATGCATGGTGTACAGAATCCGGCGATGAATCGGCTTTAAGCCGTCTCTTACATCAGGCAAAGCCCTGTCAATAATAACTGACATGGCATAAGTCAGAAATGAAGTCTCCATTTCCTTTTCAAGTGGTGCATATATTATTTTTTGTTCGGGAAAAGAAATGTCTCCCGTTTTTTCCTTTTTAGGCATAAATCTCCCTCTTTATAAGTCCAAATCAACTGCGTACTTGGCATTCTTTTCAATATATTCTTTGCGAGGCTCAACCTTCTCGCCCATAAGCACTGTAAATACTTCATCAGCCTCTATAGCATCCGTGAGCTTTATCTGCTTAAGGACACGTGTCTCAGGATTCATCGTCGTATCCCAAAGTTCATGAGCATCCATCTCACCGAGACCTTTGTTGCGGGTCATATCGACCTTGCCTTTACCGTCCTCACCACGCATTTCTTCGAGTGCAGCATCCAGCTCAATATCGTCCAAAACATATCTGGTCGTCTTGCCCCGAGTCAATTTATATAATGGTGGCTGAGCGGCATATACATAACCACCCTCAACCAAAGGTCGCATAAAACGGAAGAAAAATGTAAGTAACAATGTCCTGATATGGCTACCGTCGACGTCGGCATCAGCCATGATTATGACTTTGTGATATCGAAGTTTAGATTCATCAAAATCCTCACCGATACCCGCACCGAGTGCTGTAATTACAGGCGTTAGCTTATCATTTCCATAGACCTTGTCTGCACGGGCTTTTTCAACATTGAGCATCTTACCCCACAGAGGCAAGATCGCCTGAAAACGGCTGTCACGACCGCCCTTTGCACTACCGCCGGCTGAGTCACCCTCTACGATATATATTTCTGTAAGCTCGGGATTTGTCTCATTGCAGTCGGCAAGCTTGCCCGGCAGCGACATACCCTCAAGCGCATTTTTACGTCTGATATTCTCTCGGGCTTTGCGAGCTGCTTCCCTTGCTCTTGATGCAGTGATTGCTTTATCAAGAATCGTGCGAGCGACAGAAGGATTTTCCTCAAGGAATATTGTCAGCTTCTCTGTTAGGAGATTATCGACGAATGTACGCATCTCACTGTTACCCAGCTTCGACTTAGTCTGCCCTTCGAACTGCGCATCCATCAGCCTGACTGAAATAACCGCCGTCACGCCCTCTCGGCAGTCCTCGCCGGAGAGCTTATCTTCGCCCTTGAGCAGATTGGCTTTTTTACCATAATCATTGAGAACCCTTGTCAGAGCTGCTTTAAACCCTGTTTCATGCATACCACCATCGGGTGTGTGAATGTTATTTGCAAAGCTTATCAAAAATTCATTATACACATCACCGCAGTATTGAAGTGCCACTTCCGCTGTTGAAGTGCTGCGGTCTTCCGAAAGGTAAATTACATTGTCATGCAGAGGAGTCTTGTTTCTGTTTAGATACCCTACAAACTCCCGAATACCGCCCTCATAGTACATCGTATCCGAAACTTCTCTGCCTTCACGCTCGTCAGCGGTCGTGATTTTCAGCCCACCATTGAGAAAAGCTTGTTCACGCATGCGATTTTTGACTATATCATAACTAAAGTCACATTCATCAAAAATATCGCTGTCAGGCATAAAGGTAACTTCTGTACCGCTTTTGTCAGTCTGCCCGACTACTTGAAGTTCCTGCGCAATATCTCCTCTGGCAAATTTCATTTCATAAATTTGCCCACTTTTATATACACGAGCCACGAGCCATTCGGATAAGGCATTAACAACAGCTGCACCGACACCATGCAAACCACCCGAAACTTTATAACCGCCACCGCCGAACTTTCCGCCCGCATGGAGTACTGTAAATACTACTTCTAGCGCACTCTTGCCTGTTTGCTCTTGTATGTCTATCGGAATGCCTCGCCCGTTGTCTGTAACAGTTATTGTGCCTTCTTTGCCTATAGTGACCGAGATTTCATCGCAAGCACCCGCAAGTGCTTCGTCTATTGAGTTATCAACAATTTCATATATGAGATGATGGAGTCCCGAAGAAGATGTCGAGCCGATATACATGCCCGGACGTTTTCTGACGGCTTCCAATCCTTCCAATACTTGAATCTGCGATGCATCATATTCTTCATTTTCAACTGCAAAACCATTATTTAATTCATCAGCCATTTAATATTCCCCTTGCTATATTTCTCTGATTCCCCTCCGTGGAGGGGTGCCCGTGAGGGCGGGGTGGTTTTCCCCTGCTATATTTCGTTTGTCAGCACACTGCCCGAGCGCTTCATAAGCGTTTGTGACGATAACTGCGACAAATATATGCTTATCAAATCATCTTTGCTACACACTACAAAAGATCTAGGCAACTCATCTGAAACACTAACAACACTGCCCATTTTTTCAGCATCACTTAGAAACTTGCGTGTGATATGTGACCCTGTTGTATTGTCTAAATCAAAAATACCAATCACATCTGATTCAGAAACAACTACATTTTGTCCAAGATGCAGATACATTAAATCAACTTCCCACTTTCAATTCTTATGACTTTGCCTGCCGTAACAGCCTCCGCTACTCCTTCGTCACAGCAAGTGATCATCACTTGTCCGCTTGTTATTTTGCCTAAAATATACTCTTGCCTCTTGGCATCAAGCTCAGAAAGTACATCATCTAACAAAAGAATCGGATATTCTCCTCTGTCATCAAAATGTATATCCCGCTCAGCAAGCTTTATCGACACAGCGGCAGTCCGTGCCTGACCTTGCGAGGCAAACTTTCGTGCCGGAGCACCATTTATCTCAATTTCCAAGTCATCTTTATGCGCACCTGAAAGGCAATGTCCCGATCCGAGTTCCGCCTGCCGATGCTCTCGTTGGTGCTCAAGAAGTAAAGGCAAAATTTGTTCCGGCTTCATTCCGGAATAATCCGCCCTGCCAACCGTTTTATACTTTATGCTCAGCTCCTCGACTCCATCGGAAAATTCCTCATGAATACTTGCTGCTCTGCGAGAGAGTCCCGCTGCAAATGCTGTCCTGTAATAAATAAGCCTTGCGCTTCGCTGAGCGAGTCGTAAATCATAATCATCAAGCAGCTCAAGCAGTGATGGTTTGTCACGATAATCTTTTAAAATCTTAGTCTTATGCTCATAGAGCTTATTAAACTCCGTAAGAGCCTGCATATATCCCGGACGAAGCTGTGACAGGCACTGATCCATTAGCTTACGCCTGACAGAAGCACCGTCTTTTATCATGTCAAGGTCATCAGGACCAAACATTACAGATGTAAGGCGCCCTGTCAGCTCACCGACTTTTCTTAGCTTAACACCATTTGCATAAAGCTCCTTGCCTCGCCCTTTGAAAAGATGAGCTTCTAATGTTTGCTCACGGTCAGCAGAAATAACATCAGCCTTTATCTTCGCATACTCACTTTGAAAGGAAATTAAGTCCCTGTCACTGGCATGCCGAAATGAACGCCCGCCGGTCAGATAATATACAGCTTCAATCAGATTGGTCTTACCTTGAGCATTCTTTCCTGAGATGACATTTATACCATCTCCAAACTGTACAGTCTGCAAGCTGTAATTGCGAAAATTTTCAAGACTTATTTCATTTACAATCATAATTTGCCGGGTGTTCCACTGCGAATTACCAGAGTTTCTCCGCCATATCGAACAGTATCCCCATCTCTTAGTTTCTTGCCTCTTTGTGTACAAGGCTCTTTGCCGACAAAGACCTCTCCGCTTTGAATCAGAACCTTCGCCTCGCCACCTGTTGAAGCTATCGAAGCAAATTTTAAGAGTGCATCAAGCCTTATAAACTCACCTGAAATCTTGATGCGCCTAACTCCACGCACCGAGACTTTCTTAACACCCGAACCGGGCTTCACATTATCCATCATACGCCTTTAACCTGACAGGAAGAATCATGTAAAGGAAGTTACTCTCATCTTCTGCCGGAGATATTATACACGGAGTCACGCCCGAATTAAGCTCAAGATTAACTCTATCCGATGGTGCTGCCTTGAGTGCTTCGAGCAGATATTTATCATTAAATCCTATTTCAAGCTCCTCGGCATTTCCTTCTACAACACATTCATCACTTGCCTTACCGAGCGAAGATGCAGAAAATAAATTGACCACACCATCACCAAATACACAGCGAACAGGACTCTTGAGTTTGTCGCTGATAATCAAAGAAACACGTTCAACAGCAGATATAAATTCGTCTTTTTCTACTTTTATTTGGAACTTTGCTGACTGAGGGATAGAATTTTTATAATTTAAGAATTCTCCTTCAAGCCTGCGGGAAATTAGTAGCGTATCACCTATAGAAAACATGATATGTTTTGAGCCTAAAGTAATTTTTACCGCTTCTTCTCCGTCAGAAGTTATTCTTTCGACCTCTGACAAAGCAGTTCCGGGCACAACGAAGCTCATATCGGAGTCTCCTATGCTGCTTAAAGGCTCTTTGCGAAGTGCAAGCCTGTACCCGTCTACAGCAACTATTGTAAGCTCACCATCTGAGGTTTCAAAGAGTGCACCTGTATGAATCGGACGTGATTCATTTTCACTGACTGCAAAATTCGTCTGAGAAATCATCTTCTTTAGCACCGACTCACATATTTCTAAAGAGTCGTTGCCATCAACAGATGGAAGCTCAGGGTAATCTGAAATCGGAGATCCGAGTATCTCAAATTCACTCATTTCACTGCTGATCTTAGCGACATATCCTGAATTAACATCAATTGTCACATACTGTCCCGGCATTTTCCTGATAATCTCACCAAATAGCCGAGCATTAAGCACAATTCCACCGGATGCCTCTACTTGTGCGGGTACGGTAGTCACTATTCCCGTCTTAAGGTCGTAACCTGAGATTTTTACGCTTTCGTTTTCGGATTCAAGCAAGAGTCCTTCCAAGAGCGGCACAGGGCTTTTCGTTGCTACTGCTCGTGAAGCAGTGAGTATTGCCGCAACTAACAAAAGCTTTTCACATGTAAACTTCATAAAATGTTCCTTTCGAGTGGAGATTTCATACGTATCTCGTCTGCACTTTCAAAATTAAAAAAAGAATTATTTATTTATATTAAGATTATAGTCGAAGTATAAGTAGTAGAGATTTATGTGGATAACCACCGCAATCCGTTATGTATACTACATTTTCCAAAAAACATTATTTGGGAAAACAATGTTACTTTTTGAGCATACAATGTTAATGAGACTTATCCACAACATTTAAACATCACAAGTGTGGATATCTTTTAGAAATTCATCAATATAACGAACATTTCTATCTTTTTTCATCGTTGATATTTGAGGTAATATCTCTGATGACATTAGAAAATTCAACCGAATCATTAGTATCCATAAGGCGTTCTTCGACTCGCTTAATGGAGCTCATAACAGTAGAGTGGTCCTTGTTAAATGCAGTGCCGATCTCTACCAGCGTGAGATTGGTAAGCTTGCGGACCAGATATATTGCAATCTGCCTGGCAATTACCATGTTGCGAGATCTGTTCATACCTTTTAGATCATCAGGAGTTAGGAAATAGAATCTTGCAGTTTGTTCAATGATAGTGTCTGTTGTAGGCAAGGTATCCTTCGAGCCTTTAAACATATCTTTAAGGCGCTGCTTTACTGATTCAACAGTTATATTTTCGTTCATGATATCACGATAGGCAATTATCATCTTTACTGCGCCCTCTAGCTGGCGCACGTTGGAATCAAGGTTTTCAGCGATATAATTAATAACATCTTCAGGTATTATGACACCAAGTTGCTCAGCCTTATTTCTGATAATAGCAACCCGCAGAGCATCGTCAGGAGGCTGGATGTCTGCCAAAAGTCCGGATTCAAACCTTGTCCTGAGTCTATCTTCGAGACGATGCATCTCACTTGGCGGTCTGTCTGATGTAAATACTATCTGCTTGCCATGCTCATATAGTGAATTAAAAGTGTTAAAAAATTCTTCCTGAGTTTCGATTTTTCCTGCTATGAATTGAATGTCATCAACTAAAAATAAATCAGCAACCCTGTACTTGGCTCTAAACTCATCCATGAGCTTCTTCTGCAGTGCTATGATAAATTCGTTAAGAAATTCTTCGCCCTTGACGTAGACTATCTTGTAATGTGGAAAATTCTTTGAGATAGAATGACGAATGGCGTGCAATAGATGAGTCTTACCCAGACCTGACTCGCCGTAGATAAATAAGGGATTAAAGCCATGATTTTCACGCCGTCTCTCACCGACAGCAACAGCTGCTGCATGGGCAAATTTATTAGAATTACCCACGACGAAATTATCGAAGGTATAATCATCGACATAGTATTCTGAATCCTCAGTAGCTTCGGTCATCGCCTTTAGCTCATCATCATCGAGGATAACAACGTCTATTTCGCCGGAAAAAAGCTCTCCGAGCGCACTTTTTATTGTGCCGATAAAACGGCTCTCAATTGTTTCTTTCTTAAACGGCGAAGGTTGATGAATAAAGAAACGATTGCTTTGAAAGTCAATAGCACGGCAGTCTTCAAACCATGTTGAAATTGCAGTTTCAGTCAGATCATTTCTTAATATTTTGAGAACCTCGTTCCAGATATCCGTGGCTGAATTCATAAATTCAATCCCTTCAAAATAGTTACCCCAAGCAATAAAAAAATAGCCTCTTTGCATATATGATTATTCTGAAAATGTCGCTAAAACAGTATATCAAAAAAATACGGAAAAATCAAGTAAAATAGTGGATTTTCACACCACTTTGAGCATAAAAAAACACAAAAATGAGTCCGCTAAGTGTAAGTGCACATGATGCACACAACGAAAACACGCCTCGCCCCGATTAGAATCGATGCGAAGCGCGAATCATATAAAAAATATCTGTAAGAGAGTCTTCCTATTTAGCTATTGCATTAAGCTGTTTGGTAAGAGCGCTCTTTCTGTGAGCAGCCTTATTTTTATGGATAAGACCTCTTGTTGCTGCACGGTCAACAACCTTAACCGCAGCTTTGTATGCGCCTTCAGCTGCCTCACGGTCACCGCCGGATACCGCAGCATCAAACTTTTTCATATTGGTTTTCATAAGAGACCTCGCCGCCTTATTTCTTGCGGCTGCTTTACGGGAAAGCATAACTCTCTTTTCTGAGGATTTGATATTCGCCATGGCTCTAGCCACCTCCTCTCATTGATAAATGCTGTAAATAACCGAGTTAATCGGACTTTTACTTATATGCGGAAAGCCATTCTACCATCTGACACCTACAAATGCAAGCATTTTTTTTATTTTGGAGCACCATTTCGTATGTAATGAAAAATATACTGTTGCGCTATGCCTGCGTAGGGGCTGAACACGCTCGGGTCAAAGCCTTTTCCGTAATGCTCAGCCACAGCCCTTTTCATCCAAACATCGAGCGGGAAAGCATCAAGCATATTAAGCCCGAAAAGTAGCGCACAATCGGCGACTTTGTTACCTATTCCTCTTAGCTCCTTGAGCTTTTTCTGCGCATCTGCAGGAGATCCGCGAGACAATAGATCTAAGTCAATCTCGCCATTTGCAACAGCTTTCGCTGCTCCGATTATATAAGCAGCCCTATACCCGCATCTGAGCGGTGCCAAATCTTCCTCACTCAGTACCGAGATTTTCTCTGTCGAAGGGAAAGTATAAAAGGTTGCGCCTTCAAACTCGATGGCCTCTCCGAACTCACTGCACAAAACAGATATTATCTTTTTTATCCGAGGTATATTATTGCACTGGGAAATAATAAAAGAACAAAGTGCTTCCCATCTGTCTTGGCGCAGAATTCTTATACCCGCTCCAAACTCAATAGCCTCTTTCGTAAAGTCATCAATGCCGAGTTGCTTACGGATTGCTGAATAATCACGCTCAAGGTCGAAGTAATCGCGCCACACAGTATTGAAATCTTCAAGAGTGCCGGAAATATAAACACTGTTGCCGACCTTGCGCAGACGAGCTGCAAGTCCTTTGGCAACGCCGAAATAACTTCCGCTTCCGTCCTCGCATGCGTTCCAGCGAAAGCACTGTCCGCATTCGAATATCCGCTCAAGGTCAAAATCTGCGACCCCTTGAATTTCAACCTCTCCGCCATGATTTAATACCACCATGTAATGTCTCCTAGTTCTATGCCCACTTCAGTTGAAGGGGGTGCCACCGATTAGGTGGCGGGGGTTGCCAAGCCAAGGAATCTGTCCCCTTATCTTATGCCCTCTTTCGCAAAGAGGGTGGCTTACGCAAGAGCCGGGTGTTTTGTTAAAACCCTTGCAATTTCCGGCATGTGCGGGCGGGACGCTGAGGACAGCGTCCCCTACGATGGCTGAATACACAGGCTCGTTACCCCGCTCGTACCTCAATGAAATAATGAGGCTCATCTAAATCAAGATAGGCACTTAAAACAGGACCATCAGAATCAAACTCAAAATTATGCCTGACAATCTGAATATACTCAGTACCGACAATTTCGACACTTACATCACTGAAAATAAGATTTGAGCTATCATGTGTGAGCAAATCATATCCATTTAGACCGACATTACCCGAGCCTTTAGCGAAATCAAAGCTGGCGGACTTAATCATATCTGCACTAATAACAACACTTTCACCTGCCGGAATAGTTATTTCAGCAGTCAAGAAGAACACTCTGCTTGAGCCAAAAGCATGCATAAAAACATCTTCAAGAGTACCCGAACCGAAGAAAATCCGCTGAGCAGCACTTTCAGATGCTTGTGTATAGTGAAATAATTCCGACGTTAATCTGTAGAATAGCTCCATGTCGAAGCCTCTAAGGAAAGTTTCAGCATCAGACGAAGTATGCCACCATCCAATGTGGTCTTCGAGCAGATGCAACCATATATCACCCAAGACCGCTTCATGTCGAACAAAATCAACAGATATATCTATTTCTTCTCCGACATGTAACCCGCCATTTTTGTAACCCTGTAAAGTGAAATCAGATATATCATCTCCGATGAATATTAGAAAATGGCTTTGGTCGTCACCATCACGAGGAACGAAAAAGCTCCTACGCATAAACCCACCTTCGGGGTCAAATAATCCCCCATTAAAGCCATATGAAAAAACAGTCGTCCGATCATAATCAAGATTAAAAGAAACATCAAGTGTCGGAGCGACAGCATCAGTATTATCAGTCCGGGCATTCGTAAATTCGTATACGATGACACTTTGACTCAGCTCCGGCACATCAGCTAGAGCACGCCTGAGATAATCACCATCGGAAAGAAGTGTGGCATAATCTCCCCATGTATTTGCATTTGTATGAAATCCCGCAAGAAGTTCTGTTTGAATCGGCATATTATCGGCGGTAATGGTCGGAAGCAATATGGAAAGCCCAAGAAAATTACCTACAAACGGATATATTATTTCGATGGTTTTGTCTGATGTAGTGTCATTTGTCAGGGTATAGTTGTCAGATACTCGTATATCGTTGTGATTAAGCCATATTCCTTCTATAGCTTCAACTCTCTGTCCGAAATCTCCGAAATCAAAAACAATATTTCTGGTTGCAGAAACATTTGCCGAATCGCCCAAGACAGAAAGAGGAAATACAGGTCCTGCATAAGACATAAATTCAGTATTACCCTGACCGAGATTATCCTGACACGTAACAGTGTCTCTGTTATTATTACAGCCCATAAATGCAATCAGACACAAGCACAAAACGCTTAATAAGACTATCTTTTTCATTTATATGCCCTCCAAACTGATATTAGCCCATTTAGGTTGTTTGCTACGGTTTTTCGCGTATGTAGGGCGACAAGACCCGTTCTAGCGAAAAAGCGGAGCAAATTGCCTAAATGGGGCAGTCGATACACAGCTAATTTTACAAAACATTGTTTCAGTATTGTATCTACACCCTCACAACACACCTATTGATTGGAATGCCTTGCTCATGGAACTTCATCTCATACTCAGTCATAACCCCGGTTGGACCGTCTTTATGCAAATCACGAGACTCGCTGAGTATGGCAAAGCCCGCACTACCAAATTCTTCCAGCGAATATTCAAAGAGCGGGAGATTATCCGTCTTTAGATGAATCTCACCGTCAGGACGTAAAATTTTACGGTATAAATCCAAGAAAAACGGCGAAGTCAAGCGGCGCTTAACATGCCTTTTAGCCGGCCACGGATCGCTGAAATTAAGAAAAATCCCCGAAACCTCACCCGGCGCAAAAAAATCTTCAAAATAATCAACAAGATTGTTTATAAACCGCACATTATAAGCATCTTCACTTATCGCTCGCTCAAGAGCAAGTACCAAGACATTTGCAGTCTTTTCTGCACCGACAAAAAGAGCGTTAGGCGATGCCTTTGCCGTCTCAACAATGAAGCGACCCTTACCACAGCCAAGCTCTAAATAAAGCTCATCAAACTCACTATCGGCAAGCCAGCGCCCCCGCAGAGATGCAGGATCACTGATTAAAAAATCAGCGCACCTATCCATGCGTGAATCCAAATTACGCTTTCTTCTCATTCTCATAGTTAAAAAACCTCAGTGTTATGTTTTGCTATTGCCGTGTAAGTGGATTTGATTACATCACAAGCCCCGAACCTTGCGGAAAAACTCAGTCAGAAGCTCAGCGCTCTCATCAGCGAGTATCCCACCTGTGACTTGTGTACGCTGACCGTATGACTCCATAAAAAGATTGATAACACTACCGCAAGACCCTGTAAGCTCATCCCTAGCACCATAAAAGACCTTATGAATGCGAGACATAATAATAGCGCCCGCACACATCGGACAAGGCTCAAGAGTAACATATAGTGAGCACTCATCAAGTCGCCAGTCACCGATCGCTTTGCAAGCCTCACCTATAGCCTCTATTTCCGCATGAGCAAGTGCAGATTTTTCTTTTTCTCTGCGATTTCGTCCACGACCTATAACAGCCCCATTGGCATCAATAATCACACAACCGACAGGAGCCTCGCCGTCCTTCGCAGCTTCCTGCGCCAAATCAAGCGCAAGATTCATATAAAACTCATGGTTCATTAATGCAAGCCCGCCTATACTATGAATTTTTCGAAACGGTGCGACAATCGTTGCAACTTGTGGGCGAACGCAGTTCGCCCCTACGGTGATTTTGGTTAATCTTGTGGGCGGGACGCCCGGGTGTGCGTCCCCTACGGTGCAGATTTTTCTAATTTATTAATTGCCTTAACAAAATAATCAGGCAGGTCACAACTAAGCTGGACAATCTCCCCCGTTGACGGATGAACAAACTTAAGAAGCCGGGCATGAAGACACTGGCTCGACTGCCCAAGCTCCGGCTTTTTCATTCCATAAACCATATCACCAAGAACAGGATGCCCGATATGTGCCAAATGCACACGAATCTGATGAGTACGCCCTGTCTCAAGCCGGCATCGGATATGAGTATAGCCGGGATATCGGGCTATAACCTTATAATGTGTCACAGCAGAGCGTGAGCCGACATCAGTAACAGCCATTTTTTTTCTGTCAGTATGGTGGCGACCGATTGGAGCATCTATAGTGCCGGAGTCATTTTTCGGACCGCCTCGCACAATCGCATCATATACCCTCGTAAGCGACCTGTCACTAAGCTGACTTGCAAGAGACAAATGCGCCTTGTCATTTTTAGCCACAATAATAAGCCCCGAAGTATCCTTGTCGATTCTATGCACGATACCCGGACGTTTTATTCCGCCGATACCCGAAAGACTGTCACCGCAATGAAAAAGCAGAGCATTTACAAGCGTTCCGTCAGTATGACCGGGGGCAGGATGAACAACCATGCCACACGGCTTATTTATGACTATAACATCATCATCTTCAAATACGATATCAAGAGCAATATCCTGAGGCACGGCAAGTATATCTTCCGGCTCATCTTGTAAGACTATATATTCATCACCGACTAAAGTCCTGTGATTTTTCTTAACAGCGACACCCTTAAGCGAGACCTGACCGCTTTCAATCAGCTTCTGAGCGGCACTTCTCGAAAGGTCGGGAATATTAGAAGCGAGGAACACATCAAGGCGTTCCCCGCCATTTTCACATAAAAGAGCTATTGTGTTCATAGATTAGTCTTTCGTATCGTCTTCAAACCCATACTCACGCAAGAGAGCATCAACATCATAATCCTCGTCAGCATCGAGATCTAACTCAAGCGCATCTAACTCATCGTCCGCAGGTATGCCGTCCTCGGCTTGAGCGGGTTCATAATACTCTTGCCAATTCGGTGCAGAATCGGAAGAAGCCTGTGGCTCACCCGCATCACCGGGCTGATCATCTGATGCAGGATCAATATAACTTGCAAGATCTCCGAAGTCGGGCCTGGTGTCAACAGCATATGAATCTGAGGCTGACTCATCTTGATAATCACTATACTGACCATGCTCTCCGCTATCAGCACGCTCAAACTCGTCATAAGGGTCAGGATATTCTTCCCTCACATCCTCATCATCGTCATCGTAATAATCTTCATCACTGTCAAAATCGTCATCAGCACCCTCTAATGCTTCTTTTTCCTCACGAGACTGCCTAATCGTTACAGTAATGAAATGTATACAGAAAGTTATGAATCCTAATGTTATAAATACATCGGCAATGTTGAAAATGAAAGGGAAAAGGTCTTCTATGAACACCAGCCTAAACATATCTATAACTTGCCCGTGGAAAACTCTATCAATAAGATTTCCAACAGCACCGCCCAGCACAGAAGCAAGCCCCAAAGTACCCCAAAATCCTTCGGTGTAGCGAAGCAAAATGAAGATCAGCACTAAACTTGCGATAAAAGAAACTGCGGCAAGCAGCCATCTTTGATCGGGCAGTATGCCAAAGGCTGCGCCGGTGTTATAAACATGCCTTAAGTCGAGAACACCCGGGATAATCTCCATAGTCTCATTTAGAGGGAGCACACGAACAATCCAGCGCTTGAAAAGCTGGTCCAAGAGAACTACAAGACCTGAAAATACAAACATAAGCATACCGGCTACCTCCCCACAACAGCATCGAGACAACGCATACAAAGTTCCGGATGGTCACTGCTTTTTCCGACATCGCTATCATGTTTCCAGCAACGAGCACACTTGCTATGCTCACTTGCTTTTACCGAAACGAAAACGCCCGGAAACTCTGTCCCCTCGTAGCCATCTTTATTAGCACCCTTGACAACATTTACACCTGAAACGATAAAGAGCTCCTTAAGATCACGATCTGCAATCTCCTCAAAAGCCTTAGCAGCAGAGTCATCAAGAAATAGTGTAACCTCAGCTTCAAGTGGCTTGCCGACGATTTTTTCGGCACGTGCAAGCTCAAGAGCCTTGTTGACATCGGTACGCAGTCTCATTAACTTATCCCAAACGGCATCTTGCTCAGGCGTAAAAGTGCGCTCTGAAATTGGATTAGGTATATCATTATACAAGACACTTCTATCATCAACATCTTTGTGATGAGACATCGCAGCCCAAATCTCCTCGGTAGTAAATGCAAGAAGTGGCGCAAGCATCCGAACAAGCGCATCAAGGATAATATATATTGTCGTCTGCGCACTTCTGCGAGGAACTCCGTCAGTGACATCACAGTAGAGCCTATCTTTTATTATATCAAGATAGAAATTAGACATATCTACCGTACAGAAATTGTGAATGGCATGATATATCGTATGGTATTCATACCTGTCATAAGAAGCCCTGACACTGGCTATAAGCTTGTTTAGCCTCGCCAAAGCCCATCTATCAAGCTCCGGCATATCCTCTAAAGCAACCGGGGCATTAGGATCAAAGCCATCGAGATTTCCTAAGATAAAGCGTGCGGTATTTCGAATCTTAAGATAAATATCAGATAGTTGCTTGAGAATGTCTTTTGATATTCTGGTATCAACTCTATAGTCAGTCGAAGCGACCCACAGGCGAAGAATATCCGCACCATAATCTTTAATGACTTCCTCAGGAGCAACAGCGTTGCCAAGGGACTTGTGCATCGCCTTGCCTTCGCCGTCAACAGTCCAGCCGTGCGTGATGATTCTCTTGTATGGTGCAACACCATTAGTTGCGATACTGGTAAGCATAGATGACTGGAACCACCCACGATACTGATCTCCACCTTCAAGGTAAATGTCGGCAGGGAATTTTAACTCAGGGAAAGAACCCGAACTTAGAACATCAGCATGTGTAGAGCCGGAGTCAAACCAACAGTCAAGAGAGTCAGACCCTTTAGTAAAGCCGGACTTGCCACAATGCGGACAACCAAAGCCACTTGGCAAGATATCATCAGCTTCCATTTCATGCCAAGCGTTAGAGCCTTTTTCGCTAAATAACTTCGCAACGGTTTCTATTGTTTCGGGGGTGCATACAGGTTTTTCACAAGCACCACAATAGAAAACAGGTATTGGCAGCCCCCAGTGGCGCTGACGGGAAATACACCAATCAGAGCGCTCTAAAAGCATAGACTTCATTCGATCCATGCCCCACTCAGGAATCCACTTGATTTCATCACAAGCAGCAACAGCCGTGGCCTTTAGAGCCTCAACAGAAGCAAACCACTGTTCGGTAGCACGGAAAATTATCGGATTTTTACAGCGCCAGCAATGCGGATAAGAGTGAATTATGTCTTCTGCAGCAAATAGCGCACCGCTTGCCTTTAAGTCCTCTATAATCTTAGCACCGGCTTTAGAATAGAACATTCCCGCATACTGCAGAGCATCCTCAGTCATTATGCCCCTGTCATCTACAGGGGTAAACATAGGAAGCTCGGGATATTTGCGACAGACATTAAAGTCATCTACACCATGCCCGGGAGCAGTATGGACACAGCCCGTACCGGCTTCAACAGTGACATGGTCGCCGAGTATGACAAGTGACTCACGGTCATAAAATGGATGATGAGTAGTTACCCGCTCAAGCTCTGAGCCTTTTATTTTCTTTAGGATTTCGAATTTTTCGATTCCTGCCTCTTTAAAAACAGTTTCAGCAAGCTCAGCGGCAAGGATATAGACATTGCCCTCTGCACGGCAGACGGCGTATTCAATCTTCGGACCGAGACAAATTGCGAGATTGCCGGGAAGGGTCCAGGCAGTAGTCGTCCAAATCAGAATGCTTGCACCTTCTGCATTAGGAACATCGTCTAAGACACCTTTAGCATCTTTTATTTTAAAACTGACATAAATAGCCGTGCAAGGATCTTCGGCATACTCGATTTCAGCCTCTGCAAGAGCGGTTTCGTCATGAGGACACCAGTACACAGGCTTTAAGCCCTTATATATATAGCCCTGCTCAAACATCTTACCGAAGACACGAACTTCCTCAGCCTCGAACTTCGGAGACATGGTAAGATAAGGATTATCCCAGTCACCGATAACTCCCAATCTCTTAAATTGCTCACGCTGCCTGTCAACATAGTCTAAGGCAAATGCGCTGCAAGCATCACGAAACTCAGGAATAGTCATCTTCTTCCTGTCAAGCTTGTTTTTCTTTATGATAGCACTCTCGATAGGCATACCGTGATTATCCCAGCCCGGTACATATGGTGAATAAAAGCCCGACATATTCTTCTCACGGACGATAATATCCTTGATAATTTTGTTCATTGCCGTGCCAATATGAATATCTCCGTTTGAAAACGGAGGACCGTCATGCAGAATAAACGAGGGCTTGCCCTTATTTTTTTCCATTAGAGTTTCGTATATCTTTTTTTCATAAAAACCTTTAAGCAGTTCCGGCTCACGTTTAGGAAGTCCTGCACGCATCGGGAACTCAGTTTTTGGCAGATTGATTGTTGAGTTGTAGTCCTGAGACATTTGGTTTCTCCTCTTGCTAAAAGTCAGTCGTCGGACGACCCATCGGTCGTCCGACATTTAATATATTGCATGACAGCTTGCTTAATCACCTCTGTCGAAATTAGCACCGAATTTTAAATCATCAAAATCAAATTTGGGTCTTGGTGTAGTCGATGAAGGTTCTTCGGTATCTTCGCCTTCCTCGTCATTATAAAGCATTACGCCATTGGCATCAAATTCGACATCATCGTAATTACCGTCTTGCTCGTAACCATCTTCAAAGAGAGGCTCGACAGGAGCGCTATTGTCTGCGATTTTTTCAGAAGCACCATTGCTTGTGATTTTTTCAACAGAGCTTTCGATTGCATTTGCGACACTTGCAACTTGTTCTTCCTGAGTCGGCGGTGGCGGAACGGGGTCAGGAACGGCAACACGCTTAGCGGTTTCGAGCTTCTTTAAAAACTCGGAATGCTTCTGCATAATAGCCTGTGACAATCGGATGAACTTTGCCGTTTCTTTGCTCGCAATAGCAAGCTTTGTCTGCTCGTCAGCTATGAGCTTCTTCATTTCATTAAGCTTGGTTTTAGCCTCGACATTTACGCTCTTGAGGGTTTCTTCTTTCTGCTTGTTCGCCTCAACGGTAATCTCCTCGCCCATTTTTTGTGCGGTGAGCAAAGCCATTCTCATAGCATCCTCTGTGGAGCGGTATTCCTCGACCTTTTCCACGAGCACCTTGAGCTTGCCTTTTAAAATGGCATTTTCTTTGTATAGTGCAGAGTAATCTGCAGACAGGGTCTCAAGAAAATCATCAACCCCTGTCATGTCATAGCCGCCAAAAACGGCCTTTACAAATACTTTATCTGTAATTTCCTGCGGTGTGAGCATCTACTGTCCATCCTTTCGGCTTATCGTTTTTAGAAATACAACCCGTTATGTTCAAGTTCGTCTATCAAATCGCCCAGGAGATCGACACTATAAGGCGTAATGAGATAAGTGTTGACAGCAACCTTCTTGATCTTTCCGTCTTGAGCATATGCAACACCGCTCAGAAAGTCCACGAGACGGCGAGCAATATCCTTGTTGGTTTGCTCTAGATTTAAGACGACGGTACGCCTTTCACGCAGGTGATCTGCAATCTCAGCTGCTGTTTCGAATTTTTCGGGCTTGACCAATACAACCTGCAACTGTGCCGTCGCATGGATATTCACGACCTTGTTGCCGGCAGAGCTCCGTGGCTCTCCAAACTCACCGTATGAGCTTCGAGCCTGTGCGGTCGTCTTAGGAGGAGGTGGCAAGTCATCCGACATTCGTGGTTCAAATTCCTCAAAATCGTCCTCATCGTCATAAGGCTTGGTTAGTTTCTTAAGCTCGTTAAACAATCCCAATTTCTTAAATCCCCCTTAATAGGTATCTCCTGATGCTATAGTGATCAGGAACTTGAATTATTAGATAGTGTGGTTGCAAGCTTATATATTTCGGACTCACGTCCACTCTATCCTAGCGCATTCCAAAAATGGCAGAGCCTATTCTGACCATGTTCGACCCGGCCCGAATAGCATCAGCATAACTGTCGCTCATGCCCATTGATAATAGTCGCACATCGGTATTATCATATTTTTTTGCTCCAATGTCAACAAAAAGCTTCAACATTGAGTCAAAATAGTTACAACTTCTTTCAATTTCTTCATAAAAAGGCGGAATTGCCATGAGTCCATGTGCAAAAACACCATCAGTTTGTGAAATCAGTCCGAAGATATCATCAAGCTCCTCGGGCAAGATTCCCGACTTCTGAGACTCCCTTCCGATGTTGACCTCAATAAGTATATTCTGCACGATGCCGAGAGATACTGCCTTCTTGCCAATGAGCTCTACAAGCGCGGGAGAATCGACAGACTCTATAAGATCGCATACACCGACAACCTGCCTAACCTTATTTGACTGCAAAGAGCCGATAAAATGTAGCGGTGCACCCGAATATGCACCCTGTGAATGCTTACCGAGCATCTCCTGAACCCGATTCTCGCCTACGGCATTTACACCCGCTTTTATCGCCTGTTGCACTTCATCGGCGCTACGGGTCTTCGATGCAGCAACAAGCGTAATATCCTCCGGTTTGCGCCCGGAAGCTATTGCAAGCTCTGCGATCTCCTCAGAAATACGCTTTATATTATCTGAAATGTTATTCAAACTAATGACCATTCCTTTCGTATTTTCTTAAGGCACAAAGCGACCATGAGAAGGAATGGTCATTTCGTGCATCTCTCGCGATTCCCGCAAGGGGAGCGAGTGGCACATGCCTTTGTTTTTAGTTTGAATTCTTTCAAACTAAAAACCTCCTGATATTATTTGTTAATATTACAGGAAAATACCGAAATATGCAAGTTTGTACTTGCTATTTAGGGCGTAATGTATTAGAATGAAGGTGCTCTGACGGAAAGAAATGTAACGCATGTTTAAAGGCAATGGAGAGCAATGAGTCCCGAACCGTGTAAAAACATAAATAATACAGGCTAAAGCGCGAGAGATTATCGAGCTTTAGCCTGTGTATTCATGTCCGGGCAGAAATGGGAAAACAACAAACCGCACCGGGTTGCAGGTATTTATCAGATGCCGCAGACCATAGAAATGGAGATTAGAGACTAAAATGGAACTTATAAGTAATTTTTTGCATATTGCAATAGAAGTAGAAAGAGTTATAGTAGAAATTGCAATTTTACTTTGCAACTTGATAGGCGTGCTTATACTTACAATTACAGTTGGCAAAAGCATTTGGAACTATTTTCATCGAGAGCGCCATGTTAAGCTCATGCTTGCCCACGGAATTGCCCTGGCACTTGAATTTAAGCTTGCAGGGGAAATTTTGCGTACGATAACAGTACGTGACTGGAATGAACTTGCCATACTCGGCACAATAATAGTGCTTCGTGGGGCAATATCGCTGCTTATCCACTGGGAAATCAAATCAGAACAAATCACGATTGAAGACGAATTAAAAAAGCAACAAAATCAGAAGCCGTAATATAAGCTGATGAAGCTGTATCAAAACTCGGGCTGCCCGGTGTGCAGCCCCTACATGTTGCGGTGTTAGTGCTTTGGAATGACGTATTTTGTAGGGGACGCACACCCGGGCGTCCCATTTTCGCTTTTATTTGCATCTTTCTTTTGCATTTTACCTCAAATAGTGATATACATTGGCTGATAAGGTTTATTAGGGTGAGGGGCTTCGAACCCCATCGCCCTAGGGAGCATAATAATGAGAGACTTTACTGAAGGTAATATTACAAAGCAAATGCTGCTGTTCTCTATGCCTATGCTGATAGGTAATCTTTTTCAGCAGTTATATAGCATAGTAGATGCAGTAGTAGTTGGTCAGTTTGTCGGCGGGCACGCTCTTGCAGCAGTGGGTGTCTCTATGAACGTGACGATATTTCTGACATCTATGCTTATAGGCTTGACGATGGGCTCAGCAGTTCTTATTGCTCAGTTTTTCGGAGCAAAGCAATATGATAGACTAAAAAAAGCAGTATCTGTCAGTGTCTTGTTCCTTGCCGGACTTTCGGTTTTGCTTACTGTATTGGGATTTGTATTAGCTCCGCAACTGCTTAACTTGCTGGATGCTCCTGCCGAGATTTTCGACTATGCGCTTACATATCTGCGGATAGTTATGGCGGGGATGGTATTTCCTATTTTCTTTAACATGTACACGGCATACATGCGTGCACTTGGCGATGCACGCCGACCGCTATATATACTGATAGCAGCATCGGTGTTTAACATGGGACTGACATTGTTTTTTGTAGCGGTGCTGGAATGGGGAGTCGCAGGAGCAGCAGCATCTACAATTATCTCTCAAATGGGTGCGGCTGTGCTCAGCTATATATATGCCCGGCGCACTGCTCCTTTGCTTAGAGTAGAAAAACTCATGTTTGAGCCTGAGATGTTTAGGGCGATACTCAGATATGGAGCTCCTGCTGCACTCCAGCTTTCTCTAGTGTCTTTTGCCGGACTGACAATTACACGTCTGATAAATTCTTTTGGATCTGCGGCGATGGCAGGAATCACTGCGGTCAGCAGGATTGACCAGTTTGCCAACATGCCTGTCGCAAATCTCAGCATGGCACTTTCTACCTTCGTCGCTCAGAATATGGGTGCCGGAATTGAAGATCGAGCTAAGAAGGGATTTCGCATAGCACTCATATGTATGCTCATATTTTCCGTACTAATATCAGCGGTGCTCATGATATTCAGCACCCCGCTCATCTCTTTGTTCCTGGATCCGACAGATGCAAATGCTGAGGAAATTCTAAGCATCGGGCAGTCTTACCTGAACATCCTGGTTATTTTCTATTTCCTTTTTGCGTTCCTGTTTGGTTTCAACGGATTCTTTAGAGGGGTAGGAGATGCCGTTATTGCTATGGCATTTCCTGTCTTAAGCCTGACAATTCGTGTGGTGGCTGCATATGCTCTTGTTTATTTAGCCGGAATGGGCCCGGAAGCACTGGCGTGGTCAATACCTATAGGGTGGGGACTTAGTAGTCTGGCAAGTTGGATATACTACAAAAAGAGGTTATGGGTAGGCAAGGTTGCTGTTTAAGAGCATAAACAAAACGCTGCAGTCATTGCAACTACAGCGTTTGTCGATGGTGCGCAGGGGGGGACTCGAACCCCCACGTCCGTACGGACACCGGCACCTGAAGCCGGCGAGTCTACCAATTCCACCACCTGCGCAGATTTATTAAATTCCTACTAAGTGGAACTGAATATAGCAAAAAAGAGCACATTTGTCAAATAAAATTTCCATGCTACTCTACCTTGACAATGCACGTGCCTTAATTTAGAATGAATTGATAGATTTAAGCAATGGACAGGAGTGGTGATTTGTACAAAGTCGGGTTTGATAATGACACATATTTGAAACTGCAATCCGAAAAGATACTTGAGCGGATTGGCATGTTTGAAAACAAATTATATCTTGAGTTCGGCGGCAAAATCTTTGACGATCACCACGCTGCAAGAGTTTTGCCGGGATACAGTCCGGATGCAAAGGTGGAATTATTAAAGACCCTTGCTGACAAAGCAGAGATAGTGATTGCGATTAACGCATCGGATATCGACTCAAATAAGGCAATCGGCGACACAGGCATAGCCTATGACGATGATGTGCTTAGACTTATAGACGAATTTCAGCTCAACGGTCTGTATGTCGGAAGTGTCGTAATAAGCCAGTATCTCGGTCAGCCGGCAGCTGATAAATTTAAGTCATACTTGGAAAGCCTGGGAGTCAAAGTCTATTTGATACATTATATCGCAGGTGCCGACTATCCATCTAACATACAACTAATCCTGAGCGACGAAGGCTATGGTTATAATGACTTTATAGAAACAACACGCCCGCTCGTAGTCATAACTGCTCCCGGTCCGGGCAGCGGAAAGATGGCAACATGCCTTTCGCAGCTTTACCACGAATATAAACGTGGTGTAAAGGCAGGCTATGCCAAGTTTGAGACATTTCCTGTTTGGAACCGTCCGCTAAAGCATATGATAAATCTAGCTTATGAGGCGGCTACGGCAGATTTAAAAGATGTAAATATGATAGACCCATTCCACTTAGAAGCATATGGCGAGTCTGCTGTCAGCTATAACAGAGACATAGAAGTTTTTCCGATTCTAAATGCCATGTTTACAAGGATATGGGGAACAAGCCCATATCTTTCACCGACAGATATGGGCGTTAATATGCTGGGCTATTGCATAGATGATGAAGTCTGTGCAGAAGCATCTAAACAAGAGATAATCCGCAGATACTTCTTCACGCAGATGGAATATTCAAGAGGCAATATCCAAAAATCAACGGTCTCAAAGCTCGAACTTCTTATGAACAATTCAGAACTCTCACCGGGAGATAGGCAGCCGGTGCTTCCCGCTCTTAAAAAAGCTGAAATGACAGGCGGACCGTGCCTTGCGATTATTCTGCCTGATGGGAAGCTCATCACAGGAAGAACCTCGGCGTTACTTGGTGCATCGTCTGCGGCATTGCTTAATGCGCTGAAATATTTGGCGGGTATTGATGATAGAGTTCCGCTTATTTCGCCTGTTGTGATTGAGCCGATTCAGAGGCTTAAAGTGGGTTATCTCGGAAACGAGAACCCCAGACTTCATACCGATGAAGTGTTGCTTGCACTTGCAATAAGCACGGCAACCAATCCGATGGCGGAGCTTGTGCTTGAGCAACTTCCGCAGCTTATGTATTCAGAGGCTCATTCAAGTGTTATTTTGTCTCATGTGGATATCGGCATGTTCCGTCAGCTGGGCGTAAATATTACATGTGAGCCGGTGTTTCAGAATAAACGGCTGTTTCATAGGTAGGGTGTAAATATTTCTTTTAAAATTTGAACAGCCAAAGCGAATAAAACGAATCGCTTTGGCTGTTTTGTCATGAGTGAGCGTTATTCTCTGTCGATGGAAGTCAAATTATTTAGATGCCATAGCATATTATCAACTACCAACCATCCTTGCCAAACAACAATGGAATTTACACGTCATCAAAAAACCGATTTATTGAAATGACATTTACATTTCCCTCTATACTACTCAACTCAGTCTCGCCAAGCTCTGCCTTGCTGAACAAATATAGATGAGTCTTGTACTTGTCAAAAATATCTACTCTCATCTCTAAGGCATTGACAGCTTCCTTGATTTTGACTGTGCTTCTCCATTTGCATTCTCCAATAATCAGCTCCTTGCCATCCATCGACTCCAGTACAATGTCGATTTCCTGCGGATTGCCTTGTTTGTCTTTACCCCACCATTTATCGAATGATTTAGCGACAAACGGCAACTTCCTGCTTACATTCATACGGCGCAAAAACTGTCTTGTGATCTCCTCAAAAACATGTCCGATAAATTCGCTTAGCCAATTAAGAGCGAGCGAATAGTAGACATCACCGTTTCCACGTTCTATTTCAGACCGAACAGAAAAAACATAACGATACCAAAAGGCAATAAAGTTTTCGGTTATATGATATTGGCTTTTCTTGCCTTTCAGCGGATTACTGCCAAAAGGAATAACCCTTTCAATATAATTTAACTCTTGCAATGTCACCAAATATTTAGAAATTAAGTTCGTTTCAAGACGGGTAAATTGTACGATTTCATTTAGCGTAACAGCTCCGCCGGAGATTGCTTGCAAAACCGCATTGTAGTTTGCAGGTTCACGAAATTCTTGCTTCATCAAAAGAGTGCCTTCGTTGAATAAATAACCGTTGATTTCAAAATAAAGGTCTTGGAGATTTTCTTCAAATGAACGTGCAGGATCGATTAATGATAAATAATACGGCGTTCCGCCAATTGTGGCGTAATATTTAATCTTTTCTTCAGAAGTCGCATTGGGGTAAAATTTCGCCGAGTCATAGTAATCGAGAGGATTTACCTTAATTTGACCGGTTCGTCTGCCAAAGAGCGGGCTTTTTTCTCCTAAAACATGGTTTTCCATAAAACTCATAGAAGAACCGCAAAGAATGAGGAAAATATTACTGTTTTTGTATTTATAATCTATAACATGCTGTAAGATAGAGTTTAAGGATTTATTGGCAGTAGCCACGTAAGGGTACTCATCAATTACCAAAACCAGCCGCTTATCCTTAAAGAAATCATCAATAATTGAAAATAAATCATTCCAGTTCTCGACACGAGGGAAATTTTCTATCTCAATCTCTTTGCCGAGTATTTTGGAAAATTTTTCAAGATTTAATGACTCATTAACTTCTTCGGCAGGGAAGTAAAGAGCGGTTTTGTCTTTAATAAATTCGTTTAACAGGGAAGTCTTGCCGACTCTGCGCCGGCCATAAACCACAGCCATTTGAAAAGAATCTCTAGCATACATTTTGTTAAGCGCACTAAGCTCTTTTTCTCGACCTATAAACATAATATTGTCCTCCAACGCAAGGTGGATTTTTACTACTCTTGATTATTATAATCTAAAGTAGTAAAAAAAGCAAGTGTGTCTCTGACAATTAGTCGTGTAACATAAACAGGAAATAATGTCAAATATAGTTGACATTATTTCCTGTTTATGTTACATTGCTAACAAAGAGGTGAAAATTTCAACGAATAACCGTGTAGTACATTGCATTGGAAAGGTAATCATTTAAATGGGCAAGAATTTGAAAGTCAAGTCTGCGCGAGCTGCGAAGGATATGTCACAACAAGATTTGGCAGATGCAGACAATGTATCAAGGCAGACGATTCACGCAATAGAAAAAGGCGATTACAATCCGTCTATCAACCTTTGTATAGCTATTTGTAAAGTATTAGATAAGACACTTGATGAACTATTTTGGGAGGAAAGCGAAGATGATTAAGAAAAAGAATGATTTTGATGAAATGCAGAAACAAAAGCGTGACAGAATCGGCAGTCGAATGTTCGGAATATTGTCTTGGGTGGTTATTTTGGTTGCCATAATTCCCATGCGCTTGGAAGAACAGGATTTTGCGCCAATACAGTGGCTTCTGGAGTCAGGGCATAATATGGGGCTAACCATAGCTGTGATTGTAGTATTGTCTTGGCTGATTTATGCAATTTGGTTGACGAAAGCGGGAGCTTTAGTGCCATTTCGCGAGAAACCAAAATCTTTTTGGGTAAGTACAGCAGTTAGTTTAGCTATTTTTGTGTTTTTCCCAACTCCGGTAGCGGTGGTAATTATTGTAGTGATTTTTGCGTTTCCCCTAATAGACAAAATGAAGACAAAGGAAGAAAGAGACAAAGAGAAACTTGACAAAATAAATGCAGAAAAAGGGCAAAACGAAGAAGCGCAAAACGAAGAAGCGCAAAACGAAGAAGCGCAGTAGTCGCATGTGCTTTGAAAGCGATGCCTTTCCCCTACTTCTTCGCTCCGACGGCATAAGCATAAGAACGAACAAATCGAACCGCCTCGTCAACAACCGCAACGTCTTTTAACTTAAGTGCAATTACAGGTTCAGCCCCTGCAACAACCTTGATTCGCCCTTTATATTCAGGCAAAGTATATAGCTTGGAAATGCTGTCCATATTAAACTCTGAAAGCTTCAGCCTGATAGAGCCATCTTTCTGCGAAATTTCCCTAACACCCACACGTGAAGCCTCGCTTCTGAGCATGGCAATAGAAGTCAGAGCGACAACCTGTGACGGCGGATCGCCGTAGCGGTCAATCAGTTCAGCTATTATCTCGTCGCAATCATCTTCTGTTCTAATGAGCGCAATGCGCCTGTAAATATCCATTCTCTGTTTTTCGGAAGGAACATACTTTTCGGGAATCCCTGCTGAAACATTAAGGTCAGCGGGGCATTCTGCTCTTTTAGGTTGCTTTTCGCCTTTTTCTTCGAGTACGGCCTCTTCCAGCAGTTTCAAATACATATCATACCCGACACTTATCATATGCCCCGACTGCTCAGCACCGAGCAAGCTTCCTGCGCCCCTGATTTCCAAGTCACGCATGGCAATCTTGAAGCCTGAATTAAATTCTGCAAACTCACGAATCGCACTGAGTCTCTTTTCAGCCACTTCCGACAGAGCTTTTCCACGCCTGAAAGTCAGATAAGCGTAAGCACGGCGAGGCGAACGGCCTACACGTCCTCTGATTTGATGCAGTTGTGCAAGCCCCAATTTGTCCGCATCCTCTACTATGAGCGTGTTGACATTCGGTATATCAATGCCCGACTCAATTATAGTTGTACATACGAGCACTTGAAGCTCGCCTGTCGTCATGCGCTCCATTACATCACTCAGACTATCCTCGTCCATTCTGCCGTGCGCTACAGAAACACTTACACCCGGGAGCATTTCTGACAATCGTGTTGCGATTCTTTCGATATTTTCGATACGATTATGAAGATAATAAACCTGTCCGCCACGTGATATCTCTCGCCTTATAGCATCACCCAATACACTCCAGTCATGCTCCATCACATATGTTTGCACGGGGCGGCGACTTTGGGGAGGTTCTTCGATAGTTGACATATCTCGGATTCCCGACAGTGCCATGTTGAGTGTGCGAGGTATAGGTGTAGCCGAAAGCGTCAGTACATCGACTTGTTTTGCCATATCCTTTAATTTTTCTTTATGTGACACGCCGAAACGCTGTTCTTCGTCAACCACCAAAAGCCCAAGCTTGTTAAATTTTATATCCTTTTGAAGAAGTCTGTGAGTTCCGATGACAAAATCGACACTACCGCTCTCTAAGCCTTTTAACGCCTTTTTCATTTGAGCGGGAGTTCTGAATCTGCTAAGTACCTCAATATTTACAGGATACCCCGCAAATCTTCTCATGGAAGTAACATAGTGCTGTTGAGCAAGCACAGTCGTCGGAACGAGTATGGCGGCTTGATGACCTCCGAGAATGCATTTCATAACAGCTCTCAGAGCTACCTCGGTTTTGCCGTATCCCACGTCACCGCAAAGCAGACGGTCCATGGGAATCACCTTTTCCATATCCTCTTTTATTTCCTGCACGCATTTGAGTTGATCGTCCGTTTCCTGATAGCCGAACTTATCTTCGAATTCAGATTGCCAAACAGTGTCCTTTTGGAAAGCATGTCCTTTTATGCGCTGACGAGCAGCATATAGTTTTATAAGTTCCTTAGCCATTTCTCTAGCGGCTTTTTTGGCCTTCGTTTTAGCCTTCGACCAATCAGTACCACCAAGTTTTGAAAGCTTTATAGTCTTTCTACCGCTTGGTTCTTCCTCGTCCTCTGTCTCGACTGCTCCGCCGATATATTTTGCGACCATATCCAACTGAGTTGCAGGAACATACAGACTGTCTGTGCCGGCATAGGATATCTTAATATACTCTTTTTGAATTCCGTCCACAGGAAGCTTGAAAAAACCTACAAAGCGGCCGATACCGTGCTGGTCGTGAACAACGAGGTCGCCCGGGGAAAGGTCTGTAAAACTCTGCAGTTGCTCTCTGTTAGACTTATATTTTATCCTTTTGGCGCGCCGAGGGATAGCCTGAGCCATTATCTGACCTTCGGTAATAATTGCAAGCTTTATTCCCGGGTACTCCATGCCTGCGGATAATTCGCCGATTGTAACCGTGCAATTTCCATAATCTGGAAGAAATTGCAGGGCATAATCGAGAGTAGTATGAATTTCTCTCTCGCTGAGATATTCACGAAGTCTTTCGGCACGGCGTTTATCATGGCAGAGAATTACTGTGCGAAAGTCCGATTTCATATAGTGTGCAACGTCTGTCGCAGCGGTTTCAAGGCTGCCGCCATATGAAGAAAGACGCTTGGCATCAATGCTCAGTGAGGTCTTTATGTGAAACGGATATGATGAGCCTGAAAAATTATCAGCCATGATTATCGGATAATCTTCACAGCGATATAAAAAGCCCTCCCAATCGTCTGAAAATCTAACTAAGCTACTCTCCAAAATGCCCGATTCAAGCAAAGAAAGACATTCCTCTGCGAGCAGTTTTACAAAGCCCTCTGCCCTCTCCTCAACCCTTGCAGGCTCACAAATGATGACGATAGTGTCATCGGACAGATAATTAAGAGCGGTTGCCATCGGTGAAATTAACTCCATATATCTGTCAGATGCGGGAAAATTGCGGCCGCTTCGGAGTCTTTCGATATCCGAAGTGAGATTTGTCAGAAGTGTTGAGCCAATATTCTTGCGCTTTTCGAGCCTGCTTGCATGTTCTTCCAATTCGTCGGCAAGACCTCTTGCACCTTCGCCATGTGTGCCTCTGTATAAGGACGGCAGAATTTCTGCAACAGGCGTTATTCGGGCATCGCCCAACTGTTCAGTCCTGCGTTGTGTAGAAACATCGAAAAGACCCATTGAGTCAACTTCGTCTCCGAAGAATTCACAGCGAACAGGTTCTTCATGCGCAGGTGAGAAGAAATCCAAGATGCCGCCTCTCAGCGCAAACTGACCGGGCCCTTCAACCTGTTCGCTCCTGCTATATCCGCATAAAACGAGAGTTTCGGTTAACTCGCTCAGATTATATGTTCCTCCGCTTCTGATTGTAAAAGAAACCTCTGACAGTTGGGCGGGAGAAAGCGTTCGCTGAAGCGCACCGCTTATCGACATTGTGACGATAGGGGCTTTCTTTTCGAGAAGTGCGGTAAGAGCCGCAATTCGTTTTTGTTCAATTTGGCGTGAGACGACCTCTGCACTGTGAAGTGTGAGTTCTCTGACACTTATTGAGAAGGATTGCTCCATAGTGAGTGCAGAGATATCCTGTGCCAATCTGCCTGCCTCGTCTTCGGCAGCACAAATGACAGCAATCGGCCTCATGGTTGAAGCTCGTATTGCGGATATAACGTGAGCACGGTGAATCTCAGAAAGACCTGAAATGACCGCAGGGCAATTTCCGCCCTCTATTCCTGCAATAAGCTGTTTGATTTCGGGCTCGTCTAAAAGTGATTTTGTTAGTGAAAGCATTTAAGCTACCCCTTGATGGTGTTTTATCTTCGAGAGCTGACGGGATTCTGCTCCAATCAGCTAAGTATAAATTGTTTCACGTGAAACAATATGTAGTATAAGAAATGTGTGAAAACTAATATATAATGTGATTATGACAACTTACAGCACACTAGCTCCATTTCTTGCCCTCTTTAGTAAAGAGGGTGCCGTCGCAGACGGCGGGAGTTTTGTTATAATAGCGTAACTACAACGGAGACTTCTGAATCCGTGCAAATCGCCGAGGATATTTGTCAGGTGTCTTGGAAGTTTTTCTTATAACAACCGCCCTGTGTACGATATCGGCACAGGGGATCGTATAATCAACGCGCTCTTTAAGTTCCGCCCCCAAAGTCTGAATTGCATTTTCGGCTTCAGAAAGTTCGCTTTCGGAATCAGCACCCTTCATGGCAATAAACGTACCGCCCACTCGAACATAAGGCAGACATAACTCCGCCAATACGCCGAGTTTTGCCACCGCACGAGATACGGCAATGTCGTAAGATTCCCTGACGCCTGCTTCGCTTACATGCTCCTCTGCTCTGGCGTAAATACAAAGCGCATCTACTTTAAGAGTATCGCACACTTCGGACATAAAAGACACTCGCTTCCCCGATGAATCAAGAAGGGTCAGGTCAATTGTTGGCTCGACGATTTTGAGCGGTATTCCCGGAAAGCCTGCACCGCTTCCGATATCTATAACTCGTGCGCCTTTAAATTCCGTTATGTTCAGAAGTGCCATAGAATCAAGAAAATGCGAATAAGCGACATCCCTCTCGCCGAATAAAGCAGTGAGATTTACCTCTTTGCCTCTTTCGGAGAGAAGGTCATAATAGGTCTTAAAAGCAGAGATTGCATCCGAGGGAAGTGTAAGTCCTGCAACGTCTGCGCCTTGTTGTATGATTTCGGATAATAGCGTGTGTTTATCGCTCAATGTTAGAATTTTCCTTTAAAATATCTCTGATTTCTGTAAGCAAGAGTTCTTCCTTTGTCGGCTCGGGTGGAGCTGCGGGTGCTTCTTCATGCTTCTTTCGGAATCTGTTAATGGCTTTGACGAACAGAAACACAATAAAAGCAACGACAACAAAGTGGATAAGGCTGTTAAGGAACACGCCGAGGGACATAATGTTTGGTTCTTCAATATTGCCCCAAAGACGAGGAAGGGTGACTTCGATGCCCTTTAGGTCAACGCCGAAGAAGATGCCTATAAGCGGAGTTGCGATGTTGTTGACAATAGAACCGACCAGTGCGGTAAAAGCTCCGCCGACTATCATACCGACAGCCATGTCGAGCATGTTGCCACGTATCGCAAATTCTTTGAATTCTGCTATGAATTTATTCATGTTAATTTAGTCCTTTTCTGTGGTTGTGCTTATTAACACGACGAGATTTTAGAAAGTTAAGTCGTTTATACGAATTTAACAGCAGTGCCGAACGCCAATAGTTTTGATGAGCCTTCTATAGAAGCGACGCTGTAACGAACACAGATAATTGCATCTGCGCCCATATTCTTTGCGTCTTCCATCATGTTCAGTGTGGCTTGAGCTTGGGCTTCGTCTTGCATTTGAGAATAGACTGTAACTTCACCGCCCACGAGTTTTCTGACACCTGCCATAAAGTCTCTGCCGAGGTGCTTGGTTTGCACGGCTCCGCCGGTTACAAGGCCTATGGTTTCGATATTCTTTCCTGTGATAAAGTCTGTTGTGTATAGCTGCATAATTTTTCCTCCAATATTTTTAGCGTATTTATTAAGATATGTTGTGACAAGCAGGTTACTCTTGTGTTAAATGAGCGTTTAACTTGGTTTCTACAAACTCTTTTGACATATTGAATGCTCTCCTCTTTAGAAGATAGTAGATACCGTAAGTAAACACAGCAATAAGAGCGAAAGCAACAATACCTTGTATATCCGTATTATCGTAATTTGAAAAAGACAGAAACACCCCATCAATGGCATAAAATACAAACATACTTATAATCACCCAATAAAAAATCATAATAATGCGCATAATTAAAGATTGCTTGTACTTCAGAAATACAAGAGTGCCTTTTTCATTTTCGTTAAACTGAACCAAAAACCAATGGTAGCACCTAGAATGAATATGAGGTTGCAAAATTATATCGTCGTTACGATATTTTACAAATATATCACTTTTTAATACACTGCTACCGTCAACCAAAGTTTTTTGGCAACTGAGAATAGAAAGGTCTGTTAAAAATGTAGCTTTCATCTTGTGTTATCCTACCTCACGCCCCTATAGGCTTTGTGTAAAGGGGGGGACTCCTTCCGGGCACTCTTGCCTTTTACAGGACACGTTGCTTATTACGATTCTGCGATGGAACGTTCCAAAAATGCCACAATTTCGTCAGCATTTGATAGGGAGAAGGTTTCTGAGCGGAAACTAGAGCTAACCTCCGCAAACATTCCGCCCTCCGATCCCCAAAAAGCAATGGTTCGTCCTCGGAGGGAGTCGTTGTAGCTGCCTCCCATATTCCAAAAGAGCCAATCTGCAAAGTAAGGGCGTCGCCAAATATTATTGTGATTCCCACGTTGAATCTCTGTTTGCGAAAGCAGGGCAAAAAGTTCGTCCATATCAACCAAATGCGTTACATCTATCTCCGGTGAGTCGCCATCGTAATATTGGAAAATTATAAATGAACCCGGGCGAAGAATAGATGACACAGTATCTTCAGGGCTTAAAAGTGGGCGCGGGGCGTTGCGTGAGGTATTAATCAAAGTCATTACGAGTGCCGAAATGAGTATAATCAACGCAAGCACAATGATAAATTTTCGGTTTTTATTCATGCTCTGCCACTCCTTTTCTTTCGTTTACTGCAATCTGCCCCCTTGCCCTCTTTAGTAAAGAGGGTGGCTCTGCAAGAGCCGGGTGTTTTGTCAAGAAAGTCACGATTAGTCCGGCATTTGTGGGACTTTTAAGGTTTGCAGGTCAAGGGGGAGCTTAAGTAAGTATGGTTAACGATTATCTCGCATTTCATAAAATCGCAGTTGATTATGAGGCGTAACTCTGCGAGCGCCAATGTTCCGAAGTTGCAAATATGGGAAATACACAGCAACATCATAGACAAACGGACTGCGCTCAATTCTTACCATATCAATAAACGAAACTTGCCCGGCAAGAATAGCAAACCCTGTACATCGGGGTGGCTCTGTTGAAAGTGCTTCTTCAAGCGCCTCGCCCTCAAGCGGAGTGCCAAATAACAGAGAATTACTTGCAAATCCTCCACCTGCGCCCCCGAGGCCCCAATCTCTAACAGAAAAATATTGAACGGATCTAAATGATGTGTCTTGGAAAACTGTTGCAAGTTCGTCATTGTCTAGGGGGTGTGCAAATATGACGTTGACATCGAATACCGGAAGAAATGCGCTGACGGCAACAACTATAAGTATAGCGACGGCTAGCACAATGATGAGTTTTCGTTTTTTGTTCATTGCTCCGTCTTTCCTTTTCTTTCGCTTTGCTGCAATCTGTCCTCGCCCTCTTTAGCAAAGAGGGCGGCTTACGCAAGAGCCGGGTGTTTTGTAAAGAAAGTCATACAATTACTATACTAGCGGTGTCAGAAACTAATTGTTTAAAATATCGACCGTACTATTGTGTTAATGTTTACTCTGATGTTTACCCACCATCTTTCAAGCCCGCCAAGACTATCGTATGCCCTTGCGAGTTCACAATAATAGCAAGGACAATTGTAAACATCACTGAAGCTGAAAACTTGTGGAGGCATAGAAGAAATAAGCACCAGCAGTACCATTGCGACAAGAGGGATTTTTATTAGATGCCATAAAATCTTTTTGCCTAAGCTTTCATTTTGTTCAGGTTGTTCAGACATTAGCAAATCCTCCTTAAATACAATTTAGTTAATTATTTACGGTCTTTTGTTATATAAGCGAGGCTATATTGTATAATAGCAGTCCTCAGTCCAACGAGCCGGATTTTCGTCTATGTATTGCCATATGTGCCGGTATTCAGCTTCGTTGCGGATTATATGGTCGTGATAGGAACGTTGCCAGATTGAATAGCCGATTTGTCTGCTCGAAACAGATTTCATTCCGTGTACAATATTGGGAATTATTGCTTTCGTCGGGCATTCCTTTGTAGGGGACGCTGTCCTCAGCGTCCCTAATTCTTTTTGCAGAACAATAATCAAATGCACATGATTTGGCATAATTATAAAATGGTCCAATGTTGCGGTGTGCAGAATATCACTTAACTTAGACAAATAGGCATCAACGACCTTGCCTATGTCGCTTAGCTCTACACGAGGCGGGACGCTGAGGACAGCGGCCCCTACAACGATCGTGCCTAACAAATTATGTCTATCTTTGACACATATTGTTACAAAATATGCTCCGGTGTCGGAATAATCATGCCCGGTTAGGCGTAGGTTTTTTCTTGTTGGAAGCGTTTTCATTTTTCTAAACCTTGATAAAGTGCGAGGAATTATTGCCTTTATCGAATTACTTCAAGTCCACCCAGATACTTACGAAGAACTTCGGGAACAACTACACTGCCGTCCTTTTGCTGATTTTGCTCGACAAGAGCGGGAAGAATTCGGCTTGTAGCAAGCCCTGAACCATTTAGTGTATGCATAAACTCAGGCTTACCGCTATCGGCACGTCTGAACCTCATAGCCCCACGCCTTGCTTGATAGCAACGGGCATTAGAAACAGACGAAACCTCTTTATAACCATTCATTGACGGAATCTGAATTTCGATATCATAAGTCCGAGACATTGCAGCAGAGCAATCCCCCGCGGCAAGCTTTACAGTCCTGAAATGGAAACCAAGTCCCGCAACAAGTGCCTCCGCCTTAGCGACAAGCTCTTCAAAAGCTGCGTCCGACCCCTCGGGCGTGGTATATTGCACCATTTCAACCTTGTTAAACTGGTGTCCACGTACCATTCCACGCTCCTCTGCGCCGTATGTGCCTGCTTCTCTCCTGAAACAAGGAGTATATGAAAAGTATTTCTTAGGAAGATCTGCTTCGGTCAGGATTTCATCTCTATGAACAGAAACAAGTGCAGCTTCGGCAGTGGGTAGTAAGTAATGCACCCTGTCGTCTGTGGGGTTGGCTATTTTGTAAACCTCATCAGCAAACTTCGGGAATTGCCCTGCGGTGAGTCCGCATTGATACTCTAAGATATGCGGTACGAACAGCATTTCATATCCGTCAGCTAAATGTGTATCGATGAAATAGTTAAGAAGCGCCCATTCCAGGCGTGCGCCAATGCCCTGATAGATCCAATATCCGCTTCCTGCAAGCTTCACTCCACGCTGATAATCAATAAGCCCCAAATCAGTACACAGATCGACATGATTCTTCGGTTCGAAATCAAAGACATGAGGTTCGCCATGATATCTGAGTGGCTCATTATTTTCTTTTCCGCCGGGTGTGAGATCTTCGTCGGGAGTGTTGGGTAGACCGAGCATCAGTTCATCTAACTCGCCCTCGACCTCCCTAAGTGCTGATTCAGCATCTTTTATCTTGGCTTTAAGGGTGTTCATTTGAGCGAAAACCTCAGTGGTATCAGCACCTTCCTTCTTTAATTGAGGAATCTGCTTAGATGCCTTGTTTTGTTCAGCCTTGTTTGTTTCGCTTTCGGCTATGATTTCACGCCGTTTTGCGTCAAGTTCGATGATTCTGTCAATATCCGATGAGCAATCGGCGCCTTTGTTATTTAGTAGCTCTTTTATTTTGTCGGGTGTTTCACGGATTAATCTTATATCTAACATTTAAGTGTAGCCCTTTCCATATTGGTGACCCATAAGCTTGGATGTATTCGGTCAGCTTTCGCCGTCGGCATCTTCATGTGGGAATCGGTTTTTTGAGACAATATCCTATATATGGCGATTAAAACTTATATATGCTTAGAATAGACACAATATATAGATATGATTCTTTTTAAACTCAGAAATTTTAGCCGAAAATATGTTTGCATACATAATTTAATTAGTTGTTATCTTGGTCACGAGACAGTAGTGTCTCAAATAGAGCGTTAAAATCATCAAGACCGAAATACTCTATCTCGATTTTGCCCTTGTTACGACCTTGCTTGATGTTGATGCGCCGACCGAAAGCTTGAGTTAGTTGCATCTGGGCATCAAGTACGTAATCAACTTCCAAAGAGTCGGATTCTTGCTCATCGGAATCTTCTTCCGCAGAGGCTTCACGACTTAGTTTCTTGACAAGCGCCTCGACTTCACGAGTGCTCATTTCTCCGCTTATTGCGAGCTTTGCTGCGGCAAGCATGGTAGATTCGCTCTTTAAGGGCAGCAATGCTCTGGCGCTTCCTGCAGGCAAGTCGCCGGAGAGAACAAGATTTGTGACTTCTTCGGGAAGTGAAAGAAGCCTTAAAGCGTTGGCGACAGCAGGACGGGACTTGCTTACACGTTGAGCGACGTCCTCTTGTGTCATGTTAAATTCTTCCATTAGAGCCTTGTATCCACGAGCTTCCTCGATGAGATTTAAGTCTTCTCTTTGGAGATTTTCGATCATCGCTAACTCAAGTGCGAGCTTGTCGTCGGCGACAATAATGCGTGCAGGTACTTCGACAAGACCTGCTGCACGAGATGCACGCCATCTTCTCTCGCCTGCAATAATCTGATAATAGCCATCCTCTACGCTGCGGACGGTGAGTGGAGACAAAACACCATGTTCACGTATAGAGTCTGTTAACTCGTCGAGCTGCTCTTGCTCGAAGATAGTTCTAGGTTGTTCTTGTCTCGGTTCTATTCTATGAAGTGGCAGATATTCAAAGTCATTAGGGTTAGACTCTATTGCGGCATCTCCTAAAATTGCACTTAGTCCACTGCCTAAACCTTTCTTTTTCGACATTATCACTTTTCCTTTTCTTTTTACTTAATGTTATGCGTGTACACAATGAGGTTTTTATACGTTTCTCTTTAGAAACTCTTTAGCAAAATCAATATACGCTAGAGAGCCACGAGAATAACGGTCATAGCTCATGACAGGTGCGCCGTGGCTGGGTGCTTCGGCGATTCTTACGTTACGTGGGATGGAAACATTGTATGTCTTCTGCTTGAAAAACTTTTTGATTTCGGAAGCAACCTGCGCAGAGAAATTGGTCCTTGAATCATACATCGTAAGCAGCACGCCTTCGATGTCAAGCTCGGGATTCAGGGACTTTTTTATGGTTCTGATTGTAGAGATCAAATCAGAAAGTCCTTCCAGCGCATAGTATTCACACTGCACGGGGATCAAGATTGTGTCTGCTGCGCATAATGAATTTAATGTAAGCATCTCTAAAGATGGAGGGCAGTCAATTATGATGTAGTCGTAATTATCACGTACCTCTGCAAGCACATTTTTAAGAACATATTCACGCTCTTGCATTGACACGAGCTCAACTCCTGCGCCTGATAGAATTTTGTTCGATGGCAATACATCGCAGAACTTCGTTGTTACGATTACTTCCGAAGCATCTGCGCCCTCGATCAGAACACTATACATGTTTGGGGCATCCTTGTTTTTGTTAATTCCTATGCCTGAAGTCGCATTGCCCTGTGGATCCATGTCGCACAAGAGCACTTTCTGCCCCAGATCCTTTAGTGCGGCGCAGAGGTTGACACTGGTCGTGGTCTTGCCGACGCCACCTTTTTGGTTTGCGACAGCTATTGTCTTTCCCATAAACGGCTCCTTGTTTAAGTTTTATAAAATTTCTAAAATCGAAAGTGCAGTGGCAAGTACGCACACGCAAAAAAGCCGTGTGTGCACAATTGCCTTATCTTTAATAAGACTATTATAACACACGCTAAATGTTTTTCAAGATGTTTCACGTGAAACATTTTAATTTATTTAAAATACAGAATTACAGTTCGGCAGGGTGCTTTTACTGAGAGAGATATATAGCGTAGAAAAATTAGCGAGAGTAGGTGAAATTTCAGAAAAAGGCGAGCACTGTCTGAGCGAAGCGAGTTTGCGGAGCCTCTGAAATGAGCCGTACAGTCGATTTTTTCGTAGGTCATCTTTCAGGAGAGTGACCTATGAACAAGCCCTAACCTGTGAATCTTAAACCCCACACTCATAAATGCGAGAAGCTTCTCCCCAGGGGTGATATCCGTCACCGATATAAGAAAATCCATATTTTTCATAATAACCCTTGTGATCTGTACAAAGATATAGCTTTTCAAGCCCTATTTCGGCAACATCTGCTTTCATCTGCGAAATGAGCAAATTGCCCAAATGTTGCCCTCTATACTTTTTCTCAATAAAAAGTGCACATAGCCACGGAGACAAGTCCATACGGCTTATAAAATCATTGGTTATAAGTCCGGCACAACCGATGATTTTGTCTGAGTCCATAAGTATATACCATATCGGTAGCGGGCTCTTCGCGCCGATGCTGTTTATGATGCAGTCTTCATAGATCTTTCTATTTCTGCGATTTCCCCATTTGCTTTGGATATAAGCTATTGCTTGCTCCATGTGCTGCGGGTATTTTCTGATATTAATTACTGTCACTATTAATTTTACCTTTCAGAGCCACTTTGCAAAAATTCGCAAAGCGGCTTTTGTTCTCTGATATGCCCAAACCACCGTATGCTGTCTTGTAGATGTTGCAAGCCCAAATAGAGTGTAGATAACTCAAAGTAATCGCTTTCGTCGGCAGAAGCGGAAAAATGTTTTTCCATTGCTTCTAATTTTCGCAAAACTTGTCGGTGATATGATTCATAATCCAAAAGATGTTGGTTGCGTACATCTCCGGGCAGTTCGCCGAAGAAATAAATTCTCGCCAGCAAGGAATCTGAACGGGAACTTGGGTCAAAAGGCGATGAGAGCCATTCTAAAAACGCAGACTTACCCAATTTCGTTGCTTCATAATACTTTTTTAATTTGTGACCGTGCGACTGCTCAGTCATGCGAAGATAACCTTTATCGGTTAGCTTTTTAAGTGCCGGATATAAGCTACCATAGCTTGCAGTATAGAAATTCCCGACTCCTGCTTCTATTTCCTTTTTAATGTCATATCCTGTTAAGGCTTCATCTAAGACCATGCCCAATGCAATGTAATCAAGCATAATAACTCCTCCTTGTATATCTATAAGATATATCTTATAGCAACAAAGAGAGATTGTCAAGGAAATTCTTGTTGGGAGATAAAGTGCACTGTGAACAGCAACAAAGCCTCTATACAAAAGCCCGAAACCGGCGCTCTGTGCGTTTTGTTCAGTTTATGCGATAATTATGCAGAATTATGGATAGTAAATAATTTTGTTTTATTCTATGATGAAGGCGTGTTAAATGTTTTGTTAGACAACACAGTATTTTAGAGGAGGTTTTTATCATGAAAAAAATTGCGAGTTTCCTTTTTGCGATTGTGCTGATCCTGCCGTTGTTAGCGGCTTGCGCACCCTCAGCACCAGCAACACCTGCAACGCCCGGAGAGCGGGAAGATCCGGTGCCAACCGGCAACCTAGTCATCTACAGCCCGTTTCCTCAAACTGTAATCGATGCTCTCGTACCGATGTTTGAAGCAGAAACCGGAATTTCCGTTGAAGTTTTGGCAATGGGAACCGGCGATGCGCTTAGGCGCATTGAGGCAGAAATGGTCAGACCGCAAGCAGATCTCCTTTGGTCTGGTTCTGTCAGTACAGTAAATGCACAAGGACATCTCTTTGATGAATTTGTTAGCATACATGAGGAGTCCTTCTTTCCACAATATAGAAATGTGGAAGGAAATTTGACTAGATTTAACACATTTTGCTCCATCATCATGTACAACACAGATTTGGTAGATTTTGAAATCCGTGGTTATGCGGATATTCTAAATCCTGCATTAAGAGGCAGAATCGCATTTGCAGATCCGGCTGGTTCTTCATCTTCATTTGAGCACATAGTCAATATGCTGCACGTGATGAGCCCCACTGATGATCCTGAAGACGGATGGGATTTTGTTAGGGCATTCATCGAGCAACTTGACGGGATATTGCTTGGTTCTTCGAGTGCTGTTTTCAGAGGAGTTGCTGACGGAGAATACGCTGTTGGTCTATCCTTTGAGCAAGGTGGCGTTCAGTTCTTAGGCACGCCGGCTCCGGTAAATGTTGTGTATATGGAGGAAGGCGTTATTTTCCGTGGTGATGGCGTTTATATAATAAACGGTGCACCGAATCTCTATAGCGCAAGAGTGTTTGTAAACTGGATGACCAGTTTAGAAGTGCAAGACTTTATGAATGCAACTACACACAGGCGCACTGTTCGCATGGATGTGCCTGCGACAGATACCATGCCGGCAAAAGAGGACATCAACATTTTTATTGATGACGAAGCACATAGTGGCGCAATGAGAGAAGCTTGGCTAGAGCGCTTTAGAGAGTATTTCATGGACACGTTCTAGGATTGTTTCATAGGGCGACCATACCTTCGTGTGCGTTGGTATGGTCTGCCCAATGAAAGAAGGGGGTACAATATGAGCGTTTCTATTCAAATTGAAAATGTAACAAAGAAATATGATAAGCATGTCGTGATACCTAACTTGTCTGCTAATATCAAAAATGGTGAGTTTTTTACTCTGCTGGGACCTTCCGGCTGTGGAAAGACAACGCTATTGCGTATGATAGCAGGCTTTAACAGTATCGAGGCGGGAACGATAGCATTTGACAATAACGTCATAAACAATATTCCCGCTCACAAGCGAAATGTAGGCATGGTGTTTCAGAATTATGCGATTTTTCCACATCTTACAGTGCGTCAGAATGTGGAATACGGCTTAAAAATTCGGAAATTACCACGCAATGAGATAAAAAAATCAACAGACGAAATGCTTGAGATGGTTAAAATTGCTGAGTACAAAGACCGCTTACCGGAAAAGCTATCCGGCGGTCAACAGCAGCGAATTGCTTTGGCACGTGCAATTGTTATTCATCCTCAGGTTTTGCTGATGGATGAGCCGCTCTCGAATTTGGATGCGAAATTGCGTATCGAAATGAGGGGTGCGATTCGTGATGTACAAAACCGAGTGGGCATCACAACAGTATATGTCACCCACGATCAGGAAGAAGCCTTAGCCATTTCTGACCGCATCGCAGTCATGAATCACGGGGTTATCCAGCAGTTGGGTACGCCCCAGGAGATATATGTCCGACCTTACAACGCATTTGTTGCCACATTTATTGGGCATTCCAACATTTTTCATGGGACCGTGATAAGTGAGGGCGGCAAAAAGGCAGTGAAGTTTAATGACGGCTATGTATGTGAAATGAGCACCTTGTCAGAATCCGTAACGCATGGACAAAAGGTGGCAATTGCGGTACGGTCTGAAGAATTTTCTGTTGGCGAACGAGGGCTCAAATGTGTCATAGAAGGTCGCACTTTTGCCGGTAAATACATCAACTATTTCCTAAAATTTGACGAAGGTGTCTGCCTGGACGGTCAGGCGAGCATCGAATTTTCTCAAGACCTTGGGCATGTGGATGTCATGTACGATGTGGGCGATACCATCACGCTTAGTCCGAATGCCGCAAAAATTAACGTCTTTACGGAAGATCTAGAGCATAGTCTGATTAAGGATGTGAAGCAGATATGACACGCAAAAGGATAAGTTTTGACTTTTGGACGATTGTGACGATTGGCATTATTGGTATTCTCGCTCTGTTTTTAATCTATCCGTTGTTGTCACTGTTTTTGGATGGGTTTCGGGAAGTCGGAACAGGCAGATGGACTTTAGCCAACTACCAAAACTTCTTCTCAAGAAGATTCTATACATTGGCAATTACCAACACCTTTCGAGTGTCTACTACTGTGACAATAGCTACGATTGCTCTGGGTGTTCCGCTTGCCTATTTTATGACATTCTATAAAATCAGAGGAAAGAGTGTCTTGCAGATATTGTTTATCATTTCCATGATGAGCCCTGCTTTTATCGGCGCATACTCGTGGATATTGGTGTCCGGGCGGAGCGGGTATTTTACGGTGTTTATGCGTGATGTGTTCGGCGTTCAGATGCCGTCTATCTACGGCTTTGGTGGCATGGTGCTGGTATTTACGCTTAGGCTTTATCCGTTTATCTTTATGTTTGTCTCCGGGGCGTTTAAGAAAATAGACGTATCACTCGTCGAGGCGGCAGAAGGCTTGGGTTGCAATGGAATCAAAAGGGTCTATGGTGTGCTGGTGCCACTTGTCACACCAACGATTGTATCGGCGAGCCTACTTGTGTTTATGAGTGCGATGGCGGACTTCGGTACACCTGCCCTGATTGGCGAGGGATTTCCCGTTATGCCGACGTTGATTTACTTTGAGTTTCTCAGTGAAATGGGGGGGTCTGCGTTTTTTGCGGCGGCGATAGCAACTATTATGGTGGTTGTGACTACGATATTGTTTATTGTGCAAAAATGGTATGTTAATCGTAAGTCATTCACCATGACTGCAATGCGGTCGATACAGCCGGTGAAGGCGAAACCGCTTCTCAACGTAATTGCTCATGTCTTTATCTATATTTTGGCTGCTATTTCTATCATTCCGCAAGTTGTGGTTGTCATATCATCTTTCCGCAATATAGATAGGCAAGTGTTTGTTCCCGGGTTTTCGTTTAACAGCTATCGAAACGTGTTTAACACAGCGCTAAACGCCATTACAAACACATATGTTTTCAGCTTGATTGCGATATTGATAATTGTTATACTAAGTATGCTGGTCGCCTACTTGGCGGTACGGCGTAAAAGCTTACTCACAAGCGCAATTGATACCGTAGCGATGTTCCCTTATATTGTTCCCGGTGCAGTGCTGGGTATTACTATTTTAATCTCTCTTGGCGGCTCGCCCTTTTTCCTAATCGGCACGCCGGCAATCCTGATTATATCCTTGGCAATACGGCGACTTCCGTTTACTCTGCGATCGAGCACTGCGATTTTATATCAAATCAATCCCAATTTAGAAGAAGCATCGATTAGTCTTGGCGACACACCGACAAAGTCCTTTTTCAAAGTTACGGCTAAGATGATGATGCCGGGTGTGCTCTCCGGTGCGATTCTCAGTTGGATTATGCTCATTAACGAGCTGAGTTCGTCCATAATGCTGTTTACGGCAAGAACACGTACAATGTCGGTTGCGATATACAATGAAGTTATTCGAGGCAATAACGGAAATGCCGCAGCACTTGCAACAATCTTGACCGCTACAACAGTGGTTTCGCTATTTATTTTCTTCCGTGTATCCGGGACAAAGGATGTCAGCATATAGTTGCGTTATGGGGCGAGGTCTCTTTCCGGGGGCATAGAGAATGAGAATGTTTTTCAAAAAAACAAAAATGACTTTCAAAGAAGAAATCAAGCGAATTTTGATTTCCTATGCTTTGGTGCCCGTTATCGTATGTAGCGTGATATTTTTGGCGACTTTGACACTGTTCTGGCATCGGACTCTGGCGGGGACAAGTGCTGATGCAGGCGAAGCAGCTGCAGAGGATATTCAATCACTTGTTGCAGGATATTTAGATGGAGTTTCGCACTTTGCCGGCGAAATAGACATTGTGCGCTTTACCTATTCCTCACGTTATGCCACTGAGGTTGCTCAGGAAGTGTATTGGTTTCTGGGAAGACAGGATATCAGGGGAGATTTCTATCTGCTTGACCGAGATGGTGCTCTGGTGTTTTCAACCGCCGGGCGGGATGCATCTGCAGAGCGTTTTCGGTGGTCAAGCATTCGGCATATTACGCTTGGCGCTGACGAGCCGATATTCTTGATTAACACCTATAGCCACGCCGGGCAAAGGATTACTGAGCTACAGCTGGGCGCATCTGTTGTTTATGATGGACAATGGGGCGGGTATGCAATATTTGTGATTGCAGCAAGGGATATCCAGGAGCAGCTTATACGCTCACAGCGTATACCGATCATTGTGACAGACCGTTTTCATCGTGTCGTGCTGGGAGAGCATCTTGGGTTTAGTGATGAAATGGGAAAGCTAAACATTGATTTGCGTGAGCGGGGCGGATATGTCCGGGTTGACAACTCGCTTTATCACATGAGCGTTTATCCCATTTTAAATGGTGTGCTATTTGTATACGCTATTCAAGAGAGCGGAGGAATGCTCACTGCAATCTTGTTAATCTCGCTTCTGGTCATCACCATCGTGCTGAGTATAACCGTCACAATTTACTACAGCGCAAACCGTGTTTCGATTGAAAAATCGCGTGCCGTGAGTGAAATTGTAGAAGGCTTCAAGAATGTCAAAAACGGAGATCTACAGTCTCGCTTACACATATCCGGCAATAGCAACGATGAATTTTCACTCATAGCAGACTCTTACAACGTGATGGTAGATAGCTTAAACGATTTATTAGAGCGCAACAGGCAGCAGGCACAAGAGTCTAAGTTCTTCCGTGTTAAACAACTGGAGTCTCAGTTTAATCCCCATTTTTTGTTTAATTCTCTGGAAAATGTGCGATTCATGATCCGCATGGATCCGCAGGTTGCTGACGAGATGATAATTTGCCTTTCCCATCTCTTGCGCTACAATATGAAAAGCAATTCCGAATTGGTGACATTGCAAGAGGAAATGGAATATACGAGAGAATATCTAAATGTCTTAAGCTATCGCTTTGGAAGCCGTTTTCAATACAATTTGGATTACCCCAAGGAACTTGGCAATGTGATGATACCGCCACTTCTGTTCCAGCCCATAGTTGAAAACAGCGCAAAATACGGCTTCTTACGCCGGGATGCGATATCTGTACAAGTCAGCACCGTAGCGACTGACAGCTTACTATCAATAGAAATCAGCGACAATGGGGCGGGCATGACAGAGGAGCGCTTGCGCCAGGTACGAGAGGAACTCCTCAGCATGGCCATTCGGGTAGACCATATCGGCATTTGCAATGTGCATCAGCGAATTCAGCTAATATGCGGAACGGACTATGGACTGGAAATTGAAAGTGAGTATGGTCACGGTACGACCGTGCGTTTTCGTCTTCCGCTCCATAAAACAGTCGATGGACTTGACGATAACCGGTGACACAAGAAGGAGGAAAGCTTCATGCTTCGGATACTTATAGTAGAAGATGAGGAAGTTATTCGCAACGGGCTTGTGCAGACGATTCAGTGGTCTGATATGGGCTGTGACGTGGTGGGCAGTGCGCAGAACGGTCTTGAGGGTCTGAAGATGATTCGGGAACTATCTCCTGATGTGGTATTGACCGACATTAAGATGCCATATATGGACGGACTGAATATGATCAGGGAAGCGGCAGAAGAATGCTCATTTAAGGCAATCATATTGACAAGTTACTCAGAATTTGAATATGCGAAGCGTGCGATTGGCCTGCGAGTTTCCGATTATTTGCTAAAGCCGGTGGATGAACGCATGTTACGAGAAGTTATTATGCGGATTTCCGGGGAACTAGACACGCATTCCGACAGCGCCGGGCATATAAAAAACACAAAAGAGTCCATCTTACAGGAGCTGGAACAATGTGGCATCGCTCCACTTCCGAATACGCTAATGAATGTCTATGTAAGAAAGACAGTAGAAAAAATAGTTGGAAATTACCATGAGAGGATTAACATCGATGCCATAGCCGAAGAACTGGGCGTGAGCGGGAGCTACCTGAGCCGTAAGTTCAAAGAGAATTTTGGGAAGACTTATGTTGATGTACTCAATCAATATCGGATTCAACAGGCAATCCGGCTATTGGGCAAGGGTACTTATCGAGTGTATGAAGTATCATTTCTGTGCGGATTTAATGATTATAAGCATTTTAACAGCGTATTTAAAAAATATACAAATATGCGACCGAGCCAATTTACCGAAGAAGTTCAACCTCATAACTAGTATAGCGTAAACAGCAGAAGGAGTGTAATCAATGGAATTTAAAGTGTTTCAAAAAGAATTAGAATTGCAGTCTAGGGGATGGATTCCTACTTTTCATGATATTTCCAAAGAAGTTTTAGAAATTGTCGCAGCTTCCGGTATTCGAAACGGCACTTGTAGCGTGGTCTCGCATCATACGACATGTTCGGTGATGGTGCAAGAGTCTTCACACGATTTAGACAGCTTTGATTTAGAATATATGCAGCATGACCTCTTGGATATTATGCGCAAGATGATCCCGGACTACGCCGAAGTGGGGCAGTATCGGCATCCGGGTCCTATTCACGCTCAGTTTGCACGTAATGACGGCGAAGTAGGTAATTACGTTAGCATGAATACAGATGCGCATCTTCGCAGTGCATTTTTTGGTCGTAGTGAGACGATAACGATTAAAGATGGGAAGCTAGATGCGGGTGAATTTGCACATGTTTATTTTATTGACTGGGATCACGTGCGTGCACGTCGTCGGCAAGCAAATATCACAGTGATGGGCACAACGGAAGATGTGAGCGACAGAAAGTGGAACAATGGAGAGGTGCTCAATACCTACCGCAAGTTCACAGACGAAGAAAAGGCCTATATGCCGGAATTTGATCTTCAATTAGAGCGATGAGGGCTTTTGCAATATGGGAAAAGTAAAATTAAGAACGCCGTTTTTTGAAACCGGTGTCAAGTGCTACATATACGGTGATGCGGTGCTAAAACTAGCACAAGCTGCGGATGCTGCATCTGTCAGACATGATGTAGATGTGCTGTTTATTACGCCATACACTGAAATCCGAAGGGTCAGGGAGCACTGCCCGAACCTGATTATCCTTGCGCCATATATGGATACGCTTAGACCGGGGCGTGGTATAGCGGATATTTTGCCCGAAGCGCTGAAGGATGCGGGTGCGCAGGGAGTAGTCATCAATCACTGCGAGCGCCCGGTGACACTTTCCGACATCAAGAAAACCATTGATCGTGCAAATGAGCTGGATATGCTCTCCTTTGTATGCGCAGATACGGTAGATGAGGCAAGGGCTATTGCTCAGTTGCATCCTGATATACTGAACCCTGAGCCTTCGGAGCTAATAGGCAGTGGGAAGACGAGCGATATGCGCTATGTAAAAGAAGTGATACAGGCTGTCAAAGAGATTGATCCGCACATCTTGGTAGAGCAGGCAGCGGGCATCACCACCGCACAACAGGTCTATGATTTTATCATGGCAGGCTCTGAGGCGGCGGGAGCAGCAAGCGGAATTTTAAATGCGCCCAATCCTTTAGAACTGCTCGATGAAATGATCTGCTATGTGAAAAAAGCACGTGAAGACCTTACAAAATAGGAGAAGATATTATGGTGTACAGAGAATCGTTTCAAGTGCAATCCAAGGAGAGAATGCCGACTTTTCATGATGTCACCGAGCGGGCAGTGGAAATCGTTTCACGTTCGGGCATCAAAAACGGCATTGTCGTCGTGTATTCACGCCATACAACCTGCTGTGTAATTACTGAAGAAGATGCGTTCGATATGTCCATGACAGGGCTTAAGACTTTGCAACAGGACCTTGTGGAAGTGCTGGAATCTTTCGTGCCGACCCATCGTAAGGAAGGAATGTACTTGCATCCCGGACCGAAGGCGCTGGCATTCGCAGAGCAGCATGATGAAGATGCTAGAGGTTGCCACAATACCGATGCGCACCTGCGCTCGTCTATAATCGGGCGAAGCGAAACGATTGTGCTGATTGACGGCAAGATGGACTTAGGGCAATTTGGATTTATATATTTCATCGACTTTGACCAAACACGCCCACGGGAGCGAACGGTTCAAGTTCAGATAATAGGTGAATAGGCTTAGAAATAAGGAGGATTTTTCCATGCCGACATACAGAAAACCAAAATTGGGTCTGCTTGGGCTGATGACAGACGGGTATGAGCCTATCTTTCCGGGTATTACGGAAAGGCAAGAAAACTACGCCAGAGAGATCGTTAGGACTGTGGCAGATACCGTAGACCTTCACTTTTCGGGAGCGGGATTAAATCGAGAGAGCATTGAGATGCGGATGCGTGAACTAAATAGCATGGATCTTGACGGCGTGCTTATTGTCTTGCTGGCATATTCACAAGGCTCACTTCTTGTGCGTGCGCTACAGGACAATAGACTTCCCATTGCGCTGGCGGTTGTGCAGCCCGACCAGCAGGTTAAAGAGGATTGGGAAGAACTTGACTTGACGGTAAACCAAGGCATACACGGTGCACAAGATAATGCCAACGCTATTGTGCGACTGGGCATACCTTGTCAGTTTTTTGCAGGAAATCGGCACGAAGACAGATTTAAAAATTTCGTGACAGACTTCGGCAAGGCGGCGCAGGCGGCTACCTTGATGAAGCGAACCCGTGTCGCCATCATAGGTAGGATGGGTGGCATGAACGATATCTTGACCGATGATATGTCAGTATTACGAAAAATCGGTCCGGAATATGTGCATGAGTCATTGGGGAGTGTTTACGCAGAAATGCAACAAATTTCCGATGCGGATATTGATGCCCGGATTAAGCTGGATCACGAGATATTCGACATGGATCCGAAGCTTAGCCATGAAAGCCATGCTTATGCAGTGCGGATGTATCTCGGCTTTAAACGCTTTTTGGAGAATGGAAATTACGGAGCATTTACAGCGCATTTCGACTTTTTCGGTGCGGACGGTCGTTTCAAGCAACTCCCGCTTATGGCGGCATCGCATCTAATGGCAGATGGCTATGGTTACGCAGCAGAAGGTGATGCACTATGCGCTTCGATGGTCGCTGCAGCACACTGTATAGGGAACGCTGACGGCAACTTCACGGAGATGTACACGATGGACTTTCCGTCAGACTCGATAATATTCTGCCACGCCGGAGAGGGCAACTGGAGCACTGCTCGAAAGGATATGAAACCTCGGTTGATTGACAGGTATCTTGGCGAAGGGGGTCTTGACAATCCGCCAACCCCAATCTTTACGCCACAATACGGTCCAGCTACGCTGACTTGTCTTGCCCCGATGGCGGGGGATACATATAAGCTGCTCGTGTCAAAAGGCGAAATACTATCGAAGTCTGATATGAGACGTTGCGAGATGCCTTACTTCTTCTATCGCCCGAATACCGGCATGGAAAAATGTGTAGAAGGCTGGCTTGAAAATGGTGGCACACACCATGAGGTAATAAACTTAGGTGATGTTTCAAATAGATGGAAGATGTTAGCCAAAATTTGGGAAGTGCCCTATATAGAAGTCTAAAATGCGGCGGCGCAATTGCGAGGAGTAAGCTATGGAATACTTAATTACCTTGGATCTTGGCACAACATCTGTAAAGACGTCATTGTTTAGCCAGAAATTAGTTGCCGTTGCAAATTATACACAAGAATATCAGCTCCTGACACCTGCGCCGAAAATGGTTGAACTGGATCCGCAGATATATTGGGATGCCTGTATAGAAGGCATAAAACAGGTGCTAAAAACCTCTAAAGTGAGCCCTGATGCGGTCGTCTCTATCTCTATATCGACACAGGGTGAGACATTAATTCCGATTGATGCGGACGGAAAAGTGCTTTCAAACGCCATAGTGTGGATAGATACAAGGGCAACGGAAGAAGCGGAGAATCTCAAGGAAATCATCGGAGAGGTGGAATACTTTAGGATCACCGGGCTTCCTGAGATTGGCTCGGCGAATCCAATCTGCAAGCTCATATGGATTAAGAAGAATCTACCTGCTGTCTATGAGAAAGCGCATAAATTCTTACTGCTGGAAGATTTTATCATCTATAAGCTCAGCGGAGAGCTTGTGACAGAACCCACAAATATGTCTTCAACGGGCTACTTTAACGTCCGAGAGAATACACTCTGGCTCGACTGTCTCGAAAAATCGGAGATTGACCCGGATAAGATTCCTCGTGTAGTGCCCTGTGGCACTGTAGTAGGCAAGATACTTGCATCTGCCGCAGAGGATACAGGGCTTGCTTTAAGCACGGTGATTGTGACGGGTGCTAATGATCAGATATGTGGTGCAGTAGGTACTAACAATATTTCCGCCGGAGTTGTCAGCGAGACGACGGGAACAGCGCTGGCAATCGTGTGCACGCTTGATACGATGCCGGATAAAAATCTCTACAACTTAAGTGCTATATCACGTCACTGCAATGATAAGTTTATCGTAGTGGCATACTCGGCGACATCCGGCATTATATACAAGTGGTTTAAGGATGTGTTTTGTGAACTCGAAGTGCGTGCAAGCGAAGCGGACGAAACCGACGTATACGATGGCTTAAATCAATTAGCAGAATCTATACCACGTGGCGCTGACGGACTTTTGTTGCTTCCGTTTTTTGCCGGAAAGATAACGCCGGACTATAATGAAGATGCTCGTGGGGTGCTCTTTGGTGTGGAGCTTCGGCATACAAAGGGTCATTTTGCACGTGCAATTTTGGAAGGCGTTGCGTACATGTTGCGTGAAATATTGGAAGTCACGCAACGGTTGTCCGGCGAGACAAATCTAGTGATATCAACGGGTGGCGGATCAAAGAGCTCATTGTGGAATCAGATTAAAGCGGATGTCATAGACAAAGAGGTATGCATCGCCGAGGGCGAGGGAGCATCGCTTGGTGCAGCGATTATAGGCGCTGTCAGTAACGGCTGGTATAAGAGCATTGAAGAAGCATGCGATGCATCAGTCACGATAACAAAGAGATATTTTCCGGATCAGGACGGGGTCTTAGCCTATCAGAAATTGTATGATAGATTTCTTCTTCTATACGACTCCTTATTGCCGGTGTTTGACGATAAATAAAAGGAAAGAGGTTTTTATCCTATGGATAGCAAAAAATTGCTCGATGAAGTTTGTCAATTAGCATTAGAGGCGGGGCGACTGTTTTTTAACAAGGGAGAGTTGCAAATTTCAGAAAAGAACGCTAGAGATTACGTGACACAGGTGGACTTGTCGGTCAACGACTATCTCATTGCACGCTTGCCGAAGTTGCTGCAGGGCTCTCGGATTATATCTGAGGAGACTTCGCCGTCGCACCCCATTGACGACGGGTATAACTGGGTCATTGATCCGGTGGATGGCACGACAAACCTAATCTATTCCTTGCCTCTTTATGCGATATCCATCGGGCTGTTGCACAACTTAGAGCCGGTGCTGGGAGTCGTGTTTAACCCGGCATCAGGCGAGATGTTTTCCGGTGTAAAAGGGGGGGGAGCTTACTTAAACGGCGAGCCTATTCAAGTCTGCGGAGACGAAACACTAGAAAGCACGCTGGTGTTAACAGAGACCAATCCATATGCCGACAGAACAAAAACCCGCTCTCTTGAAGTGATTGGCAGGATATTCTTAGACTGCATTGACTTGCGAGTAACAGGCTCTGCAGCATTGGATATTGTCTATATAGCGTGTGGGCGAGGCGGAGTTCTTGTTGCGGAAAGCTTGAGCACATGGGACTGTGCTGCCGGGTGTGCAATTTTGGCAGAGGCGGGTGGATGCTACACCAATTGGCAGGGTAAGCCCTTTTCTTTTGCTGTACGTGGAGGGCAAAGCATTATAGCTTCTAATCGGAAGCTCCATGACATTGCCTTGGGGTATACGAAAATAGGATAAAACTGCCGAAAAGCGAGAGCCTTACGCTTGGTGAAGACAAGTTCCGGGAGGAAATATGAATTTTATTTTTGATATTGGAGAAGTTTTAGTAGATTTCAAGCCCTTAGTATTTCTAAACAAATGGTTTTGTGAGCAACCGACAATAGACAAAATGTATGAAACTATTTTTAAAGCTCCGGAATGGGAACGATTTGACCAGGGAACTATGACACACGAAGATGCATGTAATATTTTCTGTATGCGTGAACCTGATTTCCAAGCGGAAATTCGCCACATAATGCAAAACGTGAAGGATATATTGACTCCGAACCCTGATACAATAGCATTGTTGTCGGAAGTGAAAAGAGCCGGTTATAAATTATATTATTTATCCAATATGCATAAAGAGCTTAAAAAGCACTTATTAGAGACGTGCTCATTTTTTGAGCTGTTTGACGGAGGAATATTTTCTTGCGATATTCAAATGACAAAGCCCTCTGCCGGAATTTATCTCTATCTTTTGGAAAAGTATCAGCTTGATTCAAGGGAATGTTTGTTTTTTGATGATAGAGAAGAAAATGTTGAATCGGCGCATAAAGTGGGGATTCACGGGGTTTTATTCACCGGTGCGGAATGTGTGAAGCCCTTTCTTGGCAGTGCGGTATAAGCAGGTTTTTTGGTAAGTAAAAGGACACGGTTGGCTGTCTTCTGACAGTTGCCGTGCCCTTTTTGCATTTTTAATTATTGAGAGCTAATATTAACTATTGGTACACTAGATCTGTTCGAATCGTCCTGTAAAGAAACGCAGTTGCTTTGGTTCGTACACCCATTTAAGCCCCCTGATTTTCTCTTTGTTTTTATATAGCTCGATAACCGAATCCGCAACCACGTCCATGTGGGCATAGGTATACACCCTTCTTGGGATGGTAAGCCTTACTGTTTCCAGCTTCGGGCAGTGATTCTCCCCAGTTTCTTTGTCACGCCCGGCAGAAATAATCCCACGCTCCATAGCACGAACTCCGGATTCAATATATAGCTGAGCAGTCAGTGCCTGTGCCGGGAACTGATCTTGGGTTAGGTGCGGGCAGAAAAGCCTTGCATCAATAAATACCCCGTGCCCGCCGATAGGCAAGACGATTGGTACCCCAGCCTCAACAAGTCGATCCCCTAGATATCTTACCTGTTTTATGCGATGCTCTATATACTCGTATTGCAGAGATTCTTTCAGACCGATTGCCATAGCTTCCATATCACGCCCGGTCATACCGCCATATGACGGCATACCTTCAAATACAACCACAAGCTCTTTGGCCTCGGTATACATATCTTCGTCATTTAAGCATAAGAAACCGCCTATATTTGTAAGGCAATCCTTTTTGCCGGACATGGTGCATCCATCGGCATAGCTAAATTCTTCAAGCACAATTTCTTGGATAGTCTTGTCTTTAAACTCAGGCTCTCTTTCCTTGATGAAGAAGGCATTTTCGACACAGCGGGTTGCATCCATGAATATTTTTATGCCATGTTTCTTACAGAGTGCGGAGACATCTCTCAGGTTCTGCATAGAAACCGGTTGACCGCCTGCCAGATTTACAGTTATGGCGATACATATATAAGCAATCTGATCTGCGCCATACTCATCAATAAGTGCCTGAAGCTTATTTAGGTCAACATTGCCCTTAAACGGCAGGTCAATCTCAGAGTCGTGGGCTTCGTCAATTACGATATCTTTGAATACTCCGCCATTAGCTTCCTGATGATAACGAGTCGTAGTAAAGTACATATTGCCGGGTACGAGCTGACCGGGTTTTATGGCGATTATGCTAAGTATGTTTTCTGCGCCACGCCCTTGATGTGTCGGGATAACATACTTAAATCCAAATAATTCCTTGATAGTGTCTTCTAAATGCTTCCAGTTGCGACTTCCTGCATAAGCCTCATCACCCATCATCATACCTGCCCATTGCTTGTCACTCATTGCGTTTGTGCCGGAGTCGGTGAGAAAGTCAATGTACACATCCTCAGAGTTTAGCAGAAATGTGTTAAAACCAGCCTCTCTCATTAGAGCTTCTCTTTCTGTGCGAGTGTTCATCTTTACATACTCAATCGATTTTATCCTGTAGGGTTCTGGCGGATATTTTGCTGACATAATTAATGACTCCTCTCATTATATAGTGTGTATAATTATATCATAGGCGCAGAAGCTGAAGCAACAACAGGCACAAACTTTCTGCGCCGAAATGATATATGCATTTAAATCTTTTATGATGATTGCAATGCAATCATTATATCATACGTGCTACCTTCCGACAAGAGCGCTGTAGTTGTTCATTTTCCGAGCAGATGCTATAATAGTTACTAGTCAGAGCGCCGAAACTGTTTAAATGAAAGGCAAGAGATATGAAAATAGGAATAATAGGCACGGGAATCATCGCCTCAGCTGTAGTAACAGGACTTTGCAAAGCAAAGACAGGACATGAATTCTTCTTATCACCAAGAAATGCGGATAGAGCAGCAGCACTCGCATCTGAATTTCCGAATGTGAGTGTATGTAAGTCCAATCAAGACGTTGTGGACAAGGCAGATTGGATATTCATATGCCTGCTAAAGAAAGACTTTAGTGCATTGAGCGAACTTAAATACAAAAGCGAGCAAAGCATTATAAACATGTCGGCAGAGATGAGATTACCTGAGCTAAGAAGCATTGTAGGTGAAACGGCAAATTTAGCGCATGTTATCCCGCTTCCATTTATTGCTGCGGGATTCGGACCTCTGCTGATATATCCGAAAAATAAAATTATCGGAGAGATATTTGAGCCTGTGAGCGACGTGTATTATGCAGAAAGTCAAGAAGATGTGTACACATTGCAGATCATAACATGTATGATGAGTGCCTACTACATGCTCCTAAATGAGGTCGTCAAGTTTTCCGATGAGAGAAAAATTGATCACGACACCTCTGTTGGATTTACAAGCTCACTCTTTGGCTCGCTGTGTAGAAGGGCATATGAGACACCAAATTGCGACTTAATCGAACTGGCGCATGAGATGACCCCCGGCGGTTACAATGAGCAAGCGATGAATATGCTCATGGAAAGCGGAGCGATAGGGAATTGGCGCACGGCACTGGATAAATTGCTCCACAGACTTGAGCAAAGCGGCTGATAAAACCGATGGGGCTTCTTTCCGTAAAGCAAAGAGGAAAGAAGCCCCATAATCTGTAGTAATCCCTTTTCGGCGCTTTTAGCCGAAGTGAAAATCACCTTCGGCGGCGGGAACTTTTCTCTGCCGCCTTGAAGTTGTACAGCGGCTTAACCCTTGCAACAATTTCTGCCGTTGGATCGATATTAGATGTGATTTCGTCCATGCTCTTATACGCCATCGGAGATTCGTCCAATGTGTCAGGCACTACGCATGTGGAGTAAACTCCCACCATTTCAGCCTTATACTTTTCCATGGAAAGCGCGTTAAACGCCTTGGAGCGGCTCATTATTCGCCCTGCACCGTGAGGAGCAGAGTGATTCCAGTCGGGATTGCCTTTGCCTACACAAATCAAACTTCCGTCGCGCATGTTGATGGGTATCAGGAGCTTTTCACCCGCTCGTGCAGATACCGCACCTTTGCGCAATATCATAGAATCCGTGTCGATATAATTGTGAATCGTGGTAAATTCCTCAACGGCTCTCAGCCGTAGCCCAACCAATATGGTATCAACCATCGCTTTACGATTCAGCACGGCATATTGCTGTATAATTTTCATGTCGTGTATATAATCATCAAACAGCGAGCCTTCCACATAGGCTAAGTCTTTCGGCACGGATATAGCCGTCTGTGCTTTAAGTGACTTAATTGTGCTTTGAATTTCGCTGTCACGTCCTTGTGCTTTCAGGTCTGCTATCACTTCGTCAAGTTGAAATTGTGCGTGTCCGCACAGCGCATTGTAACCCTCGGTTTGGTAATATTGCGCGACTTCATTGCCCAAGTGACGACTGCCTGAGTGAACCACTAAATATAATGCGCCGTCCTCGTCTTTTCCGACTTCGATGAAATGATTTCCGCCGCCCAGAGTTCCTATGCTGTGAATCGCACGATGCATATTGATGTGCCTGACACAGCGCAGAGCATTCAGGTTGATTTCATCAACCAACTTGTGAGGGCGAGTTCTCACGCTAAAACCTGCGGGAATGTTCTTGCGAATTGATGCGTCCAGTATTTTAAAGTCAATCTCTTTGACATCAAGCCGCACGGTTTCCATGCCACAACCAATATCCACTCCGACCATACCGGGAACTATCTTATCCGTTATGGTCATAGTCGTTCCGATGGTACAGCCCATTCCTGCGTGAACATCGGGCATTATGCGGATTTGGCAATCAGCGAATACCTCTTGGTCGCAGACGGTTTTGATTTGATTTTCTGCTGTTTCTTCTAATGCTTGCGTGAAGCAAATTGCACTGTTATGTGCGCCTTTAATTGTAATCATAGTTTTCTCCCTGTCTTACTTATGCATAAATCTTAGCATACCTCTCATTATTCAAAGTATCAAGCATAAATGCCATAGGCGAAAGATTGCCGGACGAAATCATTGAAAATATGCGAGGATTTGCCCCGGACACAAGCACCACTCCTTGTTCGCCCAGTGTAACCGGCTGTTGCTCGTTGCGGCTCTGAACATTCCAAAACACCACAGTGGGAAGCTGATAACCATGCTTGGCAAATGCTTTTTGGGCATATTCAAAATTGGTTATATCAGCATTTTCCGCGCACATGTCAAATTCCATATCAGAAATTATATATAATGTGGACGGCAGTTCGCTTTGAGGTAAGCGATTTTTCACCGCTGTTTGCAGTATTAAGTCAAAGACTTTTCCGATGTCAGTGTTGGCAATTTCATCAAATGAACTGCAATACTGCACTTTTTCAAATATATCTTTGCCTTTGATTTCTACAAGGCGCGGACGGTTTGAAAAAGTTATAAAGTGGTTGGCAAACGCTCCCTCACTATGCTCTGAAAAGTATATGCCGAGTGAAAGCGCAACTTCAGCAGGCTTGGGGTTGCCGTAGCCATACATGGAGCCGGAGCCGTCAATTACTGCAAGTGCGTTTTTGCCGCAGGCAAAATCATTCTGTGCATTCCATGTGACATCAAGAGCTCTTCGCTCGTCCTTACCCATCTTTTCCTCTGAAAGAATAGGGCGAATGATTTCATACGGAAGCAATGTTCCTGTGTGCAACTTGGCTTCGCCTTTTGCCACTCGATCCAAAAAAACTTTATAGCGTTCGCCGTCATTGCGCAGAAACGCTTTGCGGTATTTTGCCATCGCGTTAGAGGGTTGCTTTTCATAGTCGAATACGTACTCCTTCTCACGGAGATTGTTTTCGATAATGTTAATTTTGGCACGAAGTTTGGTCAGTGTCTTACGGTAAGTTGCTTCAGACATTCCCAATTCTTTAGCAATCATCTTTCCGTAACGCACGGTTTCTGAGTTGTGTGCATTTACGGACGGTAACCACTTGCCCAACAGAGAGACAGTTCCGACACCATCGAGTGCTTTAATGTCGTTATTGAGCTGTATTCTTATGGTATCAATGACATCTTTCCTAAGTGAGCCGTCAAGCAACACGAGCAGGTCATCATATCGACCATATTCCGGTACTGCCCACAGGTTTTTAAGCACTGTGTCGGGCATACAATCTGCCATGTAACGGAGAATTGTGCGGAATACTCTACGCTCCCCGAGACCTCCGCGAATATCACGAGCAAAAAAGAGTATCTTTACCGCATGGTCCGGGTTTTCAGCCCATGCTCGGCTAAAGCGGATTATAATCTCAGCATCAGATTCACTGCGAAGCGCACCGATAGTCGCAAACAAATCAAGACAGTCAGAGCCTGTAGTTATATTAGTAACTGCATGGTTTTCTGTCAATGTCCTATTCGCTTGATTCTTTAATAATTGCAACATGATTTTCTTCCTCCTTGACATCTTTTTGGGGTTTTACAAGACACCATTTTTTCACTGCGTTTTTAAACGAGCGGTCGGATTTGAACCGACAAGTACCAATTTATAAATTACTGCTGTTGGTGTCTTTATACAAAGCACTTTCGGATTATGAGCCCGATAAACCATATTGTCTGCTGAAAGTGCTTTTCTAAGCGCACGAGGAGTATTCCCTCAAATTACACACGAGTGGTGTTCCTATTAAAATCGCCTTGGGTTTGCTGTCTGCGCTTTGTGTGTGCAAGCATAATATAAACATGAAAGAAAATCGTGGAAAAAAAGTTGCGAGGTTAATTTTGCATTAAGCTAAGAGGGGTCGAACCCCATCAGTTCGCCCTCTCTCAGCTTAAATTATGCTGTTTAAAAATCCTCTCCTTTATCAGTTTTACAAAGTTTTCCGGCGCAACTACTTTTATCATTTGCCCAAAAGATAAAATCCGGATTAGTATTTCCGTTTCGTCTTGTCGCTCATACCAAAGTGTAACATGATAGTGCTTTTCGCTCAGGCGTTGTGTCTCTTTACGACAATCAGAAAAATGTAACATCACTCGCTCCAGCGCATTGCGGTCATCAGTCAGTTCAAAGGTGATAAATGATTCCTGCTCCGGCATCGCCGGCGGGTCATCTTCATTGTAGGAATCAAGCAACTGACATTGCGTGATTCGAGCAAGATTTATTATGCTGTTAAGAGCGCCGCTTGTAGAAATCAAGCGAAACTTATCGTCTTTAGCCGAATATTCTAGCCTGTGCGGAACAAATATGCCTGACACCTGCCTGCCACGACGATTCCCGTGCTCTATTTTCAGCTTGCGGTGCTCTTTCAGGGCTCTTAATATGGTCTGAAAATTGGCAATATATTCGTCATCGCCGAACAAGTCGCCATCTGCATAGCGGTCAAAATAAACAAAATCACTCATATCAAATAGCGGCTCCACACCCTCAAGCCCCGATATCGGTGGCGAGAACAACGCAATTCTCGGGTCGGACAGCAATGCCTTTAACCATTGCTTTTGCGACAAAGTGAGCGGCATCTGCGGTGCTTTTCGGATTGGCGTCTGCCCTGTATCATTTAACAACAGCCATTCTTCATTTTTCAGCGCGGGAATTATGGTAAGAAAACTTTCAGAAAAAGCTTTGGCGTTAACAATCTCTGTCATTTGCTTTTCGGTAATATCGCCTTGGAGGATTTTTTGCAGAATAACAGCGACAGTATTAAAGTAGATACCGTATATTTCACTAAACAACATTCTCGACACCTCCGTAAATCTCAATCATCGCGGCAATGTCAGACCGAAAGCGTTCTTCAACCGTTTTGTTTGAGCAAGAAATAGACACAATGCGACCGATGAAAGTGCGCAACCACGGCAACATCTCCCCTGTATCGTATACATCGGCACGAAAACGCCAAAGCGTATCATTTAATTGCTCCACTGTGCCGCAACGCTTCTCCCGCTCCAAGCGTTGCACAATATACTGCTCATTCGCTTCTATTTGCAGTAGCATCTCCACATGCTCCAATTGCTCACTCCCGTTGCCGGAAACGCCCCACAAATGCTTTCGATAATCTTCAAACTGTTCCAAATATGTACTATATTCGGGCACAACCTCCAGTTGCTTCACCTTTAGTATCGTGTCCACACGAATGAACATTTTTCTCCCGGTGCGTATATTGCACCCTGCAATATATTGCCGTCCGCCTTGTGTGCTTATGAAAATCTTCAGCGGCAACATTTTTCGACGTTTATCCGACAAGACTTCAAGTTCTACGCATTTTCGGCTATTTATTGCAGTTAGCAAGTCCAACACAATTCCGCTGTCCGGGGCAAACAGCAAATAATTGTGCTTAAACGAAACGTAATCAAGTGAATTCTCAAATTTATCCAAGAGGAACGAGCCAACTATTCCCATTGGATTTGCTTCGGCGAAAAAAGTAATAGCGTCGTGCCAACCGCTCAGACTTATTTCATCAGCAGGCAGTGTATACATAAGTTGCTTGCCTTGTTTCGTGGCTGTTATAAGTCCTAAATTCATATATTCCTTCAACTTCTTGCGAAGTGTGGATTCGTCTATCGGCTCGGCATCTTGAAACATCGGGAGATAGTCGTTGTCTATGACATCTATGATTTCTGTAAGTGACTTTGGTTTGTCGGGCAATAAAATGTCCAGCAGCCAAAAATGGAGCGTAATATCGTTTTTGGTAAAACTTTTTGCTTTCCACATTTTATATAGCGGATTTTGATGAACGCGGCGGCTGTCAACGGAGATAAACACGTTTTTGCCGCCTGCATCTTTGCGAAATGCCATATAATCGCCCAGCCAGCTTTCAATCCGACGGCGTTCATTATCATAACTGCGGGCACTTTTAATGCCTATTTTTTCTCGGCTTTTAAAACCGTATATGAAAAACTCCCGCATGTAGGCTCGAATGCGGGAGATGTCTTTTATGAGTTCGTTATATGCCATGCGTTTACTCCTCCTTGGGTTTCTGCTGACCGGGGGATATCTGTTTATCGTCGTCCGGCGTTGTAAACCGTGGTTTTCCAGCAACAAAAGTACACTCTATCGACGAATTATCAATGTTCTCTTTTTTATAAAATTCTTGTGTCGCTTTCTTTTCTGCCATTAAATTGCGAATAAATTCAAGTTCCTCAAGTTCATATTCTGCGACCATCTTGGCAAATTTATCTGAATTTCCGCTCAAGTGGTAATCGTCAAAGCATTCGATATACATTTGCCTATCTTTAAACTTTACATTTACAGGTGAATATCCGGCTTTAATCAGTTCGAGGTTTAAAATTAGTCTCCCTGTTCTCCCATTTCCGTCAGCAAATGGGTGGATACGTTCAAATTTTATGTGATAGTCCGCCGCTTTGATTATCGGGTGGCGAGCATCGGAAATGTAGTCGCTTAACCATTGTTCCATTTCTGACGGAATCTTAACCGCCTCCGGCGGAGTGTCGAGCGCACCCAAAACTTCAACACTGCTTTCTCTATATTTTCCTCCGACTTTAGGCTCCGCCATCATCACGAGCGAGTGAATTTCTTTTATAATTCGCTCTGAAAGGAGCATATTCTTTTTGGAAATATCGATAATATAGTCAAATGCCTCTTTGTGGCCCACGGCTTCAAAATGGTCTTTGAGCGGTTTTTGATCTATTGTCATTCCCTCAAGCACAACCAGCGCAGTTTCTCTCAATGTCAGGGAGTTCCCCTCAATAGCATTGGAGTTGTAAGTATAATTTATGGAAAAATGTTCTCTCATTTTCCCAAGTTCACAATCATTGAGCGGTGGTGCTGTGAGCAATTCTTCTTTTAAGTTGTCGATTTGGATTAAAAGTTGTTTTATGTCCATATTGAATGCATCTCCTTAAACTGAGGGTGGTCTAACCATCAGTTTCATCAGGCGGATTTGACAAAAATTATTTTACTGACATAATATATCACACAACCTAGTGTATCGTAAAGCAAATAACTGGCCATAGATTGCGAAGTGTTTTTTCAGCGGTCTAGGCGAAAGGCCGAAGTAATACTTCCGTATTGCAAGGGCTTTCAACGACGGCAGATGGAAAAAGACAAGTAAGATATAGCCAGTTATTTGCTTTACGATGCACTACGTGTTAACAATGCCCAAGAGTCAACAAGGAACTCTTGGGCATTATATAAACATCTATCAGTGCAGTATTTGCCTACCTCACTTGCATAACCCGCACAGCGATTTCTGCCGGCGCACCATCAACAAAAACAGAAAGATAAGCCACACCAAATCCTACAGCCTCAATTTGTACTTCAGCTCCGCCTAGAGATGTTACGGTAAAAATGCTTGTATCACTACTACGCCA